>Ga0308157_10003877_pt1 | contig 20841 bp, 16 predicted proteins | sample PhyBR1_FD_201035 | JGI IMG/M metagenome (GOLD analysis project Ga0308157, IMG submission 201035) | Phyllosphere microbial communities from UC Gill Tract Community Farm, Albany, California, United States - DLSLB.R1 | ecosystem: Host-associated > Plants > Phyllosphere > Unclassified | place: USA...
ATCGGCCAAGATCTTTTATCTCCAGGACTTTTATATTGAGGTTCTCGATCTGCATTCCGATGGATTGATCTTCTCCTCCGAGATTGACGGGAAGTAATCCTCTCTTTTCAAGCAGTTCTTCCTTAAATGTGCTGACCAAATAAAGCCGGGTTTTTAAATCCAGGATGGCACGTTGGCCAGTAGAAAGGTTTTTGAGGGAAAGTTCCGTCTTCTTTTTGATATCAATGGTGGCTCCTGATCGCCTTGCTTCCACTAAGCCAGAGTCAGCTGATGTTAAAAGGTCCTTTATAAGCTCTATACGCGAATTTATGAACTCACCGGACCTGTTGTATATACTTGTTTTGTCCGAACTTGAAGATACATTGTACTCCTCGATTAATGAATTGATGATTAGCTCGGCTTTTTTCCTGTTGGAGGAACGCATGGAAATCGGAACCAGAAAAGATCTTGCATTTCCAGGCCTTCCAATTCTTGTTTCTGTACGGATCCCATCCACGGCCTGCTGCAGAGGAAGATACCTTATAAGGAGTCTTCCATTCCAATCCATGGTCTGGTTATCGATCAATGATATCAATCCTATCGGGGAATCTAGAACAGTACCAGGCTTATATTGCTTGCGGTTTCCATGTGAATCCTCAATGGAAAAAGTCGAGCCATCTCTCACCAATGTTAGCTCATATGGTAAATGATAGTTCTTCGCCTTTTTGACAGTCAGCCTTATAGGGCTTTCCCTCTCAGAAATTTCCCAGTACCTAATCCTTCCCTTGTAATGGTATTGCAATTGCAGGGAGTTCTTCAGAACCACGTTCCTGAACAATCTACGCGATCCGAGCACCTGGATCTGGTCGTTCACAAATGCAGCGGAGGAGACTGATCTTTTGGCAAGGTTGGAAAGTTCGGGTAAACCGGACATTTCTCCGGAAGGCTTTTTTTCATCCTGCAGAATGATCTTTGCACCGGTAAGAAAAGTTCGGGGGGCATAACGCAGATACATATATCCCGCTAAGATGCAGAAAAAAAGCCAGAACAAAAGATACTTCCAATAGGAGAGGACAACCTTGCCAAGGATTTTTGGAAATGAATCCCTTCCCCTTATTCCAGATCGGTTTTTGATGGTATCCATGCTCGACTTTTAATTGGTTTGACAATGATACGATTTTCATTTTTGTAGCGCAACATCCACAGCCCGATTCTTAAAGGTGAACAATTTCTCCTAAGAGGAAAGCAGTAACAGGCGAAGAAGAATTCAATGAGTTCCAAAATTATGGTCAAAGAAGAAGAAAAAACAAAAAAACCCCTCCAGACCTAGCTAGAGGGGCATTTCCAAAGTGTATAGTACCTCCTAGAAGTACTAAGTGAGCGTAAATATAAAAATTGAACTGAATTTGCAAAATATTTGCCAGCATATTTTTTCGGTACTTAAGAGGCCAAAAGAAAAATCTACAAGTAGTATTCGAACAGTGTTTTTATCAAAGAAGGGTATAATAGGTCAACAGTTGGAAAAGGTGGAATCAAGTGACTTTTATTTTACTATATCCAAAAATTCATTAGGTTTGTAGTCCTGTTAACAACATCCCAAAAAAAATATCGCTGAAAATGCCGAATGCCAGTATAATTAACCAAAGACCTACCCAATCTTTCTTGAAGGCCTTGCAGGCCTCGATCTGGTCTCACCCGCTAGATCCAGCATTCTTTGAGGAGCTATCTCCGGCCCAATGGCAGCAAATAGTGAAGTTGTCGCTCACACAGACAGTGGAAGGTTTGGTTTGCCAGTCGATACAGAATCTGCCGGGAGAGCATCTACCAAACAAAGAACTTTTAATGAAATGGATTGTACGCCAACAGCGGGTAATATCCTATAATGAACAGGTGTGCCAAACCATATCCTTCACCAATTCACTTTTCAGGGAAAATGGGATTAATGCTGTTCTGCTCAAGGGGATGGCAGTGGCCCAATATTATCCTGCTCCCTTATTAAGGACAGGAGGAGATATTGACTGGTATTTCCCATCAATTTCTGATTTCCAGATGGCAAATAAACTCATGGCAATACATGGAGAGGATTATCGTATCCAGTCCAGGATTGACACCGATTACAGAATAGGGAAGGTTCCGGTTGAGCATCATAGCAGATTAATCAATATGTACAATCCCTTCGTTCAGAAATTCATCAGTATGTTTGAAATGGAGGAAAGGTCTTCCGTCCGATCAAAACACATTGCAAAGGGAAATATTCAGGTCCCATCACCCATGGCTGAGATCTTACTTATCAATACCCACATCCTCCATCACCAGATCGGATATGGTATCGGCTTGCGACAGCTGTGCGATGCAGCATTGCTCTACAGGCATCATCATGGAGAGTATGACAAAGAACACCTCAAGTTTGCTTATAAAAAGTTAGGGATTCTAAGATGGGCGGAAGCTCATCATTCCATGTTGGTAGAGGTTCTGGATGTGGATGAGGAATTTCTTCCATTTGCTCCTAAGAGACATTCCAAATGGAATGATCAGACGCTTGAGCTCATTCTAAGGGGTGGAAACTTCTCGTTTTACGACCCCGGGAATCCCGATATTGAGATCCCCTTTTCTAGGGTCAATCGTCCTCAACGGCTATCTAATTCTTTTTACAGGAATATCAGAGTAGCCCCAATGGAAGCGATCAGCTTCCCATTCACACAAATCTACAGGAAATACCTACCCTTATAGTAGGTCTAAAGAGAGAGATGGCTAGATAGGAATTGGGAAGAATAGTAAATTTTCAACAAAGAAATCTAAAAATAATCTGTTTACTTTATCCTAACTTCGTAAAGCTTGGTCCAATCTTTTCCAGTTACCAATAAAGTTTTGGAATCAGCCCTATAAGCTATCCCATTCATTTCATTGCCTGTCGAAGCGCGTTTGCCATCGTATAAACCAACAAAATTCACTTTTCCTTCCACTATACCGGTTTTCGGGTCAATGATCACCATGATATCCCTGTCTGCATGGTAAAGATTCGCATATACCTTACCATCGATAAACTCCAGTTCATTGATACTGTCTACTGGACCATTATCGTCATAGATCACGATGGAACCTATTTCCTTCAAGCTGCTAGGATCCAAAAAGAACAGTTTATTGGTACCGTCGGATTTGATGAAACGCTGCCCATCAAAGGTCAAACCCCACCCCTCCTTACTCTCACCATAGGCAAAAGTACTCAGTTGCTTAAAGCTGGATTTGTCAAAAACCAACCCTTTCATCTCTTCCCAGGTCAGCATGTAGATTTTATTTCCTACCACGGTCATACCCTCTCCGAAACTCTCCGATGGAAGATCATGTTTCTGCAATACTTTTCCCGAATTAACATCCACTTTGCGAAGGGAAGAACGTCCCTGCATTCCTGTTGATTCGTACAATACCCCGCTATCGTAATAAAGCCCTTGGGTAAAAGCCGTTGAATCATGTGGAAATGTACTGACCACTTCAAAAACATAGTTCTTAGGTGTAGGCGGAACGATCAATAATTCACTATAGGCCATGTCCTCTTTACCGCCCGAATAGATCTTAGCGGTCAATTGTTTATTTCCGTAACCGATCTCATTAGAATCAAATTCCACAGTAGAGGTATCCGATTTACGTTCGAATACTTCACCATCGATCGCATAGACCACTGAATCCAGACTTGCATCTGTAAAGTTCAATTTCACCTGAACTTTATCTCCCTTCAACACCTTACTGCCAGTGACCGGATTTACAAATTCCAGTTTACCTTTTTGTGATTTACAGCTCATTACCAACAAAAAAGGTATCATCAAAAGGGTTAAACCCGATAATTTCATGCTCATTTTCATATTAATTGTTCCAAAAAGCGTCTCGTATATAGTTTAATTTATTCTCAATAAATGTGACCAGATCAATACGGATTTCGCCTTCAAAGCCGGAGATCCGTAGATAGGCCTGCGCTGCCCTGCTCAATCGTTGTTTCTTCTCCTTGCTTAAGATCTTATGGATTTCCACAAACTCTCCCTTTCCCCGCAACTTGACTTCCACAAAGACCAGTACCTTTCCATCCATGCCGACCAGGTCAAGTTCCAGGTGCTTAAATCGCCAATTCGTCTCCAACACCTTCAGTCCTTGCCTCTCTAAGAATAACCGTGCCATTTCTTCACCTCTCTTTCCTAAATCCGACACGTCATATCCTCCAGAAATTATTTAACCACCGTATTCCCCAGTAAGCTCCCCAACAATTTCTCTCCTTCCTTCAGCATCTGGTATTTTGTCAACAGCATGGATATCTCGTCGGCATCCTGCAACGTTTTCAATTCTTCCCGAATCTGATGCATTTGCTGTTCAATTTTATTCTTTTTCAACCGGAAAATCAACTGATTCACCAAATCTTTTAGTTGATCCTTCTCCTCAGGCACAAAAATCTTACGTTTATCATCATTCCAATTCGGTGAAATATCGTACTTATTGGCCAAGGAATCCACAACCAAGGCAGCTACTTCCTCATTTTCATGGGCGAAGAAAAACTTCGCTTCCGGCACCTGGAATTTTTCAGCTTGTTTCTTAAATTCTTCGACAATTAGCTTACAGGTAGGATCCACCAATTCCACATCACTCAGACTTGCCAACAGAAATGGAGCAACCGGCACATCGCCATTGCCTTCCCAGGTAACCAGTTCGCGACCATAATTCAACAATACACGAACAAATTCCCGTTCCATGAGGAGTTCAGAAGAAATAACTTTCGGTTTTGAAACTACCGGCAAAGAGATTCCTTCTGCCTGCATGGCCGCCAACATTTCGGCCGGAATAAATTCATCCAGATCAGGGGCTGAAGCTGCGGCGGCTTGATTAGCGGCCTGGTTAGCCTCCTTCCTATTCTTTGACTTCGCTTTATCGATCCGGATCTTATTGAGCTCGCTCAACAATACCCTTTCCTCGATATCCAATAACGTACTACATTGTTTCAGATAGACAGACACCTTGATTTCATCGGGAATCAAAGCGATACTCTGCACCACTTCCCGGATCACTTCTGCACGCTTGATCGGATCCCCGCCGGTATCCTTCAATAATATATTCGTTTTATAGAAAACAAAATCTACCTGATGCTTGCTCAGGTATTCCTTGAACGCGCTGGCACCGAAGGTCTGTATATACGAATCGGGGTCATTGCCATCCGGGAACAACAATACCTTTACATTCAAGCCTTCCTCCAACAACATATCCGTTCCTCGCAGGGATGCTTTGATTCCTGCCGCATCCCCGTCATAGAGGATCACCACATTCTTGGTATAGCGGGAAATCAATTTGATCTGTCCAGTTGTCAAGGAGGTTCCCGAAGAGGATACGACATTCTCTACTCCAGCCTGATGACAGGATAGGACATCGGCATAGCCTTCCACCAAATAACAGACATCGTTGTCCATAATGGCTTTTTTTGCCAGGTGGAGACCATAAAGTACATTCGATTTATGGTAGATTTCCGATTCGGGAGAATTTACATATTTCGGAACCGTCTTATCCGTTTTTAGGGTCCTACCGCCGAATCCCAATACCCGACCGGTCAGGTTATGGATTGGGAAAAGCACCCTTCCACGGAATCTGTCGTAGAGTGACTTATCATCCCTTTCTACGGCTAGTCCCAATTCGATGAGGAATTCCTTGCTATATCCTTCCTCCTGCGCCTTGTCGACCAAGCTGGTCCATGCATCAGGGGAATAACCCAATTCAAATTTCTTGATGGTGTCTTCACGGTATCCGCGTTCCTTGAAATAGGATAGACCGATGGAACGGCCAAGATCAGAATCCCAGAGTTGTTCGCGGAAGAATTTATTTGCCCATTGGTTGGTGACATAAAGGCTTGCGCGTTTATCCTGCGCGGCGATCTGCGCCGGTGATCGTTCCACTTCTTCAATAGGGATATTATAGCGATTAGCGAGGTATCGAATCGCCTCTGGATAAGGATATTTCTCATGCTCCATGATGAACTTGAGGGAGTCGCCTCCCGCTCCACATCCGAAGCATTTATAGATACCTTTGGAAACTGAAACGTGAAAGGAAGGTGTTTTCTCGTTGTGGAAGGGACAATTCCCGATCAGGGAGGTTCCTCGCTTTTTCAGATCCACGAAATCACCCACCACCTCTTCTATACGAGCCGCATCCAGTACCTTATCAATCGTTTCTTTTGTAATCAAAGCTAATATCCTTTCTCACAAATATAGGGAAAAATAAAAAGGTTGTCTTTACTAAGCAGACAACCTTTTCCTTAAAAAATAGTTAAAAACTATGCAATTTCTTTTTTATCCAGTTTTGCGAATATGGAGTTCTTCGAGATGTATTCCGGAACGATTTCCTTCAATAGCTCTACCAACAACATCGGATTATGGTCTCCACTCTGTTTCACCACGATCCCACATAGGTGTTCGATCTTCGCCTGTTTCATCTCCAGATCATTAGTATTGACCCTTGCAATCATGATCTTTTCATGGTGTGTTTTGGTCGTATTCTCATTATCGGCAAGCAATTCTTCGTAAATCTTCTCGCCTGGACGCAAACCTGTAACTTCGATACCGATATCCTCTGGATAATTGAATCCTTTCAATCGGATCATACGGATGGCCAGATCCATGATCTTAACCGGCTGCCCCATATCGAATACATAGATCTCCCCACCTTTACCCATCACGGCCGCTTCCTGTACCAACTGACAGGCTTCGGGGATGGTCATAAAATATCGGGTAACATCCTGATGGGTCACGGTCAATGGACCTCCTTTTTTCAATTGTTTTTCGAACAATGGAATAACGGAACCATTGGAACCCAACACATTTCCAAAACGGGTGACGATGAAATTAGTTTTGCTGCGTCTGCTCAATCCAGAAACATAGATCTCGGCAGCACGTTTGGTAGCTCCCATCACATTGGTCGGATTAACTGCCTTATCCGTAGAAACCATCACGAATTTTTCAACGCCATATTTAACGGCCATATCGGCCAAGTTTTTAGACCCCCATACGTTCGTCAAGATTGATTCGTACGGATTCTGCTCCATCAACGGCACATGCTTATAGGCTGCTGCATGGAATACGATCTGCGGACGGAACTGCTCAAAAACTGAGTCCATGAACTGTCTGTCGCGCACATTCCCCACCATGAACAACACATCCTTATGGCAATTGCCTTTCAGTTCTTGTTGAATATCATAGAGTGCTGATTCCGCCTGATCAATAACGATCAGTTTATCAAAATCGGTAAAACCTATCTGGCGAACCAATTCCGATCCTATGGAACCTGCTCCACCGGTAACCAGGATGATCTTTTCGCGGAACATCTCGTGGATAACGGGGTTTTCCAATTTAATGGCCTCCCGCCCTAAAAGATCATCGATTTTCAAGGTCCGTAATTGTCGGGTGGCTACTTTTCCGCTCAACATTTTGGCGGAGGTAGGCATGATTTTCAATTTTACCGGGAGGGGTTCAATTAAAGAGGATATGCGGGATAATCTGTCCTTATTATTATCATCCAATGCAATGATGATGCTGTCGATCTTCAATCCCAGCACATATTCTGCATTGAGTTCCTTTTGATCTAATATTTTATAGCCATTGATCAGCTTACCGATACGGCTCGGGTTATCATCGGCAAAGGCCACTACTTTTACTTTCTTCCTCACATCATTTCTTAAGAGGTTCAAAGTAGTTGTTCCCATATTACCGGCGCCAAAGATCAATACGCGTTCCACCTGTCTTCCACCGAAAAAGAACATCTCGTAAATGTTTTTGTAGAGTACGCGCGCCGCTACCAAACAAACGGTGGTAAAGAAAGCGTGGGTAAATAAAACGGCATAGGAAAGCCTAAAATATTGACCAATTATATCCTCGTCGGTATAATTAAGGCGAATAAACGCTGCGATCAACATCAAAGCAAACCAAGCCAAAGCTACTGCCTTAAATATAGACCAGGCATCTCGGAAACCGGTTTGACGGATGATCCCTCTATAGGTCTTGAAATACAGAAAGGAGAAGTAATAAACTACAGAGATCAAAACGGATTTTTTTGCCATCAATTCAATGGCAAATTTCCCTTTAAAGCTGTTGATCACAAAATTGGAGAGGTAATAACAGAAGATAACAATCATCATATCAATCAATAAAATAACCCACCTTGGGCTATCCTTACGGAAGTATTTATTCAATCCTGTTATATCCATTATTCTTTTAAATCGAGCTTATAAGTATAGAGCAATCGCAAGGAACCTTATTCAGTTCAGGGTAATCCCTGAGTTATGATGCAAAGTTGATGCCATTTAACCAATTTTTGTATTGTATGTTTTAATTAGTATGATATGGTTAATATCTGAAATCCGGTAAATACCCTCACAAAAATACAATTAATTCTGCGTGTATTGGCAGAAATCCCAATATGGCGAAAAAATTAATAGGAAATTAACAACCAAATATTAGCTGTTTTCAGTAAAAGCTTTTCTGCAAACGGTTGCAGCATCAACATTCCCTAAACATCGTAAAAAACCAATTGGAACATTATTAACAATTCCTTCATCAAGTTCGTTCATCCTTCGGAACAATTCGCTATGCCAGGGAATACCTGTGCAACTGGGGAGCAATGCTAAGAATACTTTCAACCCTTCTAACAGCTCAATACGATTTTCACATGAGTTTAAATTCGATCTAGAATTTGAATTTAAGCAAAGAAAATTTTCAAATAAAAATGCCCAGATAATTTAATAGCTGGGCATTTATTTTTGATGGTCGTCTTTATATATGAATCTTATTTCTTCTTATTTTTATTAAAGAGCTTCTTTATTTCTTTTTTCAATTTGGCTCTAAGAGATACAGAATCTGAATCAATATAACCATATCCGTAACCGTATCCATATCCATATCCATATCCTCTTGCAAAATCAACGTCGTTGATAACTACAGCCATGTTTTTCAACTTGCCGTCTTCGTAAAGTTCTTTAGGAACATTTAGTAAACGTTTGTCTAGGTAATTTGCACGAGCTACATAGATAGTTAAATCTGCGTTATCAGCAATCAATAATGTATCTGTTACCAAACTAACCGGTGCGGTATCCACTAATACGTAATCATAGTTCTTCCGACCATATTCAATCACATCATTAAAATGACCATTCATTAGAAGCTCAGCAGGATTTGGAGCGATATAACCTGAATAAACAATATCAAAATCGTATGGAGCCGGTTTTTTAAGAATGATATTTTCTACAGGCATATCCGGGTTGATCAGGTATTGGGTAATACCGATATTGGTATGCTGTAGATGTGATAAACCTAGATAATCGAGTACTTTTGGAGAACGGATATCCGCACCAATCAATAAAACCCTCTTACCAGACATGGCCAAAATTCTCGATAAGTTTGTAGAGACAAATGATTTACCTTCTCCTGATGTTGTCGAAGTAACGAAGATAACCGCAGAATCTTTTTTAGCCCCCAACATGAAACTTATGTTTGTCCTCAAAATACGGAAAGCTTCCGCAAGAGATGATCTATCGTTATCCTTTACAATAGGATCTTCAGAACTTGGAACTTCACCAAGTATTGGTGCGTTAAATTTTTCCTCAATGTCTTTACGCGAGTGAATTTTATTGTCAAGTAGGAACTTAATGTATAAGAATGCCAATGGTAAAATAATCCCCGTTAATAAGGCACCTAAAAGTATGATCATTTTTCTTGGAGCAACAGGTTGTTTAGAGCCATAGGCTTCGTCAATTACTTTTAGAATCGCCGGAGTTGCCGATGCTTTAATCTCTGTTTCCTCTCGTTTTTGCAATAAAAATAAATATAAGGATTCTACAATCTGTTGTTGTCTTGAAATATCTTTAAAACCTCTTTCTTGATTTGGTAATTGATTAAGTTTTCCCTCAAATTTGTTTTTTTGACCTTGCAAAGTGTTTACATTTGTCTGTAGAACTTGCCTATAGTTTGAAAGGGATGTATTCAAAGAGGAGCCCACTTCGTTTATATTTTTGGTTAAATTTTGAACAACTGGATTATCAGGAGTCGCTGACTTTAATAAATCATCTCTCTCAAGAACCAAATTGTTATAATTTTTAACTGTTTCCTGAATAGAAGGATCATCTAAGCCGATATTTGAAGGTAATAGGTTACCTGCATTCGAACTAACAGCTCCACCCATCATATCAGCTAACCGAAGTTGAGTTTGATATTCCAGTAACTTTCTTTCATTTTCTGAAGCATTTTGCATATATAGCTGAACCTCAGAGCTCATGTCAACTAAATTATTTTGATCCTTATAATCCGCTACTTTTGAATCTGCTGTAGCCAAATCTTTAGAAATCAAATCTAAACGTGAATCAATAAAATCTGAAGTTGCACGCGACACCCGTGTTTTATCCTCCGTAACATCTTTATTATATTGATCAATAAGTGAGTTTAATAATAACTCCGCTTTATTTATATTCCCTGAATTTAAAGAGAAATTTACAACATAAGATTGTTTTTCTTTATTTGGTGTTATTTGGATTTCCTTTAATAAATCATCTACGGCCTTATTCACCGGAACAAATGAAATGATCATATCGGAAAGAAATTTTTTATTACCTTGTGGAAGAATCATTATAGGACCTATTGGACTATTTATTTTTTGACCAAAATCAACCGTCCTCGAACCATATTCTTTATCTTCCAGCACTAACTTTTCATCCTTCTTTTTTATTATTACACTATATGATACGGAATCTAATCTAGGATTTTGCGGCTCCAATAAGACTAATCTAACTGCTGACTCTGACTCCACCATCTCGGAGTTTTTTACATTTCCTTTAAATGCATAAGTTAAATTAATTCTATTTTGATCAACTACCTTTCTAAAAATCCTACGGGATTTCATCACATCAATTTGATCTAAAACAAATGCTGAAGTTGAACTCCCCATACCAGTTAATGAAGCAATTTCAGCTAATCCAGCAAGTTCACCTGTAGCCTTATTCTCATCCTGTAAAAGGATTTTTGCTGTTACATTATAAATTTTATCAGAATATCTCAGGTAAACAAATGCCGCTGCTAAACATAAAATTACCGAAACTATAAACCATTTCCAATAATATGCATATTGTTCAAACAGTTGCTTAAAATTTATATCTTGATCTTCGCTAGACGAAGATTTCATATTTGGTAAATTACTCATCTATATATTATTTTACTATTACAGCAATTATGGTGATAATTAGACCTGCTATTGAAACAAAAATGGATGTATTCTGGGTATATTTTGAAGATTGAATTTTAGCTCCATTAGGTTCCACATAGACCACATCATTTTGTTTCAAAAAATACACAGGTGAGTTTAAGGAATTCCTATTTGTCAAATCAATTCGATATTCATTTTTCTGTCCATTTTCCTCACGCACAACTAATACATTTTTTCTAACGCCATTAATAGTAAGATCACCTGCTAATGATAAGGCCTCTAAAATAGAAACTCTATCATTGTCAATTAAATAATTACCTGGCTTAACTACCTCTCCCATAACTGTAACTCGAAAATTTCGAATATTGATATTTGCGCCAGGGTTTACAATGAATTTTCCAACTTCTGATTTAATAAAATCAATAGCTTCAACTCTTGTTTTACCTGCCAATTTAATTCGTCCCAACTTTGGGAAGTCAATCGTTCCATCTTTATCTATTGTATAGGTTGGGATAAAAGGATGGTTATTCTGCATTGTTCCTGCTTGATAAACATTTACCTGATTATACGGTTCAGTAGCTCGGATATCATCTGCAGTAATAGAAATGGTTAATATATCTCCAGCCTGTAATGTTGGAGCCTGCATCTCAAAAGCTGTATTGACAGCTACTGAATCCTGTTGAAAGTAAACCAAGTCATTTCGACTAGCACAGGAATTTAAAAATATCATACCCCCAAATAATAGAGCTATGAAAAAGCCAAATGTATATTTTGCCATATCTAGATTATGAATTCGATTGGAACAAGCAAAAAGCAATCCAATTTTACTTTTTAATTACAAATGTAGGATTTTTGCAACAAATCCTATGAAACGGTTTATTCATTAATATCTTCTATAGAATAATCAAGAGGAATTAAATATCCATTAGACAATTCAAATCCCAAAGATTTATTCTTCGATTCTTTGGAAATTGATGCTTTCCAAACAATAATTTTTTCACCATTTCTAATAAAATAGGCTCCTGGATATGGATGGGTAGTAGCTCTTACCAATCGATCAGCTTCTTCAACACTCATTGAATTTGTGATTTCTCCATCTTTAGGTGTTCTACCTTCCCAATAAGTCGCTTTCGACTCATCTTGAATTTCAATAGTGTAGCTATTATTTTCTAATAATGGGAAAACAACTTCCATCAACTGAATATGAGCTTCATCCACTTTCTCATATAAATCTGTTGCTGTTGAATGTTGATCCAGAGGAATTTCAACTTGTCCTAATAATCCACCAGTATCTACACCTTCATCCATCACAAACATGGAAACACCAGTTTTATCCAATCCTTTAATAATAGCCCAAGGAATTGCTGCTCTCCCACGTCCAAAGGGTAATAAAGTAGGATGCATACCTATACACCCTTTTTTGGGACTCGATAAAACATCTAATGAAGCAATTTGAGACCATCCAATAATAAATAACCAGTCTAATTGTTGCTTTTTTATTAGATCAATACATTCTTGGTCATTGATATGATTAATTTTATATAATGGTATTTGATGTTTTTCACTTATTTCATCAAGATATATTCTTCCTGATTTAGCCTTTGCTTTATGATCAGGAATTGTAATTAAGACATCTAATTTACCTCCAATTTCATATATTTTCTCAATACATGATAATCCCAATTGCACACAAGTAACAAATCCAAATTTCATTTTAATAGGTAGGGGGTTTTTTAGTTAAATAAAGAAATGTTTTTAAAATAACTTTTACGTCTTGTGTAAAAGTTATGTTATTCGCATAGACACCATCCCATTTTGCCTTTTCAGTTTCGGGCATATGGTCATATGAATTTACTTGAGCTAATCCAGTCAATCCTGGCCGACATGTTAAAGCTCCGTTTAAACGTCTTAACTCTACTAGATTTGTCTGAGAAGGTATTGGAGGTCTAGGACCGATTAAGCTCATATCTCCTTTCAAGATATTATATAGTTGCGGAAGCTCATCCAAATTTGACCTTCTTATAAACTTTCCGAATGGTGTAATCGTTAATTTCTTAGTTTCGTGCGATTGCACGTTTGGAGTTCCAACTGGCATACTTCTGAACTTGTAGAATTCAAAAAGTTCACCATTTTTCCCAACACGTTTTTGTTTAAAAATAATTGGACCAAAATCCTGAATCCAAATAATAATCCCAACAATAATTAATATGGGCAAAAACACCAACAAAACACTGAATGAAGCAATTAAATCGATTAATCTCTTAAAAAATGATTTGTACATTATTACCAATTTAAATTGTAATAAATCGCTTGAAAAGCCTCAGCATAATTTAACCCAGATTGCGCCCCTCTTATTGCAGCCAATCCCATAATAGCTTCTTCAGAACGCGAATGCGGATATGGGCGCATAACTCCTTTATAAGCATCTATGGCTCTAATTTTTCTCTCAACATTTTCTTTTCCAACCTCTACAAAAGTATTGGGTTGAAAACCATTACTATCTACTGGAAATGCCCAATCTGTAGAAGACGGAACTTCCATTAAAAAAAGTCCTTTAACTGGATTAATATCTTTTTTTCTTTGAGATAATCTAGATGCTGCCTGACAAGCTTTAGAAACTTGATAGTGATCGTTGTTTAGATCATAAGGATGATGTGTAAATATATAATCAGGCTGGATTTTCTCAATCACACTTTCGATAAATTGTACTAATTCCAAATGTGCTACAGTATTGAATTTGATATTCGGAAAATCTCCTAAAATTACGGGCTTTGCTCCCATGATTTCTTGGGCATTATTGGTATGATCAAATAATTCTTGGAGATCAGGCCTAAATTGTCTTGCCTCCACATTTCCAGATAAAATACAATTGTAAACTTCATGTCCTTCATCAGTCCATTTGGACGCAGAAGCTCCGAAACCTAATGCCTCATCATCAGGGTGTGCAGTTACAGATAGTATTATTTTTTTCTTAGTCATATTCTATTTTATTAGCAGGTTTTTCATTTCATTTAAGACCAAGCGTGGATTCCATCCAATTTGATTCCTAGCTTTTTGGTCATCAAAAGTTAGTTTTGAAATTATTTTCTGAAGTCTTTTGGAATCAATAGGAAATTTCCTTCCTATTAAATCCCCGGTCACAGCCAACGATTTTGCCGCAAAATAGGACATATTTCTGGCTCTTAACTGTAGCGTCTTACCAATCTCATCACTTAACTCTTTAAAGGATGGATGATAGCCATCTGTTAGATTAAATATTCCCGCTTTACCAAAAACATCTGGAATAAATTTAGCCACATCTTCAGCTAAAACCATACTCTTCCGAGCATGGCCTCCATCAATATTGAAGTAGAATCCTTTTTTCATTCCATTGATCATAGCTCCAAGGTTGCCTGGAGCATTTTTACCAATCAATAATGGTATTCTTAGTATAGTTAATTTAACCTGATGATCTCGACACCAAGTATTCAATAAGTTTTCACAAATAATTTTACTTTTACCGTATGGATCTTCTGCTAATAAGCTATCTTCTTCTTTAACAAGATCCCCTTCAATTCGGCCATAAACACTTACGGTACTTATAAACACAAAATTCTTGAGTTTATAAATGTTTTTTTCCAAGGCCATCAACAGGTTTTTTGTACCCTCCACATTTACATCAAAAAAGTCCTTTGCTTCGGATTCATTTATTGGAACTAAATGTGCTTTACCGGCACAGTGAACCACAGTTTCATAATCCAACTCCAATTTAATTGGCTTTACTCCCAATTCAGTAACTATATCATTGCTGTTGCTTCTGCCTAATGTTTCGTATGCAATACCTCTATTCTGGAATTCTTTACAGATATAACCCCCGAGAAATCCTGAGGCTCCTGTCAATAAAACTTTATTCATAATCTAGTTCCTCAACAAATTTCTGAAGAATAAAATTTTTGGAGAATTTATCTTCTGCAATTTCACGGATCTTATATTTTTTCATATCATATGAATTTGCATCGTCAAAATTCAAGTAATTTAGGGTAGAGATGACTTTATACTCTTCCAAAGGATCTAAAGCGATACCCAATTTTGTTTCCTTTATTAATTGAAATATTTCAGTTTTTGGATTACCAAGATAAAATATAGGTTTCCCAGCTGCTATAATATTATAACTTTTTGAAGGAACTCCTAAACCTACAAAACGCTCATCTAATGTGACTATTCCAAAATGACAAGCATTTAAAAATTTTTCTTGGTCTGTTCTAGGCATTGGTTTTAAAAAAGTGACATTCTGTAAATTATTTTCCTTTACAAAACATTGAAGTTCTTCTTTTGCCGCTCCATTGCCTATAAATACAAAATGCAATAGTTCATTCTCCACCTGATTAATGATTTGAAAAAGTTTATGTAAGCCCTGTAATCTCCCTAAATTCCCCGCAAATAAAAGAACGATCTTTTCACTAAGGTTCAATTCCTTCACAATTGGGTTACTAGAAAAATCTAAGGGCTTAATGTTTTCCACATCTGCCCAGTTTTCGATTATTTTCACCTGCATATCAGATTTTTCCGTTTTTTCAATTAATAGATCTTGCATATCTCTTCCTAAAACAAACAATCGATCTGCCTTTTTATAGGACCAATTAAAAAATTTTTTAAAAATTCTGTATGCAAATTGATCTTTTGATTTCAAAACACCTCCAGGAATAAGATTTTCAGGGAAAACATCATGGACTAAAATACTTAGTCTAAAATTCTTTAATGGTTTTAAGGAAGCAAATAAAGGTATAGCAAATGCCGGATTGGTTACCATAAAAACCTGTTGTCCCCTTTTAAATCTTTGCAAACCAAAAAACCACATTCCAAAACTGACTACAAGAAGCCTTAAAACTCTTGATAATAACTTATTCTTATCTAGTCCCCAAGAAGAAATACGATGAACATGGATTTCATTCGGCAATTGTTCAGTTGCTTTTAATTCATCATCATAAACGGAAGCACATAAAACATGAACTTCATATTTTTGGGACAATGACTTTGCTATTTCTGTCATGATATACCCTGTTGAGGTGTCATCAGGATAAAACAATTCTGAAACAATCCAAATGATTTTCTTTGAATTCATACTATATTTCTTCAGACCAAACGACTCTCTTAACGTAATCTGTATAAGATAAAATTATTCTCACCATTTTTTCAGAAACATTCGGCATGGAATAATCAGCAACTTGTCGGAAGTTTCTTTGTTCTCCAACATGTTGTGTCAAAACCTGTGTCAATCCTTGTAAAATTCTCTCTGGAGACAATCCAACCATCATCACTGATGCCTCTTCCATAGCTTCAGGACGTTCATGAGCTTGACGAATGTTTAAAGCTCTAAAATTCAATATAGATGATTCTTCTGAAATAGTTCCTGAATCTGATAAACAAGCGTAAGAACGCATTTGAAGCGCATTATAATCATGAAATCCCAATGGTTTTAAGAATTGAATTTCTGGACGCATTTCAATCTGCATTTTTTCAATCATGTTTCTTGTTCGTGGATGCGTAGAAACAATAATTGGATATTTATATTTTTCTGCGATCGCATTCAAAGATTCCATCAAACCTCTAAAGTTCTTTTCATTATTGATGTTTTCTTCCCTATGTGATGATATTACAAAAAACTCCCTCTCTTTTAAACCTAATTTATCCAAGACATTAGAGGCCTTTATTTCAGGAAGATAGTGATTCAACACTTCATACATTGGAGAACCTGTTTTTATGATACGATCTGCGGGTAATCCTTCTCTTAGAAGATATTCCCGAGCGATATTAGAATAGGTTAAGTTTACATCAGCGGTATGATCTACTATCTTACGGTTGGTTTCTTCCGGAACACGTTGATCAAAACATCGATTTCCCGCTTCCATATGGAAAATAGGAATATGGCGTTTTTTTGCAGGGATTGCACAAAGACATGAATTCGTATCACCTAATACTAAAAAGGCTTCTGGCTTTAATTCTTCCAACAAAGGATCTATTTTAATCAAGATATTCCCAACCGTTTCTGTTGCCGTTTTACCAGCTGCCTCTAAAAAATAATCGGGTTTCCGTAATCCTAAATCCTCAAAAAAAATCTGGTTCAATTCGTAATCATAATTCTGTCCACTATGAACTATGATATGTTCAACTGCTTCAGAATTGTCCAAAGCCATTAATACTCTTGATAGGCGAATAATTTCGGGTCTAGTTCCGACGACCGTCATTACTTTAAGTTTCTTCATTATATGTTTATTAATAAATAATCAATTATACTTCTAAAAAATAAGTGTCTGGATCTGCGGGATCATAGGGCTCATTGATCCAAAACATAGTGATTAATTCCTCGGTTCCAACATTTTTTATATTATGGGTAAACCATATGGGCATATCCACGTACGAAGGCTTATTCCCATCTAAATAAAAATCTAGAGTTTCATTCGAATCCATCTTCCTAAGTTGGATCAATGCCTTTCCTTGAATTACGGCAAACCGCTCAATTTTTCGTGTATGAAAATGATTGCCACGTGTAATTCCTGGAACTGTGGTGGAATAAGAGGATTGTCCTCCAATACCCATCCTGATAATTTCAACAAATGTTCCCCTTGGATCTGTATGTAATTGAAATAATCTTGGGTATATATCCTTATGATCCATGTAACTCCGATACGTATTAAATAAATTCAACTCAAATTGATCTTCTAATTCAGGAATTTCACCTTTATCAAAATATTTTATTTTAAAGCTCTCTAATTTGTCAAGCACATCGGAAACTTTCTTAATAGCCGTAGGTTTCACCAAATAAATGGGCTGGTGGGTTGATTTTCTTATTTGATCTATAATATCATTCACCAATTCTTGAACATAAATCAAATTAACGGTACCGTCATTTGCAATGGTAGGGGTTTCGGAATGAGTAAATTGATAACAAAAAGTAGCAATAAAAGAATTATAAAAAGGTTTACCGAAGGGCCCAAAAACATTTGGAATTAATAATCCAGTTAATTTGGCTCCATTTCTTTCTGCCCATTCCACTAATTTTTCCCTTCCCTCCTTTTTAGATTTACCATAAAGATTATCTCTTTCCTCTTGAGTAGATGAAGAAATAAAAACATGTGGCTTAGAATTTGTTCTTTCAAGAGATGTGATCAATTTATCAACTAAGCCAACATTTGTATCATAAATAAACTTTTCACTTTCATGTCTATTCATAGCTGCCAAATGCACTATAACATCGCAATATTGAACAAACTTATCTAACATTACGTCGTCTTCAAAAGCCATTTTATTAAATTCCACAAGTTCGAATTCAGAAGGATTTAATCCTAAAGTATTATACAAGTGTTTTCCAACAAAACCATTTTGACCAGTTATTCCAACTTTCATGTTTCTTTAAAATTATTTTTTATTTATAAAATAGTCAAGGGGATAAGTATAATCATCCTTTGAGGCGTTTTCTATTCCGTAATCAGAAAAAACCAAAATTTCACTATTGGGTTTCAAAGCTTGAAAGGCTGTACCATACCCTTTTGAAAGATGTAGTACCTTATTTTCTTCAGCAATTAAAATCTCTTTCCTAACAGGAAGGTCAATAGAGACATTATCCCAATTATCAATTTCTACAATATCAATCGAAAAAGACCCCGAAAGAACATAAAACCATCTTTGCTCAATACGATGTGCTCTCCAACCTCGAATTAGATCTAAATCTGCATTTTTTATTATGTAAAAGCGTTTTACTAAGCTCATGTCAAAATCATTGACAAATCTTATTTGTCCTCTTTGATCTTTAGAAATTCCTCCCGGAATATATTCCACCATTTTATATGAATAATTGATTAATATGGATATTGCATTACATCTTCTCCAAAAACTTCTTTCCTAATCAATGGGAGTTTTGAGATTAATTTTTTCAATCCTTCTACACCTTGTTGATCCGTATTATGGGAATGATAATCTTCTATTTTAGACACATCCTTCTCACCTTCGGAAAAATATTTTGCATAATTCAAGTCACGATTATCTGCTGGAACACGGTAGAAGTCGCCCATATCTTCAGCTTTTATCATTTCCTCTCTCGTACAAAGGGTTTCATATAATTTCTCGCCATGTCTTGTGCCAATAACTTTAACTGGCACTTCTTTTCCTGTCAATTCAATCAATGCTTTTGCTAAATCACCAATTGATCCCGCTGGGGCTTTATTCACAAATAGATCCCCTGGGTTAGCATGTTCAAATGCGAATAAAACCAAATCAACAGCATCTTCTAATGACATAAAGAATCTTGACATATTTGGATCAGTTATTGTAATAGGCTCTCCCTTTTGAATTTGATTTAAAAACAATGGGATAACAGAGCCTCTTGATGCCATAACATTTCCATAGCGTGTTAAACATACAATTGTATCGGTTAAATTTCTAGCTTCCGCTACAGCAACTTTCTCCATCATTGCCTTGGAAATACCCATTGCATTTATAGGATAAGCTGCCTTATCAGTACTTAAGCAAATTACTTTTTTAACACTGTTGGAGGATGCCGCTCGAATAACGTTTTGGGTTCCCTCTACATTAGTCTTTACAGCTTGCATTGGGAAAAATTCACAGGAAGGAACTTGTTTCAATGCTGCAGCATGAAATATATAATCTACATTTCGAGTTGCAGGCTCAACTGATGAATAATCCCTAACGTCTCCTATATAATACTTTATTTTATTATTTTTATACAAATTTCGCATATCATCCTGTTTTTTTTCGTCTCTAGAAAAAATACGAATTTCACGAAAATGATCAGTTTCTAGGAATCTGTTTAAAACAGCAGTACCGAATGAACCTGTTCCTCCAGTAATTAATAATACTTTGTCTTTTATTTCCATAGTTTCTTATTAGATATTACACCATAAATTCTTTAATTCATTCCAAATTTTATCCATACTATAATCATTAACGACTTTTTTACTAGCATTATGTCCCATTTTTAATGCCTCATCATAATTTTGATATATATTTAATATTTCAATTCTTAATTGGTTAGCATTTTTTGGTTCAATACAAACACCAGTACTTCTGTTTTCAAAACTGCTTAACATATCAGGTATTGCTCCAACTTTAGTAGAAATTATTGGACAACCACATGCCATGCTTTCAAGAATTACATTAGGAAAACCTTCTGTATATGAAGGAAGAATGAAAATTCCACATTTTAACATTTCTTTTAAGGTCTCTTCATAAGGTTTTTCACCTAGCAAAATATATCTTGAACTATTATTAGTCAATTCTTTTATTTTTTCAGCTATATCTTCATTATAAAACCCTGCAAACAGAATATTTATAGTTTCCATTTCCTTAGTAGCTTCAACTAGTTCAAATATGCCTTTGGTTGGAACTAAATGGCCTGCAAATAAAATAGAATTAATTTTCCGTTCAATTTGATTCTTTGAAACAAATTCAACAACAGAATCATCGAGTGGATTTGGAATATAAATAACATTTAACATTCCATTTTCTTTCAAGGAATTATAAGAGTTACTATCTATTACAATAACAGTTTTCGACAAGTAAATAGAAATTTTTAGCAAATAGTATTCCCAATTTTTATTTTTAAGTATTATTGGAATTCTGCCAAAACGAAAATGAAGAATACTTTTTTTTAGAAAAATT
>Ga0308157_10003883_pt1 | contig 20825 bp, 14 predicted proteins | sample PhyBR1_FD_201035 | JGI IMG/M metagenome (GOLD analysis project Ga0308157, IMG submission 201035) | Phyllosphere microbial communities from UC Gill Tract Community Farm, Albany, California, United States - DLSLB.R1 | ecosystem: Host-associated > Plants > Phyllosphere > Unclassified | place: USA...
TGCCAGCGCGGCGGGGTGGCCTTTGCGCGGCGTCCGCGGGTCTGGGCCGCGCGAGCTCAAAGCGAATGCTATTAAAATCGTAGCTGCTTGCGCTGGACCCATAAGCGACAAAGGCCGATTTCGCATGAAATCGGCCTTTTGCCTTTGGGGGTGCAGCAGCGGCTCAGGTCTCGGCCAGCAGCTTTTCGATGAGCTGGTGCAACTCGGGAAAGTTGGGTGCGCCCACGTAGGTCTTCACGATCTCGCCGCGCTTGTTCACGATGAAGGTCGAGGGCGTGAGGCGTACATCGCCCCAGGCCTGGGCCACCTTGCCGGTGTTGTCGATCGCCACCTGGAAGGGCAGCTTGCGGGTTTCGGCAAAGTTCACCACGTAGCTGGGCGGGTCGTAGCTCATGGCCACGGCCAGGGTGTCGAAGCCCTTGGCGTGGTACTTGTTGTAGGTCGCCACGATCTCGGGCATTTCAGCCACGCAGGTGGTGCAGCTCGTGGCCCAGAAGTTCACCAGCGTGACCTTGCCGCGCAGATCGGCGGTGGACTTGCTGGAGCCGTCCAGCAGCACGAAGTTCGACTCCGGCGCCACGGAGCGGCCCGTGTCCAGGTACACATAGGCGCCCACGGCCGCGAACGCCGCCACCGCCACACCTGCTGCCCAATGCTTGATCGCCATGACTTCCTATCCATCCAGAACTGTGGGCCGGGCCCTTGCCGGCAGGGGCCGGACGCCGCGCCGAAAACCGGCCGCAGCCGGTGACCCGATTGTCGCAGCTTGGGTGGAGTCGTGCGCTTACCAAAAGTTCGCGCAAAACGGTGCGTCCGGGCGCCGCCGCGTGCTGTGCCGATAATCGGCCAATGAACCGAACACCAACCCGCGCGGCCGCCCTGCCGCCCATGCTCCTGCTGGTGTGGCTGGCAGGCTGCAGTCCCGCGCTGAACTGGCGCAGCGTGCCGCTGCCCGAGGCGGCCATCACCATCACGCTGCCCTGCAAGCCCGACCAGGCCGTGCGCCCCGTGGAACTGGCGGGCTTGCCCGTCGAGCTGGCAATGGCGGGCTGCGATGCGGACGGCGCGACCTTTGCGGTGTCGCATGCCGCGCTGGCCGACCCCGCGCAGGTGGGCGCGGCGCTCACGCACTGGCGGGCGGCCGCGATCGCCAACCTGGGCCGCGGCGCGGCCGCCCGCGCGGTCGACACGCCGTACGCGCCGCCGGGCGTGCTGCCCCTGCCCCAGTCGGTGCGCACCGTGGTCCAGGGCCAGCGCCCGGATGGCAGCGCCGTCACGGCCCAGGCCGTGTGGTTCGCGCGCACCGTGGGCCCGCAGGTGCGGCTGTACCACGCGGTGGTCTACACCCCCAAGCCCCGCCCCGAGGTGGCCGACCAGTTCTTTGCCGGGATCGCGCTCCAATGACGGCCCCCGGCGTGCTGCCGCGGCGGGCCGCGGTGATTGTCTTCCTGGCGTTTGCCTTCGCGTATTTCCTGTCGGCCCTGGTGCGGGCGGTGACGGCCACCCTGGCGCCCACGCTGTCGCAGGAGTTCTCGCTGCACGCCAGCGACCTGGGGCTGCTGGCCGGGGGGTACTTCCTGGGGTTCGCGGCCACGCAGCTGCCGCTGGGCACCTGGCTGGACCGGCATGGGCCCCGGAAGGTCGCCCTCGGCTTCCTGGGGGTGGCCGTGGCGGGCAGCCTGGTGTTCTCGGTGGCGACGGGGTTCTCGGGCCTGCTGGCCGGCCGCGTGCTGTGCGGCGCCGGCGTCAGCGCCTGCCTGATGGCGCCCCTCACCGGCTACCGGCGCTGGTTCGAGCCCACCCTGCAGATGCGGGCGAACTCGTGGATGCTGATGACCGGCTCGCTGGGCATGGTCGCGTCCACGCTGCCGGTGCAATGGGCGCTGCCGCTGGTGGGGTGGCGGCCCCTGTTCTGGGTTCTGGCCGCGCTGATCGCGGTGTCGATGGTGGTGATCGCCGTCTGGGTGCCGGCCTGGGGCGCCGCCGCCCCGCCGGCAGGCGAGCCGGAGCCCCCCGCCGGGTCCGCCGGGTCCGCCGGGCGCGCGGAGCACGGCTACGCCATGGTGTGGCGCCACCCCTACTTCCAGCGCCTGGCGCCCCTGGGCTTCTTCGTGTACGGCGGCATGGTGGCAATGCAGACCCTGTGGGCCGGGCCCTGGATGCAGCGCGTGGCGGGCTACACGCCGCTGGAGGCCGCCACGGGCCTCTTCTGGATCAACGTCTCCATGCTGTGCACGTTCTGGACCTGGGGCATGCTCAATCCCTGGCTGCTGCGAAAAGGGCTGGGGGCCGACCGCCTGATGGCGGCGGGCGTCCCGCTGTGCCTGGTGGTGCTGCTGGGCACCATCCTGGCGGGGCCCCGGGCGGGGGGCGGGGCGTGGGCGCTGTTCTGCATGTCGTGCACGTTCGTGTCGCTGTCGCAGCCCGCGGTGGCCATGGCCTTTCCGCAGGCGCTCGCGGGGCGGGCCTTGTCGGCCTACAACCTCGTGATTTTTGCGGGGGTGTTCGTGGTGCAGTGGGGCATCGGCCTGGCGGTGGACGCCTTTGCCGCCGCGGGCCTGTCCGCGGTGCAGTCCTTCCAGGCCGCGATGGCGGTGTACCTCGCGTGCAACGCGGGCGCCTACGCGTGGTTCCTGCTGCGGGGGCGGCGCCATAATGTGCTGCAAACCACCGCGCCATGAGCACCACCAGCATCCTCATCATCGCCCACGCCCCGCTGGCCCATGCGCTGCGCGAATGCGCGCTGCATGTGTTCCCCGACTGCGGCGCCAGCGTGTCCGCGCTCGACGTGCAGCCCAACCAGCCGCCCGAGGAGTCGCTGGCGCAGGCCCGCATCATGCTCGATCAACTGGGCGCGGATTCGACGCTGGTGCTCACCGACGTGTTCGGCGCCACGCCCTGCAACATTGCGCAGCGCCTGATCGGCAACGTGCGCTCGCGCCTGGTGACGGGCGCCAACCTGCCCATGCTGCTGCGGGCCGTGAGCTACCGCCACGAGCCCCTCGATTCGGTGGTCACCCGCGCCGTGGTGGGGGGCACCCAGGGCGTCATGCAGGTGGCCATCTCCGCGCCGCAGAACCAGAATACCCGCAACCGACATGATCAAGACCCGTACGACCATCAACAATAAACTGGGCCTGCATGCCCGCGCGTCGGCCAAGCTCACCAAGCTGGCCGGCAGCTTTCCCTGCGATGTCTTCATGAGCCGTGGCGACCGGCGCATCAACGCCAAGAGCATCATGGGCGTGATGATGCTGGCCGCCGGCATGGGCACCGAGGTCGAGATCGAAACCCAAGGGGATCGCGAACAGGAGGCCATGGACGGGCTTCTGGCCCTGATTGCCGACAAGTTTGGCGAGGGTGAATGACCTTCTCCGTCCACGGTCTCGCAGTCGCCCGCGGCATCGCCATCGGCCGTGCGGTGCTGGTGGCGTCCAGCCGGGTGGACGTGGCGCACTATTTCGTCAAGCCCGAGCAGATCGAGGGCGAGATCGAGCGGGTGCGCAACGGGCGCAACGCCGTGGTCGAGGAACTGCAGCGCCTGCAGGTGGAGATGCCCGCCGATGCGCCGCATGAACTGACCGCGCTGCTCGACGTGCACCTGATGCTGCTGCAGGACGAGGCCCTCACGGGGGGGGTCAAGCACTGGATCACCGAGCGCCTGTACAACGCAGAGTGGGCGCTCACCACGCAGCTCGAGGTCATCGCGCGCCAGTTCGACGAGATGGAGGACGAGTACCTGCGCGAGCGCAAGGCCGACCTGGAACAGGTGGTCGAGCGCATCCTGCGCTACATGAAGGGCGTGGCCAGCCCCGTGGCGCCGCCCGCCAGCAGCCCGCGCCGCAAGACCCAGCAGGACCTGCTGCTCGACGACACGGTGGACGTGCCCCTGGTGCTGGTCGCGCACGACCTCTCGCCCGCCGACATGCTGCAGTTCAAGCAGAGCGTGTTCGCGGGCTTCGTGACCGATGTGGGCGGCAAGACCAGCCACACCGCCATCGTGGCGCGCAGCATGGACATTCCGGCCGTGGTGGGCGCGCGCGCGGCCAGCCAGCTGGTGCGCCAGGACGACTGGGTCATCATCGACGGCGATGCGGGCGTGGTCATCGTGGACCCGTCGCCCATCATCCTGGCCGAGTATGGCTTTCGCCAGCGCCAGGTGGAGCTGGAACGCGAGCGCCTGGCCCGGCTGCGCCACACCCCCGCCATCACGCTCGACGGCCACAGAATCGAGCTTCTGGCCAACATCGAGCAACCCGGCGACGCCGCCGCCGCCGTGCGCGCCGGCGCCGTGGGCGTGGGCCTGTTCCGCAGCGAGTTCCTGTTCATGGGCAAGAGCGGCCACCTGCCCGGCGAGGACGCGCAGTACCGCGCCTACTGCGAAGCCATCGACGGCATGCAGGGCCTGCCCGTCACCATCCGCACCATCGACGTGGGCGCCGACAAGCCGCTGGACCACAAGAGCCACAAGGACAGCTACCTGAACCCGGCCCTGGGCCTGCGCGCTATCCGCTGGAGCCTGGCCGACCCGGCCATGTTCCGCACCCAGCTGCGCGCCGTGCTGCGCGCGGCGGCGCATGGCAAGGTCAACCTGCTGTTCCCGATGCTGGCGCACACGCACGAGATCCAGCAGACCATCGCGCAGGTGGACCTGGCCCGCGCCGAGCTGGATGCGCGCGGCGTGCCCTACGGCCCGGTGCAGCTGGGCGCGATGATCGAGGTGCCCGCGGCCGCGCTCATGGTGCGCACCTTCCTGCGGTATTTCGACTTCCTCTCCATCGGCACCAACGACCTGATCCAGTACACGCTGGCCATCGACCGCGCGGACGAGGCGGTGGCGCACCTGTACGACCCGCTGCACCCCGCCGTGCTGCGCCTGGTGGGCGATGTGATCGCCGAGGGCGAACGCCAGGGCAAGAGCGTCTGTGTGTGCGGCGAAACGGCCGGCGACGTGACCATGACGCGCCTGCTGCTGGGCCTGGGCCTGCGCAGCTTTTCCATGCACCCCGCGCAGATCCTGGCCGTCAAGCAGGAAGTGCTGCGCGCCGACACGCGCAAGCTCGCGCCGTGGGCGCGCCAGGTGCTGGAGGGGGACGAACCCGCGGCCGCGCTGGCGCCGTAGGGCGGTGCTGGAATGCTCCTCAATTGATAGCTTTCTGCGCTTGATGGACCAGCGTCAGAGGCCGGTTTCGCCAGATTTTTTTGAAAAGTGAAGCGCGGCGTCCCCCGGCCTGCCAGGCCGGCGGATGCACTTCTCCCCGCCCGTTCTGATGGCCTGCGCTGCATCCAGAAAACCCCATGCCTCCCATGCAGCTTGCCCACGCCGACCCGTCCCTCATCGACTCGCCCCAGGCCCTGCGGCGGCTTCTTGCGACCCTGGGCCTCGTCGTGCTGGGGAACAGCAGCATGTACGTGGTGTCGGTGGTGCTGCCCGCGGTGCAGAGCGAGTTCGGGGTCGGCCGCGCCAGCGCCTCGCTGCCGTATACCCTGATGATGGTCTGCCTGGGCCTGGGAGGGTTGTGGACGGGGCGGCTGGCGGACCGCCACGGCCTGATGCCCGTGCTCTGGCTGGGTGCCCTGGCGGTGTTCGGCGGTTTTCTGGGGGCGAGCCTGTCCGGCAGCATCTGGACTTTCGGCCTGGCGCACGCGGTGATGGGGTTCGTTGGCGGCTCGGCGACGTTCGCGCCCTTGCTGGCCGATACGGCGCTCTGGTGGAATCGCCGGCGGGGCATCGCGGTGGCGGTGTGCGCCAGCGGCAATTACGTGGCGGGCGCGGTCTGGCCGCCCATCGTTCAGTACGGCGTCGACTCCATCGGCTGGCGGCCTACCTACATGGTGCTGGGCACCATCTGCGGCGTGGGAATGCTCGCGCTGTCCCTGCGCATGCGCCAGCGCCCTCCCGCGATCCCGGCGTCTGCGGCAGCGGGCACGGGCGCGAACGGGGCGGCGCCGGACCGTGCCCGCCCCTTCGGCCTGGCGCCGAACCACGCGATGGCGCTGCTGTGCCTGGCAGGCATCGCCTGCTGCGTCGCCATGGCCATGCCGCAGGTCCACATCGTGGCCTACTGCACGGACCTGGGCTTCGGCGCCGCCCAGGGCGCCCAGATGCTGTCGCTCATGCTGGCCTGCGGCATCGTGAGCCGCCTGGTCTTCGGGCTGATCTGCGACCGCATCGGCGGCATCCGCACCCTGTTGCTGGGGTCGGCGCTGCAGGGCATCGCCCTCGTGCTCTTCCTTCCTTATGACGGCCTGGTGCCGCTGTACGTCATCTCGGGGCTGTTCGGGCTGTTCCAGGGCGGCATCGTGCCCACCTACGCCATCATCGTGCGCGAGTACTTCCCGCCCGGCCAGGCGAGCGTGAGGGTGGGGGGCGTCATCATGGCCACGCTCGTCGGCATGGCGCTGGGCGGCTGGCTTTCCGGCTGGATATTCGACGCCACGGGAAGCTACCACGCCGCCTTTCTCAACGGCATCGGCTGGAACCTGCTGAACCTCTCCATCACCGGCTGGCTCTACCTGCGCGTGCGCCGGGAGCGCACGGCCCCGCGCATGGCATGATGTGCTCCTGAATAGATAGCTGTCCGCGCTTGCTGGATAAGCGCAGGAGGCCCTCTCTATGGGGATTCACACGGGCCGCCGCAGTGCCAGCACGCTCCAGCGCACGTCCGGGCGCCCCTGGGCGTCGTCCCGCGTGCCGCTGTGCGCGGTGGCCAGCCCGTGCCGTGCGCCCAGCGCCGCCGTTTCCTGCATCGACACGTCGAACATGCGCCGCCCCGGGGGCACGGGGCCATGGCGCAGCGACATCACCACCAGCGCGCCCGGCGCGAGCAGGCCCGCCACGGCCCGCATGGCGGCCGCGCGTTCCGCAGCGTCCAGATGCATCCACACGGCAGTCAGCAGCACCAGGTCAAACTGGCGGCCCCGCAGGCCGGTGAGCGCGGGCAGGTGGTCGTCCACCCATTCGATGGGCAGCCCCGCGTGGATGCGCTGCCCCTCCTGCCGCAAGGCCGCCGTGGGCTCGGCGGCCACCACATGGTGGCCCGCGTGCACCAGCGCGGCGGCATCGCGCCCCGAGCCCGCGCCAATGTCGAGCACCCGGCTGGGCGCGCGCGGGAACAGGTGCAGCGCGCTGCGGTGCACGTCGGCGAACGCGATGCTTTCATACTGCGCCGCCAGCGCGGCGGCGTGCGCGCCGTAGCCCGCCGTGCCGGGGATGGGGAGGGTGTGCATGCGAAGGGTGGTTTTGCTATTGAATGAGTAGCTGCTTGCGCTTGATGGACAAGCGCTGGAGTCATTTTTTATGTCAATCAGCGCGTCCGCATGCCCATCACGGCCGCGCCGATGATCATCACCGTGGCCAGCGCGATGCTCCAGGTGAACGGGCGGCCGCTCACCGCGATCAGCAGCGCGGTGGACGCCAGCGGCGTGATGTAGCTCAGGATGCCGATGTGCCGCGCGTCGCCCAGCTTGAGTGCCTTGTCCCACAGGAAGAACGAGGCGCCCAGCGGGCCCAGGCCCAGCACGGCCAGCAGCGCCCAGTCGCGCGGCTGCAGCGCCACGGGGGGCTCCAGCAGCGCGTGGCACAGCAGCGACAGCACGCCCGACACCAGCCCGAACAGGCCGATGGCGGTAGTGGGGAACGCCGCCACGCGCTTGGTCATGAGCGAATAGGTGGCCCAGATGAAGGCCGCCGCCAGCGCCGGCAGGTAGCCCCAGGCGAGGGTGCCGCTCAGCGCGCGGCCGCCCGCGATGGCGATGGCGGCTCCGCCAAAGCCCAGCAGTGCCGCCAGCACATGCGGCGTGCGCAGCGACACGCCGGGCAGCACCACGGGCGAGAGCACGACGATGAACAGCGGCCACAGGTAGTTGACCAGGTTGGCCTCGACCGGCGGCGCATGGCGCAGCGCGATGAACAGCAGGAAGTGGTAGGCGAACAGCCCGTACACGCCCAGCGCTAGCGTGCGCAGCGGAATGCGCCACTGCGACGGATCGCGCAGCACGAAGGGCCAGGCCGGCACGCTGCCGATGATGAGCGCGATGCCCGTGAGCAGGAACGGCGGAATGTGGGTGAGCGACACGCCCAGCGAGGCGAGCGAGGCCCACAGGGCGATGGCGCCGAGAGCATGGAGATTGGCTTGCATGGGCCCGACTGTATGCGCGGGCGGCGGTCCGCATCGTCGCGCAACGCCGGGCGCTCGTCGCGCAGCGGCGGTGCGGTGCCGCCGCACCGGTCGTTCACTCACCGATCCACGCATCCAGGCATTTGCTCACCCACCCATTCGCTGGTTCATTCACCGGGGCCGGGCCCGTCCGCGGCGCCCGCCTCGCGCCGCAGCGCCGCGGTCAGCGCCGAGGGCGAACGGTAGCCCGTGCGCTGCGCCACGTCGGCCACCGCCATGCCGCCGCCGCGCAGCAGCCGGGCCTGCGCCAGCCGCTGGCCGCGCAGCCAGGCCATGGGGGAGAGGCCCTGCTCGCCGCGGCAGCGGGCCGCGAACTGGCTGGGGCTCAGGTGCACGCGCGCGGCCAGGTCGGCGACCGAGAGCGCGCCGTCCCACTGCTGCGCGGCCCACTGCCGCAGCGCGGCCCAGTCGATTGGCCGCTGGCGCGAGGGTGCCAGGCCGGGGGACCAGGCGCGGGGGCCGGCTCCTGCCAGCCACGCCTCCAGCAGCAGCGCCGGCCCGTGGGCCTGCGCCAGGGGGCGGCCTTGCCGCAGCGCGCCCGCCAGGTAGTGCGCCAGCGGCAGGGCCTCGGCGGGCGGCGCGCTGGCGCCCTGGCCGTGCGGCCGCAGGCAGCGCGCCCATCCGGGCTGCGCACTGTCGAGCACCAGGCACAGGCTGCCGCGCGCCGACTCGAAGTCATGGCGGTCGCCCGGGGCGATCACGCAACCCCCGCCGGGGCTGACGCGCACGCCGCGCCCCTCGACTTCGAGGTCGAGGGCGCCGGACAGCCCCAGCAGGACCTGGAAATGGTCATGGCTGTGGCTGCCGGGAGAGGCACCGTAGCGGCGCAGGGAGAGCTGTTCGGAGGAGGGCATGTGCACCGTGGATTTTGCGGCAACCGCACACGGGCCACCAGCCCCGGCCACCAGCCGGGCGGGCGCGCGCCGGAGTGGCGATTTTTTCCTTCGCGCTTTGAATTTATGTTGCTAGAGTGAATTTCAACAAGTGGCAACAAGGAATTCATATGGTTTCAAGTGCGGGCTTGGCGCAGCCTGCAGAACTTTCAGGCAGCGCTTGCGACGAGCTGTTGGCGTGCCTGCTGATTGTTGCCAAGGCCCACGGCCTGCCCTCGACGCCCGAGGCGGTGATGGCCGGGTTGCCCGCTGAAAACCACCGGCTGACCCCCGGCCTCTTTGCCCGCGCGGCGCGGCGCGCGCACATGAGCAGCCGCCTCGTGCGGGAGCCGCTGACCCGCGTCAAGGACGCCTTGCTGCCCGCGGTCCTGCTGTTGCAGGGCGAGCGCGCCTGCGTGCTCCTGGGCTGGAGCGACGGCCGCAGCGAAGCGCGGGTCGTGCTGCCCGAACTGGGGGACGCGCCCATCCAGGTGTCGCGCGCGGCGCTGGAGGCGGACTACCTGGGCACCACGGTGTATGTGCGCCCTTCCCAGCGTTTCGATGCGCGCGCCCCGCAGGTCAGGGCGGGGCGCCACGGGCACTGGTTCTGGACCGTGCTGGCCGAAAACCACGGGTTGTACCGGGACGTGCTCATGGCCGCCTTCCTGGCCAACCTGTTCGCCCTGGGCATGCCCATCTTCACGATGAACGTCTACGACCGGGTGGTGCCCAACAACGCCATCGACACCCTGTGGGTGCTGGCGCTGGGGCTGTCCATCATGCTCGTGGGCGACCTGGTGCTGCGCACCCTGCGCGGGCGCTTCGTGGACCTGGCCAGCAGCCGTGCCGACGTGAAGCTGTCGGCCTACATCATGGAAAAGGTGCTGGGCACGCGCATGGAGCAGCGGCCGGCCTCGGCGGGCTCGTTCGCGTCGAACCTGCGCTCGTTCGAGTCGGTGCGGGACTTCATCAGCTCGGCCTCCGTCGTGGCGTTCATCGACCTGCCGTTCGGCCTGATCTTCATCGTGGTGATCGGCTGGATCTCGTGGCCGATGCTGATCCCGCTGCTGTGCGGCGCGGCGGTGATGCTGCTCTATGCCCTGGCGGTGCAGGGGCGCATGCACGCGCTGTCCGAAACCACCTACCGCGCGGGCGCGCAGCGCAATGCCACGCTGGTGGAGGCGCTGGTGGGCTTCGAGACCGTGAAGGCGCTGGGCGCGGAGGCGCCCCTGCAGCGCAAGTGGGAGCGCAGCACGGCGCTGCTGGCCCGCGTGGGCGTGCAGCTGCGCCTTCTGTCGGCCACGGCCAGCAACACCTCGGCCTTCCTGCAGCAGCTCATCAACCTGGTGATCGTGATCGTGGGCGTGCACATGATCGGCGAGCGCCAGCTCACCATGGGGGGGCTGATCGCATGCACCATGCTCGCGTCGCGGGCCATGGCGCCGGTGGGGCAGGTGGCGGGCCTGCTCGTGCAGTACCACACGGCGTCCACGGCGCTCACCTCGCTCAACGAGATGATGAAGCGCGAAGTGGACCGCCCCGAAGGCGCCAGCTTCATCAGCCGGGGGCGGCTGCAGGGCGCGATCGAGTTCCGGGATGTCGGCTTCACCTACCCGGGCCAGCAGACGGCCTCGCTGCGCAACGTGACGCTGTCCATCAAGCCCGGCGAGCGGGTGGCCATCCTCGGGCGCATCGGCTCGGGCAAGACCACGCTGCAAAAGCTGATGCTGGGGCTGTACCGCCCGACTTCGGGCGCGGTGCTCGTCGACGGCATCGACCAGCGCCAGCTGGATCCCGCCGAGCTGCGCCGGCAGGTGGGCTACGTGCAGCAGGACGTGGTGCTTTTCTATGGCTCGCTGCGCGAGAACATCACGCTGGGCGCGCCGCTGGCCGACGACGCGGCCGTGGTGCGGGCGGCCGAGATCGGCGGCATCCTGCCGCTCGTGAACGCGCACCCGCAGGGCTTCGACATGCTGGTGGGGGAGCGGGGCGAGTCGCTGTCGGGCGGGCAGCGGCAGGGCGTGTCCATCGCGCGCGCCATCATCAACGACCCCGTGGTGCTGCTGCTGGACGAACCCACCTCGTCCATGGACCATTCCAGCGAGGAGGACATCAAGCGCAGGCTGGCCGATTTCTCGAAGGGGCGCACGCTGGTGCTCATCAGCCACAGGACCTCGCTGCTGGCCCTGGTGGACCGCATCATCGTGATGGACGCGGGCCGCATCGTGGCCGACGGCCCCAAGGAGCAGGTGGTGCAGGCCCTGCGCCAGGGCCGCATCGGAAAGGCGGTGTGAGATGGCCGAACTCAACGAGAAAGCCTTCGAGCAGATCGGCCGTGCCGTCAGGACGGGCGGGGCGGCCAGCGAATCCGTCTTCGGGCGCATGGTGCGGCGCCTGACGCCCACGGGCGCGGCCGACACGCTGGACTGGGCGGACGACGCCGACTGGGCGCGGCTGCAGCAGGAGCCCCTGCGCGCCCGGGTCCTGCTGCGGCTGGCGGTGTTTTTTTTGCTGCTGCTGGTGCTCTGGGCCGCGTATGCGGAGCTCGACGAAGTCACGCGGGGCGACGGCAAGGTGGTGCCCACCAGCCAGGTGCAGGTGATCCAGAGCGTGGATGGCGGCGTCGTGGAAGTGCTGCCCGTGCGGGAGGGGCAGATCGTCGAGGCGGGCCAGCTGCTGCTGCGCGTGGACTCCACCCGGTTCATGTCGAACATGCTGGAAAGCCGGGCGAGCCTGCTCGCGCTGCAGGCCAAGGCCCTGCGCCTGCAGGCCCTCACGCAGGGCGGCACCTTCATTGCCCCGCCGGACCTCGTGCGGGACGCTCCGGACATCGTGGCGCAGGAGATGCGCCTGTACCGCTCGCGGCGCGAGGAGATCAGCGCGCAGGTGTCCATCTCGCAGAACCAGCTCGTGCAGCGCCAGCAGGAGCTCAACGAGGTGCGTGCGCGCAAGGAGCAGGCCGAGCGTGGCCTGGAGCTGATGCTCAAGGAACTGAACGCCACGCGGCCCATGGTGGCCACGGGCGCGGTGTCCGAGGTGGAGGTGCTGCGGCTGGACCGCGAGGTGGCGCGCCTGCGCGGCGACCGCGAGCAGGCCGACGCGCAGATCTCGCGCGTGCAGGCCGCGATCCAGGAGGCCTCGCGGCGCATTGAGGAGGTGCAGCTCACCGCCCGCAACCAGATGAGCGCCGAGCTGTCGGAGACCATGAGCAAGCTCTCCAGCCTGTCCGAGGGCGGCCGGGCGCTGGCCGACAAGGTCAAGCACGCGGACATCCGCTCGCCGGTGCGCGGCACGGTCAAGCGCCTCTTGGTCAACACCGTGGGCGGCGTGGTGCAGCCGGGCAAGGAGGTTGTGGAGATCGTGCCGCTGGACGACGCGCTCATCCTGGAGGCGCAGGTGAGCCCGCGCGACATCGCGTTCCTGCACCCGGGCCAGGAGGCCATGGTCAAGTTCACGGCCTACGACTTTTCGGTCTACGGCGGCCTGGCGGCCGAGGTGGTGAACATCAGCGCGGACTCGGTCGTCGATGACAAGGGCAATGCCAACTACCTGGTGCGCGTGCGCACGCGCAAGGCCAGCCTGGGGGCGAACCTGCCCATCATTCCCGGCATGGTGGCGCAGGTGGACATCCTCACGGGCAAGAAGACCGTGCTGGCCTACCTGCTCAAGCCGGTGCTGCGCGCCAAGGCGAACGCCTTGTCCGAGAGGTGAACGCGATGAACCACTACCTGGCCAGCGATGTGCCGCAGTCCCTGGACCGCTGGGGGGCCGCATTCCCGCACGGCACGCGCGTCGACAGGGCGCAGTGGCCCGCCATGGTGGCCGCGCTGCGCGGCGGCGGCGGAGGGCGTTCGGCCATCGTGTGGCTGAGCACCGAGTACCCCGAGTGGCCGGCGCTGCTGGGCGAACTGGTCCGGTCGGACAAGCGCGCGCGCGTGGTGGTGGCCACCGGCGTGCCGGACGACCGCGAAGGCCTCAAGGCCATCAACGAAGGCGCACGCGCGTATTGCCATCTGTTTGCCGTGCCCGAGATGCTGCAGGAAGTGGCGCTGGTGGTGCAGCACGGCGGCCTGTGGGCGGGCCGGGCACTGGTGGCGCGCCTGGCCGCCGCCACCGCGGGCCTGGCGGCGCCGCATGCCGTGCCGCAGGCGCAGCAGGACCTGCGGCAGCGGCTGTCCTCGCGGGAGCTGGAGGTCGCGCGGGCGGTGGCCCAGGGGTTGTCCAACAAGGAGGTCGCGGACCGGCTGTTCATCTCGGAACGCACCGTCAAGGCGCACCTGGGGGCCACGTTCGAGAAGCTCGGCGTGCGCGACCGGGTGCAGCTCGTGCTGCGCATGAACCAGGGGCCGTCATCCCATGCCTGACAAGAGCCTGCCTCCTCGCGACAACCCGCTCAGCTCCTCCGACGCGGGGCTCGCGCGCGTCACCGAGGACCTGATAGACCTGCTCATCGTGCGCGGCGTGATCCGCTTCACCGACCTGCCGCTGGCCGCCCAGAACAAGCTCCTGGAGCGCAAGGAGACCCGCGCCCGCCTGAGCAATAGCCTGGACCTATTGGGTGACGATTCGGGCAACGAAACTATTTGAGTTTCCGGTGGCGACAGGCCCAAAAGTGGACCTAAGTCCAATGGTGGATACGGGGCGGCGTCGGTAGCCTTCACTGACATCAGTCACATGCCGTTACTTCTTGCCGCTGCGCAGGGAGCAGGGCTTTACCGGAGCCACCCCATGTCCCCAATCGCCACCGTGGTTGCCGTCACCGGCACCGCTTTCGCGGTCGATGCCGATGGCCATCGCCGCCCCCTCCAGGCCGGAGACACCCTGCAAAAGGGTGAAATCGTGCAGACCACCGCGGGAGGCCGGGTGGAGCTGCTGCTGGACGACGGCCAGGCGCTGGCCGTGGCGCCCGGGCAGAGCGTCAAGATCGACGACAGCGTCACGCAGACCGCCGAACGCGCCACCGCCCAGGAGGCCAGCGTGGGGCAGGGCACCATCGACACGGTCATCCAGGCGCTGCAGCGTGGGGGCGACCTCAACGAGCAGCTGGACGCCACGGCCGCAGGGCTGGGCGGCGGCGCCGGGGGCGAAGGCGAGGGCAGCAGCTTCGTGCAGCTGCTGCGCATCTTCGAGGGGGTGGACCCGCTGGCCTACCAATACGGCTTCACGCCGCAATCGGCGCCCGACATCGACTTCAATCCACTGGCTGTGCTCACCGTCGACGCGGCACCCACGCCGGCGCCGCCCCCGCCCGTGGCGCCACCACCCCCGCCGGTGCCAGTACCTCCGCCCCCGCCACCCACTCCCCCGGTGCCGGCACCGCCTCCGCCGGCTCCGCCCCCACCCGGCCCGCCCGGCCTGCCCCCTCCTTCGCCACCGCCACCTCCACCACCCGGGCTCGTGCGGGTCAACCTGAATGTGACGCTGGAGGAAGAATCCGCCCCGTCCGGGGCCCCCAGCGGGGTCCTGGGCAACAACGAGGAGGACGATGGCCTTCTCAGCTTCCACAAAGGTTCCCTGGACCTGGAGGGCGGGACGATTTCCTCCATCGGGTTGCCTGGCTTCGCGAATGTGCCGGTGCCCCCAGGCGGCGTGACCCTCTATTTCGACGCGCTGGGCCAGCCGATTCCAGAAGGTGATTCCACGCCGCCCGCGGTGCGGCTTTTCATCGCGCCCAACGGGAACTACAGCCTGTCCGTCGTCGGGCCTTTGCAGCATGCACCCGGCGAAGGCGAGAACTTCCTCGGGCTACCCGTGGTGACTTTCAGTGGCGTCACGGGGGAGGGCGGGGAGTTCACCGCACAGCTCAACATGTCCGTGCAGGATGACATTCCGGTGGTCACGACGAGCGGCGAGGATGCTCCCACGCTGATGACGTCCGACCGGGGGGTCGACGCGGCAACCAACACGGGACAAGAGGGCACGGAGAACAATCCGGACGCCGTGGACTCGGACACGGACAGCAACACGTTCAATGGCACGGCGTTTGTGGTGTCCTTCGGGGCGGACGGCCCCAAACTCCAGCCGGGCGGCGAGGGCGGGGATACGCCAGACGGCTACGCCTTCGGCTTCCAGATCGGCAATGGCGGTGCCACGGGGCTGTATGCCACGGGCACCAACACCGAGATCATTCTGAGCGCGTCCGGCAACCCGGGAGAGGTGGTGGGACGCGATGGCAGCGGCAATGTGATCCTTACTCTTGTCATCGACCCGCAGACCGGTGCCGTGGTGATGACGCAGACCGGCGCCATTCGCCATGATTCGCCGGATGGAGAGGATGGCGGCAGCGACGAGCTGCAGCCCCTGGCCGCGGGCGTGCTCGCGGTGGTGCTGGCCGCCACGGACAACGACGACGACACCGTGGTGGCCGAACTCGACCTGGGCGGCCGGCTGCTGTTTGGCGACGATGCGCCCGTGCACCGCTACGACGAAGTGCCCGCGGAGGGCCAGGAAGGCCCTGGCGAACGGGTGGAGCGGGGCTTGTCGCTGGAGGCGGAGGAAGAGTCCGTGGCCGATGGCGGGCACAAGATCGGCAATGATGAAAACGACCTGCCGCTCGCGGCGACCTCCTCCGGCGGGCTCAGCCAGATCAGTGGCGCGATCCAGTGGGGAGCCGATGGGTTTGGCAAGCTCACCGGCGTGCGCATGGGCAGCGGCGAGGATGCCTCGGTGGTGCCTGTGGGGCAGACCGTCTGGTTCAATGCCAGCGGTGCCGTGATTCCTGCCGGGCCGGGCGGCGCGCAGCCAGAGGATGCTGCGGCAAGCCTGGTGGTCGAGGCATCGGGCAGCTATACGCTGACGGTGCTGGCGACCATGGACCACGCCAGCGGCGGCGCGGTGGTGCAAGGCGAGGACTGGCTCAATCTGGAGACGGTGCGGCTGGTGGGCGAAGACGGCGACGGAGACCCCATCACCGTGGCGTTGCAGACGAGGGTCCAGGATGACGTACCTGTCCATGTCAGGGTGCTGGGCATCCCCGTGCCTTTGCTCGCGCTGCTGGAAGAAGAGTCGGCCTCGGACGGGCACGGTGGGGTGATCGGAAACAACGAGACGGGCTTCCTGGACCCCTTGAGCGCTTCCACCGGACAGCAGTCCATGACAGGCGTGGTGCGCTGGGGCGCCGACCAGTTCGGCGGCGTGGTGGCCGTCCGCGTGGCCGGGCAGGAGTACACCGTGGGCAGCGGGGTCTCGACGATTTATCTGGACCGCGACGGCCAGCCCATCGCCGACGGGGACGGCAGTACGCCCCGGTCGGTGGCGTTGGAGATTGATGGCGACAGCGGCGGCTATCGCCTCACGGTGATCGGCCCCTTGAACCATGGCGCGGGCCTGGGCGAAAACCTGCTGCTGCTTCCCACGGTCACCTTTGTCGGGACGGATGGCGATGGAGACCGCATCGGTGTGGACCTGTATGCCAAGATCCAGGACGACGTGCCCGAGGCGGTCACGGTGGATGGGCGGGTGGTCAAGCTCACCGCGGTGCTCGAGGAAGAGTCCATACCCGTGGCGGGGGGCGGCACGCTGGGGAACAACGAGCAGGAGAACCCCGACCTCGGCTACACCAGGACGGATGCCACCGGCTTCCAGGGCGCCGTGAAGTGGGGCGCCGACGGTTTCGGCAAGGTCACCGCCCTGCAGTTCGGCACCACGACGGTGGCCGTGGACCTGGTCCACGGGGGCAAGGTCTACTTCAATGCGGCTGGCGAACCCCAGGCCGGCGCCGCGGGGGCTGCGGCGGTGCTGGACGTCAAATCCAGCGGCGAATACACGCTCACGGTCACGGACGCGTTGAGCCATGGCGCCCAGGGCGAAGACATCCTGAGCCTGGGCCGCGTGCGCATCGTCGGCCAGGACAGCGACGGCGACGCCATCGGCGTGGAGCTGGCGGCCAGCGTGAAGGACGACATCCCCGTCATCACCACGGTGGAGCCCCCGCCGGTGCCGGGCATCACCGTGCAGCTGGTGGGCAGCGACGCGGGCTACAACAACACCTGGGGCTACTACATCAAGGACGCCAGCGGCATGCCCACCACGGGCACGGTGGTGTGGGACAACGTGAAGAACCAGCCGGTGACCAGCGTCACCCTGCCGCCGGGCGTGCTGCCCGGCCAGGTCGGCTTCTTCATGATCCCCAACGGCGACAGCCTCAATGGTTCGCTGGGCAACAACACGGCGGTCACCTTCTCGCAAGACAGCGGCGGCCAGTGGGTCGCGCACGCCGGTGGCGCTCCGCTCGCCGGGCAGGGCGCGGCCGCACTGTTCGACAACAGCGCGCTCAATCTCGACGGTCTGTCCCATGTGAACACCCTGGCGGCGGGCCCTGTCTCGGGCAACCAGAACTGGGAGGACATCGCGGGCGGCGGCGACCTGGACTACAACGACGTGCTGCTCAACGTCACCATGCCGCTGCTGGTGGACGACAGTTTCCTGCACATCGACGCGCAGTCCGATGTGGGGTCCACGCGCTTCACCGTGAGCTATGGCGCCGATGGCGCGGCCGCGCTGCAGAGCAAGGCCTATGGGCTGGTCCTGACCGGCGGCGAAGGCGTGCCCTCGGGCTTCAGGGACACCGCGCAATATTCGAACGGCCAGCCCGCCGACGTGCTGCTCAAGAGCGGCCCCGGCGGCACGCTGATCGGCTACGTGACGGTGGACGGCGTGGACAAGACGGTCTTCCAGCTGTCGGTCGATCCCGCCACGGGCGAGGTCACGTTCGACCAGCAGCGCACGGTGGTGCATTCGACGCCGGGCGATTCCAACGAGGTGCAGTCGGCGCTGGCGGGCAAGATCGGCCTGCAGCTCACGGCCACCGACGGCGACGGCGACCATGTCAACGCGAGCATCGACCTGGGCCGCATGCTGTTCATCGCGGACGACGGCCCCGTCGCGAAGGACGACACCGATGGCACGCAGTGGGCAGTGGACCGCTGGGTTGCCACCGGCAACGTGCTCACCGGTGCGGGCACCACGTCGGGCGATGCCGGCAAGGATCAGCACGAGGGCATGCAGGACGGCGCCAAGGCCGAGGTCGTGCAGGTGCGCGCGGGTGCCGAGGGCGCCGTGTGGGCGCCTGGCACGGCCGTGGCCAGCGGCGGCAGCGCCACGGTGGCGGGCCAGCACGGCGTGCTCACCATCGAGTCCGATGGCGACTACACCTACACCGGGCACCAGACCACCGTGCAGCTCGGCGGGGGCGCGGGCGTGCCGGCGGGCACCGATGCCTTCGACTACGGCAAGCCCTACGCCACGCACCTGGGCGAGCAGCTGATCACCAGCCCCACGCCCGCGCAGACCGGCGGCGCCGTGGTCACCAGCCAGGGCAATGGCGCGGGCGTGGACGACCCCACCGAGCCCGTGCCGGGCGACGTGGGCGCCAGCACGCCCGAGCAGGTGGGCTACTCGCCCGGCCAGGGCACGGAAGCCCTGTCGGTGGACCTGGGCACGATGGCCGTGCGGGCCGTGGTGGACATTTCCAACCTGTTCCAGAACGAATCGGGCCAGACGGGCAACCGGGGCGAGACCGGGCGCTGGGAGGCGTTCGACGCCGCCGGCAACAAGGTGGGCGAGGGCATGATCGGCGGCGCGCTGTTCCACAACGGCGCGAACGGCAGCGACCCGGTGCACCAGGGCCAGGTGGAGATCGAGGTGCTGGGTGCCGACGGCAACCCCATCGCGTTCCAGAACGTGGTGTTCTCCGGCGTGGACTATCTCGCCGGTGACAAGGGCGGCGACAGCTCGGACTACTTCGTCAAGGCGGTGAGCTTCGAGGAGTGCGTGGAGACCGGCTCCCAGGACCAGTTCAGCTACCAGATGAAGGACGGCGATGGCGACACCGACAGCGCCACGCTGACCATCGACACCGGCCACCAGCTGAGCGCGCAGGGCCTGGGCATGGTGTACGAGGACGGCCTGGCCACGGGCAACGTGGACAGCAGCCCGCACACCACCGATACAACCGGCACGCTGGGCATGGGGGGCGCCACCTACGCCTTGGTGGCCCCGGTGCAGAAGATCACCTCGGCCGGCGAAGAAGTGCGCTGGAGCACGTCGGCCGATGGCAAGACCCTGACCGGCACGGCCGGCGCGGGCGCCGATGTGCGCACGGTGGCCGTGGCCACCATCGATGACAGCGGCCAGTACAAGGTGGAACTCAAGGGCCAGGTGGACCACGCCTACACCGAGAGCGGCGAGGAAAACCTGTACCTGCAGCTGGTGGCAGAGAAGACGGTGGACGGCGAGACCGAGGTCCAGGGCTTCAACATCAAGATCCAGGACGACGCGCCGGTCTACGTGGGTGGTACGCAGGACACCCTGGTCGCCAACAGCGGCGTGGGCGAGGTCACGGCGGACCTGGGCGCACGCGTGGGTGCCGACGTGGTGGGGGCGGACGTGAACCTCACGGCGACCTCGGCCGCCACCGTGGGCGCGTCCCCCGTGCGGTATGTCTCCATGTCGTACCAGCAGGGCGGCGATGTGCATTCCACCGTGATGACGGTGGATGGCAACAAGGTGTTCTACCAGGCCACGAGCGACGGCAGCATCAAGGCGGTGTACGACGACGGCGGCGTGCTGAAGACCGCGTTCACCGTGAACGGCGTGGTGAATGCCGACGGCACGACCAGCTACGTCACCAACATGGTGGCGGTGGCCGACAAGGTGCAGGTGGGCGAGACGGTCACACCCGGCAGCACGACGACCGTGGAGAAGACCGTGGTCTTCGGCGACAGCAAGAACGACGATGTGTTCAAGCCCGGCAGCTACACCCACTCGTCGGCTGGCGGCAGCGAAATGGGCGCGCGGTACGTGGACTCCGCCACGGGCATCTACATGCAGATCTCGGCCGACAAGGACGAGACCAGGGCCAACACCGTGCAGTGGAAGAACGGGAAGTGGGAAGTCACCCAGGACGACACCGCCCTGCAGACCGACGGCAACCAGGCCAACGACCCCGAGGTCAACTGGTCGTCCACGGGCAACGGCAATGGCGGCGGGGGCTTTGGCGTCGGCGACAACTTCATCGGCAACGACAGCTCGGTGGGCGAGCGCGATTCCGACAGGAACGATGCCGTGAAGGCCGGCGACGGCGCGGGCGAGCGCCTGGTGGTCGAGTTCTTCAAGGCCGACGGCACGCGCCTGAACGTGACTTCCGCCGACTTCAGGCTCGACCACCTGGGCAAGGAGGAAACCGCCGTGGTCACGGCCGTGAACACCGCCAGCGGGGGCGCCACGACCGTGGTGGGATCGCCCATCGTTCAGGAGGGCACGGCCAGCGGCGGCAACACCAATGGCGGCACCGCCAGCGTGGAGACGCCCGTCAGGGTGGATCCGGCGGGTCCGGCCACATTCAACACCGTCCAGTTCACCGCCGAGGATTGCACGGACTACCGCGTGGCCGACGCGGCCACCCTGACCTACACCGAGACGGTGACGACCCCCCCGGTCACGACGCCTGTCTATGCCGACCAGATGTGGATCGACCTGCAGGCCGTGATCGTCGATGGCGACGGCGATACGCTGGCGGACCCGATCGACGTCAAGATCGTCATCGACACCAGCAACACGCTCGACGGCGACGAGGTGGAGCTGTCCGATGCGGCGGCGGGCGGGTTGGCCATCAAGGGCGGCGATGCGCCGGAAACCATCGTGGGCAGCGCGGGCGACGATACCGTGCAGGCGGGCAAGGGCGACGATACCGTGCAGGGCGGTGACGGCGACGATCTGCTGGACGGAGGCCCCGGCAGCGACATCCTGGCCGGCGGCGATGGTGACGACACCA
>Ga0308157_10003885_pt1 | contig 20822 bp, 19 predicted proteins | sample PhyBR1_FD_201035 | JGI IMG/M metagenome (GOLD analysis project Ga0308157, IMG submission 201035) | Phyllosphere microbial communities from UC Gill Tract Community Farm, Albany, California, United States - DLSLB.R1 | ecosystem: Host-associated > Plants > Phyllosphere > Unclassified | place: USA...
CCGCGACAAGGACTCGCTGCTCGCCGACGCCACAGAGGCGATCATCGGTGCGGCGTACCTGTCGGCCGGCCCCGAGGCCGCGACGGCGTTCGTGCTGCGCCTGGTCGAGCCGCTGATGGCCGACCCCGAGCGGTACGGTGCGGCGATGGACCCGAAGACCAGCCTGCAGGAGCTGGCGGCGCGCATCGGCGCGGAGCCTCCCGTGTACGAGGTGACGTCGTCCGGTCCCGACCACGACCGTCGCTTCACCGCAACCGTTACGGTTGCCGAAACTGCCCAGCAGGGCGAGGGGCGCAGCAAGAAGGCGGCCGAGATGGCGGCAGCGCTGACGCTGTGGCAGACGCTCAGCGTGAGCACAGGGGCCGAGAGCCGTCCGCGCGCCGGCAAGCACGGCAAGAAGTAGCGTCCCGATGGCGCGGCGGAGTTCGCGGCTCCGGATGAGCCGGGCGGGCGAGCGGGGGAGCGATCGTGCCTGAGCTGCCGGAGGTCGAGGTCGTGCGGCACGGGCTGCAGCCGGCGGTCGTCGGCGCGCGCATCGAGTCGGTCGAGGTGTTCGACGAGCGTGCGCTGACGCGCCACGACGGTACGGCGGTCGACTTCGAGTCGCGCCTCGTCGGCCGCGGCGTGCGCGCTGCGGCGCGGCGGGGAAAGTTCCTCTGGCTCCCTCTCGACCAGCGCGGCCGCGACGAGGCGATCATGGTGCACCTCGGCATGAGCGGCCAGATGCTGCTGCGCGAACCGGGCGCACCCGCCGAGCGGCACGAGCGCGTGCGGTTCGTGATCCGCCACCCGGAGCACGGCGAGCTCGCCGTCGTGTTCGCCGATCAGCGCACGTTCGGTTCGCTGGCGATCGATCCGCTCGTGCCGACCCCGGATGGTGCTGCCGGCGGGTTCGGCGGTGCGGCCGCGGTCGTGCCGGCGCAGGCGGCGCACATCGGGCGAGACCCGCTCGACCCCGCGTTCGACGACCGCGCGTTCCGCGCGCGAGTCGCGAGGACCTCTTCCGGGGTCAAGCGGGTGCTGCTCGACCAGCGCGTCGTCAGCGGCATCGGGAACATCTATGCGGACGAGACGCTGTGGGCCGCGCGCGTGCACCCCGAGACGCCGGGGAGTGCGCTCTCGACGCGCGCGGTGAATCGCCTGCTCGCCGAGGCGCGCGCCGTGCTGCAGCGGGCGCTGGCCGAGGGCGGCACGAGCTTCGACGCGCAGTACGTCAACGTCAACGGCATGGCTGGTTATTTTTCCCACTCTCTGAGTTCATATGGGCGCACCGGCGAGCCGTGCAATCGCTGCGGCACGGCGATCAAACGCATTCCGTTTGCTGGTAGGTCTTCCCATTTCTGCCCGAGGTGCCAACGCTTGGTCCGCTAGTACTATTTTGGCCTGATCAAGCCACTATTCCAACCTGAGCCTCAGGTAGCCCCATAAGTCTCCTACGAGCTCTGGGGTCCAGGCCTCCCAGGCTGCGTGACGCTCGCTGGATGGAAGGTCTTGCGCGTGTCACCGCGAAGTGGTTGGCGGAGACCACGCCGCGATAGGCGCACCACGGACGCCGCTGCCGGGCCAGGGTCTTCGCTACTGCGGTGCTCGTCGTCTTCATGCCCATGACACTATTCGGGTGCCGGAGCGCGAGCGTAACTTAGCCTCTGGGAGCCCGACAGAGCGTGTGCTGCGGTTATTTTGCCTCGATCGCATACTGGGTTCTCACTCTTGAGAACACCACCCAGCGGACGTGATCGATTGGTGTGATCGGTGCAGGTGAGTCGGTCCGGAGCAGGCTCGGCCAGGGTCTGTTCTGAGAAGAGAAGTGGTGGGCCGCATCGGGGTAACCCGCGGCATATACCGAGGGGTCAGCCGCCCCTCTCGGTGAAGCAGAGCGGACGACACACGCATACCCGCTCGCAGACCACCGATTCTCAAGGAGACAACATGGCCATCACCGCCTCAACGCTGGCAACCCGCGACGACGAGACGCGCAACAGCAAGTCAACTGGCCCCGCTGGGTACGATGCTCTCGCGCCGGCGGACGCGGCCCGCTATCTCGGTGTCGGATACTCGACGCTTAAGAAGTGGCGCAGCGAGGGAACTGGCCCTCGCTATGCAAAGATCGGCGGCTGTATCCTCTATCGGCCGCGCGACCTTGAAGCGTTCCTCGAGGCGCAGCTAGTGTCCTAGCGATGCGCACTATCATCTCGACCATCCTTTCCTGGAGAGCCTTTCGCTGCTCATCCCACGCTGTCGCGTCCTCGCCGGGTTCATCGAGCAACACGACAGCCTGGTGGCTCGCATGTCGGGTCTTCTCGTCTAATGAGGTGGACGAGCCCGTCCGCGGATGTCGATCGAGATCCCAACGAGCTGCCGCGCTGCCCTTAATTTTGCCCTCGTGATCGGATCAGCCACTCAGCTCTCGACAGGGACCACGTCATCAGCACCGACAGGCTCCGCTGACGCGTCGATCCTGCGGGCTCGCGCGATCAACGCGACCAGTGCGGCGCTGGAGGCGAGCACGAGCACGGCGATGATCAGCAGCACGAGCGGGGCTGACTGGCTGCCCTGGTTCTCGATGATCCAGCCAACGAGACTGGGAGCGAAGGCCATGCCGAGCATGGAGCCGGCGATGACGTAGGCGAAGCTGTTGCCCCGGCCGTATCCGCTGAGAGTCAACCAGGCCATCCCGGTGGGGAAGATCGGCCCCAGGAAGAGACCAGCGACCACGTACGCCCAGGGTGCTGCCGCGGGCAGAAGCGTAGCCGCGACGGCGACCGCGAGTCCCAGCGAGCTGATCGTGACCAGGGTGCCTGCACTGACGCGGTGGGCCAGAGCGGCCGCCGCGAACCGGCCGAGGACCATCGCGGCCCAGAAGCCGGTGACGAACAGCGTCGCGGTCGGGGCCTCGAGGCCGGACTGCTCCTGCAGGACGGTTGGCGACCAGTTGCCGATCCCAGCCTGAACGGCGAAGTGCGTCAGGTAAAGCGCGAAGAAGGCGACGATCACGATCCCGAACAGGGCTGGCCGGCGCGCAGGCGCGGTGTTGTCGGGGTGCGCGGCAGTGGTGACCTCGGCCGGAGTGGGCCGCGGCTCGAGCCGGGTCGCGCTGAGGAGCGCGAAGACCATGAGAGCCGCCGCACCAGCGAAGATCCACGCGTAGTTTCCCGGCCCGACGAGGAAGACCAGACCAGGACCCGCGACGGTGCCGATGCCGAACCAGGCGTGGGCGATATTCGCCCGCCCCGGCCCCTTCGCGCCGGATCCGACGAGGATCAGCTGCGTGATGATCGAGTCGACGCCCCCGAACCCGAGGCCGGCGACGGCGGTGCCAGCGAGCAGCAGGGGCCAGGTCGGCGCGATGGCAATCACCAGGCTGCCTGCAGCGATGAGGGCCATCGCGAGCACGATCGTCCACCGGTTCCCGCGCGCGCGCAGCAACGGCTGAGCGAGGAGAACACCGATCACTGCCGCGAACGACTGAGTACCCAGCGCCGCGCCCACGGCAGCCGCACTGAGCTCGAACCGCCCTTGGAGGACAGCCACGATCGGCCCGTAAACAGACATCAGCAGGCCAATGACCAGCATCGCCGCGTAGCAGCCTGCCAGGCTCCACCCCCGGAAGATCGTGACGGGACGCATGTGAACCTCCAAAGAACATAAGAACATCTCTATCGCTGCGATGCTAGGGTAAAGGGCATCCCTATGTCAAACACCTCGGTAGAGACCCACAGGAGGAAGCATGACCAACACGCCGCAGAAGGTCCCGAGTCCGCCGCGGAAGTCCGCGCTGGTCCAGCAGGTCATCGAGAACCTCAAGTACTCCATCGGCACCGGGCGATGGCCTGTCGGATCGAAGCTGCCGCTCGAAGCAGAGCTGCTGGAGGAATACCAGGTCAGCCGGGTCACGCTGCGCCAGGCCGTGCAGGCGCTCGTGCACGTCGGGATGCTGGAGACGATCCAGGGCAGCGGCACCTTCGTGCGCGCCTCCCACGAGCTCGACGCCGTGCTGGCACGATTCCTCGACGGCGAGGAACTGCGCCACCTGCTGGAGGCGCGGCTCGCGATCGAGGCGCAGGCAGCCGAGCTTGCGGCAGCCCACGCCACGTCGGAGGAGATCGACGAGCTCGCCGAAGTGCTCACACAGTCACACAGCGCAGCAGCCAGCGGGGACATCGATGCTCTCGCACCCCTGTCTGCGCGGTTCCATCGGGGTGTGGTCCTTGCCGCACACAACCCCGTGCTCGCCCAGCTCTACAGCCCACTTGCCGACGACACTGAGTACACCATTCGGGACTCCACTTCGCCACGGCCGATGACATCATTCGTAGACGAACACAACATGATCCTCGAAGCGATCTCCCGCCGAGACGGAGAGACGGCCTTCGCTGCAGCCCGTTCCCACCTGGGCGATGTCCTCCGTGAGCAGGCCGAACGCAGTCAATACGAAACAGAATCATCCGCCAACGACTCGGATGTTCGATGACAACCGGACGCCACTTTGTCGACCTCGCACCAATACGGGAGTCGCCCGCCTTCGCGCGCCTCTACATCGGGATGACGATCTCCGGGATAGGCGCACAGCTCACCCTCCTCGTGCGCGCGGCGTTAACGAACCGCTCGAGCCACTTCTGCCCGAGGTGCCAGCGGGCTCGCGGCTGAACGGAGTGCGTCAGCTGAGATGACGCAGGTATCTCTCCGGTTCGTCGAGGAACAACCTCCAGTTCGTGACGAGGTCGAGGTCGTCGTAGGCGCGCCGCTGCACGCCGGAGGAGCTGAATTCGAGCACTTCGGCACCCGGCACGGACGCGAGAATCGGCGAGTGCGTCGAGACAATGACCTGGGACCCCGTCTTGACGAGATCTATGATCTGGGCGACGAGGGCGAGGCACCCGTTGAACGAGAGCGCTGATTCCGCCTCGTCGAAGATCCACAGCCCCTGAATGCCCGAGCGGTCGCTGAAGAATTCGATGAACGACTCGCCGTGGCTCTGGAAGTTGTGGCGACCGTCGTTCAGGTCCGACAGATATGCGAGATGGCCGTGCATCGTTTCGGCGCGGAGGAAGACGCCCTTCTTCGACGCACCGCCGCCCCTCACCAGCTGAAGATGGGACCCCAGCGCTGACTCGGTGCGCTGCGTGTGATGCTGAGCATTGTGCGTGCCGCCTTCGACGTTGAGGCCGAATGACTCGGCGATCGCCTCGACCACCGTCGATTTTCCCGACCCGTTCTCCCCGACGACCACTGTGAGCGGGGAGAGCTCCAGACCGGTATCCAGGATCTCTCGAACTGCGGGGATGTCCGCAGGCCAGTGCTGGCGCGCGGCGGGGGAGAGGGGGTGCTCCTCGATGCGTCGGACGGGCAGTGGTGCGAAGGGGAGCATGCGGGAAACTCTAATGCTCCCGCGCGGGCGTTACGGGCCGGGACGCGGAGGTCGTCAGATGCGGCGCGGTTTCAGCACGCACGTTGGGCGGGATCGAACCAGTGCTGCTCGATCGGCGCGTCCTCAGCGACCTCGGAAACCTCTACGCGGACGAGACGCTGTGGGCCGCGCGTGCGCCCCTCGTCGCAGCCGACGGAGCGGCATTCGCTACTGTTGGACTCGATGCCTGAGACGAGCCCCCTCATCGGATACCTCATCCTCGGTGTGGGAGTCGTCGGAATCTTCGCACTGCTGGCGCTGAGCATGTGGCCGATCGTGCGGCGCCTTCCGCGCTCGCCCGTCGTGCAGTTCTCCCCGCCGGGCGGCAGCGTCGTCGAGCACGGCCTGATGCTGCGGGCCGACCGGCACGTGCTGGCGGCGGCCGTGCTGGATCTCGCCGTGCGCGGCAGAGTGCGCGTGCTCGCGCCGAGCGGCAGACGGGCTCCGATCGCGATCGAGGTGCCGCCCGGCGCCGGGCTTTCGGTCGATGAGCGGCGCCTGATCTCCGCGCTGCGCCCGCCGCTGAGCTCGAAGCGGCGGCAGCGGCGGTACCTGAAGGCGCTCGCCGACATCGGCATCGTCGCACGGAGCGTGCCCGAAGCTCCCGACGTCGTCTTCCTCACCGGTCGCGGAGCGTTCACCCGTGCCAGGCGGGGCACGATCCGCGCCTTCTTCGACAGCGAGCGCAAGCGGCTGAAGAGCGCGGGTCTCGTGCGCCCGATCATCCTGAGCCTGCACCTCTACGTGCTCTCGCTCCTCTTCCTCGTCGGCGCCGTGATCGGCGTGATGTGCCTGATCGCCGCCGTGCTCAACGGCGAGTGGGTCAGCGCGCTCATCTTCGTCGCGTTCCTCGCCGGACTGTTCTGGGCGCTGATGCTCGCCCCGCCGCCCATCATGAGGTTCACCCCGGCAGGGCAGGAGGTGAGGCGCCATCTCTCGGGGCTGCGCGGATACATGCGCCTCGCCGAGGCCGACCGGATGCGCGTGCTGCAGTCGCCGGAGGGGGCGCTCCTCGGCCCGATCGGTTCGCCGACCCCCGGGCAGGAGAGCCTCGGCATGCGCCCGCCGGCGCCGATGCCGAACGACGCCGTCGCCGCAGTCGGCATGGACAGGTATCTGCTCGACGAGCGGCTGCTGCCGTACGCGTCGCTGTTCCGGCTCGAGAAGCAATGGCAGCGCGAGTTCGACGCCGTGGGCCGGGTCGACGTGCAGACCCAGCAGCTGCGCGCGCTCGCCACCACGCTCGACGGCATCGGCGCCGCGATCGAGGGCATCTCGGCGGCGCTCCACGTGGTGCGGTTCATCGGGGCGATCGCGTCGCTCGTCGGCCGGGCGAGCGACTGAGTTCCGGGCGGTCCCGGACGACCGGGCGCTGATTCCACAGACCCGCGACACGCAGGGCGTTGCCGCTCAGCCGGGGGAGTCTTCTGGGGGTGACGGGTACTTCTCCCTGGCCTCGGGGTCGCGCAGGCCGTCAGGATCGGTCTCGAGGATGACGGCGGCGCCCGTCTCGTGGCTCTCTCGATCGTCATGGATGACGATGACGGTGCCGCCGACGACGGGAACATCCGCATAGGGCATCGACAGCTGCCCCGTCGCCGTCCGCCTGCGCCTGCCCCGCCCGAACTCGGCCGTCACGGTGAAGACCGGCTCGTCATCGTCCCTGCCGATACACCGCTCCGTCCAGACGAGTCCGGTGATCGAGGCGACCGTGCGCCTGCCGTGCTCCCGAAGGTATTCCAGACGCAGGTGACGCGCGTACCGCCGGCGCAGCGCACGGGTGAACGCTCGCAGCGCGAGCACGCCGAACACGAGCAGCAGGGCGCCGAGAGCGGTGCACCCGAGCGCGACGAGCGGGTGGACGAAGCCCGGACCTGCGACGAGCAGTCCGAGACCGGCGCCGAGCAGCCCCGACGTGAGTCCCGCCGCTGTCGGCGCGCCTCCCCGCTCGGACCACGGCTCGGAGGTGTCGAGAAAGAGGCAGATCCCGATGCCGAGGCTCAGTGCAATGAGCACACCGGTGACCGTGACCGCCTCGGGGACCGGGGGCCAGCGGGCATCGAAGAGGTGGCTCAGGACCGGATCGGGGTTCAGCGGGCAGATCGTCGCTCCGCCTTCCGTATCCGAGTAGCACTGCGGATCGGTCAGCGGCATCCCCGCCGCGGCGATGCCGAAGGTCGCCGCGGCCCAGAGCGCAGCGATCGCGATGGCCCGCCGGAGCACGTGCGGCCAGCCGTCGTCGGGTACCGGCAGCGTGCTCATGCGGCGACCCGTTCGAGCATGATCATCGCCGTCGCCCCTCAGCCCATCCACGCCGGCCAGGCGACGAGGCCGCGGTCGCCGATGGTGGTCTGCTGGAAGCCGTTCATCGAAGCGACGACGACGACGCTCTTGCGGTCGTCGCCGTGCATCAGCAGGACGACGGTGCCTGATGGGGCGACGAGCACCTGCTGCAGGCCCCTCACGTCGGGCAGCTCAGCGATCACGCGCTCGTCCGCGACGATGCGCACACCGTTGTTGTACTGGACCTCGAACCCGTCGCCCGCGGGTTGCCCCGTCGCGGGGTCGAGCACGGTGTCGAAGCGCTCGTTCGTCAGCCCGGCCATCGGGTCGATGTCGGTGAGGTCGACACCGCTGGGGCTGCGGTCGTAGAGGTCGCCGCCCTCGCCGACGGGTTCCCCTGTGTCCGCGAGCGAGCCCTGCCCCGGATCGATGCCGCACTCGCCCAGGGCCGCGTCCGGTCCGCACTCGATGTCGCCCCGAGCGAGGTCGAAGCCGAACTCGCCGTGCTCCGTCGTGACCACGACGGTGTCGTCAGTCGCATCCTCCGGTGGGCGGTCGAAGGACGTGACGGCGACCGGATAGTGCTCCCAGACGTCCGAGTCGAGCTTCCTGTCCCACAGCAGCTCGCCGTCCTCGAGCGAGATCGCGGCGGCTCTCGCCTGATAGGTCGGGAGTCCGTCCAGCTTGTAGGGCACGACGACGACCTCGCGCTCTTCGTCCTCGTCGTCGAGAGCAGAGCCGACGCCGATGCCGCTCGATGCCGTCGTCCCCGTCAGCACGGCCCACGAGATGAGTCGTCCGGTGCCGACGACGGCGCAGGTGATGAGCAGCGTCGAGAGCAGCAGGCCGATGAGCGTCCTGGCTCGTCGCTGCCCGGAGTGCGGCGTCGCTCCGCCGGTGAGGAGCCGGATGAGTCCCCACACCGCGGGGATCAGCAGCACGATGATGCCGACGTAGACCGGAAGCGTGAGGACCCCGATCATCCGCAGCACCGCCCACCTGGTCAGCGTGCCGCGCCTGGTCGCGGTGCCGCCGTCGAGGAACGCCGCGCCGAGCGCGAGGCCGACTGCGAGGAACATGGCGCCGAAGCGCTCGTTCTCCAAGAGCGCCGTCCCGAAACCGCCGGTCGTTGCCACGACCACGGCGACGACCGCGAGGACCCACGCGACGACGACGAGCATCCGCACCGTGCGGACGGACACCCGAGGCGGGCTCGGCGGGGGCTCGGGGGAGGATGATGCGGGCTCAGTAAATACTTCGGCGGCATCCGCCTCGCGGCGCAGAATCATTACGCCGACCGCCACGAGCGCGACGACGATGGTCGGCCCGGCGAGCACCAGCCACCACGCCGGACGGATCAGCTCGAACAGCGAGCTGTCCTGCCACGCGGCGGCCACGGGCGGAATCGCGGCGACGAGCGGCGCCAGGATGAGCAGCCCGACCCCGGCGCGCAGCCGCGCGGGCGATCCCCGTCGGAATGAAGGCTGTTCGGTCGTGCTCATCGTCGGCTCCTAACTGCCTGTCGGCGCGCCTTCGCGCGCATCCGCTGAAACCTCTTCCCGTGAGGGACCGTGGTCACCAGAGGATACGGCTCCTCCGGGCCGCTCGGGGCGGTGATCAGCACCCACTGATGCGCGGCGAACTCCTCGGCGGTGCCGAACCCCGGGATGTACGGGAGATACCAGCCGCCGCGCGCCTGCGTTCCGAAGAGCCGCTCTGCGGAGATGATCTCGTTCAGACAGGACGTGTCGACTGAGGTCACCGCGGTGATCCAGCTGCGGAGCGCCTCATGGATCCGCGCCGCGGCGCGATCGTCGAGCCAGTGATCGAGGGCGATGAACGTCGGCGTGCTCTCGCCCTCGCCGCCGCTGATGTCCCACGGAGCGCGGTGAAGGGTGTGGAGAATGCCGTCGCGGTAGATCCGGTGGTGCGAGGCCAGGTCCTGCCTCCGGATGCTCAGCCGGAACACCAGAACTCCCACCGAGACCAGCAGCCAGACGAACGCCGCCGGCCACAGCACCCAGATGAATCCGTCCGGTTCCTCAGTGCTCGCTTCGTCGACGGTGACGAACCACAGGAATCCGATCGCCGCCAGGGGCAGGCACACCCAGAAGATCGGGGCGGCGATGAGCTGCGCTCGGGCGAAGCTGTCCGCGTCCTCCCACAGGCGGACCTCCTGGACCGACTCGGGCACCGGCGCCTCTTCCGGGCGCGGGACAGGCGGAGCCTGACGCGACGTCTGCGCCCAGACGGCCTGCGGGTCGGCCGGGTACGAGCGCCGCGCGCTCCGCACCTCGCCGCCGAAGGGATCATCCGCCGTCGCGAACTTCATCACGCCCAGGAACGGAGAACCCTTCCGCGGCGCGGACCACCGCACGCGCTCTGCGCGGGCGCGCAGCCCGTCGAGGTCGTACCCCGCCCGCTCCGTGTCCGTGTACTCCTCGGCGAGCAGGCAGCGCATGGTCGCGGGCGCTTCCGGACCTGCGGTCGCGCGCAGTCGCGTCCGGGGCTTCTCGAAGCACCGGACGGAGACTTCGGCGCCGACCGCGAACCGTGGGAGCGCACTGCCGGGGAGAACATCGGCGAGGCACGCCCTGATCGCCTCGCCCGACTCCGTCGCGTATTCCACCTCGATCAGCCAGGCGTCGTGGATCAGCGAGCGCACGTACGCCTCGTGCACGGCCGCAGGCGCAAGGCTCCGGCACCAGTCGAGGAACCGGCCGATCGCGGAGGAGTGCCGGCGGTTCCACGCCGGAAGAGGAGCGGGGTGGACGGCCCGCACCACTGCGGACACCGGCTCTGCAACGAGCCGCGGCAGGGGAGCGTCGGTCGTTCCCATCCGCTGAACGAGGATGACGCGCGTGACGACGAAGATCAGGATCGCGCCGACCAACCCGCCCACGATGAGCCAGACCCACCACGGCAGGTCCTGGGAGTCTGCGCAGCACTCTGCGGCCGTCAGTTCCATCGCGCCGCCCTCCGTCGTCTCCTGGGACGCCCCCTGTCATCGATCAGCATGCTCGTTGCGGTCCGCTCCCGATCACAGAACGCCGGGACCTGCCCGGCGGCGGGCTCCCTACAGCGGGGCGTGGTGATCGACGACGGTCTTCATGACCAGCGTCGAGATCAGCCGCTGCACACCGGGGAGCAGCGAGAGCTGCCGGTCGTAGAGCTCCTGGAAGTGCTGCTTCGATCGCGCCGCGACGAACAGCTGATAGTCGGGTTCGCCGAACAGACGGTGAGCCTGCACGACCTCCGGGATCTCGGAGACGGCCTCCTCGAATGCCGCGACCGAGCGGCCGTCGCCCGCCTGCATCGTGATGAAGACGAGCGCCTCGAACGGAAGACCGAGGAGGTCGAAGTCGAGGTCGATGCGGAACCCGCGGATGACCCCGGATTCCTCGAGATCGCGGAACCGTCGGTGGCAGGCGGAGAGGCTCAGTCCGACGTTCTTCGCGACATCGGTCATCGTCGCGCGGCCGTCGTGCTGCAGCTGAGAGAGAATCTCCCGATCGATGGCGTCCATGCCGATAATTCTCCCTTCCGAAGTCCGAATCGGCAATCGATAGCGGAGCACATTTCGTCCGATCTTTCATAATCTTGCGCCGTACGGTCGAACGGCGAAGGGAACGGGCGGATGGATGTCGGGCTGATGCTGGCGTTCTGGGTGATCTCGCTCCTGCTGGCGTTCGTCCCCGGCGCCGATTGGTCGTATGCGATCGGCTCGGGGGCGCAGCACAGGGGAAACGTCGTGCCCGCAGTCTCGGGCATGCTCACGGGCCATTTCGCCGTGACGCTGGTGGTCGCCGCCGGAGCGGCGGCCGTGCTCACCGCTTCTCCGACGGCGATGATCGTGCTGACCACGGCGGGAGCGCTCTACCTGCTGTGGCTCGGCATTCACTCGCTGCGGCATCCGGTGACGGTGGCTCTGACAGCGGGCAGCGCGCCGAGCGCCGGCGGTCGCCTGTTCGCGAAGGGCTTCGGCATCAGCGTGCTGAACCCGAAGGTGATCCTGCTGATTATGGCGATGCTGCCGCAGTTCACCAGCGTCGCGGCGCCGTGGCCGGTCGGCGCTCAGCTGGTCGTGCTCGGTCTGCTGCACGTGGCGAACTGCGCCGGGGTGTACTTCGCCGTCGCCTACGGGGCGAGCGCGGTGCTGATGAGCCGCCCGCGCGCGGCGAAGCTGGTCGGCGCGGCCTCGGCAGTCGTGATGATCCTGCTCGGAACGCTGCTGATGGGGGAGCAGGTCGTCGAGCTGGTCGCCCAGGCGCCTCACGCCGGCTGAGCGCGCAAGCGACGCGGAGCGCCGCCCTCCCTCACACGAAGCAGGCGGAGGGGGTCATGGCGTGCTTCCGCTCATCCGGGCATCGGAGCGTTCATGTGCGCGGCCCAGGTGCGGATCGCCGCACGCTCCTGATCGTTGCACACGTAGTCGTAGCCCATCACGGCGTCGCCGAACGTGAGGCTGCGGCGGTCGAGATACGTCAGGGCGTAGCAGTCGGCCATCGACTCGCCGCTTCCCTGGAAGAGACCCTGCTGCTTCAGCGTGAAGCTCTCGGAGTCGCCGTCGGGGCCCGCGGCCTCACCGTCCGCGTACTGGTACAGGTGCGCGAGCTCGTGCAGCACGACGTACTTCAGACCGGCCTTGCCCCCGATTCGCTTGCTCCCCGGCAGCACGTGCACAGCGAGCTCGTCGCTCGACGTGCATCCGGCCGTCGTCGTGCCTGCCTCATCCGATGTCGCGCATTCCGTGTCGGCGTCGGCGCGCAGGGCGATGAAGCCCTTGCCCGCCGCGTCGACGAGCCGCGCCGCTTCGCTGTCGGAGCTGTCGGTGCGCCTGCCGGCGGCCTCGTTCACCAGTGCCCGCAGCTCATCCCGGTACTGGGTGGCCCGCTCGAGCACGTCCTGCGCGTGATAGACGTTCATCGGCGGTTCGGCGAGGGCCGCGTCGAGGCGCTCGGCCCGGGCAGGGCGCGTCACCAGGGCGGCGACGGGATTGCCGTCGAGGAGGGAAGCGAGCTCGTGGTACTCGCCCATCGCCGTCTCAGCCTGCGCGAACAGCTCGTCGGCCGACGCGTCGTCTCCCGAGCCCTGCGTCGAGGTGGGGGAGTCCGGTTCGTCCCCGCCGTCTCCCGCACCGCCCGCGCCCAGCAGGCCGATCACGACGGCCACGATCGCGACGAGCGCGACCAGCACGAGGCAGCCGCAGCCGGCCAGCCATCCGGCGCTCCGGCCCTGCCTCGGAGGAGGGGCGGCGTAGGGGTACTGCTGGGCGGCGGAGCCGGCGCCCCGCGCCCGAGCGTACGGCGGCAGCTGCTGCGCCGGGTACGGCAGCTGCTGACCGGCGTACGGGGTCGTCGGTCGGGCCGAGCCGGGGTTGACCGAGGCGATCCAGCCGCGCAGCGCGGGGTATGCCTGCGGGTGCGCCGCGATCTGCGGGTGGAGATCCCATCTCCGCGCGGCGATGTCCGCCAGCCGCCGAGGGGGAGTGCGCGGATCGGAGACCGCCCAGCCGTCGGGATCTGTCTGCGCACTCGTCACGGCTCTGATGGTAATCGCTCCGGCGGCGCAGCCCCGGCGGTAGCCTGGAGCCGCGATGGAGGAGAAGACCGATCTGAAGAGAGCGCTCGACGGGTACCGTGCCCGTCTAGGCGAGTTCCGCGTGCTCGAACTTCCGGCGTCGCGCTTCCTGGCCGTCGACGGACAGGGCGATCCGAACGTCGCGCCCGCGTACCGCGAGGCGCTCGAGGCGCTGTACCCGCTCGCGTACGCGACGAAGTTCGCGAGCCGGACGATGCTGGGTTGCGACTACGTCGTGCCGCCGCTCGAGGGGCTGTGGTGGGCCGACGACCTCGCCGCCTTCACCGAGCGGCGCGACAAGGCGCTGTGGCGCTGGACCATGATGATCCTGGTTCCCGACTGGGTATCGGACGAGGTCATGGCGCACGCGCGGGAGACGGCGAGAGCGAAGTCGGCGCGCATCGACGACGTGCGTGTGATGACGCTCGCCGAGGGGCTGTGCGTGCAGACGCTGCACGTCGGCCCGTACGACGACGAGGGGCCCGTGATCGAGCGGATGCACGCCCATGCGCTCGCCGCGGGGCACCGGCTCTCCGGGCGTCACCACGAGATCTACCTCGGCGACGCCCGTCGCATGGCGCCGGAGCGCCTCCGCACGATCCTGCGCCAGCCGATCGTCACGGCCGAGCCGCAGGTGTGAGCGCCCGGCGGCCGGACGCGGCGAGGTAGTCGCGCAGCTCGTGCGCCGCCGCGCGGCCCGCCCGGTTCGCCCCCACGGTCGATTGGCTGGGACCGAAGCCGATCAGATGCACGCGCGGCTCGCCCCAGACCTGAGTCCCGGTCATCCGGATGCCGCCGAGCTCGTTCATGAGGTACAGGGGAGCGAGGTGGGCGATGTCGGCGCGGAACCCCGTCGCCCACAGGATCGTGTCGACGGGGGTCAGCGTCCCGTCCGCCTCGCGAACGCCTTCGGGCTCGATCGCGACGAACATCGGGCGCCGCACGAGCACGCCGCGGTCGCGCGCGGCGATCGTGTAGCTCGTCCAGCCGAGGCCCGTGTAGCCCACGATGCTCCCGGACGGGAGCCCCGCCTCGACGGCGGCCGTGACCTTCTCGATCGTCGAGCGCCCCGTGGTCTCCGGCGTGAACTCGCCGTCGGTGAAGACCGGTTCGCTTCGCGTGTACCAGTGGGTGACGGCCACCCGGGAGATCTCCTCCAGCAGCTGCACTCCGGAGATCCCGCCGCCGACGATCGCCACGCGCTCGCCGCGGAAGTCGTCGAGCCGCGTGTAGTCGCGCGTGTGCAGCTGGCGCCCGCGGAAGCTCTCGGCGCCGGGGTAATGGGGGAGGAGCGGGTTGTTCCACGTGCCCGTGGCGTTGACGATCGCGCTGGCGCGCCACTCGCCCGCGTCGCTGCGGACGATGAGGTCGCCCGTCTCGTCGTCATCGGCGTAGTCGACGCTCGTCACGCGGACGGGTCTGCGCACGTCGAGATCGAATCTCTGCTCGAAGTCGGCGAAATAGCGCGGGACGGCGTCGCGCGACGGCTCGCGCGGACTCATGGCCGGCTGGTGCATGCCCGGCAGGTCGAAGATGCGATTGAGCTTTCCGACGGTCAGCGACTCCCATCGGTGCTGCCAGGCGCCGCCCGGTGCCGGGTTCGCGTCGAGGACCACCTGATCGACGCCGTTCCTGTGCAGATGGTAGGCGGCGGAGAGCCCCGCCTGACCCGCCCCGATCACGACGACGCTGACTCGCTCCACGCTGTCATTCAACGCCATCCGGCTGTGCGCATTCCCGAGCGCGACCGGCACCGCGCCAGGGGGCGTCGACAGGCCGGCGCTGTACGCTGTGAGCTGGAGTTCGCTGTGGGCACGGACGGCTCCGGATGAAAGAGGTGCGGGGTTGAACGGACGAGCTGCCGGTGCGGTTCTCGCGATAGCGGGGATGCTGGTTCTCGGCGGGTGCGCGGCGGACGAGCCGGGCGACGAACAGAGCCCGCAGCCGTCGACCGCGGCATCGACTCCGTCTGCTGCACCTTCGGAGGGCGACGGGGCAGTGCTTCCGCCGACCGAGGGCGTGTTCGACTACCAGCTCGGCGGCGCCTACGACAGCGTCGAGGTCGACGGGGACGCCGCCTCGATCGACGTGGTCGTGCGCGACGCGACGGCCGAGCCGCTCGAGGACGCCTACAGCATCTGCTACGTCAACGGGTTCCAGACGCAGCCGGGCGACGACGATCTGTGGGGCGACGAGCTCCTGCTGCGCGACAGCGAGGGGGACGCGGTCATCGACCCCGACTGGCCGGATGAGTCCGTGCTCGATCCGAGCACGGAACAGCAGCGCGCGGGGATCCTCGCGGTCATCGGACCCGTGATCGCCGGCTGCGCCGATGACGGCTACGACGCCGTCGAGATCGACAACCTCGACACCTGGACGCGCTTCCCCCAGATCGACGAGGCGGGCGCCCACGCGCTGGCCAGGGCGTACGTCGACCGCGCGCATCGTGCGGGGCTCGCGATCGCGCAGAAGAACGCCGCCGAGATCGCCGATGTCGCGCACACCGATCTGGGCTTCGACTTCGCGGTGGCCGAGGAGTGCGCGGTCTGGGACGAGTGCGGTGCCTACCGCGACGTCTACGGCGAGCACGTGCTGCAGATCGAGTACCCCGATGCGCTCTTCGAGGCGGGCCTGACGTTCGATAACGCCTGCGACGCCGGCGATCGGGCACCGCTGACGATCCAGCGCGACCGCGACCTCGTCGCCGCCGGCGGCGACGACTACCTGTACGAGGCCTGCTGAGGCCGCAGGCCGCGCATGAGGCCGCTTCGGCGGGCCGCTAGGGTGGCGGCATGGCGAAGACGCACGCGCACATCGAGTCTCCCACCCGCGCCGATCTGGTCGCCGTTGCCGGCTCCCGCCCCCATGTCGAGCTGTACACGGCGCTGCACGAGCTCGTCCTGGCGGCGCTGCCGGATGCTCGCTGCTCCGTGGACGAGGTCGACGCCGTGATCGGCTACGGCGCGCGGCAGTACGGCTACAACGGCTGGGGTCTTGCCGCGGTGTCGCCGTTCGCGAAGTGGGTCTCGCTCACGCTCATGAAGGGCGCCGAGCTCGACGATCCGCGAGGCCTGCTGACGGGGACGGCCGGCATGCGCCATGTCAAGCTGACGTCGCTCGACGAGCTCGAGCGCCAGCGCGACGGCATCGCCGAGATCCTCGTCGAGGCGTCGCGGCTCTACGAGGGGGAGTAGACCCCGCTCACGTCAGCGCGTCCGCCAGCGCGAGTGCATCGGAGGCGAGCTGAGCCGAGGTGTCGGCGTCGCGCATCCACAGCGGGACGGCGCGGGCGGCGATGCCGGACGCGGTCAGGGGACCGACCGCTGCCGCATCGGCCTCGTCGACGAGCCAGCCGTCGAGCAGGCCGCCCCGGCTGCGCGCCCCGTAGCGGCGAGCGACGGCCTCGGCGGTGGCGCTGACGCCGACCACCCGCAGGCAGGTGTCGGCCATGCCGCGGACGACCTCGCCGCCGATGATGCCGGAGACGCCGACGATCGGCGCCGACGCATCGCCGAGAGCCTGGCGCATGCCGGGTACCGCGAGCACGGGGCCGACGGAGACGATCGGATTCGACGGCGCGACGAGGATGACATCGGCGAGTGCGATCGCTCCGAGCGCGCCCTCGCTCGGGGAGGCGCTGTCGATGCCCTGCTGGCGGAAACCGGTGGCGTCGCCGGCCGCGCGGTCGCGCACCCACCACTCCTGGAAGTGGATGTCGGTGCCGTCGCTCAGCTCGACGCGGGTGTCGATCTCGTCGTCGGTGGCGGGGTGGAGCGTCGCGCCGAGGGGCCAGCGCGCTCCGAGGCGCCGGTAGACCTCGGAGAGGGTCTGCCCCTCCCGCAGCCACGCCGTTCGTGCGATGTGCGTGCCCAGATCGAGATCGCCGAGCGTGAACCAGTCGGGTGCGGTGCCCCACGCCGCCAGCTCGGCCGAGACGCGCTCGCTCTCGTCTGCGCGGCCCCAGCCCCGCTGCGCGTCGTTCATGCCGGCGAGGGCATAGAGCAGGCTGTCGTGATCGGGCGAGATGCGCAGTCCGGAGACCCACCAGTCGTCGGCCGTGTTGACCACGACGTCGATCCGGTGCTCCGCGTCGTCGCGCGCCGCCCACTCCCGCACGCCGGCGACGAAGCGCGCGCAGCCGACGCCGCCGCCGATGATGGTGATTCGCATGCTCCCAGCATCCCCCATCCGGAGGCGGCGAGGGCCGAAGCGCACTCAGCGCCTGGTGGACACGGTCACCGTGAACTTGGCGTTGCGCGCCGCCTGCCGCGTGGGACCGACGAGGCGCTCGAGGTGCGGGCGGTAGCGGAGGTGCGAGTTCCACACGCACCACAGCTCGCCGCCCGGCCGCAGCACGCGCGCGGCGTCGGCGAACAGGCGAGGGGCGATCTCGTCGGTGACCGCTGCGCCCGAGTGGAACGGAGGGTTCAGCAGCACGAGATCGGCCGAGCCGTCGGCCTGAGCCCCGAGCGCGTCGTCGCGCACGACCGCGACGCCGGGCCCGCCGGATGAGGCGGCCGCGGCGCCGTTGGCCTCGGCGGTTGCTCGTGCCGACGCGACGGCCGCGGCGGACTGGTCGCTCGCGATCACCGCGGCGCCCGGGTGCGAGAGGGCGTACGAGGTTGCGATGACACCGGTGCCGCAGCCCAGATCGATCGCCGTGCCGGCCTCGGGGATCTGAGCGAGCACGCTCAGCAGCAGCCGCGTGCCGATATCGACGTTCGTTCCGGCGAACGCCGCGCCGTGCGCGCACACGACGAGACCGGTGTCCGGATCGCGGCGCGAGCGCGGCCACGCCGAGTCGCCTTCGACGCTGCGGCGGGCGCCGGACGCCCTGAGCACGCGCGACTTGCCCACGCCCCGATCGGCCGTCACGGTCTCGAAGCGCCGCGCGAGCACCTCGTTCATCGCGGGCGTCATGTGCTTGACCCGCCCGCCGGCGACGACGCGCACACCCGGATGAGCGTGCTGCGCGATCACGTCGGCGATCTCGCCGAGCGCATCGAGCGAACGGGGCAGCTGAAGGAGCACGAGGCGTGCGCCGGAGACGAGAGGGGCGCCGAGCCCGTGCCAGCGCACGCCGGGCACGGATACGGCATCGGAAGCGGTTCTCTGCGCGTCGTCGCCGAGCCCGATCTCGACCGCGTTGAGCCGCGCCGCCCGCTCGCCCGTCAGCGCGTCCTGGTGCGCTCGCACGGAATGACCGGCGCTCGCGAGCGAGAGGGCGAGCGCGCCGTAGCGGTCGCCGATCACGACGACATCGGTCGGCGGTGCGTCGTCGAGCCCCGCCGATGCGAGGATCAGCCGATCGCTCGCGTCGGCCGCCACCAGGTCGCGCGCTTCGATGTCGGGTCGCCGACGCAGCCGCGGCGCGATGGCGTCGAACGCGTCGACAGGGTGCGCGCCGGCGCCGCGCGCACCGGGTTCGCCTCGGCTCACGCGGCGGCCGCTCGCTCGGTGATGCGCTGACCGACGACGGCGGAGACGCCGTCCTGGCGCATGGAGACGCCGTAGAGCGCGTCGGCGGTCTCCATCGTGCGCTTCTGGTGGGTGATCACCAGGAGCTGGCTGTTCTCGCGCAGCGTCTCGAACACGCCGAGGAGCCGGCCGAGGTTGGCGTCGTCGAGCGCGGCCTCGACCTCGTCGAGGATGTAGAAGGGGCTGGGCCGTGCCTTGAAAATGGCGGTCAGCAGCGCGACGGCCGCGAGCGACCGCTCGCCGCCCGACAGCAGCGACAGCCGCTCGATCTTCTTGCCTGCGGGTCGGACGGACACCTCGATGCCCGTGGTGAGCATGTCGTCGGGGTTCGTCAGCGAGATGCTGCCCGTGCCGCCGGGGAACAGGATAGGGAAGACCTCGCCGAACGCGGCCTTCGTGTCGTCGAACGCGGCGGCGAAGATCGTCTGCATCCGCTCGTCGAGGTCGGCGATGATCGTCATCAGATCCTTGCGCGTCTGGGTGAGGTCGTCGAGCTGCTCCTTCAGGAACGCGTGCCGCTGCTCGAGCGCGGCGAACTCCTCGAGCGCCAGCGGGTTCACCTTGCCGAGCTGCGACAGCTTCCGCTCGGCGTCGCGCAGGCGCCTCTCCTGCATGCGGCGGTCGAACGGAATCGTCTCGACCTCGTCGTATGCGCCTGACGGCATGTACGTCGGGTCGTCGGGGTCGGAGGCCGTCGTGTCTTCGCCTGCGTCGTCGGGCTCGTCGTGCGCGACATGAGCGTCATCGGCGTCGAGCGCTCGAGTCGACGCGGCGTGCGCGCGCGCCGACGCTTCCGCCTCCTCGTCGGCGGCGCGCTCGACCTCGGCCACGGCCGCGCCCTCAGTGTCGGTCGCGTCCTCCAGCAGCTGCCGCGGCGCCCTGTCAGGGGTGATGTCGGCGATGTCCCGCGGTACGGGCTGCTCCGGGCCGTACTCGGCCACCAGGATGCGCTCGTCGAGGGCGAGCTCGCTCGAGACCCGCTCGAGCAGGCTCGCGACGTGCAGCTTCTTCTCGTGGATCTGCAGCTCGAGCCCGTGGACGCTCTCGGTCAGGCCCGCGAGGCGCTCGCGCAGCTGAGCGTCCTGCTCCCTCAGCCCGCGCAGCTCCTCGTTCTGCTCGTTGCGGCGGTGCTCCGCCTCGGTCAGTGCGACGCGCGCCTCGGCCGCCGAGCGGTCGGCGGATGCGATCACCGCAGGCAGGTCGTCGGCGACCCCCTGGGCGATCTCGCGCTGATGGCGGCGCTGCACGGCGCGCCGCGCCGCCTGCTCCGCCGCGGTCTTCTCGCGCTCGCGCTGCTTCTCGAGACCGCGAGCCCTGCCCTCCGCCTGGCGCACGCGCTCCCGCAGGGTCTCGACCTCGAGGCGGGCGCGCATCTCGCCCTCGCGGGCCTCCTCGACCGCGGCGGCAACGCCCTCTCGTGCCGAGGCGTCGAGGAGCGGGCGCGGCTGGGCCTCGGCCGTCTCGAGCGCGGCCCGCTCGGCGTCGGCCTTCGCCGCAGCCTCGCCGACCGACGCCTGCGCCTGGGCGAGACTCGCCTGCAGCCGCTCGCACTCGGCCACCGCCGACTCGTAGCGCACGGTGACGCGGTTGAGGTGTTCGGCATGCTGCGCGAGCTGGGCGTCGTGCTGCCGCAGCTCGGCCAGCGCCTGCTTGGCGGCAGCGCGCGCCGTCTGCAGCGCCTCGGTCGCCTCGCGGCGCTGAGCGCTGAGATCGTCGACCAGCGCACGCACCTCCTCGAGGCGCGCCACCGCGTCGTCGCGCTCGGCCTGCAGTTCGAGCCGGGAGCGGCCCTCGCCCGATCCGGCGCGCAGAGTCTGCGCGGTGAGGACTTCGCCCGACCGCGTGACGATCGTCGAGACGACGTACTGATCGAGCAGGCCGCCGGCGGCGACGGCCGCATCCAGGTCGTCCGCGATGCCGACGTGGGCGAGGATCGCGCGGATGCCCGCCGGGGCCTGCACCACCGACGCCGCCAGGGCGACGCCGTCGGGAAGCGGGGTCTCCTGCGGGGGCGCCGCCCCGTCCTGCTCGGCGACCACGATCTCGACGACGCCCTCCGCGCGCGCCGCGACGG
>Ga0308157_10003886_pt1 | contig 20817 bp, 18 predicted proteins | sample PhyBR1_FD_201035 | JGI IMG/M metagenome (GOLD analysis project Ga0308157, IMG submission 201035) | Phyllosphere microbial communities from UC Gill Tract Community Farm, Albany, California, United States - DLSLB.R1 | ecosystem: Host-associated > Plants > Phyllosphere > Unclassified | place: USA...
TCTTTTATACTGTGACTTAAAACTTCGGCAATAAAAATACTGACACTGTTTTTGTAAAATTCCAACGAAATAGTCTGGTACGGATAAGCTAACTTTATTTCATTTATATATTCTAACGAACCTTTATTTTTATGTGTAGCATCAATTTGCAACTGATTTAACGGCTGAAAATAGGCGCTGTTTAATCCTTTGTTTTTTGCCGAAAAGGCATTGCGTACAAAATAGGTTTTTAAACCAAAATGTTGTGTAAAACATTTCACAATCAGGCTTTTTTCCTGATAACGCAAAGCACTTAAAACAATAGCTTCGGTTTTAACTTGCATTAACGGATAATCATTACTTTTTTAACGGCGTCTAAAGTTCCATCTTGCGAAGTAATAAAAATCATATACACACCCGAAGGTACTTTTGATCCCGAAAAAGAAAGCGTGTTCCAAGTAACCGTTCCGCCTAACGATTTGGTTTCGTGTACTAAGTTTCCGGCAACATCGGTTATTTTTACAGTAGCATCGGCTACCAAACCGCTTATTTTTACGTCGCCTGTAAAGCCTGGTTTCACAGGGTTTGGATACACTTTAATATTGTCTAAATTTTCTGACGGAGTTGTTGCAAAGTTTTTAAAAGACACCATGCCTTCGCGCGTAACAAAAAACACTTCGCCTGTAGTTCCATTAATAGTCATCGAGATAACGTTATTACTTGGCAACGGAGAGTTTGCCGTGGTAAAATTATAAAGCGTTTCGTTTTTATCCGAGATTAAAAACACGCCCGAATCGGCGACTGATACCCATTTGTTATTAGATCCGTCAACGGTAATGTTTAAAATATCCTGCTCAAAGAACAACTCTTGATTTAATCCTTCATCAACAATCACAATATTAGTTGGCGTAAGTTGAGAGCTTGTTAAAAACTGATCTACATTTCTAATAATCCGTAAGCCTTTTAAAGTACCAATCCACAGTGTATTATTATAGTCTAAAGCCAGTGTTTTAACATTATCACTTGGCAGGTTATCATTTGTCATAATCTGCATTGCCTTATTTTTGGTTTCATTAAATGCAAACAAACCGTTGGCATAACTTCCAAACCATTTGGTATTGTTTTTATCAATAACCGGCATTAAAAAGTTACTACCATTAATAACATTTGAATTGTATTGTGTAAATTGTTTGTTTTTATCAATAGATACTAAATACGAATCTTTAGATGTAGATGTGTTGGTCATCCATCCCGTGCCGTTTTTATCAAATGCTACACCGTACACACGTGTATCACCTTCAAGAATGGCATTTAATTCATCGGTATTGGCAGCATTATAAACTGTTAGTTCTTTCTTGTTTAAATCCCAAATTCCCAAACCGTCGTGAAAAGAACTAATGTATGCCAGATTAGGCTGTTGCAGATTAAAGCTGATGTTTACTGTTGATTTAAATTGATTTAACTCATTAAAAGAAATATGTTGCCACGACTGCATATTTTTTAAAGTACTGATTCCGTATTGTGTTAATCCATTAGGTTGATATGGATCCATAACTACGCCATACCCTCCAAAGGTAATCCACAAATCGTTATTGTTTATTGTTGCTGATGACACATTGTTGCTTAAAGGTCCGCCCGGAGAAACGCTTTCTATATTTTCTTTATTTTCTAATGATACTTTTAAACCTCCGTTTACTTTTGAAGCTATGTAGTAATATCCGTTTGAATAAACGGCATCATTCACCCCTCCTTTTTCATTCAACGCATAAACAAACTCATTGTAAACCGACAAATCGGAAGCATGCAAACGAGCTGCTTCTTGGGTAACCTCAACTAAAACATCACCAATTACATTCAATTTTAAAAATCCGCCCCAAACATCGCCTACTTTATCAATTTGATTAGATGTTGAAATGGTATTTAACGACAAATCTTCTTTAACACCAATTAATTTATCTGCAAAAGTGGTTAGTTCTACCCAATCATCAAAATCAATTACCTGCCAGTTGTTATAATCGATTAAATTTGTGTTTAGCGCTGCTTTTTTAAGTCCTTCGTTCTCAACTGCCGCATATAACTGATTGTTAAAAACAGTAATGCTTTTTACATTGACCATTTCTCCATCAACACCAATATAAAACGTATCTCCAAAATGATTGTCGTTTAAGCGAACCGCCGTAATTCCGTAACCTGTTGCCAGATAAGCATATCCGCCCTGAACAATAATTTTATTGATTATTTTTTGATTGTCGGGGATATTTGTCTTTGAATAAATATCGTTTAAATGATATATTTTATCGGCAGCCATATCAATAATCGCTATTTTGCCGTTGGTACTTCCTACAATTAATTTTTTATAATCTTCGGCATAAGCAAGTGTATTGATCCCATCAATTTTTAATCCGCTTACGGTATTGTAAATTTCTGTTTCAAACGAATACTGATTATAGGCAAAAACCGCATTGTCAGTAGCTATATAAATATTTTGATTGTCTTGTGCCGCTGCTTTTGTTTCTTGATACGAATAGTAACCTTTCCACAACTGGCTTGTTTGCGCTACCGAAACAAACGATACTAAAAAGAAAAATAATTGATAATAGAATTTCATACGGGCTTGATTTCAAATATTGAAACGATTTTTTTATAAAAATAGTATAATTTGAGATAAGTATTACAAGGAAATAAAAAAAGTCGTTCTATAAAAAACGACTTTTTATTTTATAAATTGTGGCATTATCTCAAAGCCTGTTCAATATCTGCAATTAAATCTTCTATATCTTCTACGCCCACGCTTAAACGCACCATATCGTCGGTAACGCCTATTTCTGCACGTTTTTCTGCTGGGATCGACGCGTGTGTCATTAACGCCGGGTGATTTGCCAACGATTCTACTCCACCTAACGATTCTGCCAGAGTAAACACCTTCAACTTTTCTAAAAACGAAATAGCATCGGCTTTTGCTGCTGTTTTAAACGTAAACGAAACCATTCCGCCAAAACCTTTAGCCATTTGTTTTTTAGCCAAATCGTGTTGCGGATGCGATGCCAAACCAGGATACAACACTTTATCAATTAACGGATGTTGTTCTAAAAACTCAGCAACTTTTTGTCCGTTAAAACAATGGCGTTCCACACGCAAATGCAAGGTTTTAATTCCACGTAAAACCAAGAAACATTCTTGCGGACCCAAAGTTGCACCTGTTGCAAACTGCGTAAAATGTAATTGTTTTCCTAATTCTTCATCTTTAATAATCAAGGCTCCGGCAATCACGTCCGAATGTCCACCTAAATATTTTGTAGCAGAATGCATTACAATATCGGCACCCAAATCTAACGGTTTTTGCAAATAGGGCGTTGCAAATGTGTTATCAACTGCAAATAATACCTTGTGCTTTTTTGTGATTGTTGCAATTGCTTCAATATCTGCCAGTTTCATCAACGGATTCGTAGGTGTTTCAATCCATACTAATTTTGTATTTGAGTTGATTTTTGATTCAAACAACTCTAAATTGTTCATATCGATAAAATGAAACTTAATACCTAAATCCTGATAAAATCGAGTGAATAATCTATACGTTCCGCCATACAAATCGTCCATCGCAATTACTTCATCATTCGGTTTCAACAAACGCATTACGCAATCAATTGCCGCCAAACCAGACGAAAATGCCAAACCACGTACACCGTTTTCAATACTTTCTAAAGCGTGCTCTAAAGCAGTACGTGTAGGGTTGTCGGCACGGCTGTATTCGTACCCGGTATGAACGCCAGGGCTTGTTTGTGCAAAGGTTGATGTATGATAAACAGGAGGCATTACCGCACTGGTTGAAGGGTCGTGATGCTGCCCGCCGTGTATAACTTTGGTGTTGAATTTCATAATTAGATACTTTTAAAAAAACTAAACAAATATACCATTTAAAACCGACTAAAATTTATAGATTTGTCTAAAAAAGAAGAATTGCTTTAAATGAAAAAAATTTTAGTATTCATTTGCTTGTCAGTATGTTTTATTGGTTGTAAAAAGGAAATTCCGTTAGAATTTACAACAAAAACATACAATCTTAAATCTGAAAGTGACTGTACGGTTGGAAATTGTACGTATGTGCATTTTGAAATTCCAACAGCATCAGGCAATAATGCCATCGCTGCACCAATTAATAAAAGCATTTTTGATTTTGTTCAAAGTGTGATGTCTTTTGAAGATGAAAAGAAAACGGCTTCGTATGATACATTAGCATTAAATTTTATTTATCATTTTAATGAAATGAATCGTACCTACCCCGATAATTCCATTGCTTGGGAAGCGAATTTTAAGGCAAATCACCAAAGTTTATCAAACAAGGTTTATCAGGTGGTTTGGGATTATTATATTTTTTCGGGCGGAGCACACGGTTTTCAAGCTACCAAAGTTTTTCTGTTTGATAGCACTACCGGAAAAATCATTCCCACAAAAGAATTATTCATCAATTATGAAGGTTTTAAAGATTATGCCGAAATTGAATTTAAAAAACAATTGAACATTACAGGCGATTTAAACAGTGTAGGGTTTACCTTTGAAAAAAACACCTTTAAATTACCCGAAAATTTTTACGAAACCACAGACGAATGGATTTTACATTACAATCCGTACGAAATTGCACCGTATGTACAGGGATCTACCATTATAAAATTACCTAAACAACAAGTAGAACGTTTTTTAAACCCACTTTACTTTAAAAATTAATTATTTTGAGCGTTTACAAAAATCTGTTTAAAACCACACTGATCTACGGAATAGCAACCGTTGTTCCTAAAATGATTGGTTTTTTTATGGCACCACTCCATATTGATTGGTTACCGAAAGATGCTTATGCCGATTATACATTGATTTTTTCGTGGATGATGTTTTTTAATGTAGTACTTTCTTTTGGTATGGAAACGGCTTTTTTTCGTTTTTACAACAAAAAAGAAAATAAACAAGAGGTTATAAACAACACCATTTTATTTTTAATGGCGGTTTGTGCTGTTTTTTTAGCAATTGTATATTCGTTTAAAGATTTTATTGATGCTTATTTTGGCATCCCCTCTATTGTTGTAAGTTATTTAATCTGGATTTTGGTTTTAGACAGCTTGGCGGTAATTCCGTTTGCTATTTTACGGGCAGAACAACGTCCCATAAAATACAGCGTTATTAAAATTGTAAATGTTTTAGTTAACGCAGGTCTTACGGTATTATTTCTTTATATTATTCCAAATTCTTTAAAAGAAAACCCTGAATCTTGGATTGGCAATCATTACAAAAACGATTTTCAAGTTGGTTATTTGTTTTTATCTAACATAATTGCCAGTTTGATTACATTATTGTTGCTTTCTAATTACTATTTAAAGTTGAAATTAAAATTCAACAAACAGTTGTGGAAAGAAATGGTTACTTACAGTTTTCCCGTAATGATTGGCGGTTTGGCATTTGTTGTAAATGAAACGTTTGACAAAGTGTTTTTAGAAGAATTATTACCCGAAAGTTTTGTAGATTTAGGATTGGCAAGTTATGGTGCAATTTATAAAATCGGCGTTTTTATGGTGTTGTTCCGAATGGCTTATTCATTGGGAATTGAACCTTTCTTTTTTAGTTATGCCAAAAATGACGATGCACCCGTAAAATACGCAACCATTACCAAATATTTTATCATTTTTGGAAGTTTTACAATGATTGTAATTGTTGTTTTTGCCGATATAATCAAACTATTTTATATACCGAAAAAAGAATACTGGTTTGCTATGGAAATTGTTCCGTACATTATTTTGGCAAACCTTATGTTAGGTATTTACACCAATTTATCGGTTTGGTACAAAATACAAGACAAAACCAAAATTGGAGCTTATATTTCGGTTTTTGGTGCCATAGTAACCGTTGTTTTAAATTATATTTTAATTCCAAAAATCGGGCTGCTTGGTTCTGCAATTACTACCTTGGCAGCGTATGTTGTAATGATGATTATATCTTACTTTTTAGGTCAAAAATATTACCCTATTCCGTACAATAAAAAAGTAATTGCACTTTATTTGGGAACCGCCATTTTATTTTCTTTTGGATACTTTTACAATTTCAGAGAAAATTATTTTATAGGAATTTTATTCCTTCTTATATTCGTGGGATTGATTTATTACAACGAAAAAGTAATGATTCAGCGATTAATTAAATCCGTTTTAAAAAAATGAAAATAAATATTATCAACAGATCGCAACACGCCTTACCAAGCTACGAAACCATTGCTTCGGCAGGAATGGATTTGCGTGCAAACTTAAGCGAACCAATTGTGATTGAACCTATGGATCGTGCATTAATACCAACAGGTTTGTTTATGGAACTACCAATTGGTTACGAAGCACAAGTACGTCCGCGCAGTGGTTTGGCATTAAAAAAAGGAATTACCTGTTTAAATTCACCCGGAACAATTGATGCGGATTACCGTGGCGAAGTCGGTGTTATTTTAGCCAATTTATCAAAAGAAACTTTTGTGGTAGAAAATGGCGAACGCATTGCACAAATGGTCATAGCAAAGCACGAACGTGCCGAATGGGTGGAAGCAGAAGAATTATCAACAACAGAACGCGGCACAGGCGGATTTGGAAGCACCGGTGTGAAGTAAGCTCAAAACCTTGCAGGTTTCTCAATAAAAACCACTAATATATTAGTATGAAAAAAACATTTTTTACTTTTTTAATGTTTCTGTGTGCAAATCTAATTTTTGCGCAAAATAAAACGGCTGTCGAAGAAATAGTTAATAAGGGCATTTACCTTCACGATGAAGGAAAATATAACGAAGCTTTAGCAAAATACGAAGAAGCTTTGAATCTAGATAAAAACAACATTATAGCTCTTTCGGAAAAAGCAATGACATTGAATGCTTTAAAGAAATACGACGAAGCTATAGAAGTTTGTAAGCTTATTTTAAAATTATATCCGAAAGAAAGTAACGGAACCGTTTATGTAACTTATGGAAACGCATTAGACCATTCCAACAATTCGGATAAAGCCATAAAAATTTATAACAAAGGTTTGGAATTGTCCCCTAATTACTACCAACTTTATTTTAACAAAGGAATTGCTCTTGCCAATCAAAAAAAATATGACGAAGCTATTCAATCTTTCCAAACTTCTACAAAGCTAAGTCCTAATCATCTTGGTTCTTTTAATGCTTTGGCAATTCTTTCAAGACACGACAGAATTCCTTCTATTTTGGCATCTTGCAGATACCTTGTTTTAGACAATCAATCTGCCAATGCAAAAAAACATTTTGAAGATGTTATTAATCTAATGCAACAAGGTATTTCAAAAGAAGCCGACAATTCTATTTCAATTTCACTTGATTCGAAAATAGCAGAAAAGGTCGAAAGTGATGAAATAACAGAAAACGACTTTTCTACCGTTGATATGATATTAACATTTGCTGCCGCAGCAGACCATACCGAGGAAAATGGAGAAAAAACAGCTGTTGAGAAATTTATCAGTAAATTTGAAACCATTTGCGACTCTATGAATGAAATAAAACAAAATCAAAAAGGGTATTATTGGGATTTTCTATCGCCTTATTTTATAGAAATGAGAAAAAACAATTTAATTGAGCCTTTTGCAAATACGTTATTTCTATCTGTACAAGATAAAGATGCAATTCAATATGTCGAACAAAATCAGAGCAAGTTAGAAGATTTTTATGATTGGTCGGCAAACTATAAATGGAAATAAAACGCTATCCTACAAGGTTTCCAAAAACCTTGTAGAATTTTAAAAAATTATATACCTATAAGGTCAATTAGACCTTGCAGGAAACTAAAAAAGAAAAAAGAAAATGAAAATAATCGTACCGATGGCAGGTCGTGGTTCACGCTTGCGTCCACATACATTAACAACTCCAAAACCATTAATTCCAATCGCAGGCAAACCAATCGTTCACCGTTTGGTAGAAGATATTGCCAAAGTAATTAATCAACCAATCGAAGAAATCGCGTTTATCATTCACGAAAGTTTTGGTAAAAACGTAGAGAAAGATTTAGTTGCCATTGCAAAAAGATTAGGAGCTAAAGGAACTATTTGTTATCAAAACGAAGCGTTAGGAACGGCTCACGCTATTTTGTGTGCCAAAGAAAGTATGCAGGGACCCATCGTGGTGGCTTATGCCGATACGTTGTTCCGTGCCGATTTTACGTTAGATGCTTCTGCCGATTCTGTCATCTGGGTTAAGGCTGTAGAAGATCCATCGGCGTTTGGAGTAGTTCAGTTGAACGATAAAAACGAAATTGTTGATTTTGTTGAAAAACCGAAAGAATTTGTTTCTGATTTGGCTATTATTGGAATTTACTTCTTTAAATCTGCCGAAAATTTACGCAGCGAATTAGAATATCTTTTAGATAACAACATTGAAAAAGGCGGCGAATATCAGTTAACCGATGCGTTGGAAAATATGAAACAGAAAGGTTTGTGTTTTGTTCCGGGTAAAGTAGATGAATGGATGGATTGTGGAAACAAAAATGTAACGGTTGATACCAATAATCGTATGCTGAACTTTTTGCATAACGATAATGAAAACCTTGTTTCATCAACAGCAGTTTTAGAAAATTCGACCATTATTCCGCCGTGTTATATTGGCGAAAACGTAGTGCTTAAAAACGCAACGGTTGGTCCGAATGTTTCTTTGGGCGACAATTCTAAAGTTGAAAACGCCACCATTAAAAACAGTTTAATACAAACCAACGCCACCGTAAAAAATGCCGATTTAGACAATGCAATGATTGGTAATTTTGCAAGCTTTAACGGTAAGTTTACCAACATCAGTATAGGCGATTACAGTGTGTTAGAATAATCATAAAAAAATCCGTGTTTGCGGATTTTTTTGTTTCTTTATCCTTTTAATTTCAAGAATGAAACAACTTTTTGTCATACTAATAGCACTTTTTGCAGTTTCGTGTAAGTCGTCGAAAAAAAATAACGATGTTGTTTCTGAAAAAAATTCAGAAAATATCTCTTCAAATGAATCTGTAAAAACAAAATCAACTTCTGAAAATCAACGTGCTGTTCAAGAAATAGCGACTGCACATTATGGTTTGTTTAACGATTTTAATACGTTAAACATTACTGCCGATGTGAATTATCAAGACAAAAACATGGATCAGTCGCCAACTGCTGATATTAAGATTCAAAAAGGCAAACAAATTCTCATTTCCGTAAAAGCGCTCTTTGGTGTTCCTGTTGCAAAAGTGTATCTAACACCTGAACGCGCCAGTTATTATGAGATATGGGGAAATTCGCATTATGATGGTAATTATAAATTTATAAAAGATTTTTTAGGAACCGATGTGACTTACGAAAATGTTGAAAACTTGTTGTTGGGCAAGGCTTTTTACGATTTAAACACGAATGATTATCAAAAAATAAAAAATAACGAATTAGAGTTAAAACTGAACCAGTTTTTAATGCGTTTGGTTTTGGGTGATAAAAATCAAATTGCTTCTACCGAAGTTACTCAGGATAAAAGTGCAGATAAATTGGTTATTCAATATCCGTCGTATCAGTCAAGTGAAAACATCTATCTTCCAAAAGAAATAAAGATTCACGCCATGCGTAAAGACGATGTACAAATCAGTATCGATTACAAAAAAGTTTCGGTAAATCAATCGGTTGATTTTAAATATAAAATCCCAAGTGGTTCCAAAGCAATAAAAATTTAGTTATTTTTGAACAAAATTCACAGTAATGCGTCGCATTTTACCTTTTATATTATTATTTCTGTCGTTTAATACATTCGCTCAACAAGATTACCAGGCACAACAACGTAAATTGGAAGAACGGAAGTCACAGATTTTAAAAGAAATCAAAGAATTTCAAACCCTGCTTAACACCAATAAAAAGCAGGAGCGAAATATTTTGACAGAACTTAACGAGCAAAACAGAAAAATTAAACTTCAGTCTGAATTAATTTCTAATTCTCAAAAACAAATACGTACACTAAAAAACGATATTTACGTAAACACATTGGCATCAAACAAATTAAGACGTGAATTAGCTGTTTTAAAAGACGATTATGCTAAAACCATTGTGAAGTCGTACAAATCACGTTCGGAACAAAACCGCATTATGTTTATTTTGTCGAGTGAAAATTTTTTACAGGCATATAAACGTATGCAGTATATTAAGCAATACGCAAAATACCGTAAATCGCAGGGAGATGAAATCAGAGAGAAATTTGAAGAGTTAGAACGTATTTCGGCACATTTGGAAATCCAGAAAAGTAAGCAGGAAAAAATTGCAAAAGAACACGAAGAACAACGCAAAGAATTACAAGGCGAACGCAACAAACAAAGCGAGCTGATGAGCTTGGTTAAAAAAGACAGTAAAAAATACAGCGATCAAATACGCAAAAAACAACAGGAAACAAAAAAAATAGAGCAGCAGATTAAAGAATCGGTTCGGAAAATGATTGAAGAGGAAAACCGCAAACGCCGAGAAGAAGAAGAACGCAAAGCAAAAGCGGCAGGTAAAAAAGTTGCTCCAAAGAAAAATGTTTCTTCTACCCGATTAGAAATGACACCTGAAGAAAAAGCTTTGGCGACCAATTTTAACAACAACCGCGGGCGTTTGCCTTGGCCGGTTGAAAAAGGATACATTTCAACAAAATATGGAACAGTAAAACATCCCGAATACGAAAATATCCAGTATGAAAGTCACGGAATAGAAATTACTACTGAACAAGGTGCTACCGTTCGCAGCGTTTTTGAAGGGGTGGTGTCAGAGATCCAGATTATTGGAAATTCCAGAGCGGTATTAATTCGTCACGGGGAATACATTTCTGTATATCAAAACCTGTCATCTGTTTCGGTCTCTGCGGGTCAAAAAGTATCCACAAAACAGAAAATAGGAACTGTAGGAACTAATTTTGAAGGTAAACCGGTCATTAAATTTATGATTATGAAAAATACCGATTTTAACAACCCACAATCGTGGTTAAGCAGTAAATAATTATGGAAGTAAGAAAACCTTTTAATCTGCAAAAATGGATTGAAGAAAACCGTGAGCTGTTAAAACCACCTGTAGGCAACAAGAATATTTATACGGAATCGGGTGATTTTATAGTGATGATTGTTGGCGGACCAAACGCCCGTAAAGATTATCATTATAACGAGGCTGATGAATTCTTCTTTCAGTTAGAAGGAAGTATTTCGGTTGCCGTTCAAACAGAAAACGGCAAAGAAGTTATGGAATTAAATGCCGGCGATGTATTTCTGCTTCCTGCCAGAACACCACATTCACCTATTAGAACAGAAGGATCGGTTGGTTTGGTTGTAGAAGTAAAACGGACAAATCCGAACACAAAAGACGGTTTACTTTGGTATTGTGACCATTGCAACGCAAAACTGTACGAAGTTTATTTTCCGCTTGAAAATATCGAAACTGATTTCTTACCGCATTTTAAGCATTTTTATCAATCAAAAGATTTAAGAACCTGCAAAAAATGTGGCGAAATTATGGAAGCCGATGAACGCTTTATTGGTTAATTCATCAGATTTTATTAACTTAGTCAATTACAAACAATCATTAAATATTTAAGGTATAAATTACCACAAAAAGCAATGAAAACAATTTTATCGCAATTAGGCTTAAACAATACAAACTTGGGATCATCAACAGGATCTCAATGGTTTGCAAACGGAACAGAAATTTCTTCTTACACACCTGTAAACGGTTCTTTAATTGGAACGATTCAAACCACATCAAACAGCGATTATGAAAAAGTAATCGCAACAGCAGAAAAAGCTTTTAAAGAATGGCGTTTGGTTCCGGCACCAAAACGTGGCGAAATTGTGCGCCAGGTTGGTGAAGCTTTACGCGAAAATAAAGATGCTTTAGGACGTTTGGTTTCTTATGAAATGGGTAAAAGCTTGCAAGAAGGTTTAGGTGAAGTTCAGGAAATGATCGATATCTGTGACTTCGCAGTAGGCTTGTCTCGCCAGTTATACGGTTTAACAATGCACTCTGAACGACCAATGCATCGTATGTATGAACAATATCATCCGCTTGGAATTGTAGGAATTATTTCTGCCTTTAACTTCCCGGTAGCCGTTTGGTCTTGGAATGCTGCTTTGGCATGGGTTTGTGGCGATGTTTGTGTTTGGAAACCAAGTTCAAAAACACCTTTATGTGCCATTGCATGTCAAAATATCATCACAAAAGTATTCGAAAAAAATAATGTACCAGAAGGTGTAAGCTGTTTGGTTACCGGAAATGCTTCGGGTGATTTAATGAATAACGACAAACGCATTCCTTTGGTTTCTTTTACAGGATCTACGCGTATTGGTCGCCACGTATCAAAAACAGTTGCAGAACGTTTTGGTAAAACCATTTTAGAATTGGGTGGAAACAACGCCATTATCGTATCTGAACATTCTGATTTGAATATGGTATTGGTAGGAGCTGTTTTCGGAGCCGTAGGAACTGCCGGACAACGTTGTACGTCAACCCGCAGATTAATTGTTCACGAAAGTGTGTACGATAAAACAGTAGAAACATTGAAAAATGCTTATGGTCAGTTAAAAATCGGTGATCCGTTAGATGCTGCAAATCACGTTGGTCCGCTTATCGATAAAAAAGCCGTTGAAGATTATTTAAAAGCCATTGAAAAAGCAAAAACCGAAGGTGGAAATATTATTGTAGAAGGCGGTGTTGTAGAAGGTGCCGGTTACGAAAGTGGATGCTACGTAAAACCGTGTATCATTGAAGCTAAAAACGAATTTGAGATTGTACAGGAAGAAACTTTTGCACCAATTTTATATGTAATAAAATACCGCACTATTGAAGAAGCGATCGACCTACAAAACAATGTACCTCAAGGATTGTCTTCATCAATCTTTACAAACAATTTACGTGAAGCTGAATTGTTCTTGTCACACGCAGGATCAGACTGTGGTATTGCCAACGTAAACATTGGTACATCAGGTGCCGAAATTGGCGGAGCTTTTGGTGGTGAAAAAGAAACAGGTGGCGGACGCGAATCGGGTTCTGATGCTTGGAAAGTATATATGCGTCGTCAAACGAATACCATTAACTACGGAACAGAATTGCCATTGGCACAAGGAATTAACTTTAATATATAATAAAAAATGAAGAAATTATTTATAGCTACCGCATTATTACTATCGGTACAATTTGCATCTGCTCAATCGGCTGATTTTAAGAAAGATGTTGTGGAATATATTAAACTATCAGGTTCGGCAGCACAAGTTACTGCTGTTTTAGAACCGGTACTGGCTCAGATTCCCGAAGATAAAAGAGCTGATTTAAAAAAGGAAATTGATGCAACATTGCCAAGTTTATATGATAAAATGGCAGATGTAATGATGAAACATTATACGCATGATGATGTTAAAAAAATGATCGAATTTTATAATTCTCCGGTTGGTAAAAAAATCCAGGAAGTAACTCCTAAAATGACTAAGGATCAAATGAAAGCTGGTCAGGAATGGGGTATGCAATTACAAGGATTGTTAATGAAATACATGCAATAATGAAACAAAAAAAGAGGTTTTAAAAGACCTCTTTTTTTATTAAATAACGTTAAAGTTGTCCATTATTTCTGTTTTTATTATAACTTTATTCTTTTAAATAAATTGAAATGAAAAAATTATTGTACGTATGTTTCGCTTTCTTTGCGATACAGGTTGGTTTTGCACAAGCTTCTCCAGAAGCAAAAGCATATATTAAGAATCTTAAAATGAAAGAGAGTTTAGATCAAACAAAAGTTGGTATAACAAATCTTATTCTTAACGAAAATCTTGAAAAATTCAATACCGAATTTGATAACTTGATAAACACATTTATCGCAGATTTTGAAAATTTGGTAAACGAAAACTATACAGCTGAGGATCTGAACAAATTAAACAAAAGTATAGAAAGCAATTCTGCACCAGAGCCAATTGCACCAAAAGATGCTGTTGCTTTTCAAGAAAAAGCAAACAAAATTCAAGAAGAAATGGGAATGTCTTTACAAGGAATCGTAATGAAATACGGCGACCCTGTAAAACTAGAAGAAATGGAGAAAGAACAATAATCAATACAAAAAAAGAAGAAGAGAGGCAATTATGCCTCTTTTTTTATACGTATTTTTGAAAAAACGTTATACAATGAAATGTCCGTGCTGTTCCAATAAATTATACGCAGAATGCTGTCAACCATATCACAATAAGGAAAAATATGCTCTAACAGCCGAAGCTTTGATGCGCTCGCGCTTTTCTGCATTTGCCATTCCAAACGGCGACTATTTAATGAATACTACTTTACCTGCAAAACGTAAATTTCATACCAAAGAAGAAATGCAGGAATGGGGCGAAATCAATCAATGGATAAAGTTGGAAATCGTAAATGTTCCTACAATAAACCAAGTGGAATTTAAAGCTTATTATATCGATCAGGATCAAAACGAACAATTGCATCACGAATTATCAGTATTTCAAAAAATGAACGATCGCTGGTATTATGTTTCGGGCGAATTTCTGAACGACAATTAATGTCTTTCTAAAAAATGATCTTTGTAATGGGAAGAAGAAACGAAACCAACCGACTGGCACATAAGAAAAAGGTCGTCCAGAAAAAACAGAAGGCAAGCAGTGCAGAAGCCATTCGAAAAGAAAAATTAAAACAAATACAAAAGAAATTCAACGAACAAAATTCAACCGAAACAGATCAATAATTATGAGAATTCTGCATACCGCCGATTGGCATTTAGGAAAACGTTTAGACGGTTTTTCGCGTTTTGAAGAACAGATCGATGTAATGAACGAAATCGTAGAAATTGCCGATCGGGAAAATGTAGATTTGGTTTTAATTGCTGGCGATTTGTTCGATGCTTTTAATCCGGCGGTTGAAGCGGTTGATTTATTCTACAAAACCCTGAAACGGCTTACAAATAATGCACAGCGACCTGTAATTGCCATTGCCGGTAATCACGATTCGCCCGATCGTATCAATGCTCCGGATCCATTGGCTCGTGAATGCGGAATTATTTTAATTGGTTATCCAAACGAAAAGGTCAATGTGTTTGAACTGGATCATTTTAAAATCGAAAAATCAACTGAAGGTTTTATTGAATTAAACATAAAAAATATTGATTTTCCAATCCGAATTATTCATACCGCTTTTGCAAACGAAATCCGCTTAAAGCAATATTTTGGCGAAGAAAAAGAAGAACAACTTAACAATGTTTTAAAAGATCAGTGGACAAAAATCGCTAATGAATTTTGTAACGATAAAGGTGTAAACTTGCTGATTTCGCATTTATATATGAACAAACGCGGCACATCCCTTTTAGAAGAACCCGAAGGCGAGAAACCCATTAAAATTGGTACTGCAGATATGGTTTATTCCGATTGTATTCCGCCGCAAATTCAATACACCGCTTTGGGTCATTTACATGCGTTTAACAACATTGGCTCCGCCCAAAAACCCGTTGTTTATTCGTCATCTCCTTTGTGTTACAGCTTTAGCGAAGCCGGTCAAACCAAGTATGTTTCCATCATTAAAGCGCAGCCAAATCAAGATGTAAGCTTTTCTAAAATAAATCTTACCAAAGGAAAAAAATTGGTGCGTAAAACCTTTCAATTGGTTGATGATGCGGTAAACTGGTTAGTTCAAAATCCGGATACACTGGTAGAATTGACTATGGAAACCGATACTTTTTTAACTACTGATGAACGCAAGGCTCTTTTTCAGTCACATTCGGGTATTATTCATTTAATCCCTAAAGTTAAAAATGTGGATGCTAATGAAATTTCAACAAAAGAAATCAACCTAAATCAGGATATTAAAGAATTGTTTAAAGATTATTTTAAGTCTAAAAACGCCAATCAGGAACCAAATAATGAATTAATAGATTTGTTTAACGAGGTTTTAAATGATTAAGACATCTTGTCATTCTGAATGAAGAGAAGCGGAATGAAGAATCTTTTTGATTGTTAAATAGATTCCTCCTTCGTCGGAATGACAAAAGACCGCATTATATTTAAGAAAAACTCAATTTATTCAACTGCCAAACAACTAATTTATGATTCCAATAAAACTCACCATAGAAGGTTTGTATTCTTATCAAAAAAGACAGACCATTAATTTTGAAAACCTGATAAACGCAGGTTTGTTCGGTATTTTTGGTTCGGTAGGTTCAGGAAAATCATCTATTTTAGAAGCCATTACTTTTGCGTTGTACGGCGAAACCGAACGATTAAATTCGAAAGACAAACGTGCATACAACATGATGAATTTAAAATCCGACACGGCTTTTATTGCGTTCGATTTTTATAATTACGAAGACAAAATATTTCGGGTAACACGTGAATTTAAAAGAAACTCCAAACGCTTTGAAGATATTAAATCTCCAACCGTTGTTTTTTATGAATGGATAAATGTCAATTGGATCCCGCTAAATCATAGCAACGCGCAAGAAATTATTGGTTTGAGTTATGATAATTTTAAACGAACCATTATTATTCCGCAAGGCAAGTTTAAAGAGTTTATTGAATTGGGTGCTACAGACAGAACCAAAATGATGAAGGAGATTTTTAAACTTCATCGATTTGATCTATCTGACAAAGTTTCGGTTTTAAACAGTAAAAATCTTACGGAATTAAATCAACTGGAAGGGAAATTGTCTGGTTACGATGAAGTTTCCGAAGAAAATATTTCAATTTTAAATGAAAAACTTACTACTGAAACTCAAATTCAAACCGAAAAACAAACAGCGTTTAAAGCTATTAATGATAAATTACAGCATTTAAAATCGTTGAAAACTGATTTTGAATCTTTACAAAACAAGAAAAATCAGTTTGCAGAGCTGACTAATCAAAAACCGGAAATTGATCAAAAGAAAAATCAGCTAGAAGTTTACGAGCGCGTTTATAAAACGTTTAATCAATTGTTGATTGATAATAAAAAATATGAAACTGAAGTTGAACAGCAATCTAATCAATTAATAAAAGAAAGATCACTATTGCAAAATTCAGAAGCAGAATTGCTTCAAATTGAAACTGCAATTACCGAAATAAAACCTTATGTTGATGATTTACCAAACAAGCGTTTACAAGAAAACGATTTAGATTTTATTGCCAAAATTCTTCAGTTTACAATTGATGTTGCCGAGCTAAAAAACCGAACGATTAATGGCGAAGTTAAGGTTCGTGAAGTGGAACAAATGGTTCAAAAATTACATCAAACCATAAAAGAAACCGAAAAGGAAATAAACGACCTTTCTAAAAATCAGATTGAAACCGATGTGTTAATCAATGTTGGCGATTGGTTCAGCAAAAAACAGCATTTAGTAAAAGAGTTGAATCTGCAAGAAGAAAAAAGTAATCAATTAAAAAGTGAAATTCAGGTTATTGAAAATGAATTAATCAATGACAAGGTTGATATTTCTACTTTTGAAGATGATGTAAAAGTTTTGAATGATACTTTTTCGCAACAAAAGAAGGAATTGAATGCAAAACTTCAAGCCTTTCAAGTTCAACAAGAACTGGCTCATTTTGCTCACAACTTGCATAACGGCGAGGCTTGTCCGCTTTGCGGTTCGTTAGAACATCCCGAGATTTTGACTTCAACTGATGTAGCATCGAACTTAAATGATCTTCGAAAAGAAATAGATTTAGTCGAAGAAAAGCAGCATAATTCTGTAGAATTCGCTAATAAAATCCGACAAAAAATTCAGAAGCTTACAATGTTTCAAGAGCAATTCTTAAAGGAAAATAATCGTTTAGAAGATTTAAAAAACCAGATCGTTCAGCATAATGCTACTTTTAGCTGGACAGATTTTAATGCCGATAATTTCGAGGATTTTCAACAGAAAAAACAAGCTTCGTTCGACTTAACAAAGCAAATCGACAGTAAAAATAAATTCATTTCAGAACAAAGAATAAGTTTAGAAAATCAGCAGGAAACAGTAGGAAAATATAAAAAAGCTTTAGAAGAATTTAAGTTAGATGAAACTAAAAAAGAAGCACAAATCAACCAAAATTTAAGCAATTTAAGAATACTTGATTTTACACATTTTAGTGCATTTTCTGTTGAAGAAATAGAACAAAAATTAAAAGATTTAAAAGCATTCAATCAAAAAACAGAATGTGATTTTAACCTGTACAATCAAGAGTTTAATCAGTTAAATACGCAAATTCAGGTTCAAAAAAACTCAATTGCATCAATCGGAAAACAACTGTTCGAGCTTAAAAGAAATTTGGTGGAATTAAATGATCTTTTCAATAAAAATCTGATCAATCAAAACATTGAAAACAAAGAAAAAGTTGTTGAAATACTTCAATTAAACTTGAATATTGAAGCAGTTCGAAAAGAAATTGAGGAATTTACCATTGCTTACAAAACGCTGCACAATCAAATTCAGGAATTAGAAGTAAAGTTAAAAGACGAATTTTTCAATGAAAACGACTATCTGCAATACGAAAAGGCGTTTGAAACTGCCGAAACCGAATTAAAAATCGCAAACGAAAACATCACCAAAACCAATGCTGAAATTGCTCGTTTAACAGAGGCTTTTAATCAGAAAAAGGAATTGTTGATAGCATTAGATCAACTAAAAAAACGAGCGGAAAACCTAAAAACCATGGGCAATTTGTTTAAAGCTGCCGGTTTTGTTCAATATGTATCGTCGATTTATTTGAAACAATTGTGTGAAAACGCCAATGTGCGTTTCCGCAAAATGACTCGAAACCAATTGAGTTTGCAGGTTAATGAAGCAAACGATTTTGAAGTGATCGATTATTTAAACGAAGGCAGAACACGTAGCGTAAAAACGCTTTCGGGCGGACAATCGTTTCAGGTTTCGTTAAGTTTGGCACTGGCGTTGGCAGAAAGTGTACAGACAAACACCGTTGCCAGTAAAAATTTTTTCTTTATCGATGAAGGTTTTGGAACGCAAGATGCAGAATCGGTTAATATTGTGTTTGAAACGCTGAACAACCTGCACAAAGAAAACCGCATTGTTGGAATTATTTCGCACGTTGAAGAGCTTAAAGAACGCATTCCTGTGGCTTTGCAAATCACAAAAACCGATGAAGACGGAAGTTTGATTTCGATTGCGAATTGATTTTTCCTTTTTTTACAAATCAATTTCGTGTATTTACAATTAAAAACATTAAATAGTAAGCAAATTTGTTGTATTAATTTTAAATACTGATTATTATGAAAAAAAACTTTTTTATATTATTTGTATCAGCTTTTGTTTTTATTAGTTGTCAGGGTGATGATTCTACTGCTAATCCCATAGAATCTGAACCTGAAAATCCTCAAACCTTATTGTTAGGTAAATGGAAAAAGATTAAAAGGGAAATTTATATAGACGGAAGCTTGACAAGTACTATTGATTTAAAAAGTGCTGAATGTGATTATGATTACTATGATTTAAAAAATGATGGAACAAAAGACAATGTTTTTTATAGACCCGAAGAAAATTGTAAAGATATAAGCATAAACGGAATATGGTCTTATGATGCTTCAAAAAATATAATAACTTTGAAAGATAACGTAAGCGAAATATTGGCACAGACCGTTTCTTTAACAAAAACAGATTTAAAAGTAAAGGTTATTCGTGAAAACAGTGCATCTCCTCCTGCAGGATATGAGGTTTATGCTTATTTTAAAAAATAATAAATCCTATAAAAAATTTTTGACTTTTCACAATATCTCATAATTTATAAAAGGTTTAAATTAAAGATATTAATATTATTTCAAGCTAAATTCAAGCTGTTATTAATCGTTTTTTTACAAATCAATTTCGTGCTTTTGCAATTAAAACTGTGAAATAGTACTCAAACTTATTACAACATTAATTTTCAAAACTCAACATTATGAAAATAATCATTAGTATCATCATTTTGATGTTTGCTCTTGGAAAAACACGGGCACAAACACAATGGAATGCAATAAACACTCCCAATGACACAATCAGTACACATTATGGACATTTTCTGAATGTAATTGATTCATTAACGGTGGTTTTAACACCAAGATATACCAATCCTCATCCTAATCTGATAAAAACAATAGATGGTGGACAAACATGGACTTCTCATACAATAGACTCCACAATGCACACCATTTTGCACGAAGTTGAATTTATTGATACTCACAACGGTTATATCGTTGGCGGAACCGATTTTGGCAATTGGAACGTAGTGCTTAAGACTACTAACGGCGGACAAACATGGCAAAATATAGATACTTCTTTTTTAACATTTTCTCCTACAAGAATTACCGAAATATCTTTTATTACTGATCAAACAGGGTTTATCTCCCGAATGGGAGAAAATAAAATATACCGGACAACGGACAGTGGATCTAGCTTTACTGCTCTGGATTTACCTGCTATTGCCAATGGAATGTACTCAGTTATTACCGAATTACAGTTTATTAACCCTTATATTGGTTTTGTAATAAGGATTCAGGAAGCAGACAGTTTCACAGGCACTGCTGAAGTTTTAAAAACCATCGATGGTGGAAATACTTGGGATATCGTAAACAGTACCAATTTACAAAATGTAACTCTCTGGGAAAAGAAGGACAAAATACAGTTTGTGAATCAATTGCAAGGTTTTGCAATTTTAGGTCAAGGGATTCTCAAAACTACGCAAGATGGAGGAAATACTTGGACAGAACAAGTACTGCCTGTTACAACCGTCCCTCCAACCGATATGTATTTTGTCAATAATGCCTGCGGTTATCTAGTTTTGGACGGAAACATTTATCGTACCGATGATGCCGGGCAAACGTGGAACATTCAAAGTATTGAAAACAATCTGAACAAAGTAAAGTACATAA
>Ga0308157_10003887_pt1 | contig 20815 bp, 17 predicted proteins | sample PhyBR1_FD_201035 | JGI IMG/M metagenome (GOLD analysis project Ga0308157, IMG submission 201035) | Phyllosphere microbial communities from UC Gill Tract Community Farm, Albany, California, United States - DLSLB.R1 | ecosystem: Host-associated > Plants > Phyllosphere > Unclassified | place: USA...
CATCTCGGTAGCGCCGGCTTCCATACCGACGATGTAGACGACGTTGACGGCGATCGCAACGAGGACCGGGTGGCTCCGCCGCACGATGAACGGCAATGAGAGAGCCGCGGCGTAGAGCAGACCCCATCGAATATCGAGGGCGGCGGTTCCGAACATCTGCGCGAAGAAGCCCAGGATGACGCTGACGATCGCGCCGACAAACAGGCCGAGCCCCGCCCAGATATCGCCGCGGCGCTCCGCCGCGGTCAACGGATCCCGGGAGTAGGTCGCGGGCGCCGCCGCAGGCGCGACCGGCCGATCGAGCGTCGTTGTCATGCGACCTACGCTATGCGGATCCGCGGGCTCCCGCCTCCCCCGCGCGGCGGATCCGGGGCCGGGCACAGCAGAGCGCCCCACGGATCCGGGTTTTGGGGGAGAGAATGGATCCGTGGGGCGCTGGTCTGCGGGGCTGCTTAGGCGTGTGCCTTCTGCATGCGGGCGACGTGGCCGAGGAAGGCCGCGAGGTAGCCCTCGAGGAACGCCTTGGTGCCTTCGTTGGTGACGTCACCGTTCTCGATGAGGCCGGGGGTGACCTGGACGAAGCCCTCGGGCTGGCCCATGACGATCGCGTTGACGTGGCTCAGCACGGCCTTGAGGTGCTGCTGCGCCGCGGCGGTACCGATGCCACCGGGCGAGGCGCCGATGACGGCGACGGGGGTGCCACCGAACGAGAAGTCGCCGTAGGGACGGCTGGCCCACTCGATCGCGTTCTTGAGAACACCCGGGATCGAGCGGTTGTACTCGGGGGTGAGGATGATGATGCCGTCGGCCGACTCGATCTGGTTCTTGAAGTCGCGCGCGACCTGCGGGAAGTCGGCCTCGAGGTCGGTCGAGAAGAAGGGCAGGTCCTTGATCGAGATCTCGAACGCCTCGACATCGGCGGGGAGAAGCTTCACGAGGGCTTCGGCGAGCTGGCGGTTGATCGAGGTCGAGCCGATGGATCCGACGATGTAGCCGATCTTCGTCACAGGGGTTCTCCTTGGGAGGTCTCAGGTAGTGCGACGCGAGCGCGCCGTAGAGATGGAACCACGATAACCCGGCCTGTATTCCCATGAATCTATTTTTCCTGTGCGTCTCCCCCACGTGGGGGATGCGCCGATCTCCCCCACGCGACGGATGTGCGCCGCCACCGGGTTCCGTAGCGTCGTAGACAGATCACGACGAAAGGGATCCGAGATGCTCGAGATCAGTGGAATCACGAAGCGATACGGCGAGCGCACCGTGCTCGACAACGTGTCGTTCACCGTCGGCCGCGGCCGGCTGACGGGCTTCGTCGGCGGCAACGGCGCCGGCAAGACCACGACGATGCGCATCGCGCTCGGCCTGCTGTCGAAGGACAGCGGAACGGTGAACCTCGACGGCGCCGAGCTCACGACCGAGCGTCGCCGCGGCTTCGGCTACATGCCCGAGGAGCGCGGCCTCTACCCGAAGATGAAGGTGCTCGAGCAGATCACCTACCTCGCCCGTCTGCACGGCTTCGACAAGCGCGAGGCGGCCGCGCGCGCCACCGACATCCTCACCCAGCTGGGCCTCGAGGAGCGCCTGAACGACGCCATCGAGGCCCTCTCGCTCGGTAACCAGCAGCGCGCCCAGATCGCCGCCGCGATCGTGCACGACCCCGACGTTCTCATCCTCGACGAGCCGTTCAGTGGCCTGGATCCGATGGCCGTTGAGACCGTCGTCGGAGTGTTGCAGGAGCGCGCGCAGCGCGGCGCGGCCGTGCTGTTCTCGTCGCACCAGCTCGACGTCGTCGAGCGCCTCTGTGACGACCTCGTCATCATCGCCGGCGGAACCGTGCGCGCCTCCGGCGAGCGCGAGGCGCTCCGCCGCGAGCACTCGAGCAACCGCTACGAGCTGATCTCGACGGGCGATGCCGGCTGGATCCGCGAGGAGCCCGGCGTCGATGTCGTCGAGTTCGACACCGGCCACGCCGTCTTCGATGTCGACGGCGACGAGACCGCGCAGCGCGTGCTGCGCCGCGCGGTCGCCGAAGGATCCGTTTCCACGTTCGCGCCGCAGCAGCCCTCGCTCGCGCAGATCTTCAAGGAGGTCGTCCGATGAACGCCAAGCCCCTCTCCCTGCCCCAGGCCACCTACCTCGTCGCGGAGCGCGAGGTCACCACCCGCGTGCGCAGCAAGGCCTTCATCATCTCGACGCTGATCCTGCTGATCGGCATCGTCGTCGGCATCGTCGCGATGAACTTCTTCGCGAACCGCGACGAGAGCACGACGGTCGCGGCTCCCGCCGAGATCGCCGTGACGCTCGGATCCCTGCCCGGCGTCGACGTCACCGAGGTTGCGTCGGCCTCCGATGCGCGTGAGCTCGTCGAGTCGGAGGAGGTCGACGCCGCGATCATTTCGGACGCCGACTCCCCCACCGGCACCGCGATCGTCGCCCTGACGGAGGCCCCGAGCGGCCTCGTCGAGGCCCTTTCCCAGCCGCCCGCGGTCGAGCTACTGGATCCGAACGGCGGCGCCTCGCCGATGCGCTACATCCTCGCGATCGCCTTCGGGATCGTGTTCATGATGTCGGCGATGTCGTTCGGCATGCCCGTCGCGACGAGCGTGGTCGAGGAAAAGCAGACCCGCGTGATCGAGATTCTCATCACGTCGATCCCGGCGCGCGCCCTGCTGGCCGGCAAGGTGCTCGGCAACACGCTGCTGGCGCTCGCGCAGATCGTGTTGATTGTCGCCGCCGTCGCGGTGTCGCTCGTGGTCACGGGCCAGACCGACATCCTCGCGGGGCTCGGCACTCCCCTGCTCTGGTTCGCGCTGTTCTTCGTGTTGGGCTTCCTGCTCATCGCGACGCTGTTCGCCGCGACGGGTGCGATGGTGTCGCGTCAGGAGGACATCAGCCAGTCGATCACGCCGATCATGTACATCGTGATGCTCCCGTACTTCCTCGTCATCTTCTTCAACGACAACCCGCTCGTGATGACGATCATGTCGTACGTGCCGTTCTCGTCGCCGGTGTCGATGCCGATTCGCCTCTTCTTCGGCGAGGCCGGCTGGTGGGAGCCGCTGATCTCGATCGTTATCTCACTCCTCGCCTTCGCCGCCGTCATCGGCCTCGCCGCGAAGATCTACGAGAACTCGCTGCTGCGGATGGGTTCGAAGGTGAAGTGGCGCGAGGCGCTCCGCGCGTAAGGCCCCCCCAAGTCATCAATTCTCCGCGCCGTCGTATGCGATTCGCATACGACGGCGCGGAGAATTGCAGTGTTGGGGTCACCGCACCCGGCGGAGCATTTCGCGGGACGCGTGGCCCCCCGCGGCGCGGGCGGCGTAGACGCCCGCGAGCCGCAGGCGCGTGGCCGCGGCGTATGCCGGCACCCGCTCCCAGACTGTGCCCTCGCCGAGGCCCTCGCGAAGCGACGCGGCGCCGAGGCGGGCGCGCCCCTCCGGCAGCACCCCCTGTACCTCGCGCAGTTCGAGATGCACCACGAGGTTCGCGATGTCGAGCGCCCGCTCGCCGACGGCGAGGGTGTCGACGTCGATGAGGCCGACGGGCGCGATACCGCCCGCCGGCAGCAGGAGCTGCTTGTCGTGCAGGTCACGGTGCAACACACCCTCGGTTCCGGATCCGCCCCGCAAACCCCGTTCGACCCGCGAGTACTCCGCGACGGCGGCCACGCCGCCCGTGTCGAGGGCTCGGCGAATCGCGGCGAGTTCCTCCTCGACGCCGTGCCGCGGCAGACCGGCGGGGTCGAGCCCGGCGAGTTCTGCGAGCCCGGCGCCGACCGTCCGCCACGCGGCAGTAAAGTCATCGTCGCCGAGAGCCCGGCCCGCCTCGAGGAGGGTCCGATCACCGACGCTCTCGAGCGTCAGGGTCGCGCGGGCGTCGTCCCGCACGAGGATCCGCGGCGCGCGGAGAGACGTCAGGCCCACGACACGCTCGGCGCGGCCCGCAACGCCCGCGAAGCGCGAGGCGCGCGTGAGTTTCACGAAGCGGTCGCCCACGCTCAGCACGGCGCGGCGCCCGGGACGATGGGCGATCACGGCGGCGCCCGCGGTTGCGGATGCCGCGCCGGGGAGTGCCACGTCGCCCCGGACCCGCGCGAGGGCGAGGAGTGCCTCGGCCTCCCCGAGCATTCGCTCACACTCCCGAGCCCAGCCCTCGTCCTGTCTTCGGAAGGGCTCCGCGGCGCGTCGGAACACCCCGGCGGCTGTGTGGGCGAGAAGAGCGGGCGCGTTGATACGGCCACCGGCGGCGAGATAGCCCTCGCGGAGCGCGGTGCTGGCGAGAGCACGCGGGATACCGCGCGCGATCTCGTCGGCGGCCCAGGATCCGAGGTCGGCGTGCGGGTCGCCTGCCCCCGCGCGGTCGAGATCGATGACGAAGGTTCCGGCTGCCCCTGTCAGCACCTGGTCGGCAGAGAAATCTCCGTGCACGGGCGCGCGCCGTGCGCTCGTCGCCAGCGCCTCGCGGATCCCCTCGGCCAGGAGAGCCTCGCGGGCCGAGAGCGCCGGAAGCACCGCGGCGAGCGCGCCGGCGACGGGCGCATCGGCGCGCGGATTCCCCGCCGGGATCGGCGCCGCGTGCAGGCCGGCGAGGATCCGGCCCGCGGCACGAGCCCCGGCGTCATCATCGGCGAGGGCTCCGGGAACGATGCGTGTCTCGATGACGCCGTCGCCGCCCACGTGCACGAGATCAGCCGTCGAGACGAGGCCCGCGAGCGCGCGGTGCCCCGCGAGGGCTGAGGCTGCGCGGTCGGGGGCGTGCACCTTGACGATCACGCCACACTCGTCGCAGCGCGCCACCCAGCGGCGCGCCGGCTTGTACGCGAGAGTCACGGCGCGCGGATGCCGGCGGAGGGCCGAGCGGATCCCCGGCAGGTCGCGATCCGCGGCGACTGCGACAATCGCGATACCGCGCGCCTCGTCGGCCCGAATCAGTTCGCCCGCGGCGTGCGCCTCGCGGATGAGCCGGCCGAGCTTGTCGTGCAGTCCGACGGGATAGGCGACTGCCTGCGCGGGCGCACCGTCGACGCTCACGGCGGCGACCACCGAGGTGCCGGGCTTGTACCGCAGGTAGCTCGGCCCCAGCGCGAGGATCTCCGGGAGTCCCGGAAGCTCCGGATCATGCATGAGCCGTGTCCCTCTCGTCGACGATGCGTCCCCGGCTCAGCGTGATCACGCGGTCGCAGCTCTCGGCCTCTTCGGGGGTGTGCGTCACGACGATCGTCGTGCGGCCAGCGCAGAGGCGTTCGAGCGCCACGCGCACCCTCTCGGCGCTCGCGCCGTCGAGCCCCGCCATGGCCTCGTCGAGGATCACGATACGGGCGTCACGCAGCATTCCGCGCGCGATCGCGATGCGCTGGCGCTGGCCGCCCGAGAGGGTTTCACCCCGCTCGCCGACGGGTGTATCGAGGCCATCGGGCATCGTGTCGGTGAACTCGGCGACGTTCGCGGCGCGCGCGGCCTCGTCGACATCGGCGTCGCTCGCCGCGGGACGGCCCATGCGAATGTTCTCGCGGATCGTGCCCGTGAACAGCACCGATTCCTGCAGCACGATCGCGACGTTCTCGCGCAGCGAGGCGAGCGTGTAGGCGCGCAGATCGCGGCCGTCGATCAACACGGATCCGGCCACGGGATCCTGCAGACGCAGGAGCAGCGACGCGAGCGTCGACTTTCCGGATCCGGAATGGCCGACGAGCGCCACCCGCTCCCCCGCGGCGATCTCGAGGTCGACGCCCTCGAGAGCCCTCGTGCCGTCGCCATAGGAGGCGCTGACGCCGCGGAACGACACGGCGCCGTCGACGCGCTGCATCCGGTGAGCGCCCGGCAGATCATCGAGCTCGTTGCGGATGCCCACGAGGTCGATGATGCGCTCGCCCGAGGCGGCCGCCTTGGCGATGCGGCCGGTGTACTTTGCGAGATCGCGCATGGGCTTGAACGCGCCCTTGAGATACTGCACGAACACCACGAGGTCTCCCGGGGTGAGGCGCCCCTCGAGCACGCCCCAGCCGCCGACGAGCAGAACTGCCGCGGTGGCGAGGCCCACGAGCAGGTCGGTCCAGCGCTCAAGCGCCGCCGACAACCGCGTCGCGCGGACCCCCTCCGATAGTTCGCGGTCGTTCGACTTCTGGAATCCGCGCTCGAGCTGCTCTTCAAGCGAGTAGGCGTGCACCACCTTGATCGCGCCGAACGACTCACCGGCGGATCCGGCGAGCTCGCCCTCCCGGGCGCGTTGCACGCGTGCCGCCGAGGTGATCCGGCGCGACGCGCGGCGCGAATGCAGCAGGAACACGGGTAGCGCCGCGGCGACGATGAGGCCCAGCCGCCAGTCGAGCACGAACATCACGGCGAGCATGCCGAGCAGCGTGACGACGTTACCGATCAGGGGCATCGCGGCGGTCACGGCGACGTCGCGCAACTTGCCGATGTCCGAGACGAGCCGGTTGATGAGGTCACCCGAGCGCGTGCCCGTGTGGAAGCGAAGCGGCAGGCGCAGGGTATGTGAGAACACATCGGCTCGCACGGAATTCATCGCCCGCGTGCCCGCGAGCGAGAAGCACACCGTCATGAGATACGCCGACAGCGCGCGCAGCCCCGCCGCCGCCACGACGCCGAGGGCGCAGAGCGCCAGAAGCCCGAGGATCCCGGTGCGCTCGGCGGCCCCCGGTGCGATGACCGCGTCGATGACGAACTTCAGCGGCCACGGCTCGAAGAGGCGGAAGGCCACCTCCGCGAACATCGCGGCGAAGCCACCCGCGATGAGCCGCCGTTCGGGGCGCAGATAGGGCCGCAGGAATCGGAGAAGGCGACGACCCCGGCGGGGCGATCGGGCCGCGGCGTTCATGCCGCCACCCTCTCGAGCGTGCGCCCGACGACGTGACGCCAGGTGCGCGAGCGCTCGATCCCTGCGCGACCCGCCGCGGCGAGCTCGCGCCGCAGGGCCGGATCCTCCGCCAGCAGGAACAGCGCCGACGCGAGCGCATCGGCGTCAGACGGCGCGACGAGCACCCCCGTCCGGCCGTGGTCGACGAGCTCGGGCAGCTGGCCCACGCGGGAGGCGACCACGACGGCGCCCGCAGCCAGGTACTCGAGAACCTTGAGCGGCGAGAAGTAAGGATCGCCCGTTGATGGGTATGGCGCCGCCGCGACGTCGATCATCCGGAGCCAGCCGGGAACCTCGTCCGGGGCGACCGCCCCCGTGAAAAGCGTGCGATCGGCGACGCCGCGTTCGGCGGCACGCGCCTCGAGCGCGCCGCGCTGCGGGCCATCCCCGATGATCAACAGGCGGGCGTCGGGACGGGTCTCCGCCATCTGGGCGAACGCGTCGATCAGGGTCTCGGTGCCGTGCCACGGCTTGAGCGTGCCGACAAAGCCGATGGTGAACGGCCCGTCTCCGTCACGCTCCTCCCAGGCGAATCGCTCGGCGTTGACGCCGTTCGGCTCCACGACGACGCGCGCGCTCGGGGCCTGTTCCCGCGCCCAGGAGGCGACCGCCTGCGACACGCACACGACGAGCGACGCATCGGCGATCACGCGGCGAGCGACGGCATCGGCCGCCTCGGCGTGCACGAGCTCTCGATGCTCAGCCTGCTCGAGGGGCAGCGGCGCGTTGACCTCGAGGACTGACGCGACACCGGCCTTCCGTGCGAAGGCCGTGCCCGCCGTACCGAAGAGCGCGTACCTCTCGTAGACGAGGTCGAACGGCTCCCGTGCGTGCGCCGCTTCCAGGGCGAGCGCGGTGTCGCGTTCGAGTTGCATGAGGACGAGCTCGCGCGAGCGCACCGTCTCCGTTCGCGGCGCGGGAAGCTCGTGCACGCGAAGCCTTGCAGTGGCGAGATCACCGATGGCGGCACCACCGGCGCGGCGGCAGAACAGATCGACCTCGTGCCCGGCCTGAAGAAGGGCCCGGATCACCTCCTGCACGTGCACCGACGCGCCCTTCGTGCCGAAGACAGGGATTCCGGGGTCACCGCAGACGTATGCGATCCGCATCACGCCACCTCCTCGAGAAGCATCGATTGCCGGCTCACGTCGAACTCGTCCTCGATAAGCGCCCGTGCCGACGCGACGAGCCTCGCGGAGCCCGCGGGATCATCGATCACGCGCAGGATCCCCGCCGCCAGCTCGCGGGGCGCGCGCTGCGGCACAACGAGGCCGGTCTCGCCGTCTCGCACGGCCTCGGTGATGCCCGTCACATCGGTGGAGATGCAGGGCGTGCCGACCGCCATCGCCTCGAGCAGCACCGTCGGAAGCCCATCGGCGTTGCCATCGGACCCGACGACACACGGCGCGACGAACGCGTGCGCGCGAGCGAGCTCGTCGCGCACCTCGGCCTGCGGGAGCGGCCCCGTGAGCGTCACGAGATCGGCGACTCCGAGGCCCGCGGCGAGGGCGCGCAGCTCGTTCTCGAGCTCTCCCCCGCCGACGATGCGGCACCGCACCGGGCGCCCCGCGAGCCGCAGCTCGGCGATGGCGCGGATGAGGTCGGCAAAGCCCTTCTTCTCGACGAGGCGGCCGACGGCAAGGATCACGGGCTCGCCCAAGCGGCCGGGCGCATGGGCGAAGCGATCGAGGTCGATGCCGTTGTACACGCGTCGCAGCGGCGTCACCGAGGCTGCCGGGTACGAGCGCACCAGGTGTCGCACGTTGTAATCGCTCACCGTGACGACGTGCGACGCGTCGGCGATCTTGCGGTCGATGTCGCGAGGATCCACGCTCTCGTGGAAGAGATCCTTCGCGTGCGCCGTGAAGGAGTAGGGAACGCCCGTCAGGAGCGAGGCGAGGCGCGCGACGGTCGTCGCGAGGCTCGCGAAGTGCGCGTGGAGGCGGGTCACGCCGGTGCGGCGGATCGCCAGCGCGAGTTCGATCGCCTGCCCAGCGGCGTCGTGCTCGGCCTCGAGTAGCTCGCCGAGGTTATCGGCCAGGAGCGGCAGTTCGGCGTGCGCGCGGCGGATGAGCGCCCAGAGCTCGATCGACTTCTGGGCCCGGGGAATCTGCTCGACCGGGGCCTGCACACTCGCGAGCGTGTCGTGAAAACGGGTGTCGGTCGTGGGGCGCAGCGAGAAGATCCTGATGTCGGCACCGCGGCTCTCACGCGCGATGATCTCCGAGACAACGAACGTCTCGCTGAACCGCGGGTACATCTTGACGACGTATCCGATCCGCTCATGCGGCATGGCGGCTCTCCTGTCGATGGGCGCCGACGAGGTCGGCGAGAAGGTCGGGGATGCGGGCGAGCCCGCTGAGGTCGAGGTCGGGCATGGCGTGTGCGGGCTGGTGGGCGGCCCGCGCGATCCATTCCGTCACGGCATCGGGCGAGAGTTCGGCGGGGTCGAGCACGGCGACGGCTCCGCGGCCCTCCAGCGCGCGTGCGCGCACGAGCTGCTCCCTTCGAGGGGCAATCCGCGGTACGACGAGCATCGGGGTCGCTGCGGCGAGCGCCTCGCAGACGGTGTTGTACCCGCCCATGCCGACGAGAGCCGAGGCCCCGGCGATGAGCGCGGCCGCGTCCGGGGCCGAGCGCACGACGCGCAACTCGGGTCGATCCGCCGCGAGCTGCTTCAGCTCGTCGACATCGTGGTCGGGCATGTGCGGCCCGGCGACGATCACGCCGCGGTGGCCCTCCGGCATCGCGGCCCGGGCGAAGGCCCGGGCGAGCCCGACGCCGTCGCCTCCCGCCCCCACCATCGCGAGCGCGTACGGGGATCCGCCCGTCGTGGTGACCTCCTCGGCGGCAGGTCGACCGTGCGCGAGGTAGCCCGTGTAGCGCACGGCCACTCGGCCGGGAACTTTGAGGGCCGCCAGGGGGTCGTGCACGCGACGGTCTCCGTAGACCCACACCTCGTCGTACCAGTTCTTGAGCGCGCGCGTCGTGCGCGCCTCCTTCCACTCGGAGACTGCCACCGACGCCTCGTCGAGCACGTCGCGCAGGCCGAGCACGACCAGGCCGCCCGCCCGGCGCACGGCCTCGAGCGCCGGCTCGAGCTCGCCACGGAAGCCGCGAGCATGCTTGTCGACGATCAGCACGTCGGGCGCGAACGACGCGAGCGCGGCGTGGAGCACGGCCTGCCGCATGGCGATCAGGTGCTCGGATCCCACCGAGAGGTGGCGCGAACGATACCGGCCGCCCTCGTCCTTCGTCAGTGCAGGGATCGAGACGATGTCGCACCCCGCAGGGCGCCCCGCATGAGCCGCCTCGGGCGCGCTCGTCAACAGGAGCAGGTCGAGGGCCGCGCCCGAACGACGCAGCGCGTGGGCGATGGCCAGGTTCCGCCGGATGTGCCCGAGGCCCTGTGCATCGTGCGAGTACAGGGCGACGCGCAGGTGCCGCTCGGGGGCCGTCGTGTGTGTCATGCTCCCCACGATGTCAGTCGGCGATGAGACGCCTATGACCCGTCGATGAGGGGCTTCTTAGACGATCACACGAGCCGATATCCGGCGCCCCGCACGGTCTCGATGCGCCCGGATCCGAGCTTCTGCCGGAGGTACCCGATGTAGACATCGGCGATGTTGGATCCGGGGTCGAAGTCGTACCCCCACACGCGGCTCAGCAGCTGCTCTCGGCTGAGCACCTGCCCCGCGTTGCGCACCAGCTCCTCAGCGAGCGCGTACTCGCGCGCCGAGAGATCGACGGGCGGCTGGTTATCGACGCGCGCCTGGCGCGTGCGCACGTCGAGCGCGAGGTCGCGGTGCCGCAGCTCGCTCGAGACGACCGGCGCGTCGGTGTCGCGGCGCATGCGCAGGCGGATCCGCGCGAGCAGCTCGTCGAAGCGGAAGGGCTTGCCGAGATAGTCGTCCGCGCCGCCCTCGAGCCCCGCGACGGTGTCGCCGACCTCGGTTCGGGCGGTGAGCATGATGATCGGCATCCGCGAGCCGGATCCGCGGAGCTCCTCGAGCACCTCGAAGCCGGTCTTCCCCGGCATGTTCACGTCGAGCACGAGCAGGTCGAACTCGTCGGTCTGCGCGAGCGCGAGCGCCGAGACGCCGTCGTGGGCGACGTACGTCGCGTAGCCCGCGGCCCGGAGGCCCTTCTCGATGAACGCAGCGATGCGCTTCTCGTCATCGGCGATGAGGATCGACGCCACTGGCGGGCCTTTCCGTGAAGGGAACAGAGATCTGGAAGATCGCGCCGCCGCCGGCCGCATCCGTCACGCTCGCGGATCCGCCGTGGGCACGCGCGATCACCTGCACGATATTGAGGCCGAGGCCGCTGCCGGGCGCGCCCGCGGATCCGCGGGTGAAACGCTCGAAGATGCTCTGCTTGTCGGCGTCGGCGACGCCAGGGCCGTAGTCGCGCACCCAAAGGTGCAGCTCGCCCGCGTCGGCGTGGCTGCCGATCACGAATCGGCCACCGCCGTGGGTGACGGCGTTCTGCGCGAGTTGCAGGAGCGCCTGCGTGATGCGGGGAGCGTCGAGCGGAGCGACGACCTCGGCGATCGGGCCGGCGGCGACGTCCGCGCCGTCGATGCCCGCTGCCTTGCGCGCCACCTGAGCCACGAGGTCGGCGGCGTCGGTCGGCACGGGCTGCACGGGCGACGGACCGTGGAGCGAGGCGGTCGAGGAGAGATCCTGGAGGAGGCGGCTCATGCGGTCGAGCTCGTCCACGACGAGCGCCTGCGTCTCACGCACGTCGCCGGGTTCGTCCGGATCCAGCAGCTCGACGTGCCCGCGGACGATCGTCAGCGGGGTCTTGAGCTCGTGACCGACATCGCTGAGCAGCTGGCGCTGGGAATCGAGTGCTCCGTCGAGGCGGTCGAGCATCGCGTTCATCGTGGCCGCAAGCTCGGAGACGTCGTCTCGACCCTCGATCGGCAGCCGTTCCTCGAGCGACTGCGCCGACACGCGTTCGGCCGTCTCGCGCATCCGACGCAGCGGCCTCAGCAGGCGGCCGGCGACGATCGTCGCCACACCCGCGATAACGAGGATGACGATGACGGACGACAGCAGGAAGATGCGGCCGGGATCCACGAGCTCGGCGAGCTCCGCGTGCACGTCATACGCCATGACGAACAGCACGTTCGAGGCGTCTGGTGCGTCGGGAAGCTCGACGGGAGCGGCGAGGAACCGCCAGTTCACACCCTCCTCGGCATAGGTGCCGATGACCGGATCACCGCCCGCCGACGCCTCGACGACGAAGGGGACGAACCCGGAGGCCTGGCGCAGATCGACGTCGAGGGGAACTCCGGGCAGGTATGCGATCTTGTCGTCGACGACGCCGATAACGCCCGTATTGTCGTCGGGACTCATGCGGCGCACGATGTCCTCGAGCGCCTCGCGCGACGACGACCACCCGAGCGGATTGGCGTCGTCGCCCTCGACGATGAAGCGCGCGGATTCGAGGTTCGCCCGCAGACGGTCCTCGACCTGGCTCATGATCGTCGCCCGTTCGACGACGAACACGGATCCGGCGACGGCCGCGAGGCCGAGCGCGGCAACGAGGGTGATCACGACGACGAGGCGCACGCGCACCGACACGACGGGCATGCGCCGCCTCGGGAGTCTCGCGTCGTTCACGCCTCTCAGTATTGCCGCCCGCGCGGGCGAAAGCAGAACAATGGTCCCTCCATAAGAGCCTTCTCATCGGGTCATGATGCGCGGCTTATGCCGATCGCGCACGATGGACTCATGACCCGGAAAACTGTCATCCTCGCCTTTGTGGGCGGCCTGGCGCTCGTCGCGATTGTGGGCGGCGGTGCCCTCGCGGCGTCGGCGCTCGAGCCGCAGACCTCGAACGGTCATGTTCTCGACGGCGGCGCCATCACGGGCGAGTACACGCCCTCCCCCGCCGCCGACCCTAGCGAGAGCGCGACGCCCGCGCCGACGCCGAGCGATGCCGCGCCGACGCCCGCACCCGAGCCGTCGGCGCCCGCTTCGGATCCCGCGCCCCCGTCCGAGCCGAAGTACGTACCGCCCGCACCGCCCGTCACGGTTGACGATGACGATGACGACTGGGACGAGGACGACTGGGACGAGGACGACTGGGACGACGACGACTGGGACGACGACGACTGGGACGACGACGACTGGGACGACGACGACGACTGACCCTCGTCCCTCAAGTCATCAACTCTCCGACAACTCTGCCGTTAGCACTGGCTGAGTTGTCGGAGAGTTGCTGATGTGTGGGGATTGTGATGAATTGCGGCGCTGCGCGGCGGCGTTACGCCGCCGGATCCGTGACCGCGAGGCTGTCGCCCGCCGCCGCGACGTCGACGCGCACGGTGTCGCCGTCGTGGATCCGGCCCGCGAGGATCCCCTTCGCCAGCTGATCCTGCACCTGCTTCTGGATGAGGCGGCGCAGGGGCCGCGCGCCGAACGCCGGGTCGTAGCCGCGCTCGGCGAGCCACGTGCGGGCGTCGGGCGTGACCGCCAGCGTGAGCCGGCGATCGGCCAGCCGCCGCTGGAGCAGGTCGATCTGCAGCTCGACGATCTGCGCCAGCTCGCCCTCGCCGAGCGCCGTGAACACAACGATGTCGTCGAGGCGGTTCACGAACTCGGGCTTGAACGAGCGCTGCACGAGCTCGAGCACCTGGGTGCGCTTGATGTCCATCGGGATCGTCGGATCGATGAGGATCGGCGAGCCGATGTTGCTCGTGAGGATCAGGATGACGTTCTTAAAGTCGACCGTGCGGCCCTGGCCGTCGGTCAGGCGGCCGTCGTCCATGACCTGCAGCAGCACGTCGAACACCTCGGGGTGCGCCTTCTCAACCTCGTCGAGCAGCACGACCGAGTACGGCCGGCGCCGCACGGCCTCGGTGAGCTGACCGCCCTGGTCATAGCCGACGTATCCGGGAGGGGCGCCGACGAGACGCGAGACCGAGTGCTTCTCGCCGTACTCCGACATGTCGATGCGAATCATGGCCTGCTCGTCGTCGAAGAGGAACTCCGCGAGCGCCTTCGCGAGCTCCGTCTTACCGACGCCCGTGGGGCCGAGGAACATGAAGGATCCGGTGGGCCGGTTGGGATCCGACAGCCCCGCGCGCGAGCGGCGGACGGCGTCGGAGACGGCCGCGACCGCCTCGCGCTGGCCGATGAGCCGCTTGCCGAGCTCGGCCTCGAGGTGCAGAAGCTTCTCGCTCTCGCCCTGCAGGAGGCGCCCAACCGGGATCCCCGTCCACGCCGCGATGACGCTCGCGATGTCTTCGTCGGTGACTTGGTCGCCGACCATGCGCTCGCCCTGCTGCTCCTCAGCCTCGGCCTCGGCGAGCTCGCGCTCGAGTGATGGGATCTCGGCGTAGAGCAGGCGCGATGCCTTCTCGAGCTGGCCTTCACGCTGGGCGCGCTCGGCCTGGATCCGGGCCTCGTCGAGGCGGGTCTTCAGATCGCCGACGCGGTTGAGTGACGCGCGCTCGGCCTCCCACCGCGCCTGCATCTCGTCGAGCACCTTCTGCTGCTCGGCCATGTTCTCGCGGAGGGTCGCGAGGCGCTCCTTCGAGGCCGCGTCCTTCTCTTTCTTCAGTGCGAGCTCTTCGAGCTTGAGGCGGTCGACGTGCCGGCGCAGCTCGTCGATCTCGAGCGGCGCCGAGTCGATCTCCATGCGCAGGCGGCTCGCGGCCTCGTCAATCAGGTCGATGGCCTTGTCGGGTAGCTGGCGGCTCGGAATGTAGCGGTGCGAGAGCGACGCCGCGGCGATGAGCGCGCCGTCGGCGATCGACACTTTGTGGTGCGCCTCGTAGCGCTGCTTGAGGCCGCGGAGGATCGCGATCGTGTCCTCGACCGTCGGCTCCCCCACGTATACCTGCTGGAATCGACGCTCGAGCGCCGCGTCCTTCTCGATGAACTCGCGGTACTCGTTGAGCGTCGTCGCGCCGATGAGGCGCAGTTCGCCGCGCGCCAGCATGGGCTTCAGCATGTTCGCGGCCGCGACAGATCCCTCGCCTCCGCCCGCGCCCATGAGCACGTGGAGCTCGTCGATGAAGGTGACGACGCGCCCCTCCGACTCGGTGATCTCCTGCAGCACGCTCTTCAGGCGCTCCTCGAACTGGCCGCGGTACATCGCGCCGGCCACGAGCGCCGAGATGTCGAGCGCGATGAGTTCCTTGCCCTTGAGCGACTCGGCGACGTCGCCCGCGACGATGCGCTGGGCGAGCCCCTCGACGACGGCAGTCTTACCGACGCCGGGCTCACCGATGAGCACAGGGTTGTTCTTCGTGCGACGGGTCAGCACCTGACTCACGCGGCGAATCTCGCTATCGCGCCCGATCACCGGATCGAGCTTGCCGCTACGGGCACGCTCGGTGAGGTTGATGCCGAACTGCTCGAGTGCGCTCTTCTGCTCTTCTTCTTGTGCCGCCATGTTTTACCTCCTGGGTGATCAAACTTGAGTTGGGTTGACTCAAGTTTAACACTGCACGGCGGCTGGCGCGCTAGATCCAGCCCTTCTCCTCCGCGATCAGCACGGCCTGTTGCCGAGTCCCGACACCGAGCTTTCCGAGCACGACCGAGACGTGATTACGAACCGTGCCGGGTGCGAGCGAGAGCGTGCGGGCAATCTGGCCCGTTGTCTCTCCGCGCCGCCCGACACGCAGTACGTCGAGCTCCCGTGGCGTGAGGGGGCACCGCTCGTCGGTCAACGCGTCGGCCGCGATCTCCGGATCCACGTACCGGCCGCCGGCCGCCACCTTCCGCACGACCTGGGCGACCTCGTCGGCCCCGCGCGATTTCGGAAGGAACCCCGCAACCCCCGACGCCAGCGCGCGCCGCAACACACCGGGGCGTGCGTGACGCGTGACGACAACGAAACGCGACGCGATACGGCGGCTCAGCTGCGCCGCGACGTCGACGCCGTCGACACCCGGCATCTCGAGATCGAGAACACACACGTCGGGCTCAAGCTCGACGGCCCTGGCGATCGCCTCGGTGCCGTCGGCGCACTCGGCAACGACATCGATGTCGTCCTCGAGCCGCAACAGGGCAGCGAGCGCCGATCGAATCATGGCCTCATCGTCGGCCAGCAATACACGAATCATTACTTCTGCTCCCCCGGCACACTAACGACAACGGCGAACTCGTGCGCGTCTCGACGCACGTCGAGGGTACCGCCGGCCTCCGCGACTCGTCGCCCGATCCCTTCCAGCCCCGAGCCGTCGCCGTCTGTCGCGCCGCCCGTGCGATCGTTCACGATTTCGTAGCGCCACCCTGAGGCACCCAACTCGAGCGCGAGGCGCGCCCGGCGGCCACCCCCGTGCCGCAGCACGTTCGTCGTGGTCTCCCGGATCACGGGGCCAAGCACATCGGCGGGGGCGGCATCGATGTCGACCGCCGCCTCGGCGGTCGCCGCGATTCCCGCCGCCTGCAGAAGGTCCCGCGCATTCGCGAGCTCGTCCGCGAGAGAGACCGTTCGAAAACGCATCGCGAGGTCGCGTGTGCCCTGCGTCGCCTCCCCCACACTCACGCGCGCCGCCCGGATCTGCTCGAGTGCCGCGTCCGGATCCCGCCCCATGAGCTTCTCGGCGAGCTCGAGCTGCAGCGCGATCACCTGCAGGTGATGCCCCTGAAGGTCGTGCACATCGGTCGCCACGAGAAGGCGCTCTTGCGTCGCCGCGAGGCGTGATTCGACGGCCCTCGCCCGATCGAATGCGACGAGCACGTCCCACCACCACAGCGACGTGACGCTGGCCAGGGGCAGAATGATCGAGAACGCCACGCCCACCGCCCACGCCGCGGGATGCAGCGAGGTCGCGGCATGTGCCCGGTCGATGAAGGCGACCGCGATGAGCGCCGCTGTCGCAGCAACCACCACCCGCAGTCGCACACCACGCTGCCAGTTCAGGATCACGAGGGGCTGCAGGAGGAACGCGACACCGGCGAGCCAGCTTCCCGTTGTGAACGGCATCGCGGCAGCGACGACGACGCAGACGGCAAGGGCGGGAAGGTATCGGCGCGGCAGGAGCGGGCCCTGTTCCTCGCGGCGTCGGTAGGCGACAAGGATCCAGAATGTGGCAATGAGCCACACGATCCCCAGACCGAGGACGATCAGATCGACGTCGGTCCCGCCCGCCGGAGTGGCCCACGCACCCGCCCACGCCGTGATGAGAAATACCTCGAACAGCACCACTGCCGAGACGGTGTACCACCACGTCGCCCAGATGCCCCGGGCGAGCTCGAAAGACCCACGACCGCGGGGATGGGGTTTGCTATGCACGCAACCCAGCGTATGCGCATGACACATGTCACGGGAGGCGCGTGAAGACCTCCCCGCATCGGGTGACGGAGCGACACTGTTGCGGGCCGCGGCGGCCCGGTGGACTGGAGACATACACCGCGGGACAGCCCGCACCGCCGACTAGGAGCAGCACCATGAACCTCATCGCCACCTTCCAAGACCTCGTCTCCCGCGTTCCCGAGCTCGTGCAGCCGCTCATCGTGGCGCTCGCCGGAGCCGTGCCCTTCATCGAGGGCGAGGGGGCTGCCGCGATCGGCGTGATCGGCGGCATCAACCCCGTCATTGCCGCCTTCGCGGCCGCGATCGGCAACTTCGCCTGCGTCGCAATCCTCGTCGTGCTGGGCGCGGGCACGCGCCGCGCGATCATCGAGCGTCGCGCGGCGGCGGTCACCGTCGGCGGCGGATCCGCTCCCGTGCCCGAGTCGGTGTCGCCGCGTAAGGAGAAGTTCCAGCGCGCGCTCGTTCGCTATGGCGTTCCGGGCGTCAGCCTGCTCGGCCCGCTGCTCCTGCCCACCCAGTTCACGGCCACGATGCTTGCGGCCGCGGGCGTCACGCGCGGGCGGATCCTCTTCTGGCAGGGACTCGCGATCGTTCTGTGGACCACGGCCGTCACCCTCGTCATCACGGGCGTGATCTCGGTCGCGCAGTAGTCGCGATCAGAGCACGCCGCGGTAGACCTCGAGCATCGCGGCCGTGCGCGACGATTGCAGGAACTCGCGTTGCACCTTCTCGGTGGGTTCCGGCACGGATCCGCGGGCCGCGTCGCGCTCGACGGCGCGCAGCGCGTGGGCGAGCGCCGCAACGCGGCCCCGCTCGGTGTCGGCGTGCTCGACCCGCCAGATTCCGCCGCCCATCTCGTCGGCGATATCGGGGTCGCTGATCACCGAGGGCGTGCCGAGCTGCGCCGCCTCGAACGGCGTCATGCCCTGCGCCTCGAAGTCGATCGACGTCTGCACGAGCGCCGTCGCCGACGCGATTCGGGCGAGCGTATCGCCGTATGACATGCGGCCACGGAAGACGACGCGCCCCTGGAGGCCGCGGTCGCGCGTGAAACGCTCGGCCTCGTCGCGCTGGAATCCACTGCCGATAATCTCGACCGGCAGCTGTATGCCGCTCTCGGCATATGCCTCGAGGAAGGGCATGAGACGCTTCTCGGGGCTCATGCGTCCCACCCAGGCGAGAGCGCCCGAGGGCGCGGATCCGCCGAGACGGGCGAGCTGGTCGTCGTCGATCCCGTTCCACACGACGTCGACGTTGCGGGCAACCCCGTGCTCCTCGAGCCGGCGGGCGAAGTGCGACGACGGCGCGGTCACGGCCGCGGCGCGCGACGCGAGGCCGCGAAGGTGAGCCCACCCGTCCCAGCCCCCACCGGATCCGGGCATCTCGATGCGGCGCCACAGGTTGATCGCGGCGAGCACGGCGCGCGGGAAGGGCGCCGTCGCGGCGATACCCGCGTCGACGCGGTTGTGCATCGTGTGGACGACGGGGATCCGCGCCCGCTCGGCGAAGCGATAGCCGAGGAACGCGCCCCAGTAATCGGCCTGCACGTGCACGAGATCCGGAAGCGGCAGCCCGTCGTGCGTGGCGCGGCGCACGATGCCGCGGTCGACCGCACGCTCGACGGTCTTACCGGGCCAGACCGCCGAATATTCCCAGTCCGGCGGCACCCCGATCGCCGGCACGTCGAGACATACGTTACCCGGCATATGTTGCTGGTTGAACCCGTGCCGCCTCGGCGACACGATCGTCACGGCGTGACCGGCGCGCTCGAGGTACTTCATCTGCAGACGCATCGCGACCTGCGCTCCACCGCTCGTGGCGGGGTGCTGGTCGCCGAACATGACGACGTGCAGCGGGCGGGTCATGCCGGGATCTGCTCTCCCCGATAGAGCGCCTCGAAGGTGTCGAGGGTGCGCGTGATGTCGTGGGCCGAGACCATCTCGAGCGACGCGCGTTGCATCGCCTCGTAGTCGGCGCCCTCCGCGTCCAGAACGAGGTTCAGCTTCTCGACGAGCTCGTCGATGTTCTCGGGCTCGAACAGGTAGCCGTTCTTGCCCTCAGACACGAGGTGCGGCAGTGCCACGGCGTCGGCCGCGACGATCGGCAGGCCCGAGGCCATCGCCTCCATCGTCGCGATCGACTGCAGCTCGGCGATCGACGCGATCGCGAACACGCTCGCGCGCGTCAGTGCCGCGCGCAGCTCCTCGTCGCTCACGCGACCGTGGAAGACCACGCGGTCGCGGATCCCGAGCTCGTCCGCGAGCTTCGCGAGCGCATCCCGCTGGTCGCCGTCGCCGACGAGATCGAGGGTCGCGTCCGGGATCCGCGCGGTTGCACGTACGAGATCCTCGACGCGCTTCTCGACCGTCAGGCGCCCCACGAAGACGATGCGCTTCGCGTCGCGCGGCCCGATAACGGCCGTGTACTGATGCATATCGATGCCGCAGCTGATCGGAATCACGCCCGAAATGCCGAGCGTCGCCTCGAGGAAGTCGGCGGCCTTGCGCGTCGGAGTCGTGAGCGCGGAGACCATGTTGAAGGTGCGGCGGGCGTCGTCCCACGCGAGCTTCACGAAGAGCTTGTTGCCCCACTCGGGCAGTCGCGTCGAGTCGAGGATGTTCTCGGCCATCGTGTGGTTCGTCGCGATCACGGGGATCCCGCGTTTGCGCGCCTCGCGCGTCAGGCCGCGGCCGATGACGATGTGCGACTGGATGTGCACGACGTCGGGGCGCACCTCGTCAAGAACCTTGCGTGCGTAGTGCTTCGAGCGCCACGGCCAGATGAAGCGCAGCCACTCGTGGCCGATCCACAGCACCGACGGCAGGCGGTGCAGCACGAGGTCCTCGCCCTCGATCTTCTCGATGCGCGGCTTCTCGAGCGCATAGCGAACGTTGGGGGCGCTCACGTGCACCGTGTGGCCGCGCTGCACGAGGCCGGCGGAGAGCCGCTCCGCGAAACGCGCCGCACCGTTGATGTTGGGTGCGAACGTGTCGCAGCCCATAAGGATCCGAAGGGGTCGACGATCAGGCACGATTCGACGCTACACGGTGCAGGTTAAGACTGCTCCGACCACCAGTGCAGAAGGCGCCTCTCGGCCTCCTCCTCGCCCAGCGGCCCCTCGTCGAGGCGCAGCTCGAGAAGGAACCTGTAGGCCTTGCCGACCTCGGGGCCGGGCGTGATGCCGAGCACCTGCTGGATCTGGTTGCCGTCGAGATCCGGGCGGATCGCGTCGACCTCCTCGCGCTCACGCAGCTCGGCGATGCGCGTCTCGATATCGTCGTACGCCGTCGCGAGGCGGCGGGCCTTGCGCTGATTGCGCGTCGTGACGTCGGCGCGCGTGAGGATGTGCAGGCGCTCGAGCTCTTCGCCCGCGTCGCGCACGTAGCGGCGCACGGCCGAGTCGGTCCAGGCGCCCTCGGCGTAGCCGAAGAACCGCAGATGCAGCTCGATGAGCTTGCCGACCGTCTGGATCGTCGCCGTATCGAACTTCAGCTTCTGCAAGCGCTTCTTCGCCATGCGGGATCCGACGACGTCGTGGTGGTAGAAGCTCACGGCGCCGCCCGGCTCGAGCTTGCGGGTGCGAGGCTTGCCGATGTCGTGCAGCAGCGCCGCGATGCGCAGAGCCACGTCGGGCTCGGCATCCGGGTGGCGCTGGCCC
>Ga0308157_10003888_pt1 | contig 20811 bp, 22 predicted proteins | sample PhyBR1_FD_201035 | JGI IMG/M metagenome (GOLD analysis project Ga0308157, IMG submission 201035) | Phyllosphere microbial communities from UC Gill Tract Community Farm, Albany, California, United States - DLSLB.R1 | ecosystem: Host-associated > Plants > Phyllosphere > Unclassified | place: USA...
GGCGGATATCAATCTCGCGGTTCTCGCGCCCGGCCCCTTTGCGGACGCCAAGAGCGAGATCAAGTGGCTCGAGGCGGCGATGTGCGGCATCCCCTCGATCGTCAGCGCGACGCGTACCTACCGGGAGGTCCTGGAGGATCGGGAGGATGTCCTTCTGGCCGAAACGGTTCAGGACTGGACGAAGGCGCTCGCCACGCTGATCGACGATCCCGCGTTGCGCCGAAAGATCGGGGATCGGGCGCGAGACAAAGCGTTGGCATCCTACGGGCTGGATGCCGCCGCTGAGGTTCTCAGGGGAATCCTCGCTGCCCCGCCCCAGAGGCTCCGGCGGTTGGCCGATACCACGTCGGATGCCCGCGCGACCTCCACTGAGGCTGGGGCCGATCTTGTTGCCTTGGATGCGCGTCCTTCGGCCGCCGCCGCGGGATCCGTCATGCGGACGCGGCGCACGGGTCGGCCGCGCATCCTGGTGATCAACGTGTACTTCCCGCCTCAGACCGTCGGGGGTGCCACCCGGGTCGTACGCGACAACATCGACCATATCCTCGATCATGCCGCGGATCGGTTCGAACTCGCGGTGGTGGCGTCCGATGTCGAGGCAGAGCCTCCCTATCGGACCCGCATCGACGCCTATCGCGGCATCCCCGTCTTCCGCATCGCGACGCCGCGCGAACGGAACATGGATTGGCGCCCGTTCAATACGAGCGTCCGCTCGGAATTCGAGGCCTTGCTCGACCGCTTCGAGCCCGATCTCGTCCATGTCCACTGCGTGCAGCAATTGACCGCCAGCGTGGTTGAGGCGGTGCACGCCAGAGGAATTCCTTACGTCGTCACCGTCCACGACGCGTGGTGGATTTCCGACTTCCAGTTCCTCATCGACGAAGACGGCGTGGCGCAGATGCCGTCGCCCGACCTCCTCGCCGACGCGACGAGCCGCTCCGTCACCCCGACCGGCTCCATCGCGCGCCGCCGGGGACTGGCGCGGGTGCTCGACTCGGCGGCGGCCATCGCCGCGGTGTCGGAATCCTTTGCCGACATCTATCGCAAGGCAGGCTTCCCCCAGACGATCGCGATCCCGAACGGCGTTCCGCCTTTGACGCCGAGCCCACGGCGCGAGAACCCGACCGGGCGCGTGCGCCTCGGCCATATCGGTGGCCGCACCGCGCATAAAGGCGCGACCCTGATCGAGGCGATTCTACGAGCGGGCCGGTTCGAGAACCTCAGCCTGACCCTCGTCGATCATGCCCTGGCGACCGACTATGTCAGCGAGGAGACCTGGGGCGCCACTTCCGTCCGGATCGTTGGCAAGGTGCCGCAGGAGCAGATCGGCGAACTCTATGCCGAAATGGATGTGCTGCTCGCTCCTTCGCTCTGGCCCGAGAGTTTCGGGCTGGTGACGCGGGAGGCGCGGGCTGCGGGGCTGTGGGTCGTAGCAAGCAATCTCGGCGCGATCGGCGAGGATATTGAGGAAGGCATCAACGGCTTCCGGGTCGATGTCGCATCGCCGGACGGGCTGCGCGCGGTGTTCCAACGGATCGATGCCGATCCCGAACGCTTCCGTGCGAGCCCGCCGCAACCCGCGCACCCGCCCCGAACGGCCGCGGATCAAGGTGAGGATCTGATCGCGCTCTACGACAGACTGCTTGCGCCGTCGGGTGATGCGGCCTCCGCATCCGACGCCGGGGATGGCCGCTCGCGTACGCGGTGAAACCGGCGAGCCTCCAACCCGGCTGGTCCTCGCGGGCTTGTGGGCCAGGCAGGTTGGAGGCGCCGGCATGGTGGGCGGTCGTGGGCTGCGAAGCGATGTCTGCAGTAATGAAAAGGCAGAGCCGCACAACGTGGTCACGTCAGCGCTTCACCCGCGACGGCACGCGGTTGAGTGTTCTCAAGTGAGTGGAAAGGCGCCTCCGACAATTCCCAGGGGGGCGCCGAGGCAGGAGGTCCCGATGAACATCGGTGAAGGGCTGATCTGGCGACCCCGGTAGGGCTCGAACCTACGACCTGCCGCTTAGAAGGCGGCCGAAGGGAAAATCTAAATCTCTGACGCCGCTAGGATAATCTGCGCGTTGTCATTGCCGTGTTGCGCTTGTGTTGCAGCCTCCGGCACGCCGAGCACGGATAGCTCCCCCGCGGTAGCCGCCCGACGGTCTGTCCGGCCGGCATCGAAGAGCTGGCCATAGACGCGTTGGGTGAACTCGGGCGACTCGTGTCCTGCCCACTCTGACACCTGCTTGAGCTTGGCGCCCTCGTCGATCCACAGCGACACGGCGAAATGCCGGAAGCTGTGTGCCGTCCATCGCGGAGATCCGTCTGCCGCGACGATGCCTAATGCGAGCTGTAGCGGCCCGATCTGCCGGTTGACGATGTTCGGGTGAGCGGCAGGACGAGCAGCGACTGCTCGAACTCGTCCACCATCAGTGTGCCGTCGATGACTTCCTGCCGAATGGGGCGCAATTCCCAACGGCAGGCGCCTTCGCACAGCACACCGTTATCAGCCCGCAGGGGATCTCCACGCATATCGTAGAGCGCTGGCTGGGAGCGCGGGCAGCATAGGCTGTTGGCGCTTCCATCGTTTCGCAGAGCGCGAGCAGCCCCCGACCGCCTCTGGCAGAAAGCAGGTTCATCGGCGTTCGACACAGCCTCTCACTGAAAGTCCGGATGTCGATCCACCCAGCTCTTGAACGCCTGCTCGCTCTGCCAAGTCATGGGTTTGCCGTCGACCTTCGCCACAACCCTGTCATCGCCGTGAACGGCATATCGGCATTCCTTATAGACCTCCGTACGCACTGCCCTCGCATGGCTGCGGTCGCCAGCGATCGGCTCGTCAGAAACCGGGCGGATCGTCCCATTCGCCAGCGAGGCTGCGCCCTCAGTTGGGCCAGACCTCGTCGGCTGTGAATCGGCCGAGGCAACATTCGGCGACGACTTAAATATCAGCGCGTTCAGCCCGAAAAATATGAGGCCGGCAATCCACATGAGTATCGTCATACTGACTGCGGACGACGTGCCCACGCCCAATGATGTCTGAGCCGAAGCTCGCATATATTCAGAAAACGCAATTGCTCCAAATATGACTCCCCAGGCCAGGAAGCCAAACGCCGAAATGGCCGAGAACACGCCCATGGAAGCCCCGCCTGCGACTCGTTACGGGCAACCATGTACATCTGTTCCAGCGATTGAGCACTCAGCATCATGGCTGCCGCAGGCTCCGCCACCTTGAGGACGCTGCCTGCTCATCTCACCGCAGTCAGCTTGGTGGGCATACTCGCGAGCGGGAAGCCTCCGAAGGACGCCCGCGCCTACCTATTCATCGGGCCGAGCACGCGCATCAGCCCGGTGGTGTCGGCGCCCGGCGAGCGGCCGCACGCGCGATCCGAGATCACCATCGGGCCGATCGTGACGTTCGCGCGGGAGACACCGGAGGAGGTGGTCCGGGCGCCGTGCGTGGAGAGAGGACCGCCACGGTGAAGCCTCCGCCATTCGCTACGCCAACCGGACCAGCCGCACGTCTGAGACGAGGCCGGAACCCGGCTCGATTGTGCTGCTGTCAGGTAGCTTCGATCGGCATGTCGGACAAAACACACGCGAGATGGTTCATCGCTTCGCGCATGATCACGGCCTCCGCCTTGCAGGAAATCACCCTTGCTCGGAGCGCCAAAGCGCCTTCTTCGTTCTCGGCGTGCTCGAGAGCCGACATCCACGACACTGCATCTTCAGCGAACGCCTCGTGCGCTGCGATCTGACGGGCCGCCATCAGCATCATCTCGACGACTTCGGATCTCGTGGGCATCGAGCGCTCGCCGTGGCGTGAGTCTGCCTGGATGCTCCGCCTCCAGGAGCGAGGCGTCCACATGAATTGATGCCGTTACCGCAATCTGCTCGGTAAGACATCGGTCACGCGACCGAGCGCACCTGGCCCTACATCGGAGGTTTGCGGCGGACGGGGGCACTACCGTTCGGAGGGGCGGCGCCGAGCTGAAGCGGACTATCTGCGCGCCACCAGCCGTCTACATCATGCCCGTCTCCAGCGGGCGTTTCACATCGACCCATACCGGACTTGCCCCACCTCGGTTCGCCGCGGTGGGGTTTTTTATGTGCCTACCCATGCGGGGGCGCTGTGCAGCACGTGAAGGGCCAAGCCTCCAAAGACGGCGCTAACACCGATCAGCACGAGGATATCGCCGAGCGTCAAAGGTCGTTTCATGGTTGCTGTTTGCAGCCAAACGCACATTTCGATCTATACAGGCCGCCGCACAGGATTCTCTCACGCTCTCCCGACAGAACATGGCTCCGCGCGGATTAAATCGTGAGGCTGCCAACTTGCCCGACCGAGACCCCACGGACGCCCGCCATACAGGGCTTTTCATGATGGCCGGACTATCCGCCCACCACCGCTCGTTAGCTTGATGTCTGCCCTCCAAGGGGACGCACCTTGCCCGGCCCGGCTCAGCCGCGGCGGGGTTTTTCGTGGCATGGCACGACGCGAATTGTTTCGCCGCCTCCCGCCAGCCGGCAATGCCTATTTCCTGTCTTTAATGGTAGCTTTGACCTGCGTGCTTGCGCGGCCGAAGGCATTCCTAATATTTTCTTTTGTTTCAGATATTTCTTTATCGAGGCGGCCCTGCCTGTTGTTCGATGCTTGCTTCCGCGTCTCTTTGTCCGTCTGTTGGCCCAGAGCTTGGTCCAATGTCGCTAGCCGTTGCATGTGCTGTCTCCTGCAAGCGATTCTGTTTGGACTGCGCGCGTTGAAAGTACCGAGCATTGAGTTCGGGGTCGAAGTAATGTTTTCTCTTCACCCAGATGAAGCCCTCAGACTGCGATATGACCGCAACATCTATTGGGCCGCCAACAGTTTCGAAGCCCCTAGATACCTTCCTTTTGATTGACGTCAAATTAACAAGCGCTTCAGCCATTTTTGCCAATTCGGGCTTAGGCATAAATTCGACCATATCCTCGATCTCGGCCTGTTGCGCAGATCGGATTGCCTGGAAGCTTTTTTGCGTCAGACCCTCAATAAACGCCTGCTCCGCCGACTGCGCTTCCCGTTCAAGTTCCTGTTTCGCACTCGGGTCGTCGAACTGAACACGGCTCAGAAGAGATTCGGTCAGTGTGTTAACTGAGTTAACGCAGAATTCGGAGATGTCATTCTGAATTGAGACGTCGATGCCGTATAAAAATCTTTCCACCATCTCCTTCTGCGCGAACGGTATCACCGCAGCTCGCTTGCCCTGCCGGTCTATATCGACGGCATTGGTTTTCATGTACTTTAGCCGATTACATGCCATCCCGTCGATTTCGTAAGATATCAATGTCGGAAAAATCTCACCGGACCCGAAGCCGGTGATGACTGTGCCCGTAAGAGATGAGGAAAGACTGCCTTTTGTAAGATAACTTTTCGATAGCTCAACCAGCTGTTCTTCAGAGTCGGTTGGCATTCCCAGATTTTCAGCCACCAATCTGCGAATTGCATTAACAGTAAAATCATCGAATTCGAGGGGGCCATCTCCTACGAAGTTCGCATCGGGTAGGCGGTCGATCGCTTGCTTGAAGTTAGATAAAATATTATTTGATATAGCCAATATTGACATATTGATTTGATCGGCGACGGCGTCCGACGGAATATTTTGGAAGTACTCGATCATCGCCTGCTGGCGCCGCTCCTCAAACTTTTTCAGCAGAGGAGTGACGACTTGCTCTATCTGGTTATGCTTAACTCGATCGGGGGCTCCCACTCCGGTGCTATTCAGATAATGGAGGAAGCGGGATGCGGCATTTTCCACTGTCCTGAATGCATCGCATTCAGCTCTAAACTTGTTTATTATTGTCTGAAATGGAACTTCGGCGAATTCCATTCCGTTATAGATCATTATCCCTATCGGGTCGTTCCTTGACAGTTCAAAAAGCTTGTCCGCCGAGTCAAATATCTTCTCTTCTCTCGCACCAGTGGAAATTGTTACAGCGCTGTCAGCCGCCAAAGCGACCGCAAGCTTGTTGAGTATGGCAATCTCAGCTGTCACAGTTCGATGGCCTCTTTCCGAATCGCGTCATCAGGCTGCTTATTTCTGGGAAGCCTGTCTATGTAGGAAGCGTCTCGGGTTGAGGAATCTCCCGGCTCAGATATTTCGAGATCCTCGTCGACGGCTTGCTCATTTCAGCCCCCACGCGCCGCCGCGAGCATCCGCTTCCGCACCTCGGCCATGCGGTCGTCATCATCAACGCCGGCCTCCACAGCCTGCTCCCCGACGGTCTCATAGATCTCTTGCACGGTCGCCTCGTCCAGGCCGGGCCCGCGGGCGAAGCCGAGGAGGCCGCGCAACTCGGCAGCGGCGCACTCAGAACGGATCATGGCCGCTCGTATCTCTCCCACGCGACCATGGTGACCCAAGGCGTTATGCCGCCATCGTCGTGCGCGGTGAGCTTGCGCATCTCGGCGCGCCAGTGGCGCTCAAGCGCCAAGGCCGGCTGAAACGCCTCGACATCTTCGTCCTTCGTCCAGACGAACCCGCCGCCAGCTCAACTCGGCTTCTTCATACCGATGAACTGCCGGACACAGCAGATCGACCGGAACAAGCGTGAGCCGCTCGACTGCATACGGTCAACGCTCGCTGGAAGTGTTGCTCCACTCTGATCACGTTAATGATATATTTACCATGATCAAAGAAATGCAAACAGTGCCATTGGGAAAGCATTCCGTGCCCGCATTTCGTTTGACCTGCGCTTCCTCATCTTGCTCGATCAAGCGGAATCTGGCCGTTGGCATCAGCACTGTCACCATCTCGGTCGCGCTCCTCTCGCACGCCGGTGCGGAGAGTATCGTTGGTCACTCCAACCCAATCAGTCGCACCAACCTAGGGGCGAAGGGGACCTCCGCAACGTCCGCTATGGAGGCTGGTGCGGGCCATTCCGCCACGTCGTTCGAGCTGAACGTCACAGGGACGCAGTCAGTGTCGGAACAAACCTCTGTCCCCGCCGTGACGGTCACCAGCCTAGGTGGCCAGGGGGGTGACGGTTACAATCTTCCTTTCGACCGTTGGTATCGAGGCGGGGTTGGCGGGCGTGGCGGCGACCTCTTCCTCGTTCATGACGCCAGCATTCCGGACCAAACTGGACTTCATTATCGAAGCGCCCCGTTGATCTCACTCTTATCCAGTGGAGGTCTGGGTGGAACACGCTCCGCCCTCCTCGGACGCAATAACCGTGGCCCGCGGCTTATCGCGGGCGACGGCGGTGATGGGGGCAGGGTCGAGGCAACCCTTCTAAGCCCTCTTTCCTTGACGGGGTCCGACACTGCCGTGGTCCACATTACCTCAGCTGGAGGTGACTCGGGTGGCGTGCTGCTGCTTGAGCCGGACCCGAATGCCAGAGGCTATTCCTTTATCGGCACAGGGGGGGCTGGCGCTAAAGCCGGCCCCGTTTCGCTCAAGATTGGGGAGAAGGGGGGTATCAATGCCGTGGGCGCATACGCCCCGGCCGTGGTCGTCGAAGCACTCGGAGGCCGCGGTGCGCGGTCTGTCCTCGGCAGTGGGCTCAGCTTTCCGGGCGGGTCCGGAGGTGGCACTACTCTCGAAAGCCCAGCAGTCAATTTTATCAGCCTAGGTGCGATCGCGACAAGGGGTGCCCACTCACCCGCCGTCGTCCTCCAGAGCATCGGTGGAAATGGCGGCTCCGGCGGCCGGCTTAGTGGCGTCGATGGTGGCAGTGGCGGTGCCGGCGGTTTCATTCTCGCCCGCCAAGCCGGCTCGATCGTTACAATGGGTGACTATTCCTTCGGGTTGTTCTCGCAATCCGTCGGTGGGTCTGGCGGCAATGGCGCAAGTGGCATCTTCAACGGCAACCGAGGAGGTGCCGCTGGCCGTGGCGGTGACCTGAATGTCGCGAACACGGGGGCCATCACGACGAACGGCGCGAACGCAACGGCACTCGTGGCGCAGAGCGTTGGTGGGGGGCGAGCTCTCGACGCCCTGCAAATGGTGCCAGCATCCAATCAAGCGGGTGGTACGGGAGGAGCAGGCGGCTTACTTTTTTTTGGATCGGGTGGTGAAGGAGGCGGAGGCGGCGACGGCGGCACAGTCACCGTCTCGAACGAAGGGATGATTGCCAGTCTTGGCGAGAAGTCCCACGGCATCTTGGCTCAAAGCATCGGCGGGAGCGGCGGCGGCGGCGGAAGTGCGACCTCCTACGGCATTTTGTTCGACATCGCCCTAGGCGGCACCGGTGGCGCGGGCGGTGTCGGTGGCTCCGTCGAAATCACGACGGCTCCTACCGTGCCTCCAAAAACACCGTCCAGCATCACCACAAACGGGAATGATTCAGCTGGTATCGTCGCCCTTTCGATTGGTGGTGGCGGCGGCTCTGGAGGCAAGGCCACTGCCCGAACTCTCGGTGCTGTTGTCACCGTGGCGACCGCGATCGGCGGGACTGGCGGCGTGGGCGGCGTGGGCGGCCTCGTTGAGGTCGAGAGCGGATCGACAATCCACACGAAAGGAAGCCGCTCCTACGGCCTCCAAGCAATGAGCGTCGGCGGCGGCGGTGGGGCGGGGGGAGCCTCGGTTGCAACGGCAATCGGTCTCGGCATCGATCCCAGGGTGCCAAACATCGTCGTCGCCCACGCACTCGGAGGACAAGGCGGTCAGGGATCGACCGGTGGCGTGGTGAAGGTGAAGAACAGCGGATCGATTGAAACCGCTGGAGGCGATGCGTCTGGCATCCTAGCCCTGAGCGTCGGCGGCGGGGGAGGCAGCGGAGGTCTCTCCGACGTGGCGTCTGTGCCAGTCGCGCTCAAAGACACCGCCAGCATCTCCGTGACGACCGCCCTCGGCGGCACCGGCACCATGGGCGGCACCGGTGGTAACGTCACGGTGATTAATGACGGCCGGATCAGCACTTCGGGTAGTCAGGCATCCGGGATCGCCGCCTTCAGTATTGGTGGAGGCGGTGGCGCCGGCGGCTCCGCAGAAATCTTACAGTCGTCGGTCGGCAAGGGCATCGCCATTGCCGTCAATGGAATCATCGGTGGCAGCGGTGGAAAAGGAAACAACGGAGGTGAGGTTACAATCACACAATCTGGAAACGTAGAAACGTCTGGTTTCGCTTCCAACGGCATCCATGCTTTAAGCGTCGGCGGTGGTGGTGGCACCGGTGGAACTGGAAAAATTGACAGCACCGCCGGTCCGCCGGGCTCGCTCTCCTCTTTATCGCACCTTCCCAAAGTGGCGCCGAAGAGCCTGAGCATAAATTCGGTGGTTGGCGGCTCCGGCGACGCTGGCGGCAACGGTAACGCGGTCGAGGTCAGTAATCTCGGCAGCGTTAGCACTCAGGGGGACGATGCGCGCGGCATTATGGCTCAGTCGATTGGCGGCGGCGGCGGAAGGGCTGCAGAGGGCGCGGTCAAGTCTTCGAACAGTATAACTGTTAGCAGAGCTGTAGGCGGCAGCGGAGGCGCAGCCGGACTCGGTGGCACCGTTACAGTTACGAATGCCGCTGGCGCCGCTATCGCCACAGCCGGTGACGGTGCTTACGCGATTCATGCTCAATCAGTAGGGGGCGGAGGTGGCAGCGGCGGCTCTGCCTCTGCCACCTCCGGAGAATCATTCGAGAAGGCGCTGAGTAATTTAAATTTGAGCAATTCCGGAAAGTCGATAGTTCAAGCAATACTTCCTAAATTTGCCGCGAAGTACAAAATCAAGCCGTCTTTCCCGATTTCAGCCTCGTTCAGCGATACGATTGGTGGGCGGGGCGGTGCTTCCGGCAAAGGCGGCATCGTGACCGTGACCAATCGGGGCAATCTATCGACGACGGGAGCAGCCGCCTCGGCAATTTTTGCACAATCGATCGGTGGCGGGGGTGGCGACGGCGGGTCGGCGACGGTCCAGGGTGGTAAAATCATAAATCAGAAGAGTGCTCTCGGTGGTGACGGAGCGGGCGGCGGCGACGGTGAGACGGTCAAGATTGACCATTCCGGCATGATCGCGACTGCCGGCCAACTATCCTTCGGCATACTCGCTCAGTCTGTCGGCGGCGGTGGTGGAACCTCTGCAAAGGGGGTCGACAAAGCCGAATTTGATCCGTTGAGCTTTGTCGGCGATGCGATACCTCTTTTGGGATTTCTGCATGACGTCGTTGGGGGGACGGGCGGCGTGTCAGGCAAGGGGGGCGCCGTAGTGGTGACCACAACTGGCACCATCGCGACTTCCGGCGATGAGGCACATGGCCTCGTCGCGCAGTCGGTCGGCGGTGGCGGCGGTGTCACCCTTACGAATGTCCTTGATCCTTATGCGGTAATCAGCCTGCGGACCGTTCTTACTCAGGCCGAGCAGGATCTGCTCAAGGGCGTTGGCATAGATGTGGGTAAGGAGATTGCCCAGGCTGAGACAGACAAGAGGAACGACCACACACAGCCGATCGCCAAGCACCTGACATTAGGCGGAAGCAATGCGAGTGGGAATGGCGGTGTCGTTGAGGTGCACAATGGTGGATCGATCGGCACGAGCGGCACAGCAGCCTTCGGCATCCTTGCGCAGTCGATCGGCGCTGGCGGTGGACTTGCTGGCAACAGCGCAATGCCGTCAAACATGGCTATCGGCGGCCTGGGCGGATCGAATGGTGCCAAGGGTGACGGCCAGGCGGTCTCTGTCGAGTTCATGAACACATCACGGATCGCGACCACGGGGCTCGGGTCCCACGCGGTCTTCTTGCAGTCGATCGGCGGCGGCGGCGGCTATGGCGGCACGGCGAGTGGGCCGTCTGACTTTGTCGGGGACGGGAAAACGAGCGGTGACGGCGGCGCCGTCACCGTCAAGATGGCACCGGGCGCGAAAACCGATATCGCCACGTCGGGTCAAGCGGCTCACGGGATCTTCGCACAGAGCCTCGGCGCCGGCGGTGGCTTTGTCACGGACCTACAAGGCGGTGCGGCGCTCATCGCTTCGAATCTGGGCAGTCGAACCGGCGCGACCGGTAAAGGCGGAAGGATTGCGATCGACGTCGATGGAACGATCGCGACGTCCGGCGCCAACTCTTATGCCATCTTTGCACAGACGGGCGTGCAGAAGGCAGACGGCACGATCGATTCCGGCCGACGCACTGGCAAGATTGAAATTGGGCTCGGAGGTCGCGTGAGTGGCGGAAGCGAGGGAGGCGTAGGCGTACGGCTGGACGGCGGTGCCGGGAACCTTCTCACCCTTAGAAGCGGTGCTCTCGTCACAGCCACCTCAGGTGCAGCCGTGATGGCCGTCGCAGGCGGGGGAACGATCGCCAATGACGGCACCATCGCCGGCACCATCGATGCCCCCAATTATATGATCTACAATTTTCAGGGCGGCACGCTCGTTACAGGTGCAATGCTAAATCTCGGGCCTGGCTCTCGGCTGTCGAACGCCACCTCAGTGCTCCTGAATGCCGGCACCTTGAACGTCGGTGGCGTGGGACGGGTCACTCGGACCGAGTTGACCGGCCGCTATGACAGCACGGACACGAGCCGAATCCTTGTGGACGTGGCACCGCTTGAGCGCGGTGCCCTCCGCAACGACGTGCTGGCCGTCAGCGGTACGGCGACAGTCCACGGAACCGTGCAGCCCAATGTGATTGGCGGCCTGCTGCCGGGGCAATACACATTTCTCACTGCCGAACGCATCGAGAGAGCGGACGCAGCCGCTTCCGAGACTAAGATCCATTCAGGCTCGATCCCAGTATCCTGGGCAATTATACGCTCCGAGAATAGTCTTGCCCTAACTCCGACCGCCAACTTCGTCTCCCCTCTCGGGATGACGCTGACCGACGACCAGAAGGCCGCCGGGCAGGCCCTTCAGCACGCCTGGGATGCCGGTACGATCGGAAGCGCTCGCATGTTTGCTAGATTCCTGTCGGTCGAATCGAAGACTGGATACGCAGATGCCCTCGCCGATCTGAGCCAGGAATCAAGCCAGTACGCCCTGACAGGACGGGCGCTCGATACCCGCGCTGGCCTGAAGCGCGCCATGAGCTGCCCGGCCTTCGATGGCACGGATGCACTTCTGCGCGAGGGTGAATGTGTGTGGGGACGCGTCAATGGCACCCGGACCAGCCTGTTTTCGTCTCATGACGAAGGCGGATACCGCCAGACTGCCCTCAGCTATCAGATCGGGGCACAGACCGAGTTCGCACCGGATTGGTTCCTCGGCACGTCGGTGGCCTACACTCGTGCGGCGCAGAGCGACTCCGATCGCATTACGGGCAGTGTCGGCGACGCGGGCGATGTCTCGATCGCGCTTAAGCACCAAGCCGGCCCGTGGCTCCTCGCTGCCTCGGCCAATCTTGGCTACGCGTGGCAGAGCAACGTCCGCTCGATCAGTATCGGCAACAGCAGCGAAATCGCACGCAGTCGGTCAGAGATCCTGAGCGCTGGCGGGCGGCTGCGGGCGAGCTACCAGCTCCTGTTCGATAGATGGTACATCAAGCCCTACGCCGATCTCGATGTACTCTACACCCACAGCCCGGCATACTCGGAGTCCGGCGCGCCCGGCTTGAATCTCGATGTGCGCGGCGTTCACAAGACGTTGATGGCATTCAGTCCCAACGTTGAAATCGGTGGTCGCTTCAACCTTGATACAGGACGATGGATCCGACCCTTCGGGACCGTTGGGATGACGTTCCTATCCGACGATCATTTTAACGGAATCGCAACTTTACAGGGTACTAACGGGCTCGGAGTGTTCGCGACGCGCTCGCGGATCCCGGATCAAATCGCGGAGGCGGGCCTCGGACTGCAGATGTGGCTCGGCAATGGCATCGAAATCACCGGCGAATACCAAGCCCATGCCGGCGAACGGTTCCTATCTCATACTGGTAATGCTCGGCTCTCAGTTCGCTTCTAAAACCGGGGGTAGGGTCTGCCCACCTTGAGTGCCGTCGAAGTTCCAGATCCATGCTGCTCTGACGGCAGTTCCCAACGGTGCGAGTAGAGGAAAGTGCCACCACCGGGCCGGCTTCACCTGTCGGCACGGACGTTCCTCAACGGCCGCGATGTAGCGCTCGAACTGCGCGGCCGGCGTGTCGTTCGGGTCGTAGGTCATTTCCCCTCGCGACGGGCCGCGAACTCCCAGATCGGGATGCCGACCGGTGTGCCGGGCACGTTCCGGTATCCGCTTAGGTTGCCGAACGAGATGCGGTTCGGCTCGATGCCGATCGCCTTGTGCCCGCCGGTGATCATCACCCCGCACCAATCGATGCGCAACGTCCCGTGCTGGGGGTGAGCGCCGAAGCGCTCGATGAAATCGGTGCAGGCCTCGTGGATGTTCGCCCAGGCCGTGGCGCCGAGATACCGGCAGGGCGAGGAGTTGGGGCGGAGGGCGCCGAAGGCTTTCCGCCACTCGGCGGCTTCGGGCGGGAGCGTATCGGGCGCGAGTTCGGGAAGGAGCATCACGGCTGCCGGCTGATGGCGGGGCCGACGGCATAGGGGCGCCGGGTTGCTTCAGGCTTACCAATTATGGCCGCGGCGACCGGCAAGGCATCAGGCTGGAGCTATGAAAGCTGTTTCTGCTTCGCTTGTCTCGCCGCACCTGCCGAAGGATCAGGCGCGGATGGCGGTGACCCGGCGCAAGCGCACCTACGTCGTGGAATTGGAGCGCGACGTGAACCGGCGGCTGCGGCTGCTTTCCGAGAACGCCGGCATTCCTGCCGAGGCGATCATCTCGCAGGCACTGCGGGCCTGGATCATGGATGCCGAAGAGGGCTAGCATGCATGATCGCAAGCGGCTGCGGAGTAGCGCATTTTCAGCTGCTAGCGCTCTTCAGTTCTTTCATGCTTTTTCGATCATACGCGACTTCACTGCCATTCATGTTGAGCTTCAAGTTTGAGGCCGAGCCAAGAATACTTGAAGCAAGCGCCTCAAGTGGCGAATACTCTGCATTCTCCTGCTTGTTCACTTCAAACAAATGTTTGGTGATTCCAGCGAGCAAAGCGTCTGGCATTTGCTCACCTTGCGTACCTTTCCACTCCAATGCTGCTTCGACCGCCCAACTTGCCCGATTGATGTCGATTTCGAATTGCGCGAGTTGGAACTGCGAGTCTGCGTGCTTGTCCGACCACCTGGTCATCCAAGAGATGTAAAGCCCAGCAGAAGTTAGAAAGCCGAAAGAAAAAATTGCGGTCTTGATGGCGCTAGTTATCGTCATCGCTCCCCAATTGTCGTTGGCGTAACTGCCCCAGACATACAGAGACCACAGAGCGCCAACTAAAGTAGATGTCAGCAATGCCCCGAACACGATGTGGATCGGGACACGTAAGCCGCGGGTTTTGTCGGAAACCGTGAATAATGACTGTCGTTCCCGAAGAACTTTCACCAAGTCTTCTCTGATTGCCCGGCGAGCATGTGTATTTGTTCTGTCGTCAAGTTCTTTTTTGCGATCATCTAATAATTCCATCTCCGCCTTGAGATGGGCGCGCCTATTTTCTAATTCGCTTTCCAGCCTAGACCGCCGCGATTCGAACTCATCTTCTAGTTCCTGCTTGCGAGCATCGAACTTAGAAGCGATTTCATAAATGAAATCATTTGTCCGAGTTATTTGCTCGGCCGCCGAACTTTCAATTTTCGACAGCAGCGCGACGTGAGGCTCCAAAACTGGGCCGGGCATTCGTCCTAATATGCCGGGGTCAAGATTATGAAGTTTTACGAATTTACCAATGATTAATTGACAATCCGCGATCGAATCTCGATCCGGTTTCGGCTCCGTAGACTGGTGATATGCGTCTCGAACATTCAACGATAGAATGGAATAGTATGGCTGAGCTACATCAGAGGATCTGCCCTCATAGCTTATGCTGAAGCCAACACCATTTACGCTTGCGCTTGAAATTACTGAGATATCTGCTTCTAGGAATGTATCAAGCTGCTCCTCCCCTTCACTGACATTGCTGTCGACGCCTTGAATATGAAATCTGGCATCTTGGCCTAATTTCGATCCAAGCTCGCTAAATAACTGAACGATCTGCTTGTCTGAAGGGGTTAAAATTGTCCGCTTAAGGTTCGCCACCGGGCCGGCCCATATCGATGATGCTCTGCACATCCACTCTGGCTGAAAGTGCGAGCGACGTCACTGCAAATAGCCGGGCCAGAATTATATAACCACAGTTTACATCTCCGTAGGCGCATCTGCGCCTATCGCTAAAACATCCGGAGCTGTCCTAGTGCCTTAGCGCCCTTTGCCGAATTGCAGGGATAGAAAAGGCACTGGGTGTTCCTGTAAGTGTGCTCTCCGCCACGGGCGAGAGGAATGATGTGATCCAACTCCGGCGAGAACAGCGTCTTCAGCCCTCGGTGGTCGCGGCGCGTTTTCCTCTTGCATAGCTGGCAGCGCCAACCATCCCTATCGAAGTCAGCGATCGGGTCGACGGCTTCTCTGCCGATTTGCCGGCTACACCTGCGAGCCTGTCTTAACGTCTCGCTTACCCTCTGCCGCGAGATTGCGCGCGCACAGCGAGCACGAGGAAGGCATGGCCGACACCACGGACACGGTAGGCGTCGCAGGGGAGCGGATCCGCTCCATCATCGAACGCGTCGAGCGGATCGAGGAAGAGATCAAGGATCTAATGGAGACCAAGAAGGAGATCTTTTTCGAGGCCAAGGGCGAAGGCCTCGACGTGAAGGTGCTCAAGGAGATCCTGAAGCTGCGCAAGCAGGACAAGGATGAGCGCGACGAGCAGGAGAGCCTTCTGGAGGTCTACCTGCGCGCCATGGATGCTCCTGCGCCCATCGCCCAGGCAGCTTAACGCTTCCATGTGGGTGGCAGTCCTGCCGCTGCTACCCACTGTGACTCCTGCCTGATAGACTGAACGCCTTCACATAATTATTTTAGTGTGGACCTGTTGCGATACGGCAAATGTCGTGATTGTGCTGCCTGAGAAGGAGCGCACCACTATGGACGACAACACATCCCCCGACTTGCTGACGATGACGGCGGATATTGTCGCTGCCTATGTCAGCAAAAACTCCATCCGGGCAAGCGAATTGCCGACCCTGATGGTGCAGGTGCATGGCGCGTTTGCGAGCCTGTCGGCGGCACCGGCAGCCGAATCGGGTAGTGAGATCAAAAAACCGACGCCGGCACAGATCAAGAAGTCGATCATGCCAGACGCGTTGATCTCGTTCGTTGATGGCAAGCCGTATCGCACTCTGAAGCGGCATCTCAGCGTGCACGGTCTCACGATCGAAGGATATCGCGCTCGCTACGGACTGCCGAACGATTACCCCTCCGTCGCCGCGAACTACTCGGCCTCGCGCTCGGCGCTGGCCAAGCAGCTCGGTTTGGGCAATCCGCGCAAGAAAGCGGAGCCTGCGCCTGAGCCGGCACCTGAACCGACGCCGGCCTCAAAGCCGAAGCGCGCGGGTCGGGCTCGCAAGGTGATCGAGGCGGCTTGATCTAAGCTCTGAAACTGGGCTCGGCGCATGACGCGACGCCGAGCCCTAGCGGCATGTCAGGTCGGCTGCTGCTTGGCGTCCTTTATCGCTGGGTCATCATATTCGGGTGCGTCTGCCTGCGGCTGAGGTTGAGGCTGCGGGTTGCCATCAATGTCTTTTTCGATAAGGGCGCCAGGATCTTCGCCGGGCATCGGGGTATTGGCCGGGGTCATGAGCTCGTTGGCTCCGTGCGATGGCCGCAGAGCAAGTCACCCCAGAAGGCCGTGTTCCACCTGTCTAGCCTGAGCGCGGCGCATGCGATGTCGCAGACAATCGGCTCGCTAAGCAGGGCCAGGCGCAGCGGAAGCGCGACGAGAAAGCGGACGGCGTCGATCACGATCCTCGCACGGCCGCGGCACAGCGCGAGATCCGTATCGGTGGGCCATCAGTCGCGAAGCGGGCGTCTCTGGCCGACTACGCCAACCTGATCCACCGGCAGACCGATCGCACCCCGCCGCGTCTGCTGGCGATGGAGCGCTTCGACCTGCTCTGGCACCGGGCCCACGCCGGCCAGTTCCCGAATCCCCGTTTCGAGCGCGGCGTCGACACCTCCCGCAAGATCGGTGGCGTGTCGGATGACCGCGCCGAATCGCTCCGTCTGATCGGAGAAGTAAAGACCCGGATCGGCGAGGAGTTCTTCGCCATCCTCTTTCACCGGATCATCAACGGCCACTCGTTCTCGTGGATGGCCAGCCAGGGCATGGGCGAGCCCGAGCGGCTCGGCGTGCTGTTCCTTGCCGCGATCGACGCGACGGCCCGGCATTTCGGGCTGCGAGAGCGATCGCGGGCAGTCGAGGTGATGGAGCAGCACGCGCCGGTCCCATGGGCCGGGAACGCAGCATGAACATGCGGGGTGGCCACGGCACCCGGTGGTTAGCGTGCACAAAGGCCGCGGACGGCTTGCTCCATCCGGAGGGCAATGCGCAGAGTCAGATATGGTTAAGGGTGACTGAAATGCCCCGTGAGATCGGACCGGATGGCGGGATCAGCTACGTAGCCACGCCGTGTTGATTAACAACTATCCGGCTGTCGAACGCGCAAAGGTTCCGTTAACCATGCGTAAAGCGTTCAGCCTTTGTCCTCGATCGTCCCGCTGTTAGGAGAACGATAGAGGATTGTTGATACACTTCCTTAACTAATCGTCGGCGGCAGGGCCCGAAACCGCCAAGTCACAAGCCCCGCCGCCATTCCGAACGAGGTCGCCTTGCCGGGCTGCCTCGCCACCCATCGATGAGGGAAATCATCAGATGAGCGACAAGGACGATACCACATCGCCGCCCGAGGGCGGAAACCCCTTCCCCGCGATCTGCAACAGCATTGTCGGCGCCGGGCTTGTGAAAACGACGAATGCTCGCGACCTGCACGGCTTCCTGAATATCGGCCGCGATTTCACGACGTGGATCAAGGCGCGCCTCGACAGGTACGGCTTCGTGGAGAACGTGGATTACGTCACCGACGAGCCCGGTCCCCAGATCGGGGGAGTGGGAAATCGGGGCGCTCGGACCGAGTACCACCTCACCCTCGACACGGCGAAGGAGATCGCCATGGTCGAGAACAACGAGCAGGGCCGCGCCGCGCGCCGCTACTTCATCGAGTGCGAGCGGCGCGCGCAGGAAGGCAGCCTGCCAACCGACGCAATGGCCTTGCTCGTGCAGACCAACGGCATCGCTCGCCAGCTTTCGAGCCGGCTGGCTAAGATGCGTGTCGAGCTGGATGCGCTGGCCGAGAGGAGGCCGGTTCCTGCACTCGACTTCGGCGGGACTGTCACAGCCCACCAGATGATCGAGATGGCTGGCATCTCTGCGACCGACCGGCAGCGTGGCACCGCTCAGATGGTTACCCGCCGCATGCTCTCGTTTTGCGCCGAGCGGCAGGTTGCCTGCTTCCGTACCCCGGCGGAGGTCAACCCGAGTCGGCCGTTCCGCTTCCCGCAGGCTGTCGCCAGCGATTGGCTTCTCGGTGCTGGCCGCGGGATCGAGCGGATCCGTAGCCAGGTCGCGCGGATGAAATCGAAGAAGTGCGGGCCCGCCGGCGGACAAGGCGCGCTTCGCCTCGTCTAAATCATTCCCAAGCCTTTGAGGCTTCCCATTCCCTCGGCGCTCCGGCGCCGGGGCCATCGTATGCCCGCCACGTGCTGCGCTCGGTCCGGCTGAACTGCCGGCATTTGCGCTCGTAGTCCGCTCTGCCATCCATCGTACTAAGGCAGATGCGATAGAGATCGAAGCGCAGGCTAGCGCTGGCTCGCGGATGAGTATGTCGCCTCGAAGGACAGGGGAGAAATCGTTTGGGGGCACGACGGTGCGAGGAAGCGCGTTCCCTTCGAGAACGCGATTGCCAAGGTCGCCAGCCTCAGCTTGGCCCACAAGGTCATTCGCGAAGCCCGCCAGAGGTAGTAGTGCTCAAAGGATTTGAATGCGGCGCTCATTCCATACGATCTCCAATCTTCCGCCAAATAGTTGAATGGCTTGAGCACAGGCGTAGAAATCCACAGGTCGATGACGGCATTTTCTGCTAAAGTACTCGCCGGTATTCGACAGGTAATCTAAGTCAACGGTGGTCATGTTTTGGTGAGATGCTTCGATTTTTATAGTATCTATGAGATTGACGCCGGTTGGTATGAGTCTCGGGAGCTTGTGGCGTTTTATTTGTAAGCATCTAGCTTTAGATCTTATGGAATCATAAGATCGTTCTGGCATCAATTTCATAAATTCCTTAACGGGCATTATTTTATAATACTTTCGAAGCGTTATCACCTCACCGCAGGTCCACGATCTTATTTTTGGATCTCGCAGGCCAAGTCGTCTTGCTCGCCTTTTGATGACCGTGCGGGATCTGAATTCCAATATAGACAATAGAAAGTCTATCTTAGGATAGTGTCTCGCTATGAGGCCGCCTTCGTAATTTGTCCAGAAATTAGGACAAGCATTGAGCTTCATCTTGCCACCGTTCCGCGATCAGGTCTCATCACCGCACGATCGCAGCGGAGGAAATCAACAACGCCGTGTTTCATTCGTGTTGCATGGACCAGCCTACGCTGGGTCGTAACCCGTTGTAAAACCACAGAACGTGTTGAAGCGTGTTGCAGGAGGATTTGCGCGGGTTCAAGCATAGAAAAACCCGCCAAGTCATTGACTGGCGGGTTGAATTTCTGGCGACCCCGGTAGGGCTCGAACCTACGACCTGCCGCTTAGAAGGCGGCTGCTCTATCCAGCTGAGCTACGGAGTCTGGGTGCCAGGACGGTCAAAAGGCACGGGACCAAGGCCGGGTCAAGCCTCTCCCGAGCCTGTGCTTTAGCTCCCTTTGAGAAGGGTGTGACGGTCAAGTCCCCAACTCGCGTGCGAGCGTCGCATTCGTCCAGCTAGATGCTGCGGCTCGATGACAGTGTGGGCTTTCGCTCTGCACGGGCTGTCAGTGCACCACAGCCAACCCGGCAAAGTCCGATCCGACGGGGCGGCCCATGAATCGGATGCGTCGTCGACGGTCGCGCCGTGCTGGCGTCGTCACCCACGCGACGGTCAGGCTTTGCGCGACACCGGCCCGCGACCGACTGCAAAACGGTGGAGCAGCATGCCGAGGAGCACGGCGGCGACGAACAAGATGACCTGGGGCAGGCTGAGGACCATGCCGCTATGGGCTGGGCCGGGGCAGAAATCGGTAAGCCCTAGCCGATGCCAAACAGCGCGCCGCCGATGAGACGGCCACTGGGTTTTGGGTTGGTTGGCACCTCGAAGCGGGGAGGGAGCAACAGCTGCGCCATCCGCGCCTTAAGCCGATAGCTCAACGCGGAAATGTCAACCGCCCTTGCGTGGACGAAGGCGAGACTTGGGTCGCACTCCCCCCGCAACGTCGACAAAGCCCAGAACCTTTCCAGGGCTCATCATGTCCGACAGCGCAAGGACGAGGCCGGCCAAAAAGGCAGGTGATAGCGTCGAGTCAAAGAGCACACTTGAGCGCTTCACTACGGCTTTCAGTGCCGACGAACCCTTCCAGCATAGAACGCCCGCCGGATTTGTCTGGGAGGCTCGTGGGAGGCCTTCTCGCGTTTTCCGCGTTTTTTCGATTGACGCCCAGCGTAGGCGCCCTTATACCCCATTTCACCGACGGGGCGCCGCGGTCCACCGGTTGGTGGCCGAGAGCTTCGACGGTCTTCGGGATTGTTGGTGAGCGGAGCTGATCCGGGTGACTGGATCGGGCGATCGCTGTCCTTCTGGTTCCGGAGTGTCGATGGATCCGGGCGCTGTGGCGCTTGACTGGGTCGGTTGACAGAACGGTTCGCCGGCTCTAGACGCCGCGGACTGCCGGCGCCGGGTTGACCCCGCGCTGCGGACTTCATCGCTGAGGACTGGGCTGGATCGCCGGGCAACCGGAGGGCTGGCG
>Ga0308157_10003889_pt1 | contig 20810 bp, 16 predicted proteins | sample PhyBR1_FD_201035 | JGI IMG/M metagenome (GOLD analysis project Ga0308157, IMG submission 201035) | Phyllosphere microbial communities from UC Gill Tract Community Farm, Albany, California, United States - DLSLB.R1 | ecosystem: Host-associated > Plants > Phyllosphere > Unclassified | place: USA...
GCGCCGCCGCCGAGGCGCTGAAGTCCGCCGGGGTCACGGCCAGGAAGCTGGACGACGCCGTCGCCGAAATCCGCAAGGGCAAGACCGCCGACAGCGCAGGCGCCGAGGACAGCTTCGACGCCCTGAAACGCTACGCCCGCGACCTGACCGAGGCCGCGCGCGACGGCAAGGTCGACCCCGTCATCGGCCGCGATGAAGAGATCCGCCGCACCATTCAGGTCCTGGCCCGTCGCACCAAGAACAACCCCGTCCTGATCGGCGAACCCGGCGTCGGCAAGACGGCCATCGTCGAGGGCCTGGCCCTGCGCATCGTCAACGGCGACGTGCCCGAAAGCCTGAAGGACAAGAAGGTCCTGTCGCTGGACATGGGCGCGCTGATCGCCGGCGCCAAATACCGCGGCGAGTTCGAGGAACGCCTCAAGGCCGTGCTGAACGAGGTCGCCGCCGCCGAGGGCCAGATCGTCCTCTTCATCGACGAGATGCACACCCTGGTCGGCGCCGGAAAGACCGACGGCGCCATGGACGCCTCCAACCTGCTCAAGCCCGCCCTGGCGCGCGGCGAACTGCACTGCGTCGGCGCCACCACCCTGGATGAGTACCGCAAATACATCGAGAAGGACGCCGCTCTGGCCCGTCGCTTCCAGCCGGTCTTCGTCGAGGAGCCGTCGGTGGAGGACACCGTCTCCATCCTGCGCGGCCTGAAGGAGAAGTATGAGGTCCACCACGGGGTGCGCATCTCCGACAGCGCCATCGTCGCCGCCGCTACTCTGTCGAACCGCTACATCACCGACCGCTTCCTGCCGGACAAGGCCATCGACCTGATCGACGAGGCCGCCAGCCGCGTGCGCATGGCTGTCGACTCCAAGCCCGAGGCCCTGGACGAGATCGACCGCCGCCTGGTCCAGCTCAAGATCGAGCGCGAGGCCCTGAAGAAGGAGAGCGATCAGGCCTCCCAGCACCGTCTTGAGAAGCTGGAAGACGAGATCGACGACCTGCAGGGCCAGTCGGACGAGATGACCGCCCGCTGGAAGTCCGAGAAGGACAAGGTCGGCCAGGGCGCCCAGGTGCGTGAAACGCTGGACCGCCTGCGCCTCGAACTGGCCGCGGCCCAGCGCGCCGGCGACCTGGGCCGCGCGTCCGAGATCGCCTACGGCCAGATCCCCCAGCTGGAGAAGCAACTCGCGGATTCAGAGTCCCAGGCGGCGGTCGCCGCCCCGCTCACTCCCGAAGTCGTCGACGCCGAACAGATCGCCGCCGTGGTCAGCCGCTGGACCGGCGTTCCCGTCGACAAGATGCTGGAAGGCGAGCGCGAGAAGCTGCTCAAGATGGAGGACGAACTGGGCCGCCGCGTGGTCGGTCAGGACGAGGCCCTGGCCGCCGTCTCCGACGCCGTGCGCCGCGCCCGCGCCGGTCTGAACGATCCCAACAAGCCGCTGGGCAGCTTCCTCTTCCTCGGCCCCACGGGCGTCGGCAAGACCGAGCTGACCAAGGCCCTGGCCGGCTTCCTGTTCGACGACGACAACGCCATCACCCGCATCGACATGTCGGAATACATGGAGAAGCACTCGGTCAGCCGCCTGATCGGCGCCCCTCCGGGCTATGTCGGCTATGACGAGGGCGGCGCCCTGACCGAGGCGGTGCGTCGCCGCCCCTATCAGGTCGTCCTGTTCGACGAGGTCGAAAAGGCCCACCCCGACGTCTTCAACGTGCTGCTTCAGGTGCTGGACGACGGCCGCCTGACCGACGGTCAGGGTCGCACCATCGACTTCAAGAACACCCTGATCATCATGACCTCCAACCTGGGCAGCCAGTATCTGGCCGACCAGCCCGAGGGGGAAGACGTCGAGGCCGTGCGCCCGCTGGTCATGGAGCAGGTCCGCGCCCACTTCCGGCCCGAGTTCCTGAACCGCATCGACGAGATCATCCTGTTCCACCGCCTGGGCCGCGAACAGATGGGCGGCATCGTCCGCATCCAGCTGGCGCGTCTGGAGAAGCTGATGGCCGACCGCCGCCTGACGCTCGCCCTGGACGACAGCGCCCTGACCTGGCTCGCCGACAAGGGCTACGACCCGGTGTACGGCGCCCGCCCCCTGAAACGCGTCATCCAGAAGGAACTGGTCGACCCGATGGCCAAGAAGCTGCTGGCCGGAGAGATCGAGGACGGCAGCGTGGTGGCCGTGTCAGCGGGCGCCGACGGGCTGGAGATCGGGAAGGCGCGGGTGCATTAACCCGCGCGCTGTCCGCACGATCTGAGAAAGGGGCCGCGAAATCGCGGCCCCTTTCTCTACGAGTTATCTGTGTCCCGCCCATCGGGTTCTTTCGCAACTCCCTTGAATGGGCCGGGAGAAGACTTCCTCTCCATGAATTGCCCGTTGCTCTCATCGCGCTTTTGCCAGTCCCCATTCTCATGTTGGAATTGAGTGCGGCCGCGCACTGCGCCCTTGCGGTAACCTTCGCCTGTGTTTTTGCCCATGGCAGACCTCTTTGAACGAAAAGTGAACATCTCCGATTCGCTAGATGGAGTCGAGTCCGTCGAACGGTGGTCTGTAAGCTGATGTTTCTTCCGTCATCCTCCGGCAAGCCGCGTCAGCGGCGCAGACCGGGGGACCCAGCGGCGCGCGGGAGCGCGAAAGATCCACGCTCGGCGGCCGTGCTAACATCGCCTTCGGCGCCGCTGGGTCCCCCGGTTCCGCGCTGCGCGCGGCCCGGAGGATGACGAAAGAGGGGGAGCGGCATAGCGTGGCCGTATGGCGACCCATCGCACCTTCATCGCGACCTGCATCATGGCGAGCGGGCGCAACGGGACGCTCTACGCCGGCTCGACCTCCAATCTGGAAAGCCGCGTATGGAAACACAGGACGCGCGCCTTTCCCGGCTTCACCGACGCCTATGACTGCACCCGTCTGGTCTGGTTCGAGCAGCACGTCCTGATGCTGGATGCGATCCGGCGCGAGCGGCGCATCAAGAAGTGGCTGCGCGACTGGAAGCTGGCCCTGATCGAGAAGGACAACCCCGACTGGCGCGACCTCGCCGCCGACTGGTTTCTCGACCCGGACTGGACCCCGCCGCCGGGCGCCGACTGAGCCTCACCCCAGCACCGGCATCACCTCCACCCCGTCACAGGGGAAGGGGTTCATGTGCGGGTGGTTCTCGAACAGGCGGGCCGCCGCCTCGTGGCTGTCGGCGCGCACGACCATGAAGACGGTCAGCAGGTTGACCACGTCGGTCACGGCGCCGTCGTCGCCGATGCGTTTGGTCGGGCCCAGCGGGCCGCCCTGAAAGACGATGGAGTCGCGGTGCGCCTCTTCCCAGGCGGCGACGGCGGCGACGCCGAGGCGGGCCGTCTCGGCCTGCTCGGCCTCGCTCATGGCGCGCCAGGCCCGCCATTTGGGGCCGGTCTTGTCGCTGGTGAAGACGGCGAGGTAATGGGTCTGCGCGCTCATCGAAGCCTCCCGTTTGCGCAAAGGGTCGGTCTTTCGTCGGCCGTGGGCAAGCGGGGCCTCCATCACCCTTCTCCCCTTGCGGGAGAAGGTGGGCCCGAAGGGCTCGGATGAGGGGTCTCTCTGAGGTCAGACGAAGGCCGCGCTTAGACCGTCGCGCAACCCCTCATCCGTCAGGCTTCGCCTGCCACCTTCTCCCGCAAGGGGAGAAGGATAAGACGCCAGCCTTCACATCCGCCCGCTCCAATCCCGCCAAATCCCACGCCTCAGCCCCCGCCCGCCCCAATCCACACGCCCCACCTCCCGCCTGCCGCATCCTGCCCCTCGTCCCGTCGCAGGGGAGGGCTCGCTCGGCCGGCGATCCGAAGCGGCGGCGGGAGCGGAGAGAGCGGGGTCTTGTCGGACCGCCAGTCCTCCTTCGCCCGCGCCGGTCAAGGGAACACCCAGCGGAAGGCGGCGAAGGATCAGGCGAGCGGTTCTCCACGCGACGTTTCAGGACGAGGCGTGAAATGCTCTCAAGCAGCGCGAACGCGCGTGAGAGCATCAAGAAGACAGACGCCGACGGGGCCTAGAGACGGGGCGTTCGACCTGTCCGCCAGAGAGGCTTCGGCCAGGGGCGAGGGGGTTACTCGGACCGTTCCAGGACCGCGTCGTCGCGCGGCCTGCCCGTCATGGGCGCCGGGGGTAGCCGCGAACAACGGCGCCTGCCCCGAGCTCATGTCCAACTCTTCGCGCGGGGCGTCGGCCTTCGTCGAAACGGTAAATCACATCTTCTCCGGGCGAAGCCCCGGCGCCCCGCCCAGCCCTCTCGCCGCCCGGTCACGCCGAGGCGGGTAAAGCTGTTCCTTCTCCCCTTGTGGGAGAAGGTGGGCGAGCGGAGCGAGGTCGGATGAGGGGTTTCGCGACCTCAAATCCCCGGCCTTCATCCAGCTTCGGAGAGACCCTCATCCGGCCCTGACGGGCCACCTTCTCCCACAAGGGGAGAAGGGCTCAGGCCGCGTCGGGTCAGGAGGTCCCGAAGGGCCGACGATCGCGGCCTGCTCGACTGCGCTCAAGTCGCGAGGGTCCGCGACCCGAGCATAGCGCGCTTAAATATGTATGGCGTGGCCCAGCGCGCGCAGGGACGCCTCGTGGAAGGCTTCGCCCAGGGTCGGGTGGACGTGGATGGTTCCGGCCACGTCCTCCAGCACCGCGCCCATCTCCAGCATCTGGGCGAAGCTGTTGGACAGCTCCGACACCTGCTGGCCGACGGCCTGGACGCCCAGCAGGCGGTGATCCGACTTGGAGGCGATGACGCGGACGAAGCCGCCGTCCTGGCCCGCCTCGATGGCCAGGGCGCGGCCGATGGCGGCGAAGGGGAAGACCGCCTGGGTCACGTCGTCGTGGTCCTTGACGTCGTCGGGGCCGAGGCCCGCCGAGACGATCTCCGGCTCGGTGAAGCAGACGGCGGCGATGGTGGTCGGGTCGAAGACGCGATCATGCCCGGCGATGATCTCGGCCACGACTTCGCCTTGCGCCGAGCCCTTGTGCGCCAGCATGGGTTCGCCGGTCAGGTCGCCGATGGCCCAGACGTTCTTCATGCTGGTGGCACAGCGCTCGTCGATCTTCACGAACGGGCCGTTCATGGCGACGCCCATGTTCTCCAGGCCCCAGCCTTTCGTCCGCGCGCGGCGGCCGACGGTGACCAGCACCTTGTCGGCATCCAGCTGCATCGGATTGCCGTCCTTGTCGGTGACGTTCAGCTTGCCGTCGCCGAACCCGCCCGCGCGGGCGCCGAGCAGCAACTGGACGCCGTGCTTCTCCAGCCATTTGGCGACCGGGTCGGTCAGGGCCTTGTCGTAGAGCGGCAGGATGCGCTCGGCCATTTCGACGATGGCGACCTCGGCGCCCAGCTTGCGGAAGGCGATGCCCAGCTCCAGGCCGATATAGCCGCCGCCGACGACGACCAGCTTCTTGGGGACTTCCGGCAGGTTCAGGGCTTCGGTGGACGAGATCACGTCGCCGCCGAAGGGCAGGAAGGGCAGTTCGACCGGCTCGGACCCCGTGGCCAGGATGACGTGCTCGGCGGTGATGCGGATGTCGCCGTCGTCCGTCTTCACCGTGCAGGTCTTGGCGTCCGAGAAGTCGGCCCAGCCCTTGATGACCTTGACCTTGGCCTTCTTCAGCAGGGCGGCGACGCCGGCGTTCAGCTTCTTGACCACGCCGTCCTTCCACTCGACCGTCTTGGACAGGTCGATGGCCGGGGTCGAGGCGGTGATGCCCAGCGTGCCGTCGCCGGCGGCCTTGGCGACGGTCTCAAACTTGCCCGCCGCGTGGATGATGGCCTTGGACGGGATGCAGCCGACGTTCAGGCAGGTGCCGCCGAGACCGGGCGACGCATCCACCAGCACGGTCTCCAGCCCCAGCTGGCCGCAACGGATCCCCGCCACATAGCCGCCGGTGCCCGCGCCGATGATCAGGACTTTGGTTTTCAGGGTCTGGGTCATCAGTTCATCCAGAGCGTGGCCGGGTTCTCCAGCAGGGTCTTGATCTTCTGCACGAAGACCGCCGCGTCGTGGCCGTCGACGATGCGGTGATCGAAGCTGGAGGACAGGTTCATCATCTTGCGCACGACCATCTGGCCGCCCCGCACCACGACGCGCTCCTCGATCTTGTTCGGACCGACGATGGCGACTTCGGGGTGGTTGATGATGGGCGTGTGCACCACGCCGCCGAGCGTGCCCAGCGAGGTGATGGTGATGGTCGAGCCGGACAGTTCCTCGCGCTTGGCGCTGCCGTCCTTGGCGGCGCCCGAGACGCGGGCGATTTCTTCGGCCGTGTCGTAGGCGTCGCGCGCCTCGGCGTGGCGGACGACCGGGACCATCAGGCCGTTCGGCGTCTGGGCGGCGATGCCCAGATGGACGGCGTTGTGCTGGGTCAGCACGCCGGCCTCGTCGTCATAGGTGGCGTTGATGTTCGGCTGGTCCTTCAGGGCCACGACGATGGCGCGGGCGATGAAGGGCAGGACGTTCAGCTTGGCTTTCCCCGTGCCCTTGTTCTGGGCGTTCAGGTGGGCGCGAAGCTCTTCCACCGCCGTCATGTCGATGTCCTCGACATAGGTGATGTGGGGGATGCGACGGACGCTCTCGGCCATCTTCTCCGCGATCTTGCGGCGCAGGCCGATGATGCGGACTTCGTTGGTTCCCTCGGCTCTGGCGTAGAGCGAGCCGCCCGAGGCCGCAGCCGGGGCGAACGTGCCGCCGCGCGCGACGAAGGCGTCCAGATCGGCATGCTCGATACGGCCCGCGGGGCCGCTGCCCGGCACGAAGACCAGGTCGATCCCCAGATCACGCGCGCGGTTGCGCACGGCGGGGGAGGCCAGCGGACGCTCGCCCGGCTGGCGGCCGGTCAGGGCCGGAACGGGTTTGGCGTCGGCCTTGGGCGCAGCCGCCGGCTTGGCGGCCGGTGCGGCGACCGGAGCCGGTGCGGCCTTCTCAGCCTTGGCGGCGGGCGCCGGAGCGGCGGCGGGGGCCTCCGCGACATTGCCCTGGCCCTCGACTTTGAAGCTGACCAGCGGGCCGCCGACGGCGATCTGCTGACCGGCTTCGCCGTGCAGGGCGACGACGACGCCGGAGACCGGGCTGGTGAGTTCGACCGTCGCCTTGTCGGTCATGACCTCGGCCAGGATCTGGTCTTCCTGAACCGCGTCGCCGACCTTGACGTGCCAGCCGACCAGCTCGGCCTCGGCCGTGCCTTCGCCGACGTCGGGCAGTTTAAAGACGTGGTTCGCGCCGGCGGCGGCGACCGGGGCCGGGGCGGCCTCGACCTTCGGCGCTTCGACCGGAGCCGCAGCAGGTTCGGGCGCGGCGGCGACCGGCACAGGGGCCGGTTCATCGGCGGCGGCGTTGCCTTCGCCCTCGACCTCGAACTCGGCCAGCGGGCCGCGCACGGCCATCATCTGACCGGGCTCGCCGTGCAGGGCGGTGACGACGCCCGCGACCGGGCTGGTCAGCTCGACCGTGGCCTTGTCGGTCATGACGTCGGCGACGACCTGATCCTCGGCGACCGTATCGCCGACCTTGACGTGCCAGGCGACGAGCTCGGCTTCGGCGGTGCCTTCACCCACGTCAGGAAGCTTGAAAACAAAACGACCCATCTTAGCGACCTCCCGTCATGACGGCTTTCAGCGCGTCGGCGACCCGCTGCGGTCCGGGGAAATATTCCCATTCAAAGGCGTGCGGATAGGGCGTGTCCCAGCCGGTCACGCGCGCCACCGGCGCCTCCAGGTGATAGAAGCAGCGCTCCTGAACCAGAGCGCTCAGTTCGCCGCCGAAGCCCGAGGTTTTCGGCGCCTCGTGAACGATGACGCAGCGGCCGGTCTTCTTGACCGAGGCCTCGATGGCTTCGATGTCCAGCGGAACCAGGGTGCGCAGGTCGATGACCTCGGCGTCCACGCCCGCATGTTCCGCGCCCGCCAGCGCCACCCAGACCATGGTGCCGTAGGCCAGGATGGTGACGTCGGCGCCTTCCTTCATCACGCGAGCCTTGCCGATCGGCTCGACGTATTTGCCGGTCGGGACCTGGGCCAGTTCCTGAGCCTTCCACGGGCTGACCGGCTTTTCGTGCCAGCCGTCGAAGGGGCCGTTGTACAGGCGCTTGGGCTCGAAGAAGATGACGGGATCGTCGTCCTCGATCGCCGCGAGCAACAGGCCCTTGGCGTCATAGGGGTTGGACGGGATCACCACCTTCAGGCCGGCGATGTGGGTGAACAGGCTTTCCGGCGACTGACTGTGCGTCTGGCCGCCGAAGATGCCGCCGCCGTAGGGGCTGCGGATCACCATCGAGGAGGTGAACTGGCCGCCCGAGCGATAACGCATCTTGGCCGCTTCGGAGACGATCTGGTCGTAGGCCGGATAGATGTAGTCGGCGAACTGGATCTCGACGACCGGGCGCAGGCCATAGGCGGCCATGCCGATGGCGGTGCCGACAATACCGGTTTCCGAGATCGGCGCGTCGAAGCTGCGGCTCATGCCGTGCTTCTTCTGCAGGTGGTCGGTGACGCGGAAGACGCCGCCGAAATAGCCCGCGTCCTCGCCGTAAGAGACGACGGTCGGATCTTCGGCCATCTTCACGTCCAGGGCCGAGTTCAGGGCCTGGATCATGTTCATCGGCGCAATGGCGGGAGCGTCCGGGGCGACCGACGCCGGGGCGTCCTTCTGGTCGACCATGTCGGCTTCAATCTTGTCGTTGATCTCGGCCATCACTCAGACTCCTACTTCGCGGCGCTGTTCGACCAGACGCCAGTCCTCGGTCGCATAGACCTCCTCGAACATGGTCTTCACGCTGGGGCGCGATTGGCCGAGCGTGCCGACGGCCTCGGATTCACGGGCGGCGGCGCGGACCTTTTCGACCGCTTCCTTTTCGGCCTCTTCCTGCTGTTCGTCGGACCATTCGCCGATAGCGATCAGGTGCTGTTTCAGGCGGGCGATCGGATCGCCCAGCGGCCACTTCTCGTGTTCGTCGCCGGGGCGATAACGGCTGGGATCGTCCGAGGTCGAGTGCGGGGCGCCGCGATAGGTGAACAGTTCGATGATCGTCGCGCCCTGATTGGTGCGGGCGCGCTCCTCGGCCCACTGGGTCGCGGCCCAGACGGCCAGGAAGTCGTTACCGTCGACGCGCAGGGCGGGCAGGCCGTAGCCGATGCCCTTGGACGCGAAGGTGGTCTCAAGCCCGCCGGCGATGCCCTGGAAGGACGAGATGGCCCACTGGTTGTTGACGATGTTCAGGATGACCGGCGCGCGATAGACGGCGGCGAAGGTCAGGGCCGAGTGGAAGTCGCTCTCGGCGGTCGAACCGTCGCCGATCCAAGTGATGGCGATCTTGTCGTCGCCGCGGATGGCCGAGGCCATGCCCCAGCCCACGGCCTGGACATACTGGGTGCCTAGATTGCCCGAGATGGTGAAGAAGCCGTAGTCCTTGGCCGAATACATGATCGGCAGTTGGCGGCCCTTGATGGGGTCTTCGGCGTTCGAATAGATCTGGTTCATCATGGTCGCGAGCGGATAGTCGCGCGCGATCAGAAGGCCCTGCTGACGATAGGTGGGGAAGCCCATGTCCTCGCGGCTCAGGATCATCCCCTGCGCGACCGCGATGGCCTCTTCGCCGGTGCACTTCATATAGAAGCTGGTCTTGCCCTGGCGGTGGGCGCGGTGCATCCGGTCGTCGAAGGCGCGCGTCAGGATCATGGCCTTCAGGCCGCGACGCATTGTCTCGGGGTCCAGCTTCGGATTCCAGGGGCCGACGGCCTTGCCCTGGTCGTCCAGAACGCGGATCAGGCGGAAGGCGTGGTCGCGCATCTCGGCGGGGGCCGTGCTGACGTCGGGGCGGTCGACCGCGCCCGGCGCATCGAGCTTCAGGTGGCTGAAATCAGGCGTGTCGCCCGGCCGGCCCGAAGGCTCCGGGACGCGCAGCGACAGCGTCGGGGTGTTCTTCATCAATGCCTCCCGTCCGGTTGAACCGGCCGCGTTTCCTTATGAAGCAGGGCATAGCATGTCGGCTCACTGTTAGCTCTCCCAAAAACACCCTTGCCAAATGCTGATTTGGGGTATTTTATTGCGCAGAAAGCTAATTCGGAGAAAGCCTTTGGCCGACGAACTCGACCCCATCGACGCACGCATCCTCGACATCCTTCAACAGGACGCAGGCCTGTCCGTCGCCGAGGTCGCCGATCGCGTCGGCCTGTCGGCCTCGCCGTGCTGGCGCCGGATCAAGAGACTGGAGGACTCTGGCCTGATACGCAAGCGTGTCACGCTCTTGGACGCTGGACTTCTGGGCCTGGACTTCGAAGTCTACGCCATCGTCAAGCTGAGCCTGCCGACGCGCGACAACCTGCAGATCTTCGAACAGGCCGTCGAAGGCTGGCCCGAAGTCGTGCAGTGCGCCACCATCACCGGCCGCGAGGACTATGTCCTGCGCATCATCACCACCGACATGCACGCCTTTGATCAATTCCTGCGCGACAAGCTGCTGACGCTGGGAATCGTCTCCAATTGCGAGAGCCATATCGTCACCCGCGGGGTCAAGAACGTCACCACCCTGCCGCTGGGCATCATCACGCCGCACGTCAGCTGAGAGGCGTCGCCTTTCGGTCAGGCGGAACCTCCATTTCACGCGGCTCGTTGGCCTGAGGTGAAAAGCGGAGGTTTCCGACATGCTGAAATGGGCGCTCATCTTCGCCGTCATCGCCCTTGTCGCCGGTCTGCTGGGTTTCGGCGGGATCGCGGGCGCGGCGGCGGGCATCGCCAAATTCCTGGCTGTCCTGGCGCTGATCGTCTTCGTGGTCTTCCTCGTCCTGGGCGTGACCGTAGCCAGGAAGGTCACCTGAGGGTTTCGAACGCCACCGCGTGAACCTTGTCCCGCCCCAGAAGCGCGGCCAGGGGCGGGGTTGGGAACAATCCCGCGATCGCCGGATCACGCACATCCAGGCCGCCGGTGAAGGCGCCGAAGGCGGGCATGATCAGCCGCCGTCCGTCGGTGACGAAGCAGGGACGGCGCACGCCTCGTCCATAGGCGGCGACGCGAGCGGCGGGATGCAGGTGGCCCGCCACCTCGCCCGGCGCGGGGTCGGGCTGCGGCTCGTGGATCAGGAACAGGCCGCCCAGCGCCAGGGTTTCGACCACCCGCCCGGGCAGGCGCTTGAAGGGATTGGCCAGCGCGCCGGCTAGGGCGTCAAGGTCGTGATTGCCCTCCAGCCAGATCCAGTCGCGACCCGCGGCCAGCCTCTCCAGCCGCGCCATCTGGGCGTCGTCCATGCGCGACACAGCATTTGAATCATGGAAGCTGTCGCCCAACAGGACGACCGCCTGCGGGTCCAGCGCGTCGATCTCGGCCTCCAGCCGGGCCAAGGTGGCGGGGCTGTCATAGGGCGGCAGCATCTGCCCGCGCGCCGCGAAAGCCGAGCCCTTCTCCAGATGCAGGTCCGAAGCGATCAGGGTCTGACGCCCCGGCAGCCACAGGGCGCCGGAGCAGCGCAGCACGCAGGCTTCGCCGTTGACCGTCAGCTTCAACCCGCCGCACGGATGACGATAGGGCGACAGGATTTCCCGCAAGGCGTCGTTCATCACCCTTCTCCCCGTGGGGGAGAAGGTGGCTCGCGTAGCGAGACGGATGAGGGGGCCGCAGGCCTCGCCCTCATCGTCTGACGTGTAGCTCGCTGAAACAGCCCCCTCATCCGAGCGGCTCTGCCGCCCACCTTTTCCCCCGAGGGGAGAAGGGCGCACGATGTCTTCACGCGGCCCCCTTCAACGCTTCGGGCGCGTCTTCCATGACCTCGGCGATCAGGGCCTCGGCGCTTTCGTCCAGGATCATCTCGGCGGCGTCTCCCCCGACGCGCTCGCGCCCGATCTGCACCAGCACCGGCACGCTGAAGGGCGAGGGCCGGTCCAGCCGCCTATGCACGATGCGGCCGTGGATGCGGCTCAACAGCTGGCCCAGCCGCGCCACGTCCAGCAGGCCCGTCGCCGCATCCGCCCGCGCCGTCCTCAGCAGCAGATGGTCCGGCTGATGCCGCCGCAGCACGTCGTAGATCAGGTCGGTCGAAAACGTCACCTGTCGCCCGGTCTTCTCCGCCCCCGGCTGGCGCTGCTCGATCAGGCCCGAGATCAGGGCGCAGTTGCGGAAGGAGCGCTTCATCATGAAGCTCTCCTCCAGCCAGGCTTCCAGATCGTCGCCCAGCATGTCCGGCTCGAACAGGGCGTCCAGATCGAGGTCGTCCATCGGTCGGATCGACCAGATGGCCAGCGAGTAGTCGGTGACCACAAAGCCCAGCGGCCCGACGCCCATCCGGTCCAGCCGCCGCGTCAGCAGCATGGCCAGGGTCGTGTGCGCCAGCCGCCCCTCGAACGGATAGGCGACCAGGAAATGCCGCGTGCTCCTCGGAAACGTCTCGACCAGCAGGGTCTGCGCTTCGGGGATGGCGCTGCGCAACGCCTGAAGCTCCAGCCACTCCTGCACGTCGTACGGCAGGACGCGCCAGTGGTCGCGGTCCTGCACCATGCGCCGCACCCGCTCGGCCAGGGAGGTGCCCAGAGGGAATTTCGAGCCGCCGTAGGAGGGAATCTTCGGGTCTTTATCGACGGCGGGCGAGACCAGGGCGTCCGTTTTCACGATGCCCTGAAAGGCCCAGACCTGACCGGCGAAGACGAAGGTGTCGCCCGGCGTCATCTGCTCGAAATACCATTCCTCGGCCTCGCCGATCTTGCGGCCTGCGATCAGGTGTTTGCCGCCCCCGCGCCGCCCCGCGACGCGCACGTTCAGATTGGCGGCCGAGACGATGGCGCCGACGTTCATCCGGTGTCGCTGGGCCATCTGGGCGTTGCGGACGGTCCATTTGCCGTCGCGGGTGCGCACGATGCGAGCGAAGCGGTCATAGGTCCGCAGCGCATAGCCGCCGACAGCGACCAGATCGACCACCTCCTCGAAGGCCTCATAGGTCAGGCCGCGATAGGGACCGGCCGTCGTCACCTCGGCGAACAGGTCGGCCAGATCGAAGGGTTCGGAACAGGCGCAGCCCATGACATGCTGGGCCAGCGTGTCCAGCGTGCCGGTATGTTCCGGCTCCCAGTCGAAGGCGTTCTCGGCCACGGCCTCGCGCGCGGCCTGGCATTCCAGCATCTCGAAGCGGCTGGCCGGCACCATCAGGGCGCGCGAGGGCTCGTCCAGCCGGTGGTTGGCCCGGCCGATCCGCTGGACCAGGCGGCTGGCCCCCTTGGGCGCCGCCAGCTGGATCACCAGGTCGACGTCGCCCCAGTCGACGCCCAGATCCAGCGTCGAGGTGCAGACCACGGCCTTCAGATCGCCGCGCGCCATGGCCGCCTCGACCTTGCGCCTCTGCTCGGCGGCCAGCGAGCCGTGGTGCAGGGCGATGGGCAGGTTGTCCTCATTGATGGCCCACAGCGACTGGAAGACGAACTCGGCCTGCCAGCGGGTGTTGACGAAGATCAGGCTCAGCCTCGCGCCTCGGATGGCGTCATAGACCTCGGGGATGGCGTGGATTCCGGTATGCCCGGCCCAGGGCACGCGGCCTTCCGAGACGAGCACATCCACCACCGGCGGCGCGCCGGGATCGCCGAGGACGATGCATATTCCTTCTCCCCTTGTGGGAGAAGGTGGGCCCGAAGGGCTCGGATGAAGGGGTTCTCTGTCGTCGGACGGGATGATTTCGGGAATGTCGCGAGACCCCTCATCCGTCAGGCTCCGCCTGCCACCTTCTCCCACAAGGGGAGAAGGGGAGAGCCAGTCGGCGATCTTTTGCGGATCATCCACCGTCGCGCTCAACGCCACCCGCCGCATCGCCGGCGCGAACCTCTGCAACCGCGCCAGCCCCAGCGCCAGCAGGTCGCCGCGCTTGCCGCTCCAGATGGCGTGGACCTCGTCCAGCACCACGCATTTCAGATCGGCGAAATAATCCCTCGCCCCCTCCCAGGCGCAGAACAGGGCCAACTGCTCCGGCGTGGTCAGCAGGATGTCGGGCGGGAAGTCGCGCTGACGCTGCTTCTTCGACTGTTTGGTGTCGCCGGTGCGGCTCTCGACGTGGATGTTCAGCCCGATCTCGCGGATGGGCGTCATCAGGTTGCGCTCGACGTCGGTGGTCAGGGCCTTCAGCGGCGACAGATAGAGGGTGTGGACGCCCGACCCCGGTCCCGTCTGCGGCCTTGGGCCTCGCTCGGCCAGATCGATCAGGCTGGGCAGGAAGCCCGCCAGCGTCTTGCCCCCGCCCGTCGGCGCCACCAGCAGGGCGTGCCGCCCGGCCTGCGCCGCCGCGACCATCTCCAGCTGATGCCGACGCGGCGACCAGCCCCGACCGGCGAACCAGTCGGCGAACAGCGGTGGAAGCGTTGCAGTGATCGGCGTCGTCACGCCAAGCCTATAGCATGTTCCCGTTCCGTTTCGTCACCTCTGACGCTATTGAGCGAGAGTGACCGTCGAATCCGCCGAGATCAGCACCGCGACGTCCCTGACGTTCGACCTGCCGCCCGCCCTGGCCACGCCGCCGGGGGCCGGGGCCGTGTGCGACGATAAGGGCGCGCGCAGGATCGGGCGCGGCGCCGCCGAGGGCCTGTTCACCGGCGGCGAGGTCATCGTCGCCCACGCCGGGTTGACGGCGCGGCGGCTGGGTCTGGCGCCGCCGCCGCGCTCGGCGCAGATGCTGGATGCGCTGGAACTGTTCGCCTTCGTGCGCCCGGCCCGGTTCTGCGCCCCGTCGGCCACCGGGCTGGCGTTGGCTCTCGGGCGCGAGGAGCCGAGGGGCGCCGAGGCCCAGGCCGCCGCCCTGCGCGCCGCCGCCGCCGACTTGCTGGCCGAACTGGCGGCCCCTGCCTATCCGGGGCGGGAGGAGGCCTACACGCTGGCTCTGACGCTGGAACGGGCGGGCTGGGGCTGGGCGTCGCGCGTGCTTCAGGCCCTGCGCGCCGGGCCGTTGCGCGACCGCCAGCAGCGCGGTTCGGGTCTCGACGTATGGGCGCGTTTGCAGGAGTGGGAAGACGAAGCGCCGCGCGGCGAGGCCGGCTCAGCCCCCGTCGATTCCGAGAGCGCCCGCATCCGTCTGGACAAGCTGCTTCAGGCCTCGGGTCTGGACGAGACGCGGCCCGCCCAGTCCGACTATGCGGCCGAGGCCGCCTACGCCTTCTCGCCCCGCAATGAAGAGGGCCGCCCGCGCGTCCTGCTGGCCGAAGCGGGGACCGGCACGGGCAAGACCCTGGGCTATCTGGCGCCCGCCAGCCTGTGGGCCGAACGCAACGCGGGGGCGGCGTGGATCTCGACCTACACCCGCGCCCTGCAACGCCAGATCGACCGCGAAAGCCGCGCCCTGTGGCCTGACGAGGCCGAACGGCGGCGAAAGACCGTGGTGCGCAAGGGGCGCGAGAACTACCTCTGCCTGCTGAACCTTCAGGACATGGTGCAGGCGGCGCAGCTGGGGAACGGCGACCTGATCGGCATGGCCCTGGCCGCGCGCTGGGCCGCCCACACCCGCGACGGCGACATGACGGGCGGCGACTATCCCGGCTGGCTGCCCGGCCTCTATGCGACCGCGCCCATGCATCAGGCGGGACCGGCCAATCTGGTCGACCGGCGCGGCGAGTGCGTCCACGCCGCCTGTCCCCACTATCGCCTGTGCTTTGTCGAAAAGACCATCCGCGCCAGCCGCCGGGCCGATCTGGTGGTGGCCAACCATGCGCTGGTGATGACCCAGGCGGCCTTCGACGGCGCCCGCACCGCGCGGGGGTTGAAGCAGGACGGCGAGACGGCGGCGCTGAAGCGCATCGTCTTCGACGAGGGCCACCACCTGTTCGACGCCGCCGACAGCGCCTTTTCCGCCTGTCTGTCGGGGCAGGAGGCGGCTGAGCTGCGCCGCTGGATCAGGGGGCCGGAGGGGCGCGGCCGTCGCGGGCGCGGGCTGGAACAGCGTCTGGGCGACCTGACCGCCGACAACGAAGCGGCCGCCAAGGCCCTGAAGGACGCGCTTCAGGCCGCCGCCCAACTGCCCGGCGAAGGCGTGTCGGGCCGCATCGCCCCGGCGTCCGGCGAGGTGAACCCCATCGGGCCGATCGAGCGGTTTCTGGTCGCGGCGCTGGAGCAGCTGCGCGCCCGCGCGGCCGAGAACGGCGGCGCCGAGTTCGGGCTAGAATGCGCCCTGCGCCCCGTCACCGAGCCGGTGCTGGAGGCCGCGCGCGAGGCCGCGCGCGCCATCGCCGCCGTCGAGGCGCCCCTGCTGGCCCTGTCGCGCCATCTCGAAGACATTCTGGACGAGGAGGCGGCCGAACTGGACGGCGCCGCCCGCGCCCGCATCGAGGGCTCCCTGCGCGGACTGGACCGGCGCGCGCGCATGACCCTGCCCGGCTGGCGCTCCATGCTGGCGGCGTTGGAGGAAGGCGGCGACGAACCCGATCCTGATTACGTCGACTGGCTTTCCGCGGAAGCCGCTTTCGGCCGCATCCACGACGTGGCCCTGCGCCGTCACTGGATCGATCCGACCGTGCCGCTGGAGGCGGCGGTGGTCATGCCGTCGCACGGGGTGCTGGTCACATCCGCCACCCTGTCCGATCCGGCGGCCGAAGACCCGTTCGACCTGGCCCGCCTGCGCACCGGGGCCGCCCGTCTAATCGAACCGGCGCGGACGCTGAAAGTGGACAGTCCCTTCGACTATGCGACCAACAGCCGGGTCATCGTCGTCAATGATCTGGTCAAGGACGACCCGCGCCAGATCGCGGCGGCCATGCGCGAACTGTTCCTGGCGGCGGGCGGCGGAGGGCTGGGGCTGTTCACGGCAATCCGGCGGCTGAAGGCGGTCTATGAGCGGCTGGGGCCGGAACTGGCGCGGGCGGGCCTGCCGCTCTACGCCCAGCACGTCGATCCGCTGGAAGTCGGGGCGTTGGTCGATGTCTTCAGGGCCGAGCGGGACAGTTGTCTGCTGGGCACCGACGCGGTCAGGGACGGGGTGGACGTGCCGGGCCGGTCCTTGCGGGTTCTGGCCTTCGACCGCGTACCGTGGCCGCGTCCGGACCTGCTGCACAAGGCGCGACGCGAGCGCTTCGGCACGGGCTCGGGCGGGCGTTCCTGGGACGACGCCCTGGCGCGCGGGCGGATCGCTCAGGCGTTCGGCCGCCTGATCCGCCGGGCGGACGACCGGGGCGTCTTCGTCATGCTGGACGCCGCCTGCCCGACGCGCCTGTTCGCCGCCCTCCCGCCGGGGACGGAGGTGCTGCGTCTGGGACTGGCCGAGACGGTGGAGTTGACCAAGGGGTTCCTAGCGGAATCGGGCTGAAGCCTCCGCTCCCTCTTCTTTCGTCATCCTCCGGCAAGCCGCGCAGCGGCGCTGACCGGGGGACCCAGCGGCGCCGAAGGCGATCTTTGCTGCAGGCGCTGCGCGCGGGTTTTCGTCCTCCGGGCGCCGCTAGGTCCCCCGCTCTCCCTCGCATTCGCGAGGGGCGCCGGAGGATGACGAAAGAAAAGGGGCCTGTGCATGATCGCCCTGTCGGTTATTCAAAGCGCTGCGCTTCAAACTGACCCAAGGCCCATGTCCAAGACCACCCCCGCTACTGTCGCCCTGACCAGGGCCGGCGTCGCCTTCGAACTGCACCCCTACGACTACGATCCCGACGCGCCGCGCGTGGGGTTGCAGGCGGCCGAGGCCCTGGGCTGGGCGCCCGAGCAGGTGTTCAAGACGCTGATGACCCTGGTGGACGCCAAGCCCGTCTGCGTCGTCGTGCCCTCCGACTGCGAGGTCAGCATGAAGAAGCTGGCCGCCGCCGCCAGGGGCAAGTCGGCCCAGATGATGAAGCCCGCCGACGCCGAGCGCCTGACCGGCTTCAAGGTCGGCGGCGTCAGCCCCTTCGGCCAGAGGAAGGCCGTCCCGACCTTCATCGACGAGACGGCGATCCTGTTCGACCGGGTGCTGATCAACGGCGGCCAGCGCGGCCTGCTGCTGGAGCTGGCGCCGGACGAGGCGGCGCGCGCCTGCACGGCGACGTGGGCGGACCTGACGGCCTGACCGGCCTAGCTCTCGAACCTCACGACCACGCTGTCGGCGGAACGCTCGGCCTCGCCGTGGAACACCGCCTCGATGTTGTTGCCGTCCGGGTCGAGCAGGAAGGCGGCGTAGTAGCCGGGGTGATAGGGCCGCTCGCCCGGCGCGCCGTTGTCGGTTCCGCCCGCCGCCAGCCCCGCCTTGTGGAAGGCTTCGACCATGGCGCGGTCCTTGGCCTGGAAGGCCAGGTGGCAGCGGCCCGTCGGCCGGCCCTGCGCGGCGATGCTGTCGACCGCCGAGACGAACAGTTCGTCGGCCCAGAAGAAGCGTTCGGCTTCGCCGCCGATCGGCACGCCCAAGGCCTCCAGCACCGCGCCGTAGAAGCGGCGGCTGGCCTCCAGGTCCGGCGTCACCAGTTGCAGATGGTCGATCAGCCGGCCGCGATGAAGCTGCTGCGTCTCCATGGTCCTCGTCTCCTGTCAGATTGCGATTCGAACGGGCGGCAGCCTGGCCTGTTCCTGCTGACAGGACGTGTCAGCAGCCGCTCATCCTGCTAAAGCGCGCTCATGACCGACGCCGTCCCGCATCACAGCCGTAAGGGCTTGATCATCCCCTTCGCCATCGTCGCCGTGGGCCTGGTCCTGTGGACCGGCTGGTGGTTCTTCCTGACCCAGCAGATCGAGCGGCGCATGGAGGCCAAGATCGCCGGGCTGCAGGAGGGCGGCTGGACCATCCAGCATGCCGGGATATCCACCACCGGCTGGCCGATGCACGCGCGGGTGACGATCAAGCATCTGGACGTCGTCGCCCCGTCCGGTCATGCGATCGCGGCGCCGGAGATGATCGCCCAGGCCAACGCCTACAATCCTACGCGCTGGGTGCTGGCGGCGCCGGACGGCCTGACCGTCACGCGCGCAGAGAAGGGCAAGACCGCCATCCGCGCCGAGGGCATCCGCATGAGCGTGCACGGCCTGACGCAGCGCTGGCCCAATGTGGCGCTGGAGCTGGAGAAGCCGGTCTTCACCGCCCTGCCGGACGCCGAGCCCTTCCCGCTGAAGCAGGCGCGTCTGGTGCAGTTATACATGCGGCCGCACTTGGTCGGCTCGGACACGCCGACCGATGATGTGGACGTGCTGTTCCGTCTGGTCGACGGCGAGGGCCGCCCGAACGGCCCGGTCGAAGGCTTCACCCAGTCGGGGATATTGAACGCTCAGATCGAGGCGGTGATCGAAAAGGCCTCGGCCCTGCGCAAGGGTGCGGACGCCAAGGGACTGCTGACCGCCTGGACGGCGGCGGGCGGCCGCTTCATCGACGTGAAGGGCCAGCTGCAGGCCGGCGAGAGCAAGGCCTTCGTCTCCAGTGACGCCCTGTCGGCGGACGGCAAGGGCCGGCTGGAAGGCGAGGTCTTCGTGCGCGCCGAGAAGCCGCTGGCGGCCATTGTCGGCCTGGCGGGCGCCCAGCAGGGCGGGGCGCTGGACCGCGCCGCCGCCGCCAGGGCCGCCGCCGCCACGCCGCAGGGCGGGACCGGCGACGACGGTCAGGGCGTGGAGCTGGCCATCCTGTTCCGCGGCGGCCGCACCTATCTGGGGCCGTTCGCCCTGGCCCCCGCGCCGCAGCTGTTCTGATGCTGATCGAGCCGCCCGCCGACGAAGCGCGCCTGTCGCTGGAACGCGCCGTGGTCGAGGCCGCTCGCGCCCGGCTGGCGGCGGGGCCGCGCGGCTCGGTCGACGGCGACGCCATCGCACTGCGCGCGGTTCTGCAAGGCGCGAGCCTGTCGGAAAAAGCGGCGGTGCGCGCCGTGCTGGGACGGCTGGAGGCGGCCGACGGACGGCCGTTGATCGCCTGCGGATCGTTGTCGCAGATCCTGGCGTCTGACCGCTGGGGGCTGGCGGCGCGGCCGATGGCAGAGGCGGATCAGGCCCTGATCGCCGTGCGCGACGGGGCGGCGCAGAAAACGCGGGCCCTGATCGATCTGTCGGCGCGGCCGTGGTGGGGGCGGTTGCTGGCCCTGCCCATGCTGAAGGTCATCGCCGCCCTGCCGGATGACGCCGCCGGGGCGCCGCGCGCCCTGATGGTCTCGACCGAGGCGCCGGGACCGACCGGCGAAGACCGCACCTTCTGGGTCACCGACAGCGCATGGCCGGACGCCCGCATCGTCGAAGCCCTGTCTCAGGCCGGTCTGGCGGCCGAATTTCTATCGGGCGGAGGCGGGTTGAAGCTATTCGTCCTGACGGGCTATGTGCAGGCGGAAGACATCAGGCTGGACGGCGCGCCCGGCGGCCTGACCGGCGTCATCGGCGCCGCTCCCGTCTTCTGACAAATTGCGGCTTGTATACTTCGACTGGCAGGGGATGACGCGCGCATGACCGAAGCGAACCAGGCGCCGTCCGGCGGCGCGCCTCAACCCAAACGCGGCGTGCTGGACATCGCCCCCTATGTCGGCGGCAAGAGCGCCATCGCCGGGGTGGCCAAGCCGATCAAGCTGTCCTCCAACGAAAACGCCCTGGGCGCGGGCGAAAAGGCGCGCGAGGCCTTCGCCGCCGCCGTCGCCTCGATCCACCTCTACCCCGACGGCCGGGCCGACCGCCTGCGCGCGGCCGTGGCGGAGGCGCATGGACTGGAGCCGGAGCGGCTGATCTTCGGCAACGGCTCGGACGAGGTCTTCGCCCTGCTGAACCAGACCTATTTGGAAGCCGGAGACAACATCGTCACCAGCCAGTACGCCTTCGTCGCCTATCAGATCTCGGCCCGCGCCTGTCAGGCCGGGGTCAGGCTGGCGGCCGAGCCGGACTTCCGCGCCGATGTCGACGCCATGCTGGGCCTGGTCGATGAGCGGACGAAGCTGGTCTATCTGTCGAACCCCGCCA
>Ga0308157_10003890_pt1 | contig 20799 bp, 25 predicted proteins | sample PhyBR1_FD_201035 | JGI IMG/M metagenome (GOLD analysis project Ga0308157, IMG submission 201035) | Phyllosphere microbial communities from UC Gill Tract Community Farm, Albany, California, United States - DLSLB.R1 | ecosystem: Host-associated > Plants > Phyllosphere > Unclassified | place: USA...
GCCATTTTTCTGGGTGCCTACACCAGTGAATCGCTGGGCGACTACTGCGCAGGCCCTAACCACGTGCTGCCTACCAGCGGCACGGCGCGCTTTTCGTCGCCTTTGGGGGTGTACGACTTCCAGAAACGCTCCAGCATCATTGAAGTGAGTGAAGCAGGTGCGCAGGTGCTGGGCAAGATCGCAGCCGAGCTGGCCTACGGCGAAGGCCTGCAAGGTCACGCCCGTGCAGCAGAGATGCGCCTGAAGTAAGGCGTGCCGCTGTCACTCCAGCCGCGCTCTTGAGCGCGGTTTTTTGATGGCGGGAGTCAATTAAGTGCAACCAAGTGTGGCCAGGCGGTGAATTCTGCGCAATTTGTTGAACACTGCGCACATGCCTTGGCAGCTTGCCAGGGCCCAGCAGCAGGAGGCAGCATGGTGTTGAGTTTGAGAAAGAACGTGTTCGGTCGCACCCAGCGGTGGTGTGTGGTGGGGTTCGTGTTGGGGGCTTTGCTGGGGTGTGCACCCACCATGCAGGCAGGGCGGTCTTCGGACGCAGTGAACGAGTCTTCCAGCGCCGCGACGTCTGCGCAGCAGGTACAGCGCAGTTCGCAAACCGCTGAACGCCGGCTGGCACCGCCCGCCCGTGCCTCGGCTTCTACGCTGGGCACGCAATGGGGCGAGGGGCGTGAATCCGCCGTGCGCTATGTGCCCGCCGAGCGGGTGACGCAGCAGCCGCAAGCACTGCGCCAAATTGCCTACACCGATCTGGCGAGCATTCAGCAGGCGCTGGGCCGCCGCGCCAACCAGCAGCTGAATATTTTGCTGGCGGGCGGCAAAGTGGAGTGGTCGGTACTGGGCGAGCAGGAGCAAGCCTTGCCCATTTACAGCACGCGCGGTGCGCAGGACTACCGTGTAGCGGGCAAGCAAGGTGAGCGTTATGAGCTGCAGTTTGTCAATCGCAGCCAGACCCGTTATGAGGTGGTGGCCACCGTAGATGGTCTGGATGTGCTCGGTGGCCGCACCGGCAGTCAGACAGCTGCGGGCTACATTCTGGAGCCCGGTCAGACCATGCGCATTGATGGCTTTCGCAAAAGCGCCAGTGAAGTAGCGGCCTTTCGCTTTGCCAGCAAACCCCAGGCCTATGCCGCCAACACGCCTGCGGGCGATGCGCGCAATCTGGGCGCGATGGGTGTTGCCTTGTTTGAGCTCAAGCCCACGGCACCAACACAGGCTCCCGCAGGGCCACAGGCTTTCCCGGCAGATGCAGGCAGCACGATTTATGCGCCGCCACCGGCCTACCGCTGAACCCACGCGACGCATTTGCCCGCATCTGGACGGGAGCATGCGGAAGGTATAAATCTGGCTACACGAACTTCGTGCAACACGAAATTCGTGTAGACTAGTCCGCATGAAGAACGTCACTATCACCGTCGAAGACAGCGTGCTTGAATGGGCACGCATCGAGGCAGCGCGCCGGGGCACCAGTGTCTCGCGCATGCTGGGTGACTTTATGGCCGAGATGCAGCGCCGCGAAGATACGTATGAACGCGCCTATCTGGCGTGGCGCACCGATGAGCGCACCTGGCAAGCGGGGGGCGCATCGTCCACAAAAAACGCAGCGCGCAGTGCCGCGGGCAAGCGTGCTGCAGGCCCCAAAGACTTGAACCATGAAGGTGTGGCATGAACCCGGTGTTCGTCGATACATCGGCACTGATTGCCGCAGAAGATGTGGGCCAGCCTGCCTTGTATGCCGCCGTACTCGACTGGCTGGATCTGCTGTGGCGCAGCCGCACGGGGCGTACCGGTAATCAGGCCCTGGTGGAGTTTTACGACCAGGTCACCACGGGGGCTGCTCCCATGCCCCAAGGCGATGCGCGCGCTGCCATTCGCCGCTACCAGACCTGGAACCCTTGGAAAACCGATGCCGCCACGCTGGAAACCGCGTGGGCGGTGCAGGCACGCCACGCATTGCCGTTTGCTGACTGTCTGGCCGTGGCCTGTGCCCAGCACAGTGGTTGCGAGCAAATGCTGACGCTGCATCTGCCCCACGGGGCGCACTACGGTGGCGTCACCATGGTGCACCCCTTGCAGCAGGCGGCCAGCCCCGGCGCAGATGTTGCCTGAGGGCGGATGATCCAGCCACTGCATGCCTGCAAGAAATTTGAAAGTGTGAACCCCATGTCTGCTGATTCCTCGACCCAAGCCAAAGCGCTGCAACGCATCCGTGCCGACGTGCGGGCCATGCATGCCTACCATGTGCAGCCTTCGCAGGGCCTGCTCAAGATGGACACGATGGAGAACCCGTTCCGTCTGCCGCAGGCGCTGCAAAAGGCGCTGGGAGAGCGTTTGGGCGCACTGGAAATCAACCGTTACCCCGGCGAGCGCCTGGACGTTTTGAAGCAGATGCTTCAAGACTACGCCGGTGCACCTGAGGGCAGCGCGGTGCTGCTGGGCAATGGCTCCGATGAAATCATCACCTTGCTGGCGCTGGCGACCGCACAACCGGGTGCCCAGGGGCGCGCCAAGATGCTGGCGCCCATGCCCGGCTTTGTGATGTACCCCATGAGTGCGCAGTTGCAGGGGCTGGACTTTGTGCCTGTGCAACTGACAGCCGACTTTGACCTGGATGTGCCCGCCATGCTGGCCACCATAGCCGCGCAGCAGCCCGCCATTACCTATCTGGCCTATCCCAACAACCCCACCGCCACGCTGTGGGCCGAAGACAAGGTGCAGGCCGTGATTGATGCGGTCGGTGCCATTGGCGGCCTGGTGGTGATGGATGAGGCCTACCAGCCTTTTGCCAGCCGCAGCTGGATCACGCAAATGCACGCCAACCCTGCGCGCAATGCCCATGTGCTGCTGATGCGCACGCTGTCCAAGTTTGGTCTGGCCGGCGCCCGACTGGGCTACCTGATTGGCCCGGCGGCCATCGTCAATGAGCTGGACAAGGTGCGCCCGCCCTACAACATCAGCGTGCTCAATTGCGAAACTGCGATCTTTGCGCTGGAGCATGCCGATCTGTACGCAGAGCAGGCCGCTGCCATCCGCGCTGAGCGCCAGCCCTTGATCGATGCACTGACCGCTTTGCCCGGGGTAGACAAAGTCTGGCCTTCAGAGGCCAATATGGTGCTGCTGCGCGTGCAAGATGCCGCCAGGGCGCAGGCGGCCATGAAGGAGCGCGGCGTTCTGGTCAAAAATGTCTCGGCCATGCACCCGTTGCTGGCCAATTGCCTGCGCTTGACCGTGGGCACCCGCGAAGAAAATGCCCGCATGTTGGCAGCCTTGAAGGAATCGTTATGAGCAATGCACTCGTCCCCTCCACCGCTACCGCTTCTGCTGAGAGCACCGCCCGCGTGGCCGAGGTGCAGCGCAACACCGCCGAAACCCATGTGCACGTGCGCGTGGATCTGGACGGCACGGGCAAGGCGCAGCTGCGCTCTGGCATTGGTTTTCTGGACCACATGCTCGACCAGATTGCCCGCCACGGCCTGATTGATCTGGACGTGGATTGCGAGGGTGATCTGCACATTGACGGCCACCACACGGTGGAAGACATTGGCATCACCATTGGCCAGGCGTTTGCCAAGGCCGTGGGCGACAAAAAAGGCATTCGCCGCTACGGCCACGCCTATGTGCCGCTGGACGAAGCGCTCTCGCGCGTGGTGATTGATTTTTCGGGCCGCCCCGGGCTGCACATGGACTGCAAGTTCACCGCGGGCCGCATTGGCGAGCTGGATACCCAGCTGGTGTTCGAGTTTTTCCAGGGCTTTGTGAACCACGCCGGGGTCACACTGCACATTGACAACTTGAAGGGTTTCAACGCCCACCACCAGTGCGAAACCATCTTCAAGGCGTTTGCCCGTGCCATGCGTTTTGCGCTGGAGCGCGATGAGCGCATGGCGGGTGTGATTCCGTCCACCAAAGGCAGTCTGTAAAGATGTGAGCTGCTGTCGCTTGTGTACTCTATGTTTGCAAGCGAAAGTACATTGAAACCCAGTAATAACGGGCGCTAAGTGCTATGAGTTCAGTGAACAACACCGTGGCTGTGGTCGATTACGAGATGGGCAACCTGCGCTCGGTCTCGCAAGCTGTCAAAACTGCTGCCATGGGGACGGACGTGCGTGTCATCGTCACGCAAGACCCGGCCCAGGTGCGTGCCGCCAGCCGCATCGTGCTGCCCGGGCAAGGCGCCATGCGCGACTGCATGGCCGCGCTCAAGGCCTCGGGCCTGCAAGAGGCGGTACTTGAGGCTGCAGCCACCAAGCCGCTTTTTGGCGTGTGCGTGGGCATGCAAATGCTGCTGGAGCACAGCCAAGAGGGCAATACCCCTTCGCTGGGGCTGATTCCGGGGCACGTGCAGCGCTTTGAGCTGGCAGGCCGCATGCAACCCGATGGCAGCCGCTACAAAGTGCCGCAAATGGGCTGGAACCAGGTGTTCCAGAGCTCGCCCGGTGGCGTACGCCACGCCATGTGGGATGGTATCCCTGATGGGGCGTATTTCTACTTTGTGCACAGTTTTTATGCGGTGCCGGCTGACGCAGCACATTGCGCGGCTGAGACAGATTACGGCGGACAGTTTGCATCTGCCATTGCACGCGATAAGATTTTTGCTACGCAATTCCATCCGGAAAAGAGTGCGGACCATGGCCTGGCCCTGTACCGCAACTTCTTGCACTGGAATCCGTAAGTCTCCTTTTTCTTCAACCCTGGCCACCCCTGAGTTAGTCGGCCTCCTTTAGGCAAAGCCTCTCGCACATCATGCTGCTGATTCCCGCCATCGACCTCAAAGACGGACAGTGCGTCCGCCTCAAACAAGGTGATATGGACCAGTCCACCACATTCGGTAACCCTGCTGAGATGGCCCGTCGCTGGCTGGATGCCGGGGCACGCCGTCTGCATCTGGTGGACCTCAATGGCGCTTTTGCTGGCCAGCCCAAGAATTTGGCAGCCATCAAAGCCATCCTCAAGGAAGTCAACGGTGAGATTCCGGTCCAGCTCGGTGGTGGTATCCGCGATCTGGACACCATCGAACGCTACGTGGATGCGGGGCTGGAGTACGTCATCATTGGCACGGCTGCGGTGAAAAATCCGGGCTTTTTGCAAGATGCCTGCAGCGCCTTTGCAGGCCGGGTGATCGTCGGGCTGGACGCCAAGGACGGCAAGGTTGCCATCGACGGCTGGAGCAAGCTGACCGGCCAGGACGTGCTGGATGTGGCCAAGCGCTTTGAAGACTGGGGCGTGGAATCCATCATCTACACCGACATTGGCCGCGACGGCATGCTCTCGGGCATCAACATCGATGCCACCGTCAAGCTGGCGCAGTCGCTGAAGATTCCGGTGATCGCCTCCGGCGGTCTGGCCAGCATTCAAGACATCAGGGATCTGTGCGCTGTCGAAGACGAAGGCGTAGAAGGCGTGATCTGCGGGCGCGCCATCTATACCGGTGATCTGGATTTTGCCGAAGGCCAGAAGCTGGCAGATCAGCTCAATGGCTACGAAGACGACGACAGCGAATACCCACAATGACCGAACCCCAAGCCACGCGTGAAATCTGGCGTGGCCTAGCCTGCACCCAGATCACCTTGCCCAGCGGTGACTGTGTGCGGGTGTCTGACCTGGGCGCGCAGGTGCTGTCCTGGCAGGTGGGTGGGCAAGAGCGATTGTTTTTGTCCGAATCTGCTGTGCTTGACGGCTCTGCCGCCATTCGTGGTGGTGTGCCTGTGTGCTTTCCCCAGTTCAACCAGCGTGGGCCCTTGCCCAAGCACGGGCTGGTGCGGCGCAGTGCCTGGCAATGGCGCAGCGCGCAAGTGCACGGCGAGGCCATCACGGCACGCTGGCAGTGGGATGCGGCAGTGCCCTGGCACGCCGACTTTGCGCACGGCGTGCGTGCCGAGGTAGCGGTCACGGTATCACCCGATACGCTGACCGTGCAACTGTCTGCCACCAACACCGGAGGCACAGCGTTTGCATTTACAGGAGCGCTGCACACCTATCTGGCCATACAGGGTGCAGACATTGCAGCCCTGAACGGGCTGGAAGGGGCGGCTTTTTGGAATGCTGCAAAAGCCTTTTCACCGGCGGTGCAAAGCGGCAGCGTGGTGCTGGGTGAAGAGGTGGACCGTGTGTATGCACGTCCACTGCAGGCGCTGGAGCTTCGGGATGCGGCAGGCAGCCTGCGCATCAGCCAGGATGGCGCCTGGCCAGACACGGTGGTATGGAACCCCGGGGCCGCGCTGTGCGCCAGCTTGCCCGATATGCACGCTGGTGACTGGATGCGCATGCTGTGCGTAGAAGCAGCGGCCATCAACCAGCCCGTGGCCCTGCACCCAGGCCAGCGCTGGCATGCGGCGCAAACTTTGCAGGTCGTGGCTTAAGGGCCGCTGCCTATATGTCTGATCTTCTTCGATAGAAAACGCTTTTTCATGCTCGCCAAACGCATCATTCCTTGTCTCGACGTGACCGGTGGCCGCGTGGTCAAAGGCGTTAATTTTCTGGAGCTGCGCGACGCAGGCGATCCGGTCGAAATTGCAGCGCGCTACAACGCGCAAGGCGCAGACGAACTGACGTTTCTGGATATCACCGCCACCAGCGATGGCCGTGATCTGATCTTGCCCATCATTGAGGCCGTGGCCGCACAGGTGTTTATTCCGCTGACGGTGGGCGGGGGCGTGCGCGCCGTAGAAGACGTACGCCGCCTGCTGAATGCTGGCGCAGACAAAACCAGTTTTAACTCTGCCGCCATTGCCAACCCGGCCACGATCAACGCCTGCAGCGACAAATATGGCGCACAGTGCATCGTGGTCGCTATTGATGCCAAGCGCCGCACGCCCGAAGAAGAGCTGCGCATTGGGCCCGGTGGCACGCCCATGGGCGCTGGCTGGGATGTATACAGCCACGGCGGCCGCAAGAATGTGGGGCTGGATGTGGTGCGCTGGGCTCAAGAGATGGCACAGCGCGGTGCGGGTGAGATTTTGCTGACCAGCATGGACAAGGATGGCACCAAGAGCGGTTTTGACTTGGCGCTGACCCGTGCCGTGGCCGATGCCGTCGGCGTGCCCGTGATCGCTTCAGGCGGTGTGGGCAACCTGGACCATCTGGCAGACGGTGTGCAGCAAGGCGGCGCTGACGCGGTGCTGGCGGCCAGCATTTTTCACTACGGTGAATACACGGTGCAGCAGGCCAAGGAACGCATGCGCGAGCGCGGCATTCCAGTGCGTCTGTGAGTGGAAAACAGCGCTTGAGGCTGCGTGGGCAGCAATTGCCGCAGCGCTGCTGCAGTATTTGGTGCAGGCGCTGCGCTGCAGCTTTGCAGGTGTGCTGAGCTGGCCATTGAGGAATCAAAGAAGTGAGCTTCTCACGCTTTGTTTATAAGCATTTGCATGTGATTTATATTTGAAATCGGCTTCCAGTATGCGCTGGTAGCTATATAAAAAATCAGGACGTCTATGAGCTGGTTGGATCAAGTTCAATGGGATGCACAGGGTCTGGTGCCCGTGATTGCACAAGAGCAAAGCAGCGGCGATGTAGTGATGTTTGCGTGGATGAACCGCGAGGCATTGCAAAAAACAGCTGAACTGGGCCGTGCCGTGTACTTCAGCCGTTCGCGCAACAGGCTGTGGTTCAAGGGCGAAGAGTCAGGCCATGAGCAAACCGTGCACGAGATGCGCATTGACTGCGACAACGACGTCATCTTGCTCAAAATTACCCAGCAAGGGCACGTGCCCGGTATTGCCTGTCATACGGGACGGCACTCTTGTTTTTACAGTGTTCTGAAGGACGGGCAGTGGGCAGCCATTGATCCGGTCTTGAAAGATCCAGCATCCATCTACAAATAAAGTCATGTCTGAACACAACACCGCGTCGGTTGAAGGCGCATTGGCCCGTCTTGCTGCTGTCATTGAAAGCCGCAAGACTGCGAACGGGGGCGATCCCGATAAAAGCTATGTGGCCCGCTTGTTGCATAAAGGCCCTGATGCTTTTCTCAAGAAGATCGGGGAAGAAGCCACCGAGGTGGTGATGGCCGCCAAGGACGTGGACGCAGGCGCTGACAAAGGAAAAATCCTTTATGAAGTTGCGGACTTGTGGTTCCACACCATGATTGCGCTGTCGCACTATGGGCTGACGCCCGCTGACGTGGTGGCCGAGCTGGAGCGCCGTGAAGGCACCAGCGGTCTGGAAGAAAAAGCGTTACGCAAGGCCCAGGACCGGGCTGTGCAGGAAGGGAGATCAGAGTGAACGATGACATTATTGAAGTCCGCGCTGTCGACCAGGCCACACTCGATGGCCTCAACGCCTGGGGCTGGGTGAGCTATGTGCTGCACCTGATCGTGGCTATTGCGGCGGTATTGCCCGGTGCCCAGGTCAGCGTTGCAGTGCTGTTGATCGCACTGGTGATTGACTTGGTCAAGCGCTCAGATGCCGTGGGCACATGGCACGCATCGCACTTTACATGGCGTTTGCGCAGCATGATCTGGGCAGGCATTTTGTATGTGGTGACGGCGCCGCTGTGGCTGCTGTTCTTTGTGCCAGGCTGGATCGCATGGTGCGTAATTTCCATCTGGTTCCTCTACCGCATCGTGCGCGGCATGATTGCCATGAACAAGCAGCAGCCGCTGCCGGTTTAACCCTCACGATTGCTGCCCATGACGCACCCTCCCGCTTCTGTGAAATGTCTGAATCTGGCACTGCAAGGCGGGGGATCGCACGGTGCATTTACCTGGGGTGTGCTGGATGCGCTGCTCGAAGATGGCGGCTTCCAGTTTCCCGGTATCAGCGGCACCAGTGCCGGCGCGCTCAATGCAGTGGCCGTAGCGCAGGGCTTTGCGCAGGGTGCCCTGGAGTTTCCGCAGGATCAGGCCAGCCGCCATGGCGCGTCCTGCGCCCATGCCCGCGCTGCGCTGCGCAAACTGTGGGAAGGGGTTGGCGCCATGGGCGCTTTCACCTGGGGGGTGCCAGTAGCCAACAACCCGCTGATGGGCATGATGAGCCAGTTCCTGTCGCCCTATCAGACCAATCCGCTGGACATCAATCCGCTGCGCAAACTGCTGCAGCGGACCGTAGATTTTGAGACGCTGACCCAGGCCTGGGGGCGCGATGGCATGCCCAAGCTGTTTGTCTGTGCCACGAATGTGCGCACCGGCAAGGGTGAAATATTTACCGATACCCGCCTGAGTGCCGATGCCATCATGGCTTCTGCCTGCCTGCCCCAGCTGTACAAGGCTGTGGAGATTGACGGTGAGCGGTACTGGGATGGCGGTTTTTCCGGCAACCCTGCGCTGTACCCGCTGATCTATCGCACCGAATGCACCGATATGCTGCTGGTGCAAATCAACCCCGTGGAGCACCCAGACCTGCCAGACACTGCCAACGACATCATGGAGCGCATCAACGAGGTGACGTTCAATGCCGGCCTGCTCAGTGAACTGCGTGCGATTGATTTTGTGCGCCGCATGCTGGCCGAGGGGCGGCTGGATGCCGCACGCTACAAAAACGTGCTGATGCACCGTATCGACGGAGGCTCTGCGCTCAGCCGTTATGGTGCTTCCAGCAAATCGCGGGTAGACATGGCTTTCTTGCTCAAATTGTTTGAGCTGGGCCGCAAGCAAGGTGAGCAATGGGTGCATGATCACCGCAGCGATGTGGGCGTTCGCCAGACGCTGCAGATTGTGGACAATCTATGACTGAGGCCCTCAGCGGCCAGATCTGACACCGACAACACCGATTTTCCAAAGCCAGCCATGACCGATCACGCACACCCTGCGCATGACCCCCACTGTATTTTCTGCAAGATCACTGCAGGCCAAATTCCCAGCAACAAGGTGTATGAAGACGAAGAACTGTTCGCCTTCCATGACATTCGTCCCGCTGCGCCCGTGCATTTCTTGATCGTGCCTAAAAAGCACATTGTCTCGCTGGCCCACGCCTGCCCGGACGATGAGGCATTGCTGGGCAAAATCATGGTGCTGGCCCCCAGGCTGGCACTGGAGCAGGGCTGCAATCCATACCCGGAAGGTGGTTTTCGCACTGTGGTGAACACGGGCGCCGAGGGTGGCCAGGAAGTCCATCACCTGCACGTGCATGTGATGGGTGGCCCCCGCCCTTGGAAGCACGGCTAAATCTGGGTGAACATACACAGCCGCACGCGCAAACTTAAGGCCATCTCTGGCGCTGTGTTGCGGCGGCACGTCTAAAATGGCTGGTATTCGTTAGGAGTAATCTCATGGGAACGTTTTCCGTTTGGCACTGGTTGATCGTGCTGGTGATCGTCGTTTTGGTGTTTGGCACCAAGAAACTCAAAAACTTGGGTGGCGATCTCGGTGGTGCAGTTAAGGGCTTCAAGGACGGTATGAAAGAAGGCGGCGCTGCTGCTGACACCACGGCTGACAAAGCCGCAGTGGCAGACCAGTCCATCGCTGACAAGACCACGATTGATGTCGACGCCAAGCAAAAGAGCTAATGGCTGAACATGGCAGCAAGCACCTGCAAGGGGCGTTGGCATGATTGATATCGGTATCTCCAAGCTGGCGCTGATTGGTGCAGTGGCCCTGGTGGTCATCGGCCCCGAAAAGCTGCCACGGGTGGCACGTACGGTGGGCACCTTGCTGGGCAAGGCGCAGCGCTATGTGTCCGACGTCAAGGCTGAAGTGAGTCGCTCCATGGAGCTGGACGAGCTCAAGAAGATGAAGGAGTCGATGGAGACTGCAGTGCACGATGTCGAAAAGTCGGTGCATTCAGCCTCCAGTGACCTGGAAAAAGACTGGCGCGATGCCACCAATTTCGAGTCTGATTTCGACAGCAACTCCAGCACACTGGCCAGCGACTACAGCAGCTACGACAGCAGCAGTACCGTCTCTCCAGCGTACAAAAATCCGGGCAAAAACTTCCGTATCAAGCGTGGGGCGGTGCCACGCTGGTACAAGGCGCGCGCCGGGGTGCGTACGCATGTGCAATCGGGCGCAGCACGTGTGGCGCGTTTCAGGCCCAAGCGTTAACGCTCAAGCCTGATGAAACAGTGCGGCGCTTTGTAATGAAGGCAGCGCTGGTGCTTTTATTTTCTTGATCCGCAGGGCCGCAGGGCCCGGTTCTTTTTTGACCATGTCCGACAAACCCTCCAAAGACGACGAGCTGGCCGGCACCGAGCAGCCCTTTGTGCAGCACCTGATGGAGCTGCGTGATCGGCTGCTGTACTGCATTTACGGCATTGCCGTGGCGGTGGCGGTTCTGGCTATCTGGCCCGGGCCCAATGGCCTGATTGACTTCATCGCGCATCCCATCAAGATGCACATGCCCCCCGATTCCAAGCTGATTGCGGTGGGTGTGTTCACGCCATTTTTTGTGCCGCTCAAGGTGCTGATGATGGTGGGCATCTTGGCCGTGCTGCCGTGGCTGATGTACCAGCTGTGGGCGTTTGTAGCACCCGGCCTGTATGTGCATGAAAAGAAGTTTGCACTGCCGCTAATTATTTTTGGCAGCTTGCTCGCTTACGTGGGTATCGCGTTTGTGCAGTTCTTTGTACTGGACAAGATGTTTGCCTTCATTCAGGGCTTCACCCCCGACAGCGTAGCGGCCACGCCCGACATTGCCTCGTATGTAGAGGCGATTTTGTCCCTGTACCTGGCTTTTGGCATGGCGTTTCAGGTGCCCATCGTTGTGATGCTGCTGGTACGCTTTGGCATTGTGGAGATCGCCAAGCTCAAGAGCTTTCGGGGCTACTTCATTGTGCTGGCCTTCATCATTGCTGCGGTGGTCACGCCGCCCGATGTGATCTCGCAGCTGGCGCTGGCCATTCCCATGTGCTTGCTCTATGAGGTGGGCATTGTGGCTGCAGGCTGGTTTGTGAAAGCTTCTAAAAAGCCGGAAGACGCAGAGCCAGACCAAGTTTGATGCTTGTATCAGCTCACCCATAAAAAAACCCGCTGACATGCACTGTCAGCGGGTTTTTTTATGAGGGGATATTTAGAGCCGCTAACGCCACCTCTGATACGTCGTTGCTTTGCCTTGTCGTACGCCTGTACTGCCTACGGCTTCACGTCTCGTCTCAGTCGCAAATCTGCGATTTGCTAGGTGGTGTTAGCCACTCTTAATAAAAATAGCACCCAACGCTTATTTTTAGGTATTTTCAAAGTCTTTTGATTTTGAAATTCCCATATATCAAGCGCTGGCTGATCTTGTTTTTACTGAATCAACGAGGCTGGCGTGTACGCTGTGGCGTTGGGCGTTCACCGGGGGTGATACTCAGTGTCAGGCTTTCACTGCCGCGCTGAATGCCAAAGCTGGCAGGCGTGCCCGGGGGTAGTGCGGCCACCGCCGTCATCATCTCGCCGACATTGCGCATGGCCTGGTCGTTCACTTGCACGATCACATCACCGGGCAGCATGCCTGCCTTGGCCGCAGGGCCAGCCTGCAGTACGCCGGTAATAATGACGCCTTGGCGGGCTTTGACACCAAAGGTTTCAGCCAGTTCCGGTGAAAGCTCATTGGGCTCCACGCCAATCCAGCCCCGGGTGACGCGGCCGTCTTTGACCAGCCCGTCCATCACCAGTTTGGCGGTCGATACGGGGATGGCAAAGCCAATACCCATGCTGCCGCCCGACTGCGAGTAGATGGCGGTGTTGATGCCCAGCAGATTGCCGTCCACATCGATCAGTGCGCCACCGGAGTTGCCCGGGTTGATGGCGGCATCGGTCTGAATAAAGTTTTCAAACGTATTGATACCCAGCTGGTTGCGCCCCAGGGCGCTGACAATGCCGCTGGTCACCGTCTGGCCCACGCCAAATGGGTTGCCAATGGCCAGTACGGTGTCGCCCACCACGGCGTGGTCAGAGTTGCCCAGTACAATCACGGGCAGCTTGTCCAGCTCGATCTTGAGTACGGCCAGGTCGGTGTCTGGATCGGTGCCGATGACGCGGGCTTTGGATTGACGGCCATCTGACAGCGTCACTTCAATCTGGTCTGCGCCTTCTACCACGTGGTTATTGGTCAGGATGTAGCCGTCTGGGCTGACGATTACGCCGCTGCCCAGACCGGCCTGCTGCTGCGCGCCCACATCACCAAAGAAGAACTGAAACCAGGGGTCGTTGCTGCGCGGGTGGCGCACTTCTTTGCTGGTGTTGATGCTGACCACGGCGGGCATGGCTTTTTGTGCGGCAGCGGCCAGGCTGCCAGGGGCAAATTCAGTGCGTGGCTCTGAAGGCGCTTCCAGCAAAGAAATGCCGGCACGGCTGTAGGTGGCGCCACGCTTGAGCCAGCTGGGCTGCAAAGTGGCAACGACAAAATAAGCAGCCAGCAGCACGGTGACAGCCTGGGAAAACAAAAGCCAGTAGCGCTTCATATACAGAGGAGTGAGTAGGGCAATAGGTACAGAGCGTACGCGCAAACGCACAACTGTTGCAGGCCGGATGGGCCGTCCTGAGCATGGTGCACGCAAGGTGTCGCAAACGGAGATGGGTTGCATCTATTTCGCGAAACCGCATCGTGGTTTGCGATGTTTAGCCAAAACCCTGTCAGTACAAACCCTAGAATGTTTTCCCGACTGCGCCACACTGTGTTCTCTCTTGACCTCGCTCACCCGCGCAGGTTCAGCAATGCAAAGGCTTCATCACCGTGAAGTCCTGAAGAACAGTCCAGTCTTGCCCTGACGCATCTATCCGTTGCCATGGCTCTCGCGCTGTCTGACCTTTTGAACCGGAAAGACAACCCCATGAGTAAGCATCCGAATGCACAAGCCCACCAAGTGGCGGGCGGTGCACACCATCGTCCTCTCAACCGCGAGGACTACAAGACTCTGAGCCTGTCTGCCTTGGGCGGCACACTGGAGTTTTACGATTTCGTCGTGTTCGTGTTCTTTCAGAACGTGATCGGCGCGCTATTTTTTCCAGCTGACATGCCCGAGTGGATGCGCCAGCTACAAACGCTGGGCATTTTTGCCGCCGGCTATCTGGCGCGTCCTCTGGGCGGCATCATCATTGCCCACTACGGCGACAAGATTGGCCGCAAGAAAATGTTCACGCTGTCCATCTTTTTGATGGCCGTGCCCACGCTGGTCATTGGTCTGCTGCCTACATACGTCAGCATTGGTATTGCAGCGCCGCTGCTACTGCTGCTGATGCGCGTGCTGCAAGGTGCTGCCATTGGTGGCGAGATGCCAGGTGCCTGGGTGTTTGTGGCTGAGCACTCGCCAGCCAAGAACTACGGCCTTGCCATTGGTACGCTGACGTCGGGCATTACCGGCGGTATTTTCCTGGGCTCCATCTTTGGCGTCTGGCTCAATAGCACCTATACACAGGCTGAAATCCACGACTGGGCCTGGCGCATGCCGTTCATTGTGGGTGGTGTACTGGGCCTGGTTTCTGTGTATCTGCGCAAGTTTCTGCATGAGACACCGCTGTTTCAGGACATGCAAAAACGCAAGGCTGCCGATGTGGAAATGCCCATCAAGACCATCTGGCGTGAGCACAAGCAAGCTTGCTGGCTGGTGGCGCTGATGACCTGGGTGCTGTCCACCGCCGTGGTGGTGGTGGTGCTGATGACGCCGTCCTACCTGCAAAAGGTATTTCACATCGCCCCAGCGGCTGCCATGACGGCCAATGCCGTGGCCACCGTAACGCTGACCATTGGCTGCGTGTTCTGGGGCTGGCTGAACGACAAGATTGGCACCAAGTGGACCATGGTGCTGGGCTGGGGCGGCATGACGGCTTCTGCCTATTTCTTTTACCTGAACCTGCCCGGCGAAGATACTTTGGTGCTGCGCTATGCGCTGGTGGGCTTCTTTGTTGGCTCTATCTCGCTGCTGCCTATTGTCGGTGTGCGCGCCTTCCCAGTGGCCGTGCGCTTTACGGGCTTGTCCTTTGCCTACAACATGGCTTACGCCGTGTTCGGTGGCCTGACTCCCGTGCTGGTGTCGGTGTGGCAGCAGGTCGATATGATGGCACCGGCCCACTATGTGGCGGCCATGGGTGTGCTGGGTGCTTCCATCGGCTTTTTCTGGCCCATGGCATCGCGTGGCTGGCAGCCCAAAGTCAGGAAGTAAACAGGCCTCTGGTCTGGTCCTTGATTTCAAGGGCAGCTTCGGCTGCCTTTTTTGTGCCTGTGCGCGTTGTGGGTGTGATGGCTTGGCACAATCGAGCCCATGATCCAGCGCCAAGACCTCCTCGCCCATTTCGATGCCCTGCTGCAGCCTGAGCGTTTCAAAGACTACGGCCCCAATGGCCTGCAGGTCGAGGGCAAGACAGACATACGCCATATCGTCAGCGGTGTTACGGCCAGCAGAGCCTTGATCGAGGCCGCCATTGCCGATGGGGCTGACGCTATTTTTGTCCATCACGGGCTGTTTTGGCGTGGCATGGATGGACGTATTACCGGCTGGATGAAAGAACGCATCCGCCTGTTGCTGGCGCATGACATCAGTCTGTTTGCCTACCACCTGCCGCTGGATGCGCACCCTGAGCTGGGCAATAACGCCCAGCTGGGCGCTCGACTGGGCGTGCAATGCGATGGCACGTTTGGTGATCAGGCTCTGGGCATGCTGGGCCATGTCAGCTTCGCCAACTCCGATGCACTGGCTGCACACGTTCAGGCAGTGCTGGGCCGGCCCGTCACTTGTGTGAGTGGTGCGCCCAGCCAGCCTATCAGGCGTCTGGCGTGGTGCACGGGTGGGGCCCAGGGCTTTTATGAAAGTGCCTTGGCCGCTGGCGCTGATGCGTTTGTCACCGGCGAGATTTCGGAACCACAGGCCCATCTGGCCCGTGAAACAGGTAGTACTTTTATTGCTGCAGGTCATCACGCCACAGAGCGTTATGGCGCACCTGCTGTGGCAGCGCATGCAGCGCAGCAGCTGGGTGTGTCACATCGTTTCATTGAAATTGATAATCCGGCTTAAGTTTGATAGCTGCTGGCGGTTACTGCATAAGCTTTGGAGGCCGGTTACATGAAAAATAGAAAAGCCATCGCCATTACACAAGGCGACTCAGCGGGCATTGGGCCCGAGATCATCGCCAAAGCATTTCGTGATCAGCCAGCACTGTTGCAGGGCTGCTTTGTGGCCGGTGATGTCGCAACCATGCGTCGTGGTGCCCACGCCATCTTGCAAGCAGGAGACGGTCATTTGCCTGTGGCGGTCATTGCCTCGCCTGAGGAGGCATGGAAGGTGCCACCGCGCTGCATGCCTGTGCTGCAGGTGCCTGGTATGCCTGCACCAGCAACCTGGGGGGCCGTGAGTGCAGAGGCTGGCCGGGGTGCGGCATTGAGCGTGCAATGGGCCGCGCGCGCGGCACTGCATGGTGATATTGCGGCCCTGGTGACGGCGCCGCTGCACAAAGAAGCTTTGCACGCTGCTGGGGTGCGTTTTCCGGGCCATACCGAGTTGCTGCAAGCCGAGGCAGCACAGCATGCGGGGGTCAGCCTGGAGGCCATGCCAGTGCGCATGATGCTGGCCAACAATGAGTTGCGCACCGTGCTGGTGAGCATTCATGTCTCGCTGCGCCAGGCGATTGAGGCAGTGACGTATGACAACATCTTGCAGACACTGCGCATCACCCATGCGGCTTTGCAGCGCATGCTGGGCCGTGTACCGCGTATCGCAGTGGCAGGCCTGAATCCACACGCCGGGGAGGGCGGATTATTTGGCAGTGAAGAGCGCACCACCATTGCCCCCGCTGTGGCTGCTGCACGCGGGGAGGGAATGGATGTGCAGGGACCATTTGCACCAGACACAATCTTTATGCGCGCAAGAGATGTTGACGGCCACGCTGGGGAATTCGACGTGGTGTTGGCGATGTACCACGACCAAGGGTTGATCCCGATCAAGTATTAGGGTGTTGAGGAGGGGGTGAACGTGACTTTGGGCTTGCCCCTGGTGCGTACCAGCCCTGACCATGGCACCGCTTTTGACATCGCTGGGCAAGGCATTGCCAACGCATCCAGCCTGATTGAAGCGGTGCGCATGGCGTGGCGTTTGGCTGCGCCAGCCGACCATTAAAACAAAGGCCGCCCATTCATGGAGCGGCCCGGGTGGGGTGCCAGCGGTACATCAACCGCTGGGCGAAAGGTGTTGAATCAACGGCGCAACTGGTCGCGAATTTCACGCAGCAGCAGCACCTCTTCTGTTGCGACCTCGGGTTGCGCAGGTGCTGCAGGTGCTTCACGTTTTAAGCGATTGATTTGCTTGATCATTATGAAAATGATGAAGGCCAGAATTACAAAATTTACAGCCACGGTGATGAAGTTGCCATAGGCGAAAACCGGAATTCCTGCCGTTTTCAGCGCCGCCAAAGTGCGCGGTGTTCCCTCAGGCACTGAGCCCAGAACAACAAACAAGTTCGAGAAATCCAGCTTGCCAAAGACCAGGCCGACCATTGGCATGATCAGGTCGTTGACGACGGAATCAACGATTTTCCCAAACGCCCCACCAATGATCACGCCAACGGCCAAATCCATCACATTGCCTTTGACCGCAAACTCACGAAACTCCTGCATCATGCCCATACACGTGCTCCATACATTGATTGAGATACGGCATATTGCGTGATCTAACGCAAGAAGCGTGTCAGACGCGTGCTTGGATTCCGGTTTTTCGCTCCGCTACAATTTCTCGATTGTCCTTATACCTAGCGATGTTTATCGAGGATCCCCATGAGCGAAACACCTGTCGACTCCAGCAAACGGACGTGGATCATCACGTCCGCCTGTGCTGGTGCGGTAGGCGGCGTGGCAGCCGCTGTACCCTTTGTGAGTACCTTTCAGCCTTCGGAAAAGGCCAAGGCCGCTGGGGCCGCAGTAGAGGTAGATATTTCCGCCCTGCAACCTGGCGAGAAGCTCACGGTTGAATGGCGCGGCAAGCCCGTGTGGATCATTCGTCGCACCAAAGAGCAGCTCGACGATCTGGCAACCCTGGATTCGCAACTGGCTGACCCGGACTCCAAGCGCAACCCTGACGAGTTCACTCCTGTTTACGCCCGCAACACCTGGCGCTCGATCAAGGAAGAGGTTCTGGTCTGCGTAGGTATCTGCACCCACTTGGGTTGCTCGCCTGTCGATAAGTTCCACACCGGTGCTCAGCCTTCGCTGCCCGCCGACTGGAAGGGCGGCTTCCTGTGCCCTTGCCACGGTTCAACCTTTGACATGGCTGGTCGCGTGTTCAAGAACAAGCCCGCTCCAGACAACCTGGAAGTGCCACCCCACATGTACCTGTCAGAGACCCAACTCCTGATCGGTGAAGACAAGGCTTGAGGGAGTTAACACAACATGGCCCACGAATTCAAAGAACTCGACCCGAATGCCTCCACCGGCGCCAAGGTGACGAACTGGTTTGAAAACCGGTTTCCATCGGCATTTGCTGGCTACAAGCAGCACATGTCGGAGTACTACGCTCCTAAAAACTTCAACTTCTGGTACATCTTCGGCTCGCTGGCGCTGCTGGTGCTGGTGATCCAGATCGTGACCGGTATCTTTCTGGTCATGCACTACAAGCCAGATGCTGAAAAGGCATTCGCTTCTGTGGAATACATCATGCGTGATGTGCCCTGGGGCTGGCTGATTCGCTACATGCACTCCACAGGCGCTTCGGCCTTCTTTGTGGTGGTGTATTTGCACATGTTCCGTGGCCTTTTGTACGGTTCCTATCGCAAGCCGCGTGAGCTGGTCTGGATCTTTGGCTGTGCCATCTTCCTGGCGCTGATGGCCGAAGCCTTCATGGGCTATCTGCTGCCATGGGGCCAGATGTCGTACTGGGGTGCGCAGGTGATTGTTAACCTGTTTGCAGCCATTCCCTTCGTGGGGCCCGATCTGGCGCTGCTGATTCGTGGTGACTACGTGGTGGGTGATGCAACGCTCAACCGCTTCTTCAGCTTCCACGTGATTGCCGTGCCGCTGGTGCTGCTGGGCTTGGTGGTTGCGCACTTGCTGGCGCTGCACGATGTGGGTTCGAACAATCCTGATGGCGTGGAAATCAAGGCCCCTGGCGCGCCCAAGGATGCCAAGGGTAACCCGCTGGATGGCATTCCCTTCCACCCTTACTACACGGTGCACGACATCTTTGGCGTGGGTGTGTTCCTGTTCCTGTTCTCGGCGGTGGTGTTCTTTGCGCCTGAGTTCGGTGGCTACTTCTTGGAATACAACAACTTTATTCCTGCTGATCCGCTGAAGACGCCTGCGCACATTGCACCCGTCTGGTATTTCACGCCGTTCTATTCGATGCTGCGTGCGATCACCACGGAGATGATGTACGTGCTGGTTGCCTGCGTGGGCTTGGCTGCCGTGTTTGCGGTGTTCAAAACCAAGATGGCTGGCTTGTTCAAGCTGGTGATCGCAGGTGCTGCGGTTGTCGTCGTGGCCTTGATGCTGGGTATTGATGCCAAGTTCTGGGGTGTGGTGGTCATGGGTGGTGCGGTGGTGATCTTGTTTGGTCTGCCATGGTTTGACCTGAGCCCCGTGAAGTCCATCCGCTACCGTCCTAGCTGGCATAAATACCTGTATGCCGTGTTTGTGGTGAACTTCCTGATCTTGGGCTACCTGGGTGTGCAGCCTCCATCGCCCATCGGCGAGCGCGTTTCGCAAGTTGGTACTTTGTTCTACTTCGGCTTCTTCTTGTTGATGCCTTGGTGGAGCCAACTGGGCACACCTAAGCCTGTGCCTGATCGCGTGACTTTCAAGCCCCACTGAGCTAGGAGACAAGAACAATGAAAAAACTAATCCTCACGCTGGTGACAGCGCTCGGCCTGGCTGGTGGCGCACTCGCTGCAGGCGGCGGCTTGGTGCCGCTGGACAAGGCACCGGTTGATACCACCAACCAAGCGTCATTGCAAAACGGTGCCAAACTGTTTGTGAACTACTGCCTGGGATGCCACTCTGCTGCATTCATGCGCTTTAACCGATTGACAGACATCGGTCTGAGCGAGCAAGAGATCAAGAGCAACCTGTTGTTCACTACCGACAAGGTAGGGGACACGATGGTGGCCGCGATTGATCCCAAGCAGGCGACCAACTGGTTTGGTGCCAATCCACCTGATTTGACGGTGATTGCCCGTTCACGTGCAGGTGCAGGCGGCTCTGGTGCAGATTACCTCTACACTTTCCTGCGTACGTTCTACCGCGATGAAACCAAAGCCACAGGCTGGAACAATCTGGTGTTCCCTTCGGTGGGTATGCCACACGTGCTGTGGCAGTTGCAGGGCGAGCGCCGTGCAATCTTGGAAAATGTCGAGGTTCATGGGCAAAACACCCAAGTGTTTAAGGGCTGGGAAACCATCTCTCAAGGCACAATGAGCGCACAAGAGTACGATCAGACAGTTGGTGATTTGGTCAACTTCCTGCAATGGATGGGGGAGCCAGCCCAAAATACCCGTATTCGCGTCGGTGTTGGCGTCTTGATTTTCCTGGGCATCTTTATTTTGATCGCCTGGCGATTGAATGCCGCCTTCTGGAAAGACGTCAAATAAATAGACAGCCTGTTGCCACTTTGCACCTGGGTGCAAAGCGGTGTGGTCTTGGTGGAGTGGGCGCTTTTTGAGCGTCCCACTCTTTTTGATTTTTAGGAGCTTCCGCCATGATGGTGCTTTATTCGGGAACGACTTGCCCTTATTCCCACCGTTGCCGCTTTGTGCTGTTCGAAAAGGGAATGGATTTCGAAATCCGTGACGTGGACTTGTACAACAAGCCCGAAGAGATCGCGGCCATGAATCCCTATGGCCAAGTGCCGATCTTGGTCGAACGTGATTTGATCCTGTATGAGTCGAACATCATCAATGAGTACATTGATGAGCGCTTTCCTCATCCTCAGTTGATGCCCGGTGACCCTGTCGATCGCGCACGCGTGCGTCTGTTTTT
>Ga0308157_10003891_pt1 | contig 20796 bp, 23 predicted proteins | sample PhyBR1_FD_201035 | JGI IMG/M metagenome (GOLD analysis project Ga0308157, IMG submission 201035) | Phyllosphere microbial communities from UC Gill Tract Community Farm, Albany, California, United States - DLSLB.R1 | ecosystem: Host-associated > Plants > Phyllosphere > Unclassified | place: USA...
TTCAAGGATCAGGGGCTCACGGTCGAGTTACGACGCGATGCGAAAGCACCTGCGGCCGTTCTGACCGCACCGCTGCAAGGCCTCCAATATGTCGGCGATGCGGAGACCGCGACCTTCTCCGGCAACCAGATCAAGATCGAGGCACCTGGCAAACGCCCGGTACTTTGCCAGAAGGCAACCCGGTTATGAGCGATCCCACTCTAGATGCCGGCGCGACAGATCGTCAGCGACGTACGCTCTGGATCGTCCTGATCCTCAACGCGGCGCTTGCTGTAGCATTCGTCGCTACGGGACTGATCGGCGATTCCAGTGCGCTGATCGCCAATGGTCTCGACAACGGTTCCGATGCCGCGGTCTATGGGCTCAGCATCGTCGCGTTGACGCGCAGCGCACGCTGGAAGCAACTCGCGGCCGGGGTGTCCGGCATCATGCTGCTCCTGTTCGCGGTCGCGGTCCTCATCGATGTCGCGCGCCGTTTCGCGCAGGGCAGCGATCCGATCGGTCCGACCATGATCGGCATGTCGATCGTCGCGGGTATAATCAATTATCTTTGCCTGCGCCTCCTGCAGAAGCTGGAGAACAAGGACGTCAACCTGCGCGCGGCGACGACCTTCAGCCTTAACGACTTCATCTCGAACGGCGGCATTGTCATCGCCGGCGCTTTGGTCATGTGGCTGGGCGTGAACTGGCCGGACCTCGTGGTCGGGCTGGCGACGGCCGCCATCCAATTGTGGGGCGGCATCAAGATCCTGCGCGACGCGAAACAGGATGCGCGCCTAACCAAGGACAATCAGAATGGCTGAGAAAACCAGGCTCGACCTTGCCGTCATCCTGCCCGACGTGCCGGATGCCGCGGACGCCTGCGTCACGCGGCTTGTACAGAGGTTGGTAGACCGCGAAGGCGTCAGCGAAGCCCATGTCGTCCCCGCCAGCGGCGAGACGCCGGCGCAATTGTGCATTCATTACGATCCAGACCGGCTTTCACTCTTTCGCATTCGCAAGGTAGCGTCTGGCGCAGGCGCGCAAATCGGTGCGCGCTATGGTCACGCGATGTTCGACATCGCGGCCATGCATCAACGGCGCGCGCGTACCCTCGCCGATCGATTAAAGGCCATGCCTGGAGTACTGGAAGCCGATGTCGCTGCTGGTGGTCGTGTGCAGGTCGAGTTCGACCGGGAACGCACCGACGAAGCCACCATCCGCAGCGCCGTTGCCGATCGTGACGCGCCCGCTTCCCAAACCTCGAACGACGATCACGCGGGTCACGATCATGGTCCGGGCGAACACGATCACGGCAAGGAGGGACACAACCACAGTCATGGCGGTATCCTCGGACCGAACACCGAGCTGTTCTTCGCGCTCGGCTGCGGTGCCGTCCTCGGCGTCGGCTTCGCGATCGAGAAACTGGTTGTCGGGGCACCGTCCTGGCTGCCGCTCGCCTGCTACCTGATCGCCTATGTTCTGGGCGGCTTCTTCACCGTTCGCGAGGCGATCGATAATCTGCGAATGCGCCGGTTTGAGATCGACACGCTGATGCTGGTCGCCGCGGCGGGGGCGGCCGCGCTCGGCGCCTGGGCGGAAGGCGCGCTGCTCCTGTTCCTGTTCAGCTTTGGCCATGCCCTCGAACATTATGCGATGGGCCGCGCCAAGCGAGCGATCGAGGCACTGGCCGAGCTGGCGCCGAAAACAGCCCTGGTTCGCCGGGAAGGCCGGATCAGCGAGGTCTCAGTCGATACGCTGGTGATGGGCGACATCGTCGTTGTCAAACCCAATGCGCGGCTGCCCGCCGACGGCTTCCTGACACTGGGCTCAAGCAGTATCAACCAGGCGCCTGTGACGGGCGAGAGTATCCCGGTCGACAAGACCGCCGTCGACGATGCGGATCAGGCCCGGGCCGATCCCGACCGCGTCGATGCCGCCAGCCGTGTGTTCGCCGGCACGATCAACGGTAGCGGGGCGATCGAGATAGAGGTCACGCGCTTGTCGACCGAAAGCGCGCTCGCCAAAGTCGTGAAGATGGTCAGCGAGGCTGAGACGCAGAAGTCACCGACGCAACGCATGACCGACCGGTTCGAGCGCGTGTTCGTGCCGGTGGTGTTGGGTCTGGCCGTCCTGCTGCTGTTCGCGTGGGTCGTCATCGATGAACCCTTCCGCGACAGCTTCTACCGCTCGATGGCAGTCCTCGTCGCCGCCAGCCCCTGCGCGCTGGCGATCGCAACGCCGAGCGCCGTGTTGTCGGGTGTCGCTCGCGCCGCGCGCGGCGGTGTGCTGGTGAAGGGCGGCGGGCCGCTGGAGAACCTCGGTTCGCTGACCGCCATCGCTTTCGACAAGACCGGCACGCTCACGGAAGGCCAGCCTCGGATCACCGATGTTGTCGCTATGGCGGGGGTAGCCGATGACCGGCTTCTTATCACGGCCGTCGCCGTGGAAGCCCTGAGCGATCACCCTCTTGCTGCGGCGATCGTCAAGGACGGCAAGACACGCCTAAACGACGCCGCGTTGCCACAGGCTAGCGATCTGGAAAGCCTGACCGGCCGTGGCGTCCGCGCGACGCTGGAGGGCGATCCTGTCACGATCGGCAAGGCCGAGATGTTCGGCAAGGACGGTCTCGCTGCATTGGCCGAAGAAACGATGGCCGCGGTCGAACGGCTCCGCGCGGGCGGGCGGACGACAATGGTCGTGCGACGCGGTGACGTCGATCTGGGCGTGATCGGGCTGATGGATACGCCCCGTGCGGCAGCCAAGGCGACGCTCGCGATGCTGCGCACGCTCGGCATCAAGCGCATGATCATGATCTCGGGCGACAACCAGACGGTCGCTGAGGCAATCGCCCGCGAGGTTGGTATCGACGAGGCATGGGGCGACCTGATGCCGGAAGACAAGGTCGAGGCGATCAAGAAGCTGCGCAGCGACGGCAAGGTGGCGATGGTCGGCGACGGCGTGAACGACGCGCCCGCGATGGCGAATGCGACCGTCGGGATCGCGATGGGCGCGGCGGGCTCCGACGTCGCGTTGGAGACTGCCGACGTGGCGCTGATGGCGGACGACCTCGCCCATCTCCCGTTTGCGGTCGGCCTGTCGCGGCAGACCCGGTCGATCATCCGGCAGAACGTCTTCGTCAGTCTGGGCGTGGTGGCGATCCTGGTGCCCGCGACGATCTTCGGTCTCGGGATCGGGGCAGCCGTCGCCATGCACGAAGGGTCGACGTTGCTTGTCGTCGTGAACGCGTTGCGGCTGCTCGCCTATCGCGATCGGTTCGCCGCGTCGCGGACCGCCTGATGTCCTGGAGACCGCGTCCATCCGATGCGGTCTCCGCAGGTTAGGAAGGACCGTTTGAGATGTCCGATACCACCGTCTCCGGCGTCCTAGCCGTTCGTGCGCAGATCCTCGCACGCAGTCAGACGCTCAACCGCCTGGCGTCGCCTGCTGCGGCGCCGGGTGCAGCTACGGCCGTGCCGCGGACCGAAGCGCCCGCGACATTCGGGGACACCCTCAAGAACATCGTCGGCAAGGTGAACGAAGCGCAGGAAGCGGAGGATGTGGCCACCGAGCGCTACGATCGGGGCGAGACCACTGACATCGTCACTGTAGCGTTGATGCAGAACCGCGCTTCTGTGTCATTCGAGGCGACGCTTCAGGTCAGGAACAAGCTCCTGTCGGCCTACAGGGACATCATGAGCATTCCACTCGGATGACACAGATCAGCCGTGGAATCCTGTCTGGAAGCGTGTTCGTCAGGCGTGCGGGCGTGGTGCTAATCGCTTTGCTCGCCGCGGCGTGCTCGTCCCCAGATGCGGATGCCGATGGCGAGGCGCACAACACCTCGGCGCCCGGTTCCAAGATGCAGATGCATGTCTTCACCTGTGAGGATGGATCATCGATCCTAACTGGCTTGAGTGCCGACAGCTTCGTTGTCGATCTGGTCGGTTCAGCGCCAGAGGACCGTGAAACGCTGACCGTGCCACGCGGACGTGCGCGCGCAGTCGATGGAAGATTGACGGTCGCGATCGGCAAGGATCTGCTCCACCTCGAGCGGATCGGGCAAAAGGGTGGCAACGAACATCTGTCGTTCAGGGGAAAATCATGCTGGCGCTGAGCTATACCATCATTCCGGTCCTCGCGGTTATCCTCGGCGGTGCGTTCGCGACTTGGCGCAGGCCGGGCGACGCGTTCATATCTGCCATGCAGCACCTCGCGGCAGGTGTCGTGTTCGCCGCTGCGGCGACCGAAATCCTGCCTCAGGTCCTGCACGCCGGGTCGCCGCTGGCGACGTTCATCGGCGGATCGGCCGGGGTCGCGGTCATGCTGGGACTGAAAGCATACGAGGCCCGCGCGGCCGGACCGGTCACATTGATATCCGCGGTCGGGATCGACATCGTCGTCGACGGATTGGTGCTGGGCCTTGCGTTCGTCGCCGGCGCCAAGGCGGGCGTTCTGCTCACCGTCGCGCTCACGCTGGAGGTGCTGTTCCTCGGCGTGACGCTGACGACGGAACTCGCTGAATCCATCACCTCTAAACTCAGGATCATCCTTACCGTGGTGGGACTCGCGCTGCTGCTGCCGATCGGCGCGCTGCTGGCGATCCCGGTCGCTGGCTTGTCACCCCCGGTGGTCGCCGGCTTCCTGTGCTTCGGCCTGATGGCGCTTCTGTTCCTCGTCACCGAAGAGTTGCTAGCCGAAGCACACGAGAAGCCGGACACGCCGCTGATCAGTGCGATGTTCTTCGTCGGCTTCCTGACGCTTCTTCTCATCGAGGAAATCGCACTTTGAGTAGGCATCGTTCACGCGGGTTCGATCCAGGAACCGACTATTTTAATAAGGAAAAAAGAATGTCGCTCATCAAGGCGCGCTGGCTCATTCTCAGTGTTGCTATGGCTCTGTCCGCCTGTTCCGCAGAAAAGCCTCCCTACCAGTTCGCGTCAAAAGAGTTGGGTTTGACCGATGCGATGCACGGGGCGAACCCTCCGCACGATAAGACAAGCATGGTCGTGCCATCCACGGGCGATCCGGACACCGACTTCCTGCGAGGCATGATTCCCCATCACGAAGGTGCAGTGGAGATGGCGCGTGCCGTAATCGCTAATGGAACAGATCCAAAAATTCGTGCGATGGCGGAGGAAGTAATCCGAACCCAACAGGCAGAGATCAAGACGATGCAGACTTGGCTTGCCGAACGGCAAGCTTCTGAAAAGGGCTCTCGATGACGGCTCGCAGTCATTTCGACAACGCTTCGCTACCCCTCGCGCCCTCTGCCCCTCGGGCTCCGATGGGACGGATGGCGTGACAGAAGCTCGATGCGATGCGCTCATCATCGGCGGCGGACCAGCGGGATTGACTGCCGCAATCTACCTTGCACGCTGTCATCGGCGCGTCATCGTGGTCGATGAGGGAAATAGCCGGGCAAAATGGATACCGCGTTCGCACAATCACGCCGGTTTTCCGGACGGGATCGCTGGTGATGATCTTCTACAACGGATGCGCGAACAGGCCGAGCGCTACGGTGCTACGATTGTGACTGCCCGCATTGATGCAGTAGCGCAAAACGCCAATGACTTCGACGCTCGCGGGGTGGGAATAACCCTGTCCACGCGATCGATCCTGATCGCAACGGGTGTCGAGAACCGTCGCCCCTCGATCGACGCCGCGGCCCATCGCGACGCACTGGATCGCGGCCTGCTGCGCTACTGCCCGATCTGCGACGGTTATGAAGCGACTGGCCAGGCTATCGGTGTCATCGGTGCGGACACGCATGGCGTCGCTGAGGCGCTGTTCCTTCGCACGTTCTCCGACCGAATAACACTGGTGGCGAACGAGGATTTCGAACTCGACGCTTCCGACCGCGGCGCGCTGGAGGGGGCAGGCATCGCTTTCGCGCCAAGTGCACTCGAACAAATCGACTTTTCTGGAGAACACGTAACGCTGCGTCTAGCCGATGCGACCGAAATGCAGTTCGATACGATCTACCCGGCGTTGGGTTCGGACAGCAATAATGCTCTTGCGAAGCAGCTCGGGGTCGAGCTTAGCGATGATCGCTGTATTGTAGTTGATACCAAACAGCGCACTAGCATCTCGGGTGTTTACGCTGCTGGTGACATCGTTATGGCGCTAGATCAGATAAGCGTCGCCATGGGTCATGCAGCTATCGCCGCAACCGCTTTACATAACGACCTACGCAAGCTCGATGGCCATACCCACTGAAATAAGATTATTAGTCCTTGATAACTGCCATGGAATGAGGCTATGTTGTGTCGATCAGCGAACTGTCTAATTTGACAATGAAATACTCGCCTCCGTTCATCCGCCATCCCATCCACTGGTGGGAGCTGGCGGTCCCAGCCGGCGTATGGATTGCCAGCGCGAAGATGCTATTGGCATGTGCCCGCACGTTGCGCCGGTCAGGATTTCGGCATCCAAATACTATATTTTTGCTTATTCGATTATCGAGTCGATTTTTTCGCATTGGTTTCCGGATTTGGCGGCACTTAGGAAGCAAGTGGCGCTAAACGCTGTAATGTATCTACGGCGCCGACGGGGTCCTGCAGATTGACATCCAATCGCCAGTACCAGTTCATTGTTTCAACGGATCAACACTAATCGTACATCGCACCGGCGTGCGCCCCTTGTTCGCGCGTTTTCTGCACGCCTGCAAAATAACGCGATTGGCGGTGACAATCCGGTCACCCGCCGCGATGTTAGCAAAAGCATCCGGTGCTGCGGCTTGCATAAGCCGCTGACCGGCTTCCCATTTCGGCAGGCCGAGCGTGCGCACCGCCATCCACTCGGGCACCTGCCATTTCGCCGGCAACTCGCGCGCGACGATCCCCGGCACGATCATCCATAGCAGCGCCCCGCCCAGGAACGCCCCGGCGCCGACCTGCCACAGGGTCCGGCGCTGCTCGTCCGCGCGGCGGGCATAACCACCGATGCCGTGCAAGGCGGTGGTCGCCTTGTCCATCTTCTCGCCGGCGGTCGCGATCAAGCGCCGGTCCTCATCACGGGCATGGGCGCCGGCCGCGACGATCCTGTCGGCGACATAGCGCGGCGCGACATTGTCCTCGGCCGCCTTCGCCAGCACGCCGACATTCTGCATGGTCGCGTTAAGCGCTTTCGCCATCTTCCCCAGCGTCTCGCTGTAATCGGGGAATTCCGGCACTTCGGCACGTTCAGCTGCCAGTCGCTCGACGGCGCGGCGCATCAATGCAAGCTCGCCACGCACGCCCTCGAACGCCTCCGCTGCGGCATCTAGTTCGTGATCGTCACCCATGCATTGCTTCTCCTTTTACCGCACGAAAGCACAAACCGGATCATACCCGAAGGCACGAACTCTCACCGGCTCATCCCCCGGTCCCGATCGCGCCCGCGATCAAGCGACGACGACAGGGCATCGCCGATCGCCCGCTCGCGCTCGGTTTTCAGTACCAGCTCGGGCGCGCGGGCGCGCAACGCGGATTCGAGCTGTGGGTCGCGGTGCAGGCCACCCGCGGCCTTCTCCATCCGCTCGCGCAACCGCTCGGCACCGGCGCTGTCGCCGGCCCGCTCCATGCCCGCCCGCGCCTGCTGCATCTTCTGCCAACCCTCCACGAACCGGTCCGCGCGCGCCTCCGGATCGAGCCGCACGCGCTGCTCTTCGGCCATCGCGCGCGCGGCACCGGTCGTATTGCCGCCCGCCACCTGCTCGATCAGCTTCGGGTCGCGCGCCAACGCCGATGCAAGATCACGCGCGGTATGGGGACGGCTCGCGTCCAGCGTCTCACCGGCTTTCTGCAAGGCGCTTTCCTGATGCGGCAGCACCGGCAGCCCCTTGTCGCGCATCCGGCCTATATCGCCCACGGCACGCGCATAGCGTTCGATCGCCTTGGCCTGGTCGGGCTTGCCAGCGGTCGAAAGCCCGCCGCGATCAAGCACTGGCGACGCCGCTTTCTCCAGCGGCGGTTTCGGCCGGAAGCCGGCGAACATGCCCCTGGCCTTGTCGCGGACCTTCTCGACCACCTGGCGCGCGCGTTCCGGGAACCGGATCTCGCGCCGATCGGCGAACGCGCGGGCCTGGTCCTGCTCGGGCTTGGCGTAATCGCCGGCCATGTCCTTGCCCCGCTCGCGGCTGAGCGTGCGGACAAGCTGGCGCTGATCGGCGAAGTCGTCGCGGCCATAATGGAGCTGCACGTCGTCACGATGCCGCGACATGCCGACATAGGCGCTGTGGCGGTCCATGCCGGGGGTGGCGAGGACATGCGCCCGATCGACCGTCACGCCCTGCGATTTGTGAAACGTCGCCGCATAGCCGTGATCGACATGGGCGTAATCCTTGGTGTCGAACGCGACCCCGCGCCCGTCATCGAGGCGCACCGCCATGCCCTCGGGCGATACCCGCTCGATCGTGGCGAGCGTGCCATTCTTCACCCCCATACCCCGTTCGTTACGCAGGAACATGATGCGGTCGCCGGTCGCGAACTGCCGCTCGCCACGCTCGGCCTTCACCGTCACGTTGTCGCCAAGGTCGCCGCTCGCGCGCAACCGGTCGCGCGCCTCGCCATTGAGGCTCTGCACTTCGGCGTTGGTGTGGGTGAGGATGATCCGGGTGCTTCCGGCTTCGGCCTGGCGCGCGCGATCCCACCCGTCGACCAGTTCGCCCCGCGCCTGCTCGCGGGTGTCGGCCGCGTGGACCATGCCCTTGCCGTCATAGGCGTGGATCGCTTCGCCGGTGCGCCCGGTCGCCAGCGCGCGGGTGGCGTCGCGCTGCCAGTCCTCGCGCTGCCGCCTGATCTCGGTGATCTCGGCCGCGCCGTGGCGCTCGGTGACGCTGCGGAACGCCGCGCCCGCCTCGATCGCCTGCAACTGCTCGGGGTCGCCGACCATGACAACCTTGGCCCCGGCATCGCGCGCCTGCGACAGCACCCGCTCCATCTGGCGCGAGCCGATCATGCCGGCCTCGTCCACCACCAGCACGTCCCTAGGGCCTAGCTGCTCGCGCCCCTGCCCCCATGCGTGTTCAAGACTGGCGATGGTGCGGGACCGGATGCCGGACCCGCCCTCAAGGTTCTCGGCCGCGATGCCCGACAATGCCGCGCCACGAACCGTGTAGCCCTGCCCCTCCCATGCCTCGCGCGCGACGCCCAGCATCGCAGATTTGCCGCTGCCGGCGTAGCCGACGACGGACGCCAGCCCTGCGTCGCCGGTGACGTGATCGAACGCGTCGCGCTGCTCGCGGGACAGGACAAGCCCCCGCGCCTCGGCCGCGCCGATCGCGGCGTCACGCTGCCGATCGCCGACACTGTGTTCGCCCCGGCCCGCCAGCTCGTCGCCGGCCCGCTCAAGCCGGTTCTCTACTGCAATCATGTCGCGCGACGTGAACCGCTCCTGGTCCCGCCCGTCCTTCCCCAATGCGACCAGCTCGGGCGACGCCCGTACCGCCCCCATTACCTGGTCGAACTGATCCTTGCCGTCGCTGTGGCGGAACGCGAACGTCGCAAGGTCGCGGGTGGTGAACGTCGCTTGGCTGCGCGTGATCGCGTCCAGCGCGACATTAGGATTGGCGATGATCTTCGCGCCGTTCTCACGGGCGATGCGCGTGTGATCCTCGATCCGCTCCGCCTCAAGTCCCTGCTCCGGCCGGCGCGATGCTGCGGGTCCGATCTTGTGCTGCGGCTCCAGGCCAATCCCCTGCGCCTCATAGGAGCGATGATCGATCCGACCCTCAAGCCCCAGCTCGGCCATGCGCTCGTTGACGTGCGCGCTCCACGCCTCGCGCCAGTCCTTCAACAGCTCGGTGCTGTTCCAGTCCCGGTTCTTCTTCCCGAAGCCGTCCGGTCCCACGTCGCGCATCGTCATCATCACATGCGCGTGCGGCTTCGGCGTGCCGTCCTTCGCCTTGTCCCAATGCACGTTCAGGTCTGCGACCATCCCGCGATCGACAAACTGCTTCTTCACGAAATCGCGTGCGAGCTGGACACCCTGCTTCTCGTTCATCTCGCGCGGAATCGAGAACTCCACTTCGCGGGCAAGCTGCGCGTCCTTGCGCTTCTCACCGGCCTCCACTTCGTTCCACAAGGTCGAGCGGTCGTTTAAACGCTCCGGTGCGCCCTCCGGCAACATCACCTCGGAGTGGATCACACCGGCCTTGTTGCTGAAATCGTGATCGCGGTTCAGACGGTCATCGTGCAGCTCGGACGCGGAACGATAGGCGGCGCTCGCAACGGCGCTCGATCCGTTCGCGCGGCTCACAACCTTGGCGGAAAAATGGTAGATCGCCATGATGCTCCGCACATTGCCTTACTTAGCGCACGTCGGCAACGACGTATAAGCGCGCACTCATCACTCGCTACGCTCCTCATGATTGACTTCGTGCTGCTTCCTGCTTGATCTCTCCATACACTCTGGCAAACTGCCTACAGCAGGGAGAGAATTTGATGAGCCATCCCCATAAGGGTGCGATGAAGCATCATCGCAATGAGCATATTGCCAATGCGCTGGGGATCGATGTGGGTACGCTCAGGAAGCACCCCTTCAGCGTGACGAAAACACCAGTCACAACGGCATGGCGTGAAGATGGGGTAATCTATGGCTGGCGCATTGTTTGGGAGGGGAAAGCACCGCCCGGCATCGATGTGGATGGCACAGCGGGTTCGCTGTGGTCGGATATTCCAGCTGCGTTGGAGGAACTGGATGAGGATAACTCGTGATGCGTAAGGTTCGCGATTACGATGCCGAGCTGAGGGCGCTGAACGACAAGGCTCGGTCGCTCAAGGCGAAGCGGGTCGAACAGCTCGGCCAGCTCGTTGCCGCTACAGGTGCCGATGCGCTGGATGCGCAAACCCTTACCGGCGTCCTGCTCGATGCGATTGGATCGAAAGACGCTGCGGCAAAGGAGGCGTGGCGATCGAAGGGCGCGGCGTTCTTTCAGCGGCGTGGGCGCAAAGGTGGCGGCGTTGCTGCAATCGACGGATCGGGCGCTACGATTGAACCGGGCGGCGACGCTGCGAGCGGAAGCGGCGGAACGGCGAACGGATAGCAGGAGCTGGGTCGTGCAACGTCGCGAACGAACACGCCACCTGATTGAGCTGGGCGGACTGGTCCAGAAAGCTGGCTTGGTCGAGCTGACAGACGATGATCGCGCCACCCTTTACGGCGCGTTGCTTGATCTCGCCGGGCGTGGTCGCGGCGACGATTCTGGCGATATGCTGGCGCTGTGGAAAAGACGCGGAAAACGCGCGTTCGATTCTGAGGCCGATGCACCTTCTGGCTCGCTTGCTGAGGGGTGACCCCGTAACCAGTCCTACCGTGCCTCCGGCCTCAACCTGCTGGTCGCCGCGATCATCCTGTGGAACACCCGCTATCTCGAACAGGCACTGGCCGACATGGGAACGCTGGAAGACGTTGCCCGCCATATCGCACCGCTGGGCTGGGAGCATATCGCGCTCACGGGCGACTATAGCTGGGAGCGGGGCGACAGGCCGGGGCTGGGTCAGCTAAGGCCGCTTCGCACATCGCCCTCATTACTGGCCGCCTGAAACCGTCTGTGGGACCAGAATCACTCAGTTGCGGCCGTTCTCGACCTAACCGGCAATTCCTGTAAGCAAACGTGATTTGGCAACGGAGGTCTTATGCTCATCGTGCTTAGCGGTCTGCCCGGGACCGGCAAGACGACTATTGGGAAGGCGTTGGTTACCAAACGATCGGCAGCCTATGTCCGTGTTGATGAGATCGAGCACGTGCTGAGGCAACAGTCAGGATTTGCCGGCGATATCGGTGCCGCAGGCTATGTCGTTGCTTTCGCCATCGCAGCGTCGAACCTCAAGCTGGGCAACTGGGTTGTTGCCGATAGCGTCAATCCCGTCCCCGAAAGTCGGCAAGGCTGGCGTGGTGTGGCGCAAGCCATTGACGGAGCAGGCGTCTTTGAGGTCGGAATCATCTGTAGCGATGTAGACGAACATAAGCGCCGGGTAGAGGGTCGTGCACCCGACATAGAAGGTTTCAGACTTCCTACGTGGTCGTCCGTCACATCGCACGATTACGTCCCGTGGACCGAACCCCGCCTGATAGTGGACACGGCCCTTTTCAGCGCCGTGGAGGCTGTTGCTATGATTGAACAGCGGCTTGAGATGATAGCCGAGGATCGAGCGCCGTCGCCATGAGCGGACAAACCGCTTTCCAACAACTCCTGCCGTTCGCCGTTCGTTCGCGCCTAGCGTACGTAAAATTCACTTTCGTGCAGTGACCCCAAGGTGGCCTGGTCGCGCGCGCCGCCAACCGCCAGCTCGGCAAATCCGATCGCGAAGCGGCCGGCGTGCTGTCCGCCGCGCAACGCCATACCCACTTTCTCGACTCCCCGCGCATGGCGACGGTGTTGGGCGGCTCGGATTTTACGTTCGCCGGGTTGAAGGATGCGCCGGCGACGGTGTTCCTCGTGCTGCCGCCCGATCGGCTCGCCAGCTATGCGCGCTGGCTGCGGCTGATAGTCGCGCAAGCCCTGACCGAGCTGGCGCGCGCGCCGGGTCGCCCGCCCTGGCCGGTGCTGTTCCTGCTCGACGAGTTCGCGGCCCTCGGCCGTCTCGAACCGGTCGAACGCGCGATGGGACTGATGGCGGGCTATGGCGTCCAGCTCTGGCCGATCCTCCAGGACGTTCACCAGCTCCGCGCGCTATACGGGCAGCGGGCCGGCACCTTCCTGTCTAACGCAGGGGTGCTACAAGTGTTCGGGGTCAACGATCAGGACAGCGCCAAACTCGTCTCCGATCTGGCCGGGCAGGAAACCGTCGTGTTCGAGACCATGAGCCGCGCAATCGACGCGGAAGAAAGCGGCCTATCCTACGGGCAGCAGCATGTCGGCCGCGCCCTCCTCACCCCCGATGAAGTCCGGACGCTGCGCCCCGATCGCCAGCTCCTGTTCCTCGCCGGGCAGCGCCCGATCATCGCCGCCAAGCTGCGCTACTACGACGATCGCGAGTTCGCCGGGCGGTTCGATCCGGCGTGACCGGTCGCGGCCTGCTTGTTCGGCCGCAAACCAACGGGTTGATTTAAGCCCCGCTGGTGACGTTCACTGCGATCAGCACCTGGGATAGTCGAAGGCCCTTTCCCTGCCCTCCACCGCGCTCCTGACGGTCGCTGTGCAACCTTCTGGCCGCTACCTCGCCCACTTCTTTCCCGCTTAGCCAGCGGCGCTTGCGCCGCCCTTGTGATGCCGAAGGCGGCACGAAACGAAGGCGGATCGGCCATAGGCCGATTCCATTTGACCTTCTCTCGTAGGGTTCTGGGCGTACTGCTGACGTTAAAAGAATCTGTTAAATATGAATCGTTAAGTAGGTTAAGCCGCAAAAAGTGGCCATTTCCTCCTTTAGGATCAATGGGTTGCATAAGTCGGCGGTGGGTGAAAACACGTGATTCGGTGTGTGAAAACACGATAGCGCGGTGTGTGAAAACACGTATCAAAGGTGTGTGAAAACACGATAGAAACGGCTCGAAAATGCCGATCGCGGGTGTCCTGTTGGCCTTGTCGGCTCCTGATCTCAACGGGGCTGCATCGCTTCCGAGGGCGGCGGTGTGTGATAACACGATAGTTAGGAGCGTCCTGAAAGCCGGTCCATCAGGTCATCGACCTCTACGGTGCGCCGTCGATCGGCTTCCATGCGGTCGCGCCGGTCTTGCTCGGCCTGGAGCTGCTCGGAGAGTGCCAAGGCTTCTGCCTCCCCTCTCAACCGAAATAGAATGGCCGGGCTACCGTCGTTCGTTGCCACCATTTCCACCGCATAATCGGGAAGTTGGTTGGTCTCCACGATTTTGCGGAGCATCCGGTTGAACTCTTTTGGCTTGCTGTCGCTGCCGGTTTTGTCGCGCAGCACCTCCACCCGGCACGTCCACCCTCCACGCTGATTGCCAGCGTGCTTGCGCGCGATACGATAAAGCGCCCGCTCAAGCCCGCCGGTTAGCAGGAAGTAGTCGGGGTGCATGGTCAGAAGCGACCGCTCCGCCATGATTCCCTCATAGACCCAATCCGACAGGGTGATGGTCATGCCGCGAGGCTGGTCCGTTTCGGGGTCGACCTCCAACGTCCATTTGTCGAGCCAGTTGAAGCCCGCCTTGCTGCGACGTTTGGGCGCGCGGATCGACGTGGAAATGGAGGTCGTCTGCAACCGCTGTAGGGCGGCCTGGAGATCTTGATAGGCGCGACCGCTGGTGTTGCGCTTGATCGCCCGCAAAAGGTCGTAGGACGTGGTGGTAAGCGTCCTGGGCAGGTCGTTGCCCCCCTGCTCCCGCATCCGATTGAGCGCCGACGTGGCCCATATGATGATATCGGCGTCCCAGATCGTCGCCATGCCGTAGGCCGGTATCGCCTCGATCTTCACCCAGGTCGCGCCGTCCGGGCTGGTATATTCGATCGGCTTGACCCGCTTGCGTTTCTGCAAGGAAAAGAACGGCCGCTCCATCGTCTCACGCTGATCCTTGAGCGGAAGGTCGCCCATGATCGGCAGGAACAGGTCGAACTCCGGGCTAGGGTCGCGCCGCTTCTTCATGGTTCAATCCTGCACGTTTGCAGTTGTGCATATGTGCACACGTTCAAGCACGTCCGAACTGCTTGTCGGCGTCGTATTTGGCGACCAGCTCGGCGATCGCTTCGGCCAGCAATTCCTGATGGCTGCGGCGTGTCCTCGCGGCCAGAACTCGGAACGCCTCGGCGGTGGGGTCGGCCGGATCGAAGTAAGCGCCCAAGTGATATTTGCCCGGTCGTTGCCCGCTCGACCGGGGAGCGCGCGCGTCCGGTGGGGACGTTACACGCTCAGGCGAGGCGGACTCGGACTTTGCCTTTGTGGCGACCGCGGGCGCGAGGAGCGATGATCGTCGTGCCATGATATCAAGCCTTCACATTTGCAGGTGTGCAATTCTGCAATTCATGAAACAGGAATTGGCGAAGTGATGCAATCTCCTGGGCGGCTTTGCCGGACGGTTCATGCTCGGTCACGCCAAGCCCGTAGGGCCATGCTGCGCGATAGGCGCTGCGCTCCCTGATGACTGCGCGCGCGACCTTTAGCCCGGTATCCTCCGCCAGTGTCCTCGCGTCATACAGTAGCGTCGTTGCCGTAGGCGGAGCCGCATTGAGCACGACAAAGCCGGTCCTGCCGGTGCTGATGATGAGCTGGGCCGTGCGCTTGATCGCGTCGAGGTCGATAAGGGAAGGGCGGCACGGTATCAGCACGATATCGGCTCGTTGCGCGGCTGCGGCTGCCTCGGCCCCGGCTGCCGGGGGCGTGTCGATGATGGTGAGGTCGAAACCGTTTGCCTCGGCCGCGTCGATCGCCTGGTTCAAGCGGCGCGCGCTGATCGGCTCTACATGGGGTAGCTCGGCCTCGCGGCGCTCGCTCCACGCCGTCGCGCTTTCCTGTGGGTCAAGGTCGAACAGGGCCGTCCTGATGCCTGCCGCCTGCGCCGCAACCGCCAGATTGACCGCAAGCGTCGTTTTGCCGACGCCACCTTTTTGCGCTGCAAGTGTGATTATATGCACGTGTGCACACCTTCAATATTGAAGACATGATAATATGCAGATTGGCAGGATCGCACAACCTTTCTTGTAGCCGGTCTAAAAGGCCGGCCTCAGGGCTGGGCGGGCGGGACAACAACACGGCCGCCTCGGCGGCCTCTCTGTTCGCGCGAGCGATCGTAGCCCGTCAGGGGCGAGACGCCAGCATGGCGGCTCGATCGGAGCTGCCAAGCGGAGATAGAGCGCGGCCCGCTCGGGCGCGTCCACCCTTGACGATCGGCTCAATGGTAACATATATGGAACCGATGGTGCTAAAGGAGTATAAGGACGGGGAAGGGCGAAGCCCGTTCGGACTCTGGTTTGCCGCGCTGGATGCGGTAGCCGCCGCAAAGGTGACGGTGGCGCTGAACAAGGTCGAACGTGGCGCGCTTTCCAACGTCAAACCGGTGGGAGAGGGCGTCTCGGAATACAGGATCGATTTCGGGCCTGGCTATCGCGTCTATTTCGGCATGGACGGCCAAACCCTCGTCATTCTCCTGAGTGGGGGCACGAAGAAGCGGCAGCAGCGTGACATCGACACCGCCAAGTCGCTGTGGGCGGACTACAAGGCGCGGAGGAAAGGAAGATCGTGATGGCTCTCACTCGCAACTTCAAGGATACTGTGCGCGCCCGTGTTCAAGCGGACTCGGCGTTTCGCTCGGCGCTCCTCACCGAAGCCGTCAATGCCTTCCTCCTCGGTGATATCGACACGGGAAAGGCGGTCTTGCGCGACTACATCAAGGCGACGGTAGGTTTCGAGGAACTGGCCGAACAAACCGGACGACCGTCCAAGAGCCTGATGCGGATGTTCAGCCCGGCGGGCAATCCCGCTGCTGACAATCTGTTTTCGGTCATCAGCACACTGCAACGCGCATCGGGTGTAACACTGGAAGTTCGCGCCACGTAATTTGAACCCGAAAGCGGTAACTTTCCTCTTTCGTTCTGCTGCTGTCTGACTCATAGAATCGTCATGCCGATCGCGCGCGAACATCGCTGGCTCTATCCGATCGACTGGCGCGAACTGTCAAACCTCATCCGGTTCCGGCGCGCGAAGGGGCGTTGCGAGCATTGCCGTCGCCCCCACGGCCGCGACGTGCTGCACTTAGGGAATGGCGTCTGGTGGGACGCGGACGCCGCGACCTGGCGCGACGGGCAGGGCAGGGAGCTTCGCCGGCTGCCGTCGCCAGACGAGCTGGCGCGGGCGCAACCGGGTCTCGCCGGCATCGACCCGCCTGCTCATCTTCGGATCACGCGCGTGGCCCTCGCCAGCGCGCATCTGAACCATGATCCCGGCGACAACCGGCCGCGCAACCTCGCGGCGCTCTGCCAGCGCTGCCACATGGTCCACGACGCCACTGAACATCGCCGACGCCGTTGGCTCAACGCCTTCCGGCTACGTGCGATCGGCGACCTATTCGCCTGACTGCCGGGCCGCAAGGCCAGGCGCTAACGGTTGGGTGGGTGGGACAAAGACGCGGCCGTCGAACGAAGGCCTCCACCTAAGCCGGTTGGCTAAGCGAGCTGCGCCCGCCCGGTATGTGGCGATAGAGCGTCGACGGCTGCACGCCAATCTGATGTGCGACCTCCTCGACGGTGATGGTCGGATCGGCGAGCATCGCTTTGGCTCGCTTGATCTCGGCAGGCCCCATCGCCGGCTTGCGCCCACCACGCCGCCCCAAGGCCCGCGCCTGGGCAAGCCCGGCATGGGTGCGCTCCAAGGTCAACTCCCGCTCGAACTCGGCGACGGCCGCGAAGACGTGGAACACGAGCCGCCCGCCGGGGCTGGTAGTGTCGATCGCCTGGGTTAGCACCTTTAGGCCGATCTCGCGCTTGGCGAGATCCTCGGCCGTCTCCACGAGCTGCCGGACGGAGCGTGCGAGCCGGTCCAATTTCCACACCGCCAGCGTATCGCCGGCGCGGAGATAGTCGAGCGCGGCACGCAACTCCGGCCGATCGCGCTGCGCGCCCGACGCCTTCTCGGTGAACACCTTCTCGCACCCGGCTTCGCGGAGCGCATTAAGCTGTAGGGCAGGGGACTGATCCCTGGTGGACACGCGCGCATAGCCGACGAGCAAGGGGCTTCTCCGAAAACTCGACACGACCTAGCCGGATTTCGGAGAAGGAAACAAGGGACGGTTTTAGGAAGTCAGATGGGCCGTTTTAGTGGCTTCCGCCGCGATCGGCCCGGCTGTCGCGCGAACGACCGTTTGCGAGAGCATTTGTTGATCTCTACCTTCCGGCGATGGTCACTGCCCGGTTGTTCTTTTCGCTTGTGTTGATCGCGGTCCTGACCAGATGGAAGAGCAGCTGCCCGCCCGAGTGGCGAACGGCAGATAACCAAGCTCGTCGAGCATCACGACCTCAAGGCGTGACGGCCGAGCTGCGAACGTACCGGCCTCGCCGAGGCGGATTTCCTCCTCAAGCCGGTTCACTCAGTCGATCGTGTGAAGTAGCGGTCGCGGGCACCATTTGCCGGTAATGGCACTTGCAAGGCACGTCTTGCTAGTTCCGGTAATAGCAACCGAAAATAGTACTGATTATAAATTTGGCTGTTGAAGTGAAATTCAAATAGTTACGACGATCGCCAAGTTAAGGTCGCGTTCACGCTCGGAATTATCATCCGCTCCCCTAGATCACGGGCCGACAAAATAAATAGGCTTTTACCCTAAGGTTCGGTGGACGATAATGAGGCGTTGAAAGGCTGCTCACCCTGCTCAATATTGTCGGAAGGTCCGTAATTGCTATCAAAGCGGCGATCTCGCACCGGCGCCTGATCACGAATTCTTGGCTGATACAACCCACCGCCAAACAATCCCAAGTCCCGCGCCTCTGCGCGTCCCATACTCGCAAGCAAGGCAAAACCGGCCACATAAGCGTCCCGTTCAGCAGTTACCAACTGGACTCTACTATTGAGCAGTTCCTGTTCGGCATTTAGTACATCGAGTACGTTGCGCGTGCCGACGCTATTTTCGGCGCGAACACCCTCAAGCGCCAGTTCGTTTGCCGCTACGGCTGCTTGCGATGACCGGATTACCCGCTCCGTCGCGCGGTGCCGGGTAAAAGCAGCGCGTGTTTCCGCAACTACCCGGCGCTCAACAAACACGATCTGTTCTAGTGATTGACTGGACAAAGCCTGTGCTCGTCGAACCTGAGCAGCGGGCAGACCACCCTGGTAGAGCGGAATCGTAGCAGAAAGCCCGACTGTAGCAGTTCGCTGGGATTGGAGGAACGCCCGACCGGGAATCGTGCTGGTTAGTGTGCCCAGATAGTTATTATAGTTGCTTGAACCCACAGCCGCTAGCCGTGGCAGCCGGGCGGCGTTAGCTACACGGATGTCGTAGCGTGCCGCCGCAGCGTCGAACTTCGCAGCGATCAACAGTGGGTTGTTGCGGAATGCCGTCACAAGCGCCGCCTCTACGTTCGCCGGCAGTCCCAGAAACTTCGGCGGTTTCTCCAAATTTTGTGCTGGAACACCAACAAACCGAATGTAGTTCTCGAGGCTGGTAACCAATTGTGCTTTTACAAGTTCGAGCTGCCCACGAGCGAACTCGAGCCGTGCCTCCGACTGAGCAACGTCGGTCCGGGTAAGGTCACCGACCTGAAAGCGATCACGGGATGCGCTAAGATTGGTTTCAAGAACTTCGACATTACGGGTGTTTAAACCGACAATGGCGCGGTCACGAATGACATCCATGTAGACTGATACAATAGCGGTGAAAACGTCCGCTTCAGTTGCTCTAAGGTTTGCCCGGCCGGAATCCACCCGAGCGTCCGCCGCGCGAATGCCGTTTTTGACACGGCCGCCTTGATAAAGCGGCAGCGACACATTCGCCGCCGCATTAGCGGCTCGCAGTGGTGCAGAGAAGCTATTAGCGGTACGAACGATAAACTCTTGATAATCTGCCGTTGCCGACAGGGTCGGCCGCGCGGCGGCCTTTGCAATCGAAACGCCTTCATCAGTCACGCGCAAACCCGCTCGCGCACCTGTCAGGCTTGGGTTCGTGCGATAGGCATTTATGAGTGCCTCGCCGAGCGTGTCTCCTCGAACCGGAACAGTCGTACTTAAAAGAATTGCGATCGCGCATGGATAAAGGGCGGCGTACTTCATTTGCACTCCCGTGCGTTGTTCTCCCCATAAATGCCTGAATGGGACTCACGGGCTTGGTTGATGTACTATTCAGGTAAACGTTACCCCAGCCTTGTACGGGGGGCCGATCAGACCGGCAAAGAATAGAAAGGGCAATAGCGAGCCTTTGCGCTCAATCACGGAAATTTGATGATTCCGATAGTAGAAACCGTGCGATTGGGGGAACGACCCTATTCAAAATACCGATCATAGTCTCTGAGCTTACCATGGCTTGTTGAAACATACGTTACAAGTTGCACCATCTGGTCGGTCCTCCAACACCGGTCCCATGCGCAGTCGTTTAATGGGACCTGAGTCAAGTCACTCCTCTCCGGTTGATGGAATTAACTCTAGATTTCCTGCTTTGGCAAGTCGCGTTTCCGCCTTCCTGCATAACCCATTGTCAGTTGTCAGTGTTCGTGCTCCTGAGCAAACGGCGGTGTCCCGCCATCAGGCCGAACGGAGTTTTAAATGGGTGACTACGACTACGACATTCTTGTCATAGGTGCCGGTCCCGGCGGCTATGTCGCTGCCATTCGCGCGGCGCAGCTCGGGCTGAAGACAGCCTGCGTAGAGGCGCGCGAGACCCTTGGCGGAACGTGCCTCAACGTCGGCTGCATCCCATCGAAGGCACTGCTCCACGCCTCCGAGCTGTACGAGGAAGCCAAGTCGGGCGCTCTTGCGAAGTTTGGAGTAGAAATCGAAGGCGCTCGCCTGAATTTGACGCAGATGCATTCCGAGAAGAGCAAGGCCGTCGGAGAGCTGACCGGCGGCATCGCCTTCCTATTTAAGAAGAACAAAGTCGAGTGGCTCAAAGGGCTGGCCACCTTCACCGGCAGGGACAGCGTCGAAGTCGCAGGCAAGACCGTGCGCGCAAAGAATATCGTGCTCGCTACCGGTTCGTCGGTGACACCGCTTCCGGGTGTCGAGGTGGACGGCGAAGTGGTTGTGGACTCCACAGGCGCGCTGGCGTTCCCCAAGGTCCCCGAACATCTCGTCGTCATCGGTGCCGGCGTGATCGGCCTTGAACTCGGCTCAGTTTGGAAGCGGCTTGGCGCCAAAGTGACGGTGATCGAATATCTCGACGAAATTCTTCCTGGCCTCGACGGCGAAGTGCGCAGGGAAGCGCGCAACATCTTCGGCAAACAGGGGCTCGCGTTCAAGC
>Ga0308157_10003892_pt1 | contig 20791 bp, 21 predicted proteins | sample PhyBR1_FD_201035 | JGI IMG/M metagenome (GOLD analysis project Ga0308157, IMG submission 201035) | Phyllosphere microbial communities from UC Gill Tract Community Farm, Albany, California, United States - DLSLB.R1 | ecosystem: Host-associated > Plants > Phyllosphere > Unclassified | place: USA...
ATATAGTTTCAAAGGCGAAGTCTTGGTTTATTTAGACACAGACGAGCCAGAATTGTACACAGAATTGGAATCAATGTTCGTTGAAATAAACGGACATTTGGTTCCTTTTTTTATTGAAAGATCATCACTTCACAGAGAAAAATTTCTTCGCACACAGTTTGAAGATATGGATTCTGAAGAAATTGCAGACACCATTGTGGGGAAAGATGTTTATTTACCACTTACTATGCTTCCTAAATTAGAAGGAAACAAATTTTATTACCACGAGGTTGTTGGTTTTGATGCCATTGACCAGCGATTAGGCAATTTCGGAACCATTTTAAGAATAAGTGACAACGGCGTACAAGCATTGTTTGAAGTTCAAAAAGATGATGCTGTTATTTTGATTCCTTTAATTGATGAATTCATTATAGAAGTAAATCGCGAAAACAAATCCATTCTTTTCAATACTCCGGAAGGATTGATCGATTTGTATATTTAATTACCACTTATTTTCATTTAAAACAGTAATTTTGAAGTAAAATCTACTTCAATGTTCTCATTTAAACAATTCACCATAGAACAAGATCGTTGTGCCATGAAAGTTGGTACAGACGGCGTTTTGTTAGGCGCTTGGACTCCCCTTTTTCACAAACCGTTTAACATATTGGATATTGGTGCAGGCACTGGTTTAATTGCCTTAATGTTAGCTCAAAGAAGCGATGCGCAACAAATTGATGCAGTTGAAATTGACGAAGAAGCTTACGAACAATGTGTAGAAAATTTTGAACAAAGCAAATGGAACGACCGTTTGTTTTGCTATCATGCATCAATCGATGAATTTACAGAAGAACTTTTTGAAGAGGAAGAAGAATATGATTTAATTGTATCGAACCCACCTTTTTATTCCGAAAATTATTCATCAGGAAACGACAAACGAGATCAGGCACGTTTTCAGGAAGCATTACCTTTTGATGAATTAATAGAATCGGCACAAGCATTACTTTCTGAAAACGGAATTTTCGCTGTAATTATTCCTTACAAAGAGGAAGGTAATTTTATTGAATCAGCACAATCTGTTGGATTATTTCCATTGAAGATAACTCGAGTTAAAGGAAAAGAAACATCTGAAATTAAACGTAGTTTACTGGCTTTTTCCAGAATTGAACAAGAACCATTTGTTGATGAATTAACCATTGAAACAGATCGACACAAATACACTGAAGAATACATCGAACTAACAAAAGAATTTTATTTAAAGTTATAGATTTCATTTCGCAAACGACGTTTAATGCCTTATCTGCCTCTTACTTTTATAGCATACAACAATCGTTACAATGAAAAAGGAATTTATAAAGGGACAAGGAGCTGTAGAGAACATTCACAATCGGTTTTTTAAGAATAGATATGAAATATCGATCTATCAAGATGATTACGAAGATGATATTGCAAAAACGCAGATATTAGAGGTCTTTCCTAAAACAATCGTCAATAAAGTAAAAGGCAATAGTTTGCCTTTTTTGTATTCTGTAAATCCGTATCAGGGGTGCGAACACGGTTGCGCCTATTGTTACGCTCGCCCGACACATCAATATTGGGGATTTAGCGCCGGTGTAGATTTTGAACGGATTATTTTGGTTAAGAAAAACGCTCCGGAACTTTTAGAACAATTCTTTTTAAAACGTGGTTACAAAGCATCAACCATTCAACTTTCGGGCAACACAGATTGCTATCAACCTTTAGAACGCAAATTAGAAATCACTCGAAAAATATTGCAACTGTGTTTAGATTACCGCCACCCGGTGAGTATCATTACAAAAAACGCATTAATATTGCGCGATTTAGATATTTTAAAACAACTGTCTGCTAAAAACCTGGTAAATGTATCTTTAAGTATTCCAACCATAAACGAAGACTTGCGCAGGGTTTTAGAACCCAGAACATCATCGGTAAAAACAAAATTGAAAGCTCTGCAAACGTTATCGCAAAACAACATTCCTACACACGTTATGGTTGCGCCGATAATTCCCGGATTAAACAGCATGGAAATTCTGCCTATATTAAAAACAATTGCAGAAAACGGAGCTCATTCTTTTGGATATACTTTAGTGGGATTGAACGATGAAGTTGAACCTGTTTTTAAAGATTGGCTGGAAACGCATTATCCCGACCGAAAAGAAAAAGTTTTAAACCAGATAGCATCGCTACATAAAGGAAATTTAGCTGAAAAGAATATTGCCAAAAGAAATACCGGCAACGGAAATTTTGCCGATATGATTCATAAAACTTTTGAAATCGGAAGAAAGAAATTTTTCAGTCAATCTAAATTTCCTGCGTTATCAACCGATTTGTTTGATGGAACCAAGGGCGAACAGTTGCGTTTGTTTTGACAAGTAAGTCAAAAGTTTAAAGTCTTAAGGTCAAAAGTACCGTCAGTTCGATTTCTATGACACTGCCAAACAATTTTCATACACAGATTTATTTTTAACAACTGCATATATTCTGTGTATGATTTTGTTTCTTACAGCATTTAAGACAGACATTTTATTTTTCCCTTCATTAACTTTCCTGTTAAAATAAGTAGCCATATCATTTTTTAAACGTATAGTGCTTAAGGCTGCTAAATGCAGTACTTTTTTTAATTCTTTGTCGGCCATTGTCGATATCCGGGGTTTGTAGTAAATAGAAGAACCTGACCTATATTCAAAAGGAGCTACTCCTGCAAAACAAGCCATTTTCCGTGCCGATTTCACTTCAGAGAATCCTTTTGTTTTAATAATCATCAATGTTGCCAATACTTTTCCTACGCCGGGAATAGAGATCATTCTGTTGAACTGTTCCTTTAATTCATCATTAGAAAAAATCAGTCCTAAAATCTTATCTTCTATAACTTTTATCTGTTTTTCTATTGTCTTGATTAATTGTTGATTAAGTTTAATAATATCTTTGTCTGCAATGTTTTTTAAGAGCTCTAAATCTTGTGTCTGGCGTAATAATCCGGATTTTAATTTCACCCGATGTCTTCTTTCCGTATTTAATAAAGATATTTTCTGAATATCGATACTGCTTGGGTTCCATGCTTCTAAATCCATATGATTCTTTTCAATAAACAAGCAAATTCTTTGAGCATCTACTTTATCGTTCTTACCACGTAAAAGCCCAATACTTCTTTTTAGATGTAAAGGGTTTACAACAAACACACTAAAATTGTTTATTGCCAGGAATTCATACAACGCAAAATTATATCTGCCTGTATTTTCCATTGCAATGATTGTGTTGTCATTGTTTTGGAAGGGCTTAAGTAACTTTTTAATAGCTTTTGCACTATTCTGTATTTGATAGTGCTGTTGCGAAGAATTTGATTTTACATAAAAATCTAATGTCAATTTACTGACATCAATACCTATAAAAACTTTTTCCATATCTTTGAATTTAGAGAGATTAAAGAGAAACTTATCATTAACTCAACTCCTTTATAATGGGTCATTAGCCCGAATTTCTATTTGAGTTTTTTTGATAAGAAGTGTTTAAGTCTAAATCGAACTATGAGTTTTTCTCTGAGCGGGTGATAGTTTACTTAAACACTTTTCTCTTTATGATAAATTTACTTATTTTTATAAATACAAATCTAAAGGAGCGAAGTCGAGAACTTCTCGATACGCTTCATTACATTACGCTACTCGAAGTGACGCTAGTAGTGAGTAATTTTATCGAGCGTTTAATGATATTCTGCTTTGGTTATCCTTGTTACCGAAACGGGCATTGTAAACATCGGTATGTTTGTAAATATTCACACTTTCAACATCGTTCTGATTTAACGAACGAAATGTTTCTTCGCTAACACGCACGCCATCTACAATATATGTGTAATTGCCATTTCGTGTTAAATTCTCTACATCTTTTAAAATGGTTTCTGGATTTCGATTAATTTTGGGAGTATATGTAATTGTTGGAATAAATGGTTTTAATATTTGAGCAAAAGAATTACGGCGAGAATAACCACATCCAATTTTTGGAGTTGTTTTTACAGTTTTTGCTCTTGGCTCTCCTTCAATTGTTTTATTGTTAAAAGCCAAGGTACCATGGGGTGGCATCTGTTCTCTTGAAACAGTTCTATATTTATCAACTACAATATCTGATAAATCAATTACATCTTCAATCATTGTAATATTCAAAATATTGCTTTTTGAAACAGTTACTGTTGTAGTTTTAAATCCACCATAAACAAATTGAATTTTATCCCCTTCATTTACATTCAGACTATATTTTCCTTCAACATCAGTATCTGTTCCTTGATTAGTTCCTACTTTCAAAACAGCAGCGCCAGGAATTGGATCTCCTTCTTCTGTTTTAACAATGCCTGTAATTTCTTTATAAAGATTTTGCTGTAACACTTGTGTAGTCGAATTTACTAGAGGTGCGGATTTTACAGTCCAATTTGAAAGCAAAATCACTCCAAAAATAACAGCAATATATCTGCAAACATTAAATGCATTATTAAATTTCTTCTGATTATTCACGTCATTATTTGCCATATCACAATTGCTTTATCTTCATTTATCAATAACTAACAGCAAGTTACTACTTTTTATTCTAAAAATTCAATCATAAAATATTTTGTCTTTCTTCTTAAAAAATAAGTATTTTTGTGACAACTAAACAATTGTAGATATGAAACCGGATTTATTTCAGGCACCAGATTATTATTTATTAGACGATTTACTTACAGACGAACATAAATTAGTGCGCGACTCGGCACGGGCATGGGTTAAAAAAGAAGTATCACCAATTATTGAAGAATACGCGCAACGTGCAGAATTCCCTCATCAAATTGTAAAAGGTTTAGGTGAAATTGGCGGTTTTGGACCATATATTCCTGTGGAATATGGCGGCGCAGGATTGGATCAGATTTCTTACGGATTAATTATGCAGGAAATTGAGCGTGGCGATTCGGGTGTACGTTCAACCTCATCGGTTCAATCATCTTTAGTAATGTATCCAATTTGGAAATACGGAAACGAAGAACAACGCATGAAATACCTTCCGAAATTAGCAACAGGCGAAATGATCGGATGTTTTGGTTTAACAGAACCTGATTTTGGATCGAACCCAGGCGGAATGGTTACCAACTTTAAAGACAAAGGCGATCATTACTTATTGAATGGTGCAAAAATGTGGATTTCGAACGCTCCATTTGCAGATATTGCTGTTGTTTGGGCTAAAGACGAAAGCGGACGTATTCACGGATTGATTGTTGAGCGCGGTATGGAAGGTTTTACAACTCCGGAAACACACAACAAATGGTCGTTACGTGCATCGGCAACCGGCGAATTAATTTTCGATAACGTTAAAGTTCCTAAAGAAAATTTATTACCAAACAAATCGGGATTAGGCGCGCCACTTGGCTGTTTAGATTCGGCTCGTTACGGTATTGCATGGGGAGCGATTGGTGCTGCGATGGATTGCTACGATACGGCTTTAAGATATTCAAAAGAACGTATCCAATTCGATAAGCCTATCGGAGCTTTTCAATTACAACAAAAGAAATTAGCCGAAATGATTACCGAAATTACCAAAGCACAGTTATTAACTTGGCGTTTGGGTGTTTTACGTAACGAAGGTAAAGCGACAACAGCACAAATATCAATGGCGAAACGTAATAACGTGGATATGGCGTTAACAATTGCGCGTGATGCACGCCAAATGTTAGGCGGAATGGGTATTACAGGTGAATATTCTATTATGCGCCACATGATGAATTTAGAATCGGTTGTTACTTATGAAGGTACACACGACATTCACTTGTTAATTACGGGTATGGATGTTACCGGATTCCCGGCTTTTAAATAAAATCAACTTTTTTATAAATAAGAAATCCCGGACGTTTGTTCGGGATTTTATTGTTTTAATATAAACTAATACTCTTTTGTATTTTCGTGGTGCAGGTAAATTTTGCCGTATTTTTTATACCAAAACCATAATCCGAAGATAGATAAAAACACTACTAATAATGTTTGGTCGATCTTTTTCCAGCGGTCAAACAACTGGCTGCTCCACACAACAAACAATGCACTTAACGAAGCCGCAAGATGCACCAACTGAATAATCATATAGATACGGTATTTTTCGTTCATATAAAAAACCGTGTCGTGGAATAAAAATATTCCCAATATGTATCCAACCAACAAAACAGTCAGTACAATTAACAACCATTTTATAACTTTTAATAAAGTTTTCATAGAGGATGATAATTAAAATCGAGCAAAATTAATTAAATATTCCGTTCAACAAACGTTTGTGCAAAAATAAGTTATCGGTAAAAAGAAAAACGAAGGAATCCCTCGTTTTTCAATAAAAATAATCCAATAAAATAAATCTATAATTTAATATTTTTTATAAAATTTTCATAAAGATAATAAAATTATCTATAAAAAATACATTTATTTAAATATTTACTAAACTTCAGGTGCTAGTTCAATTCGTAAGCCTTCAATTTCTGGAGTTATAGGAATCTGGCAACCTAAACGGCTGTTTTCTTTAACGTTAAAAGCCTCCCAAAGCATAGCTTCTTCATCCGGATTTTTCTCAACCAAACTAACTTCCTCCTCGTTTAAAACATAACATTGGCACGAAGCGCACATTGCCATACCCCCACAAATACCAATAGTTCCTTCTTCGGCTAATTCGTAAGCACGCACCAGTTCCATTACATTCATGTTCATATCGGTAGGTGCATCAACGGTATGCTCTGCTCCTTCTCTATCTATAATTGTTATTTTAATATCGCTCATAATCTGCATTTTTGCAAAGATACTAATTATTAAAACGATAGTGAATGAACGTTTTAAAGTTCCTACATAAAAAAACCGAGCTTTAAATAAAACTCGGTTTTTGAATTAATAATAGGTTATTGAAACCTTGCAGGATAAATCTGTGAATCTGTGGAAAAATTAAACTACCACGTCGAAAAAAGAAGTTAATTCTTCGAACGAATATTGTTTGGTGTCGATATCCTTAATAATTCTACCACGTTCAAAACAAACAATTCTGTCAGAAATTTCAAACGTATGATTTAAATCGTGGCTTGAAACTAATAAAGTTGTCTGTTTGGTATCGGCAATAGTACGTAAAATCTTTTTTAAACGAATTTGCGTTGTTGGATCCAGATTAGCAAAAGGCTCATCTAAAATCACCACTTTAGGATTTCCGATTAACGTTCCAATGATTCCCACTTTCTTTTGATTTCCTTTTGAAAGATCACGGATAAATTTGTTTTTACCTAAAATTTCGTTGTTAAAAAAATCGGCATACGTTAGTAAAAAAGCATCAACCTGCTGTTTGGTCTGGCTGCGCAATTCGCCTAAAAAGTAAAAATATTCTTCGCAGGTTAAATATCCAATTAAAAAACTATCGTCTAAAAAAGCGGTGGTAAACGTTTTCCAGTCTTCGTTTTTATTTACAATAACGTTGTTGGTTTTAATAAAACCTTGCGTTGGTTCAATTAAATCTAACAGCAGACTGAAAAAAGTGGTTTTTCCGGCACCGTTGTTACCTACCAAACCAAAACTTTGCCCAACCGGAATTTCTAATCCCTGTATATCTAAAACAGTATTTCCGTCGTATATCTTTTTTAAATTTTCAACTTGTATCATAACTATTTGTAAGCTTTTATGGTTTTATATTTTTGTGATTTGTATAGATTTTCTATTAAATTGAACATTGGCTTTTTAAGTAAAATTCCTACTAAACCAATTGCTACGAAAACAATCATTGCAGTATTAAAAGGTAATAGTTTTGTTAGAACAAAATACAATAACATAGGAATTGCAATTGTTGGAATACTTAAAAGTAAGGTTTGAACGTTGAATGCCTTGGTATCGCCAAATGCGTTTTTATTGCTTGATAAATCGATTTTTGAACGAACAAACGCTCCTGTAATCAGTGATAAGTAGCAGTTCCAGCCGATGTTGTAAAATCCGACTGCCACAATGATCAAATAGGTTTGCAATCCAAAAAACAGATAGAAACTTGCCAATATGATTGAAACCAATGTTCCTAAAACCATAACCAACCATTTTGATTCCAAATACGTTCGGTACGGAATATTCTGCGTCATCATTAACGGGTAATAACTACTATCCCAACTTGGTACATACTGTCCGAAAAGCATCATAAATCCGCCGGTAATCATTATAGCTGCTACTATAGTAAAAAAGGTGTTGGATTTGTACATATCTACTGTAAAGAATATCAAACCATACAGTAAAAACATTGCGCTCATCATTAAAACCATGCGGGTTCGTTTGTTACGCGTAAGCAGTTTTAAATCTAATTTTAAAAACGGAGCCAATGTTCCAAAACGGTTTAAAAAGTTTAAGTCGTAGTATTTATAGGTTTCTTTTTTAACAACAATGGCACTATCTAACGATAAATTTTTAAAGTAAAAACGGTAACACGCCACAAGTAATACTAGTAAATAAGTAGCTACAATAACTATTAAAAACGGATAATTGTAAAGCGCTTCAAAGAAATATTTGGTGTACGCGGTAACTTCTACAAACTTAAAGTAATCTAATGCCAGAACAGCTGCAAAAACCACTAAAAACGGCAATGCAAATTTAGTTACATGGTTTAAAAGCTGTACCAAAAAATTATTTGCCCAAAAGAATATGGTAAACGTTAACGCAAACAGAAAACTTGTTACAAAACCTACTTTATAATCTAAAGCCAGTACTAGAAAGAGAGCACCGCCCATAAAAAGGTTTACAAAGTTAAAAAACGATAAGGACGATTTGGTAAGACAGTAGTTTACAATTGTTTTTTTACGAACGTTCTGTATCAACAAAGGTTTTACCAAAGTGGTAGGCATTTTTTGAAAAAAGTAACGAATTACTAAATCGCCCAACCATAAATAAACAGCGTATTTAAAAAAGCCCTGAAACGGATCCATTCCTTCTTCTTCGGCTAGTTTAAATAAACCGGCACTCATTGCGGTCATTATAATTAAATAGCAAAGCCCAAAATAGCCTTTACCAATTGCCATTATTATACTTTGTGCCATGCCGCCTTTACGCTTCATGCCTTTCCATTCTAAATTGGCGAGTTGTTTAAATGTCATACTGCTTTTTATTTAGTAAGTAGTGTTTTTAACGAAATGTTACAAAAAAAGAGTATGCTTTTTGAACATACTCTTTTATCTTTTTATATTGATCGATTAATCAATGGCTTTTACAACCGCTTTTTCGGCTTCTTTACGTGTTCCGTCGAAACCGTCGATACCAGAAACCGTAGTGTATTTCAACACATACTTTTTCCCTGGATTTATTCGGTTATAAACACTTTGACACATTAAAGTAGCTTCGTGAAATCCGCATAAAATCAATTTTAATTTACCCGGATACGTATTAATATCGCCAATGGCATAAACACCTTCTATATTGGTTTGATAATCTAACGCGTTATTTACTTTAATGGCATTTTTTTCGATCTCTAATCCCCAGTTTGCAATAGGTCCTAGCTTTGGAGTTAAACCAAACAACGGAATAAAATAATCGGTTTTAATAATTCGGGTAGATATACCGCCATCAAAAGACAAGGTTACTGCTTCTACATGTTCGTTTCCGTGAATTTCGGTAACTTCGGCAGGCGTTATCAAATTGATTTTCCCCTGATGCTTTAATTCCTGTGCTTTTTCTACAGAATCTAATGCTCCGCGAAACTCGTTTCTTCTGTGAACCAACGTCACGCTTTTAGCAACATCACTTAAAAAGATACTCCAATCTAAAGCAGAATCACCGCCACCGCTTATAACAATATCTTTATTTCTGAATTGTTCCGGATTTTTAACGAAATATTCAACACCTTTATCTTCGTAAAAAGCTAAACCTTCTATGATTGGCTTACGTGGTTCAAAACTGCCCAAACCACCTGCAATTGCAACAGCTTTTGCATGATGTTTTGTTCCTTTATTTGTAGTTACGATAAAAGTTCCGTCTTCTAACTTATCAATACTTTCGGCAACTTCGTTTAAGGTAAAACCAGGTTCAAACTGCTTAATTTGTTCCATTAGATTATCAATCAATTCGGCAGCGCCAACCGATGGATAGCCTGGAATATCGAAAATTGGTTTTTTGGGATATAACTCTGTTAATTGTCCGCCGGGTTGCGGAAGTCCGTCAATTATATGACAGCGTAATTTTAATAATCCGGCTTCGAACACAGCAAAAAGTCCTGTTGGTCCGGCACCGATTATTAATATATCAGTTTCAATCATAAAAGTAAAATTTATATAAAATTAAAGAGCCATAAGCACAAAAAAAGTGATAAATATCATTCATCACTAATTTGCTTATAGTTTATTAAAACACCGAAATGTTTTCTACCGTTTCTATTTCAGGTGCAAATTTTTTAATGGTCGTTTCCACACCAGCTTTCAACGTCATTTGGTTGATTTTGCATGATGTACAGGCACCTTCTAAACGCACTTTAACATACTTGTCGTCTTCAATAGAAATTAAGCTGATGTCACCACCGTCTGATTTTAAGAACGGGCGGATTTCCTCTAACGCTTTTTCTACATTCTGTCTTATTGTTTCTGAAGCCATATTTTTTAAAATTGATGTAAAACAATCAATATTTTTAGTAATTATTTTTTTGCAGGCGAACAACCTGCCATTGTGGTAATTTTAACTGCTTCTGTTGGTGGAAGCGATTCGTTTCTTAAAACGGTTTGCGATACTACATTTTTAGCAATTTCTACGAAAGCGTCAGCTACAACCGATTTTTCTTGCAATGCCGCCGGGCGACCATAATCGCCTGCTTCACGAATGCTTTGTACAATTGGTACTTCGCCTAAAAACGGAACATCTAAATCTAAAGCAAGATTCTTTGCTCCTTCTTGTCCAAAAATATAATATTTGTTTTCCGGTAATTCTTCCGGAGTAAAATACGCCATGTTTTCAATAATACCTAAAACCGGCACATTGATACTGTCTGCCATAAACATCGATACTCCTTTTCTTGCATCTGCCAAAGCAACTGCTTGTGGTGTACTTACTACAACCGCGCCCGTAATTGGCAACGACTGTAATAATGATAAGTGAATATCGCCGGTTCCCGGTGGTAAATCTAAAAGTAAGAAGTCTAATTCGCCCCAATCTGCATCAAAAATCATTTGGTTTAATGCTTTAGAAGCCATTGGTCCGCGCCAGATTACTGCCTGATCTGGACTTGTAAAAAATCCGATCGATAATAATTCAACTCCGTAACTTACAATTGGTTTCATTTTTGATTTTCCATCCACATCAACCGAAACAGGTTTCGATTTTTCCACATCGAACATAATTGGCATCGATGGTCCGTAAATATCAGCATCCAACACACCCACTTTAAAGCCCATATTGGCTAAAGTAACCGCCAAGTTTGCTGTTATTGTTGATTTACCTACACCGCCTTTACCTGAAGATACCGCGATAATATTACTGATTCCCGGAATTGATTTCCCTTTGATTTCTGGTTTCTCCGGAGCTTCAACCTTAATATTCACTTTTACTTTTGCCTTATCGTAGATTTTTTCGTGAATAACTTTCATAATATCTACTTCGGCACGTTTCTTAATATGTAAAGCCGGTGTGTGTAAAGTCACATCAACCACTACTTCGTCGCCAAAAGTCATTACGTTTTGTACCGCACCGCTTTCAACCATATTTTTACCTTCGCCTGCAACAGAAATAGTTTCTAAAGCAGTTAATATCTCTTTTCTATCTAATTTCATTTTTTGTATCTTAATAAAGCTGTTTAAAAACCTGTTGGTAAACAACTTATGTAGAATTATTTTAAATTACAAAGATAACACGAATTTATGATACTTTAAAGTTAATGATTTAATAAATTATAGTGGATGTTTGATGCTAGATGAAGGGTGTTAATTAAATAAAAAGTTTTACAGGCAGTATAGTCTTTATTTAAAAATAACTGTAATTTTATAGAAACAAAAATTGAAATTATGGCACAGATAACATTTAAAGGAAACCAAATTCATACAGCAGGAAACTTACCTGAAATTGGCGCAACAGCACCAGATTTTAAATTAACAAGCAGCGATTTATCTGAAAAATCGTTAAGCGATTACAAAGGAAAAAATGTGGTTTTAAACATTTTTCCAAGTGTTGATACAGGTGTTTGCGCACAATCGGTACGCACATTCAACAAAGAAGTTTCGGCAGTAGACAATACGGTTGTTTTATGTATTTCTAAAGATTTACCGTTTGCATTAAACCGTTTTTGCGCGGCAGAAGGTTTACAGAATGTTGAAACATTATCGGATTTTAAAAGCAACGATTTCACGAATGCTTACGGCGTACAAATGACCGACGGACCTTTAAACGGATTAATGAGTCGTGCGGTAGTTGTTATTAACCCAGAAGGAAAAGTAGTTTACAACGAACAAGTTCCTGAAATTACTCAAGAACCAGATTACAACCATGCAATTAATGCGTTGAAGTAAGAAACTGCTTTTGTATATAAAAAACATCGCCAAAGTTTAAAACTTTGGCGATGTTTTTTTAACTATTATTTTCAAGGTTCCCAAAAATGATCATTAAAATTCTGAACCGTGTTTTCTTTGATTTTTACTCCTTCGTTTTCCAACAACTGCTGCATTAAATTGGTTCCTTGGAAATGATGCTTGCCAGTAAGTAATCCTTTGCGATTCACTACTCTGTGTGCCGGAACATATTCCTTCATAGCAGAAGCATTCAACGCATAACCAACCATTCGTGCAGATTTTGGTGCACCTATCTTTTTTGCAATGGCTCCGTAAGTTGTAATTTTTCCATATGGAATCTGTTTTACAACTTCATAAACTCGCTGAAAAAAATCTTTTTCTATCATTTATAAAACAATTTGCAAAGGTTTATAAGTGTAATGACTCCCGTAATACAGCCCAGTATTTTATTAATGTTCTTTAAGACAAAATTATCTTTAACGGTTTTGTTTTTAAAAAGATTTATGTAAAACATAAAGGCTAAAAACGCACCAATTAAAACACCAACCGTAAATAAAATATTACTTATATAGTTTACAGTGTACAAATTATTGTTTAGAACGGTAATGGTTATAAACACATAGTAAAATATAGGAAAAACGTTTATAATTGCCAATAATATTCCTTGGGTAAAGCGCTTTCTTTTTCGGGTAATCTCTACCGAAATATCTTTCTTTTTCTTTGGTTTGGCTACAAAAAAATAAATAGTTAGCACCAGAAAAACAACAAAACCAATTTCGCGCAGAATGTTTGTTATAAAAACACTTTGATCGATAATTTTAGCAAAAAAAACTGCCAGATACGTTTGTAGGGCAATAATAATAAATGTGCCCAGCATAAAGCTGTAGGCGTTTTTCATTCCTTCCTTTTTAGAAATTTTTACTACCGTGGCATTTAAAATACCAGGCAACAAAGTTCCAAACACAGAAGCGCCAAGCCCTGTTAAAAAAGGAAGAAGATAACTCATTATTTTATCTGAAATTTGATATAAGTGATTGGCTTGTTCTGTTCTAAATACTGCGATTCGTAAAAAGTTTGAATAGCGGTAACAACCTCCGGAGCACCTTCGTTTCTATACACATTGTGGTTTGCATACAGAACTTTATGACCTGCACCATGAAGTAATCCTAAAGTGTAACCGTGCATAAATTCACTATCGGTTTTAAGGTTTACAATACCTTCTGGCTTTAAGATATTTTTGTATCGAACCAAAAACTCTGCGTTTGTTAAACGGTGTTTGGTACGCTTGTATTTAATTTGCGGATCGGGAAAAGTAATCCAGATTTCATCAACTTCATTTGTTCCAAAACAGTTTTCAATCAATTCGATCTGCGTGCGTAAAAATGCCACATTAGGAATATTTTCTTCAACAGCCGTTTTCGCACCACGCCAAAAACGAGATCCTTTTATATCAACCCCAATAAAATTTGTATTTGGATAACGCCGTGCCAATTCTACAGAATATTCGCCTTTACCGCAGCCTAATTCTAAAACAATAGGATTATCGTTTTTAAAAACTTCTTTATTCCAGTTGCCTTTTAAACTGAACGTGTTGTTTAAAACATCTTCTCTACCCGGCTGATACACATTTGAAAACGTTTCGTTTTCTCTGAAGCGTCTCAATTTATTCTTACTTCCCACTTTTGTAAATTTTGGTAAAAATAACACATTTTTTTGTTATCAATAGACACCTATTGCGGGAAATGGAAATCGAAATCTTTTTAAAATGAATTATTCTTTAAATTATTATATTAGCATTTGTAATGAAATCTATATATGTTTCCTACCGACAACGAATTTACATTATTATACTTTTTATATTTTTCGATATTTGCATATATCATCTATCAAATTATAATAAGCAAGAGAGCAAACCAAATAAGATTGTCATTAATAATTGTAGTTAGCTTAATATTAAACATGATATTTTACTTAAAGACTGAAAATTTTGAGGGAGGTGGCTCATTAGTTGTTCTTTTCTATTCAGCAATTATTTTTACAGCAACAACAATTATTACATTCATCAATCAAATAATTTATAAAAAGCGAATAAACTTTAAAACATAAATCCACGAAAAAAGCTGTTATTTTTTAACAGCTTTTTCTATAGTAAACGAAAATTCGGAACCTACACCTATTTTACTTTCAACATAAATATGTTCGTTGTGGGCTTCTATAATGTGCTTTACAATGGACAGACCCAAACCGGAACCTCCAATATCGCGCGATCGACTGGAATCTGTTCTGTAAAAACGTTCGAACAAACGGGAAATATGCTTTTTTTCGATTCCGTAACCGTTGTCGGTTATACGAATTAAGAGTTTTCTGTCTGTTAAACTTTCTATCGATACTTCGGTTGTACCATTGTCTTTCCCATATTTTATGGAATTATCGACCAAATTTAAAACCACCTGATTGATTTTTTCACGATCACCGTTTACAAAAATTGATCTGTAATGATCTTTATCAAACATTAAGGTGATGTCTTTTTTATCGGCTTTCATTTCCAAAAGATCAAAAACATTCTGAAAAAGTTCAATAATATCAAAGGTTTGAATGTTGACTTTTAATTCGTTTGTTTCTAACTTGGTAATCATATCCAGATCGTTCACAATATCAATAAGGCGTTCAATACCTTTATCGGCACGTTCCAAATATTTTTTGCGGATTAATTTGTCTTTCACGCCACCGTCTAACAACGTAGAAACGTATCCTTGCACCGTAAACAACGGCGTTTTAAGTTCGTGTGCCACGTTACCAATAAATTCGCGACGGTATTCTTCTTGTACTTTCAGCGATTCAATTTCTACTTTTTTGTCGGTAGCAAATTTGTTTACTTCGTACATCAGCGTCTGCATATCGGTTGTTACCGGCTGATTTCGCAAAACCGATTCGTCTAGAATACTTACTTCTTTATATATTTTTTGAATTCGACGGTAAATAAAGCGTTCTACCCTGTACTGCAATACAAAAAAGCTAAACGCAAAAAACAGTAACGTGAATGTTACTGTAAATAATACGTTTATTTGAAAGAATAAATGTTGCAACCCAATTAGCAAAAGTACACTGAAAAGCACTACTACTAATGTAGATTTTACTGCAAATTTATAAGACCTACGGTATTTTACCCCCATTAAACTTCTAATTTATAACCCACGCCTTTTATGGTTTTAAACAACTCGTCGCCAATTTTTTCGCGTAGTTTTCTTATGTGTACATCTATGGTACGCCCGCCAACAATTACTTCGTTACCCCATACTTTGTCTAAAATTTCTTCGCGTTTAAACACTTTTCCGGGTTTCGATGCCAAAAGGTAAAACAATTCAAACTCTTTACGCGGTAAAATAATTTCGACTTTATCTTTTATGATTTTATATTCTTCGCGGTTAATTTCAATGTTACCAATTTTTAAAACATCTTCTACAGAAATGTCTTCTTTAACACGGCGTAACAATGCTTTAACTTTACTAACCAGCAATTTTGGCTTAATTGGCTTGGTTATGTAATCATCGGCACCTACATCAAAACCTGCTACCTGCGAATAATCTTCGCCACGTGCGGTTAAAAAGGTAATAATAGTGCTGTTAAGTCCTGGCAGTTTACGCATGCTTTCACAAGTTTCAATACCGTCCATTTCGGGCATCATAACATCAAGAATCACCAAATTAGGAATTTCCTTTTTAGCAATTGTTAAAGCTTCTTTACCATTTTTTGCGGTGAATACCTGGTAATTTTCAGCTTCCAGATTAAATCCTACAATTTCTAAAATATCCGCATCGTCATCAACCAGCAAGATTTTAATGTCCTTATTTTTCATTTGTTTTGTGTTGTTTCGCTTGTAAAATTAAAGATAAATAAAAAACAAACAACCGCTTAACAATTATTTAATGTAGTAACAATTAATTTACAAAAACCCAACACTTTCATAAACCGCGTATAACCTTACAATAACTTTTAGGTAATTCCTTTGCAACGAAAATTTATAACACAAACGATAAATGAAATTAAATTTTTTGGCAGCAGCGTTATTATTTGGAGTGGTGACTTATGCGCAGGATACTAAAACGATTAAAGGCCACATTTACGATACAGCTAACAACAACGAACCTTTGGCATACGCAACAATTATGCTACAGAATACTGAGTTTGGTGCAGAAACCGACGAAAACGGATATTTTGAAATTGAATGCGAGCAAGGTTCTTATTTGATAGAAGCATCGTACACCGGTTACCAGACTTTTGTAATGCAGTATGAAACGGGATCTACAGATGAGTTGAACATAAATCTGACTCCGGAAGCTTCAAACTTAGACGAACTGGTTATTACGGTTAACAACAGAAAATCATCGGAAACCGCTTTATTAAACGAACAACGTAAATCTTTAGAAATAAAACAGCAAATTGGTGCACAAGAACTTTCTCGTAAAGGTGTGGGCGATGTTGCTGCGGCAGTTGCAAAAACAGCAGGTATTTCTCAGCAAGAAGGCAGTAACAACGTGTATGTTCGTGGTTTAGGCGATCGATACAACTCTACAAGTTTAAACGGTTTGCCGGTTCCATCAAACGATCCAGAGAAAAAGAACATTAATTTAGAATTATTTTCTACGGATATTGTAGAATATATTTCGATCGACAAAACTTTCAATTCTAGAAACACAGGAGATTTTGGTGGTGGAAATGTTGACATTTCATCAAAAGATTTTAAAGACAGTGGTTTGTTCGAAATTGAACTAGGCGGAAAAGCAAATACCAATGCATTAAGTAAAGGAAGCGATTTTGTACTTCCAGACGGACCAAGCAAAATGGGTTATGCATCTTACGATGTACCAAATAATCCGTTAGGTGGATACAATTTTCAAAACAGTTTACAACCTAAAAGTTCAGGACAAATTGGTGGAAACTTTGGTTTAAAAGCAGGAAAATCATTCTTTATTGGCGAAACAGGTAAATTAAATTTATTTGCAACAGCAAGTTTTGACAACGGCTTTACTTACAGAGAAGGACTTAACCAAAGTGTTAGTGCACAAGGTGCGAAATTAAAATCGTTCTATCAAGAAAAATTCACACATACCACAAACACTACCGGTATGTTTAATGCAAATTACCATTTAAACGACAATCACCGTTTGGCTTACAACTTTTTGTACATCAATTCATCTGACTTATCAAGAGATACGTACGAAGGAATGGATCGCGATTTTGACGGAGATCACGATGAATTATTGGTTCAACGTGGTACATTCACTCAAAACACTGTGTTAATAAATCAATTATTAGGTAATCATACTTTAAACGAAAAATTAGGTTTCGATTGGGCTGTTTCGTACAATACCATTGAAAGCGATATGCCAGACAGAACGCAGAACAAGTTATTTTATTGGAATGATTTACAAGGATACAATCTGGCACAAAGAACTCCTACAGATAACCACCGTTATTTTCAGAACTTAACAGAAAACGAAATTGCCGCAAACTTGGCATTGAACTATAAGTTAGGAACAGACGAAAACGGCAATGAAAGAGGAAAAGTAACTTTTGGCTACAACGGTCGTATTAAGAAAAGAGATTTTGAAGCGATACAGTTCAACTTCGGCCTTCCGCAACCAGTTATCAGCACAACAAACAGATTCATTGTAGATCCTAACAATTTAGATCGCTTTTTTAATCAGCAAAATTTTGCAGATGGTTTGTTTGAAATCAAAGCTTTTGCAGGTGAAACCCCACAAACCTATACAGGCGAACAAAATATACATGCTGGTTTTGCAAATTTAGAATATCGTTTAACCGATAAATTCAGTGCAGTTGTTGGTTTGCGTTACGAAAAAATTAACCAATTGGTTGAATGGAGAACACAGTTAGATGCCGAACAAAAGTCTAACGAGTTTAACCGTAACGAATTTTTACCAAACTTATCGCTAAAATACGCACTAAACGGTACTCAAAACTTACGCTTAGCAGCAAGTAAAACCTATACATTACCTCAGTTTAAAGAGCGTGCACGCTTTATTTACGAAGACGTAACCGAAATTAAAGTAGGTAACCCGTACTTATATCCTTCGCAAAACTACAACTTGGATTTAAAATGGGAGATTTTCCCAATGAACGATGAAGTAATTTCGGTATCTGCTTTTGGTAAATACATTCAAGATCCTATCAACGAAATTACCATGGCATCATCTACCAACGATATTACTTGGGTTAATATTGGTGATAAAGGATATGTGTACGGAGCAGAATTCGAAATTAAGAAAAGACTTTTTGATTTTGGCGGAACAAACACTAACAATCTTTTTGGTGGATTAAATGTATCGTACATGAAAACCGATCAGGAAGTAGATAGAGATAAAATCTTTAGAGAAACCAACGGATTAATTAATACCAATTTCCATTTTGATCGTTCATCATTTACCGGAGCTTCTGATTTGTTACTGAATGCCGATGTTTCTTACGTAACAGAATGGAGTGAAGACAGAGGAATGACCGCAACCGTTGCATACACACATTATTCTGACCGTTTATATGCTTTAGGCGTAGAAGGAAAAGGAAACTTAATCGATAAAGGAATGGGAAGTTTAGATTTTATCTTAAAAACAAAAATCCATAAAAACTTTGCACTTGATTTTGCTGCACGCAATATTTTAAACCCAGAATTCCGCAGAATACAAGACAACGCATTAGGTGCAGTTAATGCAGTTACCTATAAAAGAGGAGCCTTCTTTAGTTTAGGTGCAAAATATACATTTTAACAACACATTCATTACATACACTTAACACACATTAAAGTATTAATACACAACTTTGTATCAAATAAATAACTAATTATTAAAGAAAATGAAAAAGCCAATTTCAAGACTATTTAGCTTAACATTCTTATCATTAACATTAGCAGCAACAACCGTTTCTTGTTCTAGCGATGATTCAACTCCAACTGTACAAGAGCCAATCAAACCAGATCCGCAAGAACCAGGTGAGCCAGGCGAATCTACTTTTAAAGTTGATCGCGAAAATTTAACAGGCGAAATTAAAGACGGACACGTAACATTAACAGACGGAACTTATAAATTAACAGGTAAACTAATCGTAGGTCCTGGAGCAAAACTAACCATTAAAGCAGGCGTTAAAATCGAAGCTACTGCATTAGGTTCAGGTCAGTTTGATGCGGTGAGATACATTGCAGTATCACAAGGCGCACAAATTTTTGTAGAAGGTACTTCATCTAACCCAGTAATCATGACAGCTGCAACTCAAAAAGCAGGATCATGGGGTGGATTAGTAATCTGCGGTAAAGCACCAATCAATAAAGGAGCAACTGCAACTGCCGAAGTTTCTGAATTAACTTACGGTGGATCAGACGCTAACGATAATTCTGGATCGATCAAATATTTAAGAATCGAATATTCTGGATATTCTTACAACGCAGACAAAGAATTCAACGGACTTTCTATGTTTGGTGTTGGTAAAGGAACGACTATTGATTATGTTCAGGTTCACGAAGGATCAGACGACGGTTTTGAGTGGTTTGGTGGTACGGTAGATGCGAAACATTTAGTAGTTACAAGTTTTGCAGCAGAAGTAGGTGACGATTTATTCGATTGGACAGAAGGTTGGAACGGATTAGGTGAAAACTGGTACGGCAAAAGAACAAACGATGGTAACCGTGGTATCGAAGCAGATAATAACTCTAACAACCACACTGCTGCACCAATTGCTAACCCAACAATTAAAAACTTAACGTTAATTGGTAACAATGGTGGTAGTGAAAACCAAGCTATGAAATTACGTGTAGGTACAAAAGGATCTTTCGATAACGTTGTTTTAAGCAACTTTGGAACAGGTTTCGACGTAGAGCATGACGAAGGTATCAGCTATGTTGCAAGTGGTGAATTAAAAGCTACACGCGTTAAATTTGATAACGTTGCTACAAAATCTAAAGGAAAGAAAACCGACGGTACTGCTGCAGACGTTAGTGCAATCTTTACAGAAGATGCTACAGCTACAGGTGCAGGTAACGGTACAGCTACACCAACATGGGCAGCTGGCTGGACAGTAGGTTTATAATAAATTTCAAATAGTTTACTGTCACAGTTTAAGTCAGTATGTCATACCAAGCACAAGGTATGCAACAACTTAAACAAACAGTAAATCAGTTAAAATCTTCATAAATAACCTCAATTTTTTATTGAGGTTATTTTTTTGGTATTTTATTTGATATTTATTTTATATATTTACTTATTCAATTTAAAGTTATGAAAGAAAAATACCTATATA
>Ga0308157_10003894_pt1 | contig 20780 bp, 12 predicted proteins | sample PhyBR1_FD_201035 | JGI IMG/M metagenome (GOLD analysis project Ga0308157, IMG submission 201035) | Phyllosphere microbial communities from UC Gill Tract Community Farm, Albany, California, United States - DLSLB.R1 | ecosystem: Host-associated > Plants > Phyllosphere > Unclassified | place: USA...
CTAAGCTTAAATTTTTCATTCCCATGTTAAGCGCCGCCTTACTCATCCGGTAGCTGTACCAACCGCCAAGTTGATTGTCACTGATACTGCCCACGCGCGCCGAAATGGTTGCAAAAATCGCCGGTTGCTGCTCATTTTTAACCGATTTTGCAAAAAAGGGCTTTAACTGTTTGGCAATCAGCAGGCTGGCAAGTGCATTAATTTGCATATTTCGCATAAAAAATGCAGGGTCGATTTGTGATAGCGCTTTTTCTGGTTGCTGATGATTGGTGTGCAGCAGCCCTACGGCGTTAATGACCCAGTCTAAATGCTCGGAGATTTGATTTATGGCGATAAATGCGTCTTGAATGCTACTCTCGTCGCTGACATCCATGTTTACCCAATGCAAATTTTGAGATTTGAGCGTTGGCGGCTTGCGATGATATGTGGTAATCACCAGATCACCGCGATGGATCAATTCGTTAACGATTGCCGCGCCAATGCCGCCGGTCCCACCAATCACCAAGCACGTTTTTTGAAGAGTCATGATTTTTGTCCTTTGATTTTTATTGTTGTTATCAATATATAAAAAAAGCCGCCCTTAAGGCAGCTTTTTTATTTAGCAATGACGAGAATTAATGTGCAGCACTTTTTTCTGGAACGATGACGATCTCGTTATGATCTGCATCGTACAATTTGCCTTCTTTAAAGTAATCGCCTTCATTTAAGTCATCAATGACTGCTGAGCGAACTGAGCGTTCTGTGCCTTCTGCAAAGACCGATTGTTGATCTGAGTTGCCCACTTTGACGTGGTTGAAAAGCAGGTTCAACAAGATTGCCATGATTGCCGTTGAGCTGATTCCTGAGTGGAAAATGGTGGCAAACCAGTCAGGGAATTGGTCATAGAATGCAGGCGCAGCAATCGGTAACATCCCAAAACCGATAGAGGTAGCAACGATGATTAGGTTCATGTTGTTGGTGTAGCTGACTTGAGCAAGCGTTCTGATACCACTGGCAGCAACCGTTCCGAACAATACCAGTCCAGCACCACCAAGAATCGCAGTGGGAACTGCTGCAATCACACGTCCCATGATAGGAAGTAAGCCAAGGGTTAACAAGATGATCCCTGCAAAGGCAACCACAAAACGGCTTTTCACGCCAGTTACCGCAACCAAGCCTACGTTTTGAGCGAACGCACTTTGCGTGAATGAGCCAAAAAACGGCGCAACCACACTTGAAATCATGTCGGCACGAAGACCGTTTCCTAGACGTTTTGAGTCAATTTTGGTGTCGATGATGTCACCAACTGCCAAGATATCAGCAGACGTTTCAACCAAAATAACCAAAACAACGATGAACATTGAGATGATTGAGGCAAGCTCAAACACAGGCGCACCAAAGTGCATTGGGGTTGGGAAGGCAAAGATTGGTCCTGTACCAATACCTGAAAAACTAGCAAGTCCCATTATCCACGCCACTATCGTTGCAATTACGATAGCAAGAAGGATGGATAAGCGGCTGATGGCAGCATTGCCAAGCTTACTGAGTAACAATACCAAAGCCAACGTGAACGCGGCAAGACCGATGTTGGTCATGCTACCAAAGTCTTCTGCTTTTGGATTGCCACCCATCGCCCAACGTGCGGTTACTGGCATCAGGGTAAGACCAATGGTGGTAATTACCGCGCCGGTTACCAATGGCGGGAAAAAGCGAATGATCATGGAGAAAACGGGGGTAATGATCAGTCCTAGAATCGAGGCGGCAATGACCGCGCCAAAGACCGCAGGAAGTCCACCTCCTGATGTAACGATGGCAACGATGGTTGCAACACTGGCAAACGATACGCCTTGAACTAATGGCAACTGACAACCAAAAAATGGAATACCAAGCGTTTGTAGCAAAGTGGCAATACCACCAATAAACAGTGATGCGGCAATCAAAAGCCCGATTTCAGCTGGGTTAAGTCCTGCGGCTTGACCGACAATAAGCGGAACGGCAATGATTCCGCCGTACATGGTTAAAACGTGCTGAAAACCATAAGCAATGTTCGCGCCGATACCAAGATTTTCATCTTCAGGCCGCAAAGCCACTGGTTGAGAGGTAGAGTTCATGTCCATAGATAGATGTGCTCCCTGCGTGTTATTTGATCATGTATCCTAGCTGATACATCATTAAAATAAAAAAGTCATTACCAAAGGTGTTGCAAAAAATGTTGGCTTACCTTGACTGGTAGGTTTGGTCTCCAGATTGAAGCTCGTTGTTACTTTGATTAGCACTTAAGTGAATAACGATGTTGGCGTGTTTTACTTATTAAAATATTGCTTAGCTTCGGTGACTGAGATTTAGCATAGCGTGTATTTTTGATTCCCGCTAGTGCTTTTTTGACCATTTGGTCAGTTTTTGCAAAAAATTTGTATTTTTTCACTGACAAAATGCCTAAATTTGCTTGATTAACTTTGCGATATAATGAAATTAAGTAATAATTTAGCAAAACTGTAGCAAGATACCTGATGATTGGAAATTTATTTTATGCTTTCTTCAAAAGATCAGCTGACTGAACTGGTTCGGCATTTAGAGTCAAAACAGCATATTTTTGCCGCCGACCCGCTTTTGGTGACCGAAAAGCTCAAAAATGAAGCGGGCACGCCCAAAGACAAGCTTCTCCTTCGCGCCCGCCGAATTGATAGTAATGGTCATCTTGCCAATGTTTTAGCCAAAATTCAGGCTCGCATCAAGGCAGTTACCTTTATTTTAAGCATCATTTGGTGCGTGACGGGGTTTTTAGGATTATTCACCTTACTTCAGTCCAATGTGGTGAACTTTTTTTATGTTCTCGTCTGCTTGTTAGGATTTCATAGTTTGATGCTGATCGCTTGGATTGCCATGAGTTTACTTAATCGCAGTGGTCGATCTTGGCTTGCTTTAATTAGCCCAGGCTATTTGATCAACAGCCGCGACGATGTCAGCCAAGCGGCGGTTTTGGTTTATGAAGATCAGCTTAATCACAGCGGAATGCGCTGGTATTTGGGAAAAATTAGCCATCAGCTTTGGCTTGCCACGCTAACAGGGATGCTATTTGCCATCATTTTTTTATTGATCGTTCGCCAGTATAGTTTTAGTTGGGAGTCAACGTTGCTGTCTGATGGCGCGCTGATTCAGTTGACCCATGCTTTAGGATATTTACCAAGTTTGGTGGGATTTGATATTCCAAGTGATGCGGCGATTATTGAAAGCCGGATGATTAAGGGCGTGATGCCCATTGCTATTGCTCAGCAGTGGGCAAGTTTATTGATTGGCAGCTTGATTGTTTACGGTATTGCCCCGAGAGCGCTTGCCTTTTTATTTTGTGCGCTAATGTTTAATCGCCGCGCAATGACGCTCAATCTGAGCTTGCCATATTACCAAAACATTTTGCAGTTTTGGCAATCAAAAATTGTTGATCATGATGACTTTAATGACGTTGCCGCGCCCGTTGCCCCAAAAGCTGTGGTAAGTTCTGGTAAAAAAGTAACCGTGCTGCTTGAGTACCCAACGGCAACGCCCGAATGGTGGTTGGATGCGTTAACCTCAGAACGAATCGATAATTTTGGTGTGGTGGATGATCGCGAAGATCTGGCGCGACTGATTGAGTATCTGCAATCAGCCCCAGCTCAGGTGGTGGTTGGCATTAACGCGCAAGCCCTTCCTGATCGCGGTTTATTGCGAAAATTGGATCGCATTGCAGCGGCAAGCCCAAATGGCGTGATTGTGCAATTGCTTAATCTGCCCGCGGCGCCCAATCCACGATTTGATCAATGGCAGCAAGCACTAAGCGAACGGCAAATTGGTCTGGTAAATGCTTTATAATAGAACAATAACTCCTGTTAGAATAACATTTACAAAATAAGATACGATTATGAGCGACCAAAACAAAAATAATTTGCAAGATAAAAATCGAACTTTATCGCGATTTTTTGCTGAAAAAAAGTTTGCTGAAAAACAGCAGTCTGATGGTCAACTTGAAGCGGTTGATCTTAACGATAATACGGCTGTAGATTTAGCAAAATATCCCGAAACCGATATCACCCCAACTGTTCGTAGTAAAACGACCACGGCATTTGGTGAGCCGCTCAAGCTTGCTGTGGTTGGTCATACCAATACGGGCAAAACTTCGATTTTGCGGACGTTACTTCGCGATGAGTATTTCGGCGAGGTCAAAAATGAAGCAGCGACCACGCGCCACGTTGAGCGAGCGGCATTGACGGACAGCGTTACTGGCGAGACGCTGGTCTTACTTTATGATACACCAGGGCTTGAGGACGCCTCGGGAGTGATGGATTGGCTTGAGGACCATACCGCAAGCCGCCGTGATGGGATTGAGCGCCTTCAGCATTTTTTGGCAGCGGAAGTTGCAACGAGTCAAAACGAGTATTCTGACCCATTTAATCGCGACGATTTTAGCCAAGAAGCCAAAGTTATCCGGCAATTGCTGGCAAGCGATATGGCAATTTATGTCATTGATGCTCGCGAGCCGGTGCTTGGCAAATATAAAGATGAGTTGACTATTTTATCTTGGGCGGCGATTCCGGTCATGCCCGTGTTTAATTTTACCAGCAGCTCTGATACCCAAATTGAGGCTTGGCAAACGATGCTGGCTCGGCGCAATTTGCATATCATGGCGCGCTTTGACTCAGTTGCCTTTGAATTTGAAGATGAAATGGTGCTTTGGCAAAATCTTGCGACTATGCTGACCCATCCGGACATGCTTGATCAGTTGATGGCGCGTAGGCGCAACGATTGGGCGCAGCTTTATGATGACGCTCAGTTAATCATTGCCGATTTTTTGATTAATGTTGCCGCTTTTGTCCGTGAAATTAGCGAAGATGATGACGCCTTACCCGTTTTAGAGCAGATGCAAGAAGCCGTTCGCCAAAGTGAGCGCGTGATGCAGCAGGATTTACTCAACCTTTATAAATTCTATGATAACGACATTGCCACCACGCCCCTTGAGTTAAATGCCTATCAGCAAGACCCCTTTGATCCTGAGCTGCTCAAACTTTATGGGATAAGGACGACATCGGGCGCAGCAGCAGGCGCGCTTTTAGGGCTTGGCATTGATGCTGCCGCTCTTGGGACGACGCTTGGGCTTGGCGCGGCGCTTGGCGGTATTGCAGGCGGTTTGTTGTCCAACACCGGAAGTATTGCCAATAAAATCTCTGGCGTTAAGCGCCTTTATATTGACCCTGCTACCTTAACCCTACTTGCTGCTCGGGCACTGGACTTATTAAATGCAGTTCGCCATCGCGGTCATGCTGCCAATCGCGCTACCCAATTGATTTATCAAGATGAAGCGCTTGATAATAGCCAAAAAGAGACTTCAGCCCCATTTAGTGCTCAAAAATTGCCAAGCGAGCTGAAAAAAGCACGCAGCAAACCGCAGTGGTCATCGCTTGGCAGTAAAAAAGCAGAACAAGCAAAACTGCTTCGCCAAGATGCCGCGTGGTCGCTATCACAAAAGCTTAATGCTTAAACCTAAGCTTTACTGAGGCTTACATATTGCTCAACTTACTTTTATGTGTAACTATACCAGCATCCGTTTTTTTGAACTAACACTTTGCTCATTTTTTATTTAGCGATACCATCCTTAAAATATATAAAATCGCTCAACCACAGGCAATCTCATGACCGACTATTTTGGATTTTTACCCTCAACTCAGCTTAATAGCATGATTGATGAAGCGACCGCCATCATCAACGAGCAGCAAGAAGTGGATTATTATCCTTATCGAAATGCGCTCACCAAGCAAATTGCCAGCGAGCTGATTGACAATCTTTTGGTCAATTTGGTGGAAGTCATTCCAAATGCCGAGCGCCAAGAAGCCATGCGTAAGATCGTTGCGACCGTTGAGCGCGCCACCGAAACGCTTTTAGGAATCCTTCTTGGTAAAGATAAAAATGAGGACATCCTGCCAAGCTTTTATTTTTTAAAGCAAGATGCCATGTTTTTGGATAATGAAGGCATGCGCCGAATTGGCTTTCAGCTTGATGAAAATATGGCGCAAACCATTCAACAAGGCTTTGAGGCAACCAATCAATTGCCCCTCGATAGTGATGATAAAGCAGTATTTAAAGCGGCATTAATGGCGATGAATGAAGCGGCGCTTAATCATTTTATTACCAAATTTACCGAAACCTTAAAGCTTGGCATGGTCAAACGAAAATCGATTCCGGTTGCCAAAGCGGCGATTGATAAAGGTATGGCGCTGGCATTGAACAAGTTGTTGCCGCAGCTTCCTGATGATGGTCTTGTCCGCCTAGCCAATTTTTATCGCCCCTATCTGATCCACATTGATAAAACAGCTGGCAAGATCACATAGAAAAACTTTGCAGTCGTTAATATCTTATTGGGAAAATTCACTAAAACTTGCTAAAATAAGCAGCACTTTTTCTCAAAGGCGCAACCCATGACCCAAATTAGCAATCAAGAAATCGAAAAAACCCTTCGCAACTCTGAATGTTTGATCAGCAGCATCGAAGTTGCCGCTGCCTACGAGCGCCTAGCAGCTCAGCTAAATTTGCACTATGCAGGGCTTAATCCTATTGTCATGGTCGTTATGAATGGCGGCTTGATTCCAGCCGGTCAACTGCTTACCCATTTAACCTTTTATCATCGCATGCACTACATTCACGCCTCGCGCTACCGTGATAATGAAGGCACCAATGAGCTAAATTGGAAGTTTAAGCCGGACGTCAATATCGAAGGCGAGCACGTCTTATTAATTGATGATATTTTTGATGAAGGCATCACCCTAAAAGCCATTGTTGAAGAATTGGGTCGTGAAAATCCAGCCTCTATTAACTCTTGCGTGCTGTTAAACAAAGTTCATGATCGCAAAACTAACGATTTTAATGTCGATTTTGTAGGAATTGATGTTGCTGACCGTTATGTTTATGGCTGCGGTATGGATTTTCATGGCTACTTACGCCATCTTCCAGGTATTTACGCTATTAAAGAAGGTAAAATTTAATTACGATTTGTCATTTAGAAAAAAGCATCCGATTTGGGTGCTTTTTTTGTTAAAAATATAACGCTAAAATTCTGTCTTTTAGCAATGAGCTAATCTCGCTAACTTCAAAAAAGTAATCTAATTGCTAATGTTGCGACTGTAGCGCAGCTTTGCTGGTTAGTTTATCCCAAGCCGGATATACCCTCATTCCCATTTTACCTTTTGCTTCTGACGATTTAATAATATTTTTTTTGATTAAAATATCTTTTGGAAAGACAAACTGTCCAGATTTATCAGTCTCACTAAAAGTAGAGATAACCAGCAAATCAGGAGTATTGTCAATTGTGAAAGGTTGATTAACATGATTACTGTCTTTTTCCCAAAAGCTTACGAATTGACCGAGTTTATTTGGCTTTATTTTTGCCACTCTAAAGCGAATGTGTTTGCTAGAGTTTTTATTGGACAGCTTAAACGTATAGCCATCATATTCAGCATTTTGCTTTTCTTCATTAATTTCACTTATTATAAGTCCATTTGCTTTATATATAACGTTATCAATAAGCTTCAATCTATTATTGTTCTTGAGCATAAATTGTCTTCTCTAAATTTTCAAATTGTAAAGCTAGCCCTGTTTGCCGAACGGTTGGCGTTTTTAACGCTTGAGTTAATGCTGATGGCGTACTGAATATGGAAACTTGTTTTTTAGCGCGAGTGACGGCGGTGTAAATTAGCTCTTGGCTAAGTAGTCTTATATTTTGATCATCAAAGCAGATGGCAACGTGATCAAACTCTGAACCTTGCGATTTATGAATGGTCATAGCGTAAGCGGTAGCAACCATATCATCGCTTAATCGATTAATTGCGATGCCTTGTGTTTTGTTTTCAAAAAATACTTGCAGCCCATCACCCTTAGTTTCCATACAGATGCCAATATCGCCATTAAATAGCCCAAGATCATAGTTGTTTTGTAATATCATAATTGGTCTGCCGTGATACCAAGGTGACTTTGATAATGGTAATTTCAGCAGTTGGCGGTGGTATTGACTTAGATGATGGTTAATTTCAATATCTCCGCATTGACCGTGATGTCCTGCGGTGAGAATTTTGAAATTGTTTAAATCGTTTATTAACTCATTTAAATAATTATTATAGTCTTTAGTTGGTACGAGATTCGCTTTCTTGATTTTTGTTAAAATATTTTGTGTTTTTTTGAAGTATTCTAAGTAATTTTTTTGGATTTCTTTTTTTATTTTTAAATTACTTAGGCTATTATTTATAATAATACTATGATTATTATTGTTTAAATTAAAAAACGTCAAGCTATTATCAGATTTTAATAATGACCAAACCTCTGCCATTCGACTATTAGGCTCATTGATTAATCGCGCTAGTTTGCCAATTCCTGAATCGCTACTAAAGCGGCGGCTAATTTCAAGGCGTTGGTGAACGTTTTGCAAGGTTGGTATACGGCACAAATCGGCAAGCACTGCCCCTGCATCAACTGCGGCAAGCTGATTGGCGTCGCCAAGCAAAATCAAGCGTGCATTCGGTTTAATGGCGCTGACCAAATAATTGGCAAGCTCAACCCCAAGCATAGAAGCTTCATCAACGATAATAATATCTTCGCTCAAGGGATTGGTGCTGTGATAGCGCGGCTTTCCGCCTTGGCTCAGCCCAAGTAAGCGGTGAATGGTCTTAGCTTCTGGTAGCTGCATATCGATTCCCGCCGTTGCAATCGCGGCTTGCAAGGATTCTTGCATCCTTTGCGCAGCCTTCCCCGTGGGCGCTGCTAAGGCAAGATGGGCGCGACCAAAGCCATCAATCATTGCCCCTGCCCCGTCACCCTGCCAAAGCGCCATCACCAGCTGAGCGACGGTAAAGGTTTTTCCTGTTCCAGGACCGCCAGTGATGATGCTAAATGCCGACTCGTTTGCCATACGAATAGCGCTTTGCTGCTCGTGATTCAGCATTGGATTCATGGTAATGCTAAGCGGCTTAACGGTTTGATTTTTGATTTGTAAAATGTGTTTGGCAAGGGTCAGCTCTGCTTGCCAAGTTCGGTGTAGCCAAAGGGTTAGGTTTAATTGGTTGTTTGTTTGGTTATCTGAATGGAAGATGATAGGGGTATTTTTTGTTAGGTGGTGATTGCTTATTAAAGGGATTTCTTTTATTAAATTGGTAAAATTACTTAGGCTATTTTCTATGGAATGGCTATTTACTGATACATTTTTCAGCGTTCGATATAAACTTAAACAAGCTCGGTAACGGCAGTTTGCGGTGGCAAAATCGTATCGCGATAATTGAGCTTGTTTGATTAGATGATTCCAAAGCTCAGGCGTCCTTAAAATATCCATCGCATCATTTGGCGCGGACTCCTCAAGATAACCTAAAAGCGATTGCAATAGCGGCTGCAATAATTGTTGCTGCCAAGCAAATAGTTCGCTATTACTTTCATTATTGATATTGTCATCGAGCGGTACTATTGGCATCGTCGAATTCAATTCTAAAACCGTGTGACCTTCTTCAAGGCGTTGAACTAAAACTTCAAATAGCGCAGTAAATAGTAGTTTTTGCGCCGAACTGACGTCATTTGATTGCGGTTGCAGTTGATTTTGATAAGCGCTTTGGGTTTGGCTTTTACGCTCAATCAAATAGCGGCTGATGGTGGTTGACCAACGGCTTGTATCATAATGATCGACTTCGGTTGCCGCGCTATGGGTAAGTTTGCTCATGCTATTGTTGTCTCTTATCAATACGTTAAAAGCTAATGCGTAGGTTTGCCAAACGCTTTCTCATCAAGCTCTCGAATCAATTCAAACGGGATTTGCCATTGAATCCGACCGTAATTTGACGCGTCCTCTGTCCCACTTGGCGCAATTCCACGTAAAAAGACGTATTCAACCGCGCCTAGATATTTTGTTTCATTTCCCGAATAGTCTTTGAGTCGTAATTTTAAAAATCGGTGCAGCGCCACTTGATAAATAGCCGCTTGTAGCCAGTAGCCGGCTTTGTTCATCGCAAGTTTAAGATGCGTGTCATCGTAATGTGCTAGGCTATCGCCCAAATAATTGCTTTTATAATCCACCACAAAAAATTTGCCGCCAAACTCATAAACTAAGTCAATCTCGCCGCGCAAATAACGATAAATGTACTCAGCGCTTTGCGGCGTTAATTGAATGTGCTTGTCTGGCTCATCGGGCAAATGTTTTTCAAATAATGCACTGATGGCTGAGGGCGTAAAATTTCCTGACAATCCCATGTTAAAACCCATCTCTGCCATTCGCTGACGGCTATCGATTTGGCAAAGCGGCTGACCGGACGCGAGCAGCGGCGCTTTTAGCACGTCATCTATCCAGTGAATAATTGCGTTATGATTGACCCCTAACGCGGCAAGCTCTTCTTCTGTTGGCTCAATATCTTCAGCTATGAGCATCGTGTTTTGCGGTTGCTCAGCTTGTTTTTTTGCCAATTGCTGCAGCTTTTCTAACTTTAACAACTGCCATTGATTTTCACCGCTGGTATAAACAACAGGCAGTTGATGCTGCTGAAGATTTTGGTCGATGATTTTTGACCAGTTTTGTGGTTGCTGAAAATCAATTTTTTCAAAAATCTTATGCAAAAACGTTCCGGCATTTGCTCCTTTAACAAAGCGAAAGCGGATATCGTCACTCATAATTTGATTCTGACCCAGTGAAAAATTAGCATTGGCATGAATTTTACTTAGGCTATTTGTTAAATCAAGCTCATCTTCAATGGCATCATCAACGACGGCAAGCGCTTGGCTTTGAGCGCTTAATTGTCTTGATAATGCGGTAAAACTGGTCTTTGCCCAACCTTTAAAAGAATAGTCTTCAATTTGACTATAAGCATCGTTGTAATCAATACGAAAATAATCCGGCTCGGGCGTTTGATTTGCCGCGTTTTTCGGTTTGCTATCGGCTTTTTGGCGCGACATTACCGCTTGGGCGTGCTCGGCAATAACGTCATAATTGACCCAACCGACCGCGGACGCTAGACGTTCAGGTAAGCTAAACTCTTTGTCCTCACAATCAAGCCAAGCGTTTAACGGCTTTCGTTCAATATCTTGCTTGCGGCTGGCATCTTGAAGGACGATATAAAGCTGCTCGCTTGCCCGCGTAAAAGCGACGTAAGCAAGCCGCCTCCGCTCCTCATAGTTTTCTTGAGTTTCAAATTGGGCGTAATAGTCGCTCAAATCCTCTTTATCGCCTTTAGCTGACTTTGAAAACTTGCCCGCGCTTGCTGATAGCCGCCGCTTACTTAAACGCTCGTCAGTGATATTTTCATCATCAAACAAATAAAGCGTTGTTTTATTACTGGCTTTTTTACTGGCAGCGCCCATGCCGATGACATAAACGATAGGAAATTCAAGACCTTTGGACTTATGAATGGTCATGAGCTGAACGCCTGAATCCGTTGGCATTGGCTGCTGCTGCGCCCAATCGGGAATCGTTTTGATATTGATGTGTTTTTTAAACCACGTGATCAGCTCAAATTCGCCAATATGCATGCCAAATTGAGCCAAAATATCCAATAAATGCCGCAAATCAATCAAGTATCGCGCGCCATCAGGAAGTTTTGCCAAATTTTCCCAAACGCTTTGTTCAAGAGTTTCAGCCGTTTGCCGCTTATCTTTTTCTTTATCCTCAAACGGATTTTGACCAAGCGCGAAATGCAGCGCCGACAAAATACCGCCGTGTTGCCAGTGCGCGGCGGCGGTTTTTAAATAATCCTGAAACTGCTGATAGCGCTTTTTAAGCTCAAGGGCGCTGCTATCTTGTTCGGTGACCTCGCTTTGCTCCAAACTTTGCATCATATTTTGCACATCAAGCAAGCTGAGCTGATAAAAATGGCTGGTTAACACGCGGTTGACCACATCGCGCTTTTGCGGTCTGAGCATCGCCTCAAGTAGCGCCAACAAATCAGCGGCAATCACCGTATCAAAAACGTTGACCTCGCTTGTTTCAAACGTTGGGATACCAAGCTTATTGAGCATTCGCTCAACTTGACGCAAGTCGTCTTTGGTGCGACCAAGAACGCCGATATCACTTGGCGTAATTGGGCGATTTTCAAGCATTTGTCCACTTGCTAATAATTGAGCAATATGAATGGCGGTCAGTTCAAACTCTGAAAATACCGTGCCGTTTTTCGCTTCTGGCTGATTGGGCAGATGAATGATGCTTACCGGATGACTTGACAACAGCGTTTGGGTGGATACGTTTTGCTGATTAAATGTAATGTCGCTTGGCGCTTGCTGCCACGACAGCCTGATGTCCTTATTTGCCGCACTGATATGATGATAAAAAATCTCTTGCCCCAAGCTTGCCAGCGCATCAAAGCAATCGCTATCGCCAAGTTTCCTCTCAAGCGTTGGTCGCCCAAACCAATGGTTCAGCGCGGCAATCAAGCGCTCGTTTGAGCGCCGATTGATATCCAAGCTCATTCGCTGATTTTGGCTAAAATGGCGCTTCATGGCATTGTAGTTTGCCACATCACCACCGCGAAAGCCGTAAATCGCCTGCTTTGGGTCGCCAACTAACAATAAAAAGCCTTTTTTATTGGGTTTGTCCTCGCCTTTATTGTCCTTTTCTTGTTGCAGATAAATGCGCTCAATCATTTGCGCCTGCTCGCCGTTGATGTCTTGCGACTCATCAATGAGCGCGACCGGATAATGATGGCGGATATAGCGGGCAAGCTGATTGCCGTGAGTTCCTGCCAGCGCTTGGTTGAGCCGAACCATTTGTAGCGCAAATGTGGTCTCGCGGCGCGCCTCTAAAATGGCAGGCAACTTTTGGCGGACGCGTTGGGCAATGTCAAAGTTAAGTTTCGCTTTAAGCTTCTCAAGATAAGTTTCAATGTCAGCGCTCATTGCGGCAAGCTGATTAAGCACCTGAATAAATTCAATTTGGCAAAAGGCTTCACGCTCGCTTTGATTAGGTTTATTAAATAACTTGCCTGCAAAAACCTCAGGAATTTTTTGATAAACCGCAGTTGCCGTATCGTCTAAATGATAAAAAAAGGTCATTCCAAATTGCTTTGCCGCAGCTTGAATTTGCTGAACCGCGTCAAAGTTAGTATAAAACTTCCCTCTTGCACTAAAGCCTTTTGCTTTTCGGTAATCTTGCTCAAAGTAAGGCGCAATTTCAGTCAGCTCAAGATTTGCAAACTTAGCTGCTAAATCAGCAAATGCTTTTAAATCAAGCGTATTATCAATTTGAATTGGCTCAATCGGCGTTGAAAAAAACTGCAATGCGCGTGCCGCCGTTTCTTTATAATCGCTTGGGGCAATCATTTTTCCTGAATGCTCAAAAAGCTGATAAATTTCAGGGAAATTGCTATAAAGGTGCGACTGATAACCGCGAACATAATCGTGAATGATATTATCAATCTCGATTTGCTCGTTTTCGCTGATTTTGATTCCGGACTGGTAGCCCGTTTCGGTGCTAAATTCTGACAGCCATTTTTGTGCAAGGCTATCAAGCGTCCCCACAAACAGCTTATCAAGCGTGGTTAGCACTAAGCGGCAGCGGCGAATGGCGTCCATCAACGGATAAGTGGTCACGTTATCAAGTAAAAAGGCAATCAAATGCGCGTTAATCGGGTCGCCAAATAGCGAATCGAACCCTGAGCGCTTGGCTTCCTCATCAAGCCAAGATTGGCGTTTTTCTTTAAAAGTTGCAATTTTTGTTTTGGATAACTTTTGCGCATCAATCGGATAAGCGATATGCAAAAACAGGATGTTGTGCGTCGCCTCATTGCCTTGCAATTTATTAAGCCAAAGTAGCAGTTGATAAAAGTCTTTTAACCGCGCGTTAATCCGCTCGCGCATCTCCGCTGCCGCTGCCCGCGTAAAGGTGGTGGCGATGATCTGCTCAGGGGCGCGGCGAGCTTCAATCAGTAGCCGAAGCACGATTCCGGTAAGCGTCCACGTTTTTCCTGTTCCGGCGGAGGCTTCAATGAGATATTGACCTTGCAAGGGCACACGAACGGCAGGCGGCGCGGCGTCTTGAGTGTTTGCCGCGCTACTTACGCTGTTTACCGGATTTTCCGCATCATTGGCGGCGGTCGCTATAGGGTCGTCAAAGTCGGCTAAATCATCATTAACAGCGGAGTGAAACATAAAAAATCGCTTGGAATTGGGTAAAAAAATAAAATTACTAATCGTGCTTAATAAGGCTTGCTTGCATCGCGCCAAACAGCACCGGAGATAACGTCGGCAGCACATTTTTAAGCGCCAAATAGGCATCTTGCGATTGCAAAATATATTGCCAAAGCTCATGCTTTGAGCAGCTGTCATAAATCGTATCGCTACCAAAACTTGGTGCAAACCAGCCTAAAAAGTCTTTGCGCTGCGGCTGATAATCCGCAGTCTTTTCAAGCTGCTTTAAATACTCTAGCGCAAATTCTGGCAAAATCGCCATCGGAATTTGACCGGAAAGCTCACTAAAGCGAATCCATTTTAGCAGCTCACTAAGCGCGACCTCATAAGCAATTGGCGCAAACGAAAAAATCGTGCCATTGTTTGAGAGTTTAAAATTCCAAATGCTTTGACCGTCATTTAACGCCACTTGCTCAGGCGTGGTTTTTCGCGAAACCTGCCAAAATAGATGCATCAGCCAAAACTTTAATAAATGCGGCGCTCGCGCGCTATTGGGCAGCATATTGAGCCAAAGGCTTGGGGCGGTTTCCAAACTTATCGGCGCAATGCCTTTTATCGTCAACGTCTCTGAGCTATTTAGTCCCATAGCTGAAACGCTAGTAACGGTTTCAGCGGTTGGGGTAATCAGCGCTAAACTGCCATCAATGGTAATTTCGCTCATCGGATGACAGGCGCTAATTCCAAGCGCAGTTAGCGATTGCAAAAACGCTTGGCAGCGCTTTTTAAGGGTAAGCTGCTGCAAATTGAGCGTCGATTTCCGAGCGACCCCTGCCGGCATCACCGGATGATACAGCAATTCTTGAGCGTCATTAACGAGCGCAGTTTTACTTGTAGCTTGATAAAGGTTGCTGATTAACGTGTCATTAATCGCGTAAGCGCCCAAGCCATCAAGCGCTAGCGGTTCTTGATGAGCAATATCATCACTTGGCAGGACAATATGAACGTTTTGATGGCGTAAAAAATGCTTTGCCGGATGGCGAACTTGCAAAAACAAATACTGTAAATCAACGTGGGAGATGTCAATGATGGGCTCATTAACAACAGGCTCATTTTGACCTAAAATTTGCTGAGCAATGGCTTGATACTCGCAAGCCTTTGGTAACGTAACAATCGGTGCTTTATCGCCATTGGGTTTGACTTGCAGCCGCTCAAAGACGTTTTGCCAAACTTTTGCAGGAGCGGTGCTTTGTTTTTGTGCCAATTTTTCATTTTGCATGGCGCGGTCTAAAATCGCCGCCGTGCTCAAACCATCCGCTTGCGGGTCAATATTGGGCGCTAAAAATACCTCATCGGCAAACGGCAGCGCCGGATGCTGAGTGACAAACCATTTTTCAATCAATTTGCCCATTTGCCGCTGAACGTCGTCGTCAATGACGGTATCGGTTGCTAATTGCGACCATTGCCAATCGACTTCCCCTTGCAAAAATTGCAGCAATTCGCTGACAGGGTTTGCCGGCAGATGCTCATAAGCATCGGTCACGCGCTGACCATTATAAAAAATCCAACAGGCACTGCGAGCGCACAATAGCGCATCCAAAAACGCACCGTTGTCATCGTCCTCGCTTAGCCTATCGCCGCGCCGCGAGCGCCCCGCTTTCATTAAATCATAACGGTTGTCGCGGTCGCGGTTTGGAAATTCTGCCAAATCCATATTAAGCATCACCACCAGCCCAAACGGCACATTTCGCAGCGCGCCAAAGCGACCAAAGGTAATTACGCCCGTCGGCTCAGCACTCACCTGCTGACTTTCAAGCTCATCTTCGATACTGTCTAAAATAAAGCTAAGCTTTAATGGCAACGTACTGACTTTTGATAGTTGCGCCTCAACGGTTGCTGCTGACTGTGCCGAATGGCTTTTGTAGCGTTTGTATTGACCGTTGGCGCGAAGGCTGCCCTTAAAGCCGTTCATGGCTTTAAACACCGTTCGCATGGCAGGCGTTTGGTCAAACTTACCAAAATACAGATGGATAATGTCTTCTTCAATGTTAGCAAGCCAATCTTCAGCTTTTTTACGCTTTTGATACTCGTTTCGGCAGTGATTGAGCCCTGAATGAATCCGGCAAAGCGCTTCGATAATGGGCGCATCATCCAGGCTGATAGACGATATCGGCAAGGTTTTTTCGGCAAGGGCATCTTCGCGCCAATGATCAGGATATAAGCAGTCGGTCATTCCCGCCTCAGGCATGACCAGCCCAAGCGCGATTTGGTCAAGCGCAAATGCAAAGCTAAAGCGGTAATCGTAATCTTTGTTATTTAAAAACTGCTGTAAATGCGCCTCGTCGAAACCGCGAATAAATCCTGCCTGCAAAAGCAGATCACAGCCGCGGCTCATTTGCTCATGGGTTAGCCCCAAGCTTTCATAAAGCGGTGGAAGCATTAGCCAATCAAGAACGCTTGCCGCCTCAAAGCGCGCGCTATCACTGCCAAGCAGCCGATAAAAGCCGCTGATCGCCTCCCAAAGCTGACGAATGGTTTTGTCCACCACGCCGGTGATTTTTGCAGGCAAGGTTAAGCCATCTTGACCTTGACCGCTGACAAACACCGAGCTGATTAAATCATAATGCCGCTCAACGTCCGGAAGCAACACCACGATGTCTGATAAATGGCGCTTATATTTGCTACCATCCGGTTTTTTTTCGTTTAGCCAGCGCCCAATCATACTTCGGAGGACTTCAAGCTGCCGCTGCAGACTGTGGCAAGAGTGAATACTTAGGCTATTATCAAATTTGGAGATTGCCCATTTTCGAGTTGGTGCGTGAAATTTTTGGCTTAAAAATTCATCGCTCAGTTGGTTTTCATCGTCGTTGTCGTCGTTACTGTTAAGCAAACTACTACTTAGGCTATTTTTTAGCGGTTCGTCATCTGCCAAATCAAGCGCCAACTGAGCGCCAATCGCTGAGCTTAGCTTTGATACCGTTGCTTGCTGAGTGGCGCGTTCATCAAGCATCAGCACGTCTTGTTGCAATTGCGCTAATAAACTTAGCGGCTGCTTGGTTTTATCAGCACTTTCATTAATATTAACACGATCAATATCAAAATCATCAATATCAAAGCGGTTTTGCCAATTGAGTTTAAAATCATCGTAATACTCATTTCCTGATAAATTGGCAAGCATGGCAAAGGTTTCGCGCGATTGTTTGCCAAGTCGGGACAGCAGCGTATGACCGTAATCGCTTAAAAATACGCTTTCAGGATTGATGATTTTTTGGCGCTGAAGCCACTGTTTGTCAACGATATCCGCCCAAAATAACCGCGACGGATTATAGTGCAGCAAAGTAATATCTATATGATTTGATAAACGGTATAAAAAATCAAGCTCATTTTGCGGCAATTGCTGAATGGTAAAAATGTGCAATTGCCGTGGTAAAAGCGCGTGGATATTAAGCGCATCGCCTGCCAAGTTGTCTTCAACCAACTGCCAAAACCGCGCCTCAATCGCTGCTCGGTGCTGATAAACCGGCGCAAAAAGCAGCTGCCACAAATAGCGCTGAGCTTTCTCAAGCTCAGTATAATGCGCCACAAGCCAATCCGGCGTTGGCTGAGCGTCTTTATCAAAGCGCAGGCTCAGCTCATCTTTTTCGGCAATAAGTGCGGAAACGTTAAGCTCCCTCCCCTCAGACCAGTCATCAAGCCAATCCTCGCGGTGGGTTAAATAGCGCCCAAACACCCGTGCAAAGTCGGTGGCAAGCGACCACAGCCGAGCCTCTTTTTGACTGTCGTCTGAGTTGGCATCTAACAGCGGCGCAACAATGGGATGCAGCGCATGGTCAGGATTATCTAAAATATCAAAGCGATAATAGGTAAAGTAGCCAAACAATCGCCACTGCATGACCGCGCCCGTCAATACTGCCACTTCAGGAACGCTAATCATTTCATGTTCAAATCCTGACTGCTCAAGATGCTGATTGTACTTAGCAAGCACCTTTTGCATCAACGTCCACTGATATTGCCCCCAAAACTTGGTCGTCACCAGCGTGCTGATGCCGGCTTTAGTAGCAATTGATTTGTCCAACCAATCGCCAAGCACCATTGAGGGCACAATCACCACAAATTCTTCGAAAATCGGTACGTCTTTGCTTTGGTAGGCTGTTAATAACTGCTCAACCAAATACTCGGTTCGGTGTGATTGAATAATGTTAAACATAGCTCATCATCTAAGTTGCAATTTATCTTGCCAAATAATTTATAAGATTTCTTGACGTCATCGTTATTTTGCGGTTTCGGGTTTGCAATAATTCTATAGTTTAAAAATATAAGAACTTACCGTTCATCATGGTTATGTCCATTGCAACGGTTAATTTTGCTAAAATAATGCAATTGTTTGGTTTTATTAAAAATTAAAGTGGATATTATACCATTTTTTATTTTATCAATCATGGTAGTTGGTATTTTGCAATCGGCTGCGGTTTTGATCAATGTTATGATACTCAATGATTGCAGCATAATTTCATCGCAAAAGTAAGACCCTAATAATTTGAAGTAGTTTGCCACTGCTTTTGATCGTTTGCTAGCAGTAGTGAATCCGCTTGAAAATAATGCGTCATCTAATGTCGCGACAATCCCATTTTTAGCGCTGATTTTATGATTTACAACTGTCATAAAATATAGCTACCCTTAAAAAAATATTCGAGAGCAACAATGATAAAGCCGCTGCGACCTATTGATGCTGTTTTTGTTCATCCTGAAGGACGATTTTACGTCATTTATTATCGGGGCGAGCTTTGGCAATTACCAAGATTAAAGCTCAATTTCGCCGCTTGGCAACGCAAAAAGCCGTATTTAGGCGATAAGGGCGCGCTATACTTAAGCCGTAAACAAGCCGCAACTGATCTAAATCTTGCTAAAACATTGCGAACGCTTAACCTTCCTCAAGCCATTGCCGGAAGCTCGCTGCCAAAGTTCGAGTCTTGGTGGGAGGCTCATGGATTTTTTTGGTTACAGGATCATTTAACGCGCGGTGAATCGCCTTTAGCTGCCGATAATACTGAGCTAAGAGCAATTTTAACAGACCGCAATCAACCTACTGAACGGGCAATAGAAAAAGTGAAAGCTCAAACTTCAAATAATTTGCCCAATACTGATAACATTTTTGCTGAAATGCTTGCTGACTTGACCGCCGAGGTTTTGTATCATCATGAGCCGCTTTAGTTATAACTCATTCCAAAATTACAGGACTTGGCTTGCTGATTTCCTACCAATTGGATTATCATGACGGATTTGATGATAACCATTGAGCGGTTGATAATGAAAGTTTACCCGATATTTTTAGCCGTCCTTGCGCTGATGACATTAGCGATGGTCAGTACCTTTGGTTGGCTTTGGTATCATAATCAACAGCAACTCAATCCGCTACCTATTGTCTTAAGCGATCAGCAATTGCAGCTTGAAACTCCAGAGCAAGCGCCTTTAAATGCTGCCCTTGTTATTCAGATTGATGATAGCTTAAAACCTGCGATGACTGAGATTCTTTCTCAGTTTAACCATCGTTATCCAAAAATAAAAATCATCACCTCTTATGTCAGTCGCGATCAAGTTTTTAATTTGCATCATCAAGCAGACGGTCAACCTGATATAATTATTACCAATCAAAGCTTGACCCAAAGTCAGCTTAACGCGCTACAAAAGCAAGCAGATAATTTGACAAACTTACAAACTCAGTCTTCTGTAGCAAAGAAAAACTTATCTTTATTGATGCCGTTTAGCTATGCCGTTAAATCTCAGCAGTCCCTTGAAGCTATTATTATCACGGATAATCCAGTTGCCCTTCAGCTGCGTAACTTTTTGCTGTCAAGTTCAGGGCAAGACCTCTTGACCCAGCAAGGCTTTGAAGATATCGATGGTTATAAAAACCAAGTGGATGATCTATTTAATCCCAAAATGAATATCAACTCTAAAAGTAATACGGCGCTGGATTTAGAAGGGGTGCTCGAAGATCGTAGATAATGAGCTTAAGATTGCAATTTTTTGTGCTTTTTTTTACAATAACCACTCGCGCCTATAGCTCAACAGGATAGAGCAGTTGCCTCCTAAGTGACCGATCGGGGTTCAAGTCCCTGTGGGCGCGCCAATCATTGTATTTTAGTATTACCTTGCATTACCAAAATACCTTCGAACCCTAAAAGAAGCTCGACTAGCGCGTGATAAAGCTCAAGCTTTGCTTAGCGACGGCATTAATCCTACAGGACATATCAACTATGAAAAGAATAACTTTGAGCAAAAATATTTGTTGATATCGAGGTTTGCAGGAGGCTTATTACTTACTTAATAAATTATCATCTTTTAAAACTTTATAATATTCATCAAGCTCTTTAATGATTTCATGTGCCATCTCACCATTATGAATTTGCTCCCACGGTTCAGTGTTAGACCACCAGTCATGAGGTTCAAAACTGTACCAAGCGCACCAATAACCACCCTTTGATTTATCTGCTTCTGCTTTTATATTTTTATCAGCCATACTATCGCCAGCTTTACACTTAGTCAGAATTTTTTCATAATATTCATAGTCTGATACTACATCTGAATTGGCTATAAAAATACCCAAATAATGGTTATTAAAAACTGTGCCCCCAAAACCTAAACGAAGTTCTAAAGCACTTTCTTTAATATTAAAAACAATTTGCTCTTCTCGATTAACA
>Ga0308157_10003897_pt1 | contig 20768 bp, 18 predicted proteins | sample PhyBR1_FD_201035 | JGI IMG/M metagenome (GOLD analysis project Ga0308157, IMG submission 201035) | Phyllosphere microbial communities from UC Gill Tract Community Farm, Albany, California, United States - DLSLB.R1 | ecosystem: Host-associated > Plants > Phyllosphere > Unclassified | place: USA...
GTTCAGCTTCGCAGCAGACATTGCCGGGGCTGCTGCGCAGCCCTTTCGCGACACAAGGCCGCTCCCACAAATGTCCGCAGCAGGGCGACTGACTGCGCACGGCAGCTCGGCGCACAAATCCACAATCGCAGCGAATGGTGTGCGGTGCCCTGGGATCCTCCCTAGATACACGCCATCGCACACTTCATCGGCCTGTGGGTGGTGCCGGGTCCAGAGCCGCGAATTGACCCACGCTCCGACCAAATACGGTGCCAGCAGCCAGCTGGCCGCATTCGACAAGCGCCCATCGGCGCCTTTCTGAAACCCGCCTGCACCCATCACACCATAGTTCAGCGCAACCAGCGCCAACGACACCGCCGGCCAGGCCATCCACAACCAGGCGCCGCCCGACACAACGGCAGGCACAGCGCACAAAACAGCGCCGACGGCATAATAAAACGCCACCCGCCAGCGCTTGGCATCCTGTGCTAGGCGCGCCTGTTGCCAGGGCAGTCGCCCCTGATGCGGCCACAGCCAGACGCAGGCAAACCCCGCCAATGCACCCGTGGGTACATCGATGAAATGATGCTGCCAGGTGGTCAGTACCGACACCCCGATCAACGCCATCCAGCAATGCATCAGCCATCGCCAGGGCTGGCGCTGCACATGCCGGGCAAACATCGTCCAGATGATCACCAGCAGCGCAATGTGCAGCGATGGCGCCTGGTTGAACGGTTTGTCGAAGCCCATCAGTACATCGAACAGCCAGCCGAACAGCCCACCCAGCTCTGGCCGTTCGAAGGTGAACCGCAGCGGCCACAGCAGGAAGCAGGTGACACTGATCACCTGTGCGCTGAGCAGTGCCAGCGCGTGCCGGTCCATTTCCTGGCGTGTGCGCGGCAGCAGAAAGGACAGCCCGTAGAGCAAGTCGATCGACCAGTACGGGATGATCGTCCAGGGCCACAGCGGCATGCTGCGCTCCCAGCCGAACACCTGGCTGCCGACATCACTGCGCCCGGCAGTATGGTTGTTCGCCAGCCCATAGCTGAGGAAAAACAACGGCCCCAGCAGCAGAAGCCAGAACACGCCCCGGCGGATCAGCCCTGGCTCGCGTGATGGGTTCATTCAGCGCACCCGCTGTGCCAGGCTGACGCTGAAAATCCCCCATTCATCGATGCGCTGGGCCAGCTTGCGGAAACCGGCCGCCTCTACCAACTGGTCCATTTCGGCCTGGCTGCGGCGTCGCATCACCCAGGCCTCGCCACCCCGGTGGCTGGTAAGGGCGCGGGCGATCATCTCCAGTTGCGGGTGCCACGGCTGGCCGGTGTAGACCAGATAACCGCCATCTTCCACGGCATCGGCCAGGCCGGCCAGCGAGTTGCCCACCAGCTGGTTGCTGGGGAACAGTTCGTAGAGCCCCGAGACCACCGCCAGGGTCGGCGGTTGCTCCAGCGTGGCCAGGCTCTGGCGGTCGAAGGCATCGCCCTGGACGAAGCGGGCGATGTCGGCCAGGCCCTTCTCGGTGATCAGCGCGCTGCCTTGCTGCACGTTAAGCTCGCTGTAGTCGCGCAGCAGGATCGAGTCCGGCAACTGCTCAAGGTCTTGCAGTGCTTCGAGGATGTAGCGACCATGGCCGGCGGCGATATCGACAATGTGCACGGGCCGCTGTTGTTCGCGCAGCCGGGCGATGGCCAGGCGCAGCAGTTCCTCGACGTGCAGCTTGCGCTGGCGAATGCCACGCCAGCCGATGGCGTCGAGGTAGTTCTGGTCGACCAGGCGGCCCAGCTTGCCCTTGCCGGTTGGTTGGTTGCGGTACACGTAGTCGAGCGTGCTGCCCGAATCGAAGCCGGTGTCGAAGCCCAGTTTCACCCCCGCAGACAACCCCTTGCCCAGGCTAAGCCCGGCGCGGGTGGCGCGCCAGTAAAGGTCACGCGGCGAGTGGCGCGGCAACGGAGCGGCCAGGCTTTCGGCTTCGGCGCAACTGGCGCCGGTCTTGTCGGCATCAAGCAGTGACGGCAGGGCGGCGGGGCTGGCGAAGCAGTGCTCTACGAACCGTTCGATGCGCTTCAGGGCGTGGGCCCGGTCACGCTCACCGAGGGTGTCGTGGAAGAAGCCCGGCAGGATGTGCATTTCCTTGCGCGTGCTGCCCAGCCGTTCGAAAAAGCGCTCCTGCGGCTGGCGCTCGACCACGAAGTCGGCCCCGGATACCAGCAACTGGGTGGGTACCTGAATGGCCTGGGCATCCGCCACTACCCGGTCAGCGGCTTCGTACAGGCCCAGCAGCATGGTCACGGAAATTGGCCGGCTGATCAGCGGGTCGGCCACGTACGACATCACCCGCTCGGGGTCGTGAGTGAGCAGGCGTGGCTTGACGTAGCTATTGACGAAGAAGTTGCCGCGCAAGGCCTTGAGCAGCTTCAGGCCAGGGCGGGCGAATGGCACGTACAGCTTGACCTTGAATGCGGGCGAGGCCAGCACCAGGCAGCGCACCTTGGGCGCGTAGTCGTGGGCCCAGGTGGCAATCAGCACCGCGCCGACGCTTTGCGCCAGCACCACCAGGTCGTGCTCGGCGATGCCGTGATGGGCCTGGATATGTTCGATGAAGGTCTGCACGTCGCGCACGCTGGTGGCAAACCCCGGGCTGTCGCCGCGTGCGCCTGGCGACTGGCCATGGCCGCGGGCATCCCAGGCGAAGAAGTCATAGCCCGGCATGTCCAGTTCATCGGCCAGGTGGGCCATGCGCCCGCCGTGTTCATGGCCGCGGTGGAACATCACCACGGCCCGGCGTGGCTGGTGCTCGTTGCGGGTGGCAGGCCAATGACGGTAGTGCAACTCGACACCGTCATGGGTGGAGAAGTGCAGCGCTTGCGCTTGGCGCATTATCAACGTCCTTTTTGCGGCGGCTTTGGGCTCAGCGGGTTTCGGCCAGCCCCTGGCGAACCCGGTTGTAGAGGGTATAGAGCGAGAGCGCGAGGATGACCAGCAGCAGGCCATTGATCCAGCTGCCGTTCAGCAGGCCAAAGGCGACCCCGGTGCCCAGCACGCCGAAGGCAAAGGCCCGGTCGCTTTTGCCCATGGGGCCGTCGTAACGCCGCGAGGCGCCAGCCAGCGGGCCCATGACGCCGGCGTATTCGCTGAAGGTGGCACACAGCACCACCAGCACCACCAGCACCGGAGAAACCCCGGCCAGCAGGGCGAAGGGCAGGTACAGGGCGGCGTCGGCGATCACGTCGCAGAGTTCGTTGAGGTAGGCGCCGAGGGTAGATTGCTGGCCGAACTCCCTGGCCAACATGCCGTCGACGGCGTTCAGTGCCATGCGCAGCAGCATCCACACCGGTATCAGGATGAACAGCCAGGTGACGTGGGGCAGGGCGGCCAGCAGCAGGCCCAGCAGGACCGACACCACGGCGGCGGCGACGGTAACCTGGTTGGCGGTGACACCGCGGTCGTAAAGGCGCTGGACTGCTGGGCGCAGCAGGGCCTGGAAGCGCGGTTTGAGCTGGTAGATCGATGCCACTGGAAAATCCTTTTTCGTAGTGCGATGAGGGGATTGTGTGCGACCGGCCGAAAAAATGCACCCACTGTGCAGGAACTGACGCTTCAACGGGTGAGGGTGGTCACCAATGCTGCGGCATAGCCCGGCAACGCCGCAAAGTCCCGCGCGCACACCAGCAACTTGCGGTTGGCCCACGCCTCATCCAGCGCCACCCAGTGCAACGGCAGCACGCCTTGCCAGCGCTTCACGGCTGCCAGCGGTACCACCCCGACCCCGGCCCCGCCTGCAACCATGCGGATTACCCCATCGAAACCCTCGGCCCGCACCCGCACACGCATACGGCGCCCCTCACGCAGGGCCTGTTCTTCCAGGTACAACGCCAACGCGCTACTGGCACCCAGCCCGACATGGCCATGCACCAGGCTGTCGATGAAACTGGGCGCGACCGCGCTGGCCAGCGGGTGGCCCAAGGGCGTCACCAGTACCAGCGGGTCGTCGCGAAACGGCCGGGTTTGCAGGTGGTCGTTGGGCGCTGCGGTCGAAACTATGCCAAGGTCCGCCATGCCCTGGGTAATCGCCTGCACGATGCGCAGGCTCGGCAGCTCCTGCACATCTACGCTGACCCCGGGATGTGCAGCCAGGTAGCTGGCCAGCAGTTCTGGCAGGTACTCCGTGAGTGCTGCTGTGTTGCACAGCAGGCGTACCTGGCCCTGCTGCCCTTGCGCGTACTGGCCCAGATCAAACTGCAGGCGCTCGACCTGCTGCGCTATCAGGCGTGCATGCTGCAGCAGTGCCTGACCCGCCGGTGTCGGCTGCACGCCACGGCGGTTGCGCTGCAGCAACGGGATACCCAGCGATGCCTCCATCGCGCGGATGCGTGCGCTGGCTGCCGGCAGCGACAGGTGGCTGCGGCTGGCGCCGGCAGTGATGTTGCCGCACTCCAGGGTGTGCTGGAACAGCTTCAGGTCGATCAGGTCGAAATGCATGTGGCTCTGTCTTTACAAGAGTCTGGCTGAGTATATGGCAGATTTTCCCGCTGGCCGGAAACCGCCATCATCAGCCCATGACTACTTTGCTAGCTTTCTACCAGGACATTGGCCCAGCCCTTTCGCTGCTGGTTGTACTCACCTTCGTGCTGGCCGGCGCGGTCAAAGGGGTGATCGGCCTGGGCCTGCCGACCATCGCCATGGGCCTGCTGGGGCTGGCTATGCCGCCGGCGCAGGCAGCTGCGCTGCTGATTGTGCCGTCGACCCTCACCAACCTTTGGCAACTGGCCAGGGGCGGGCACCTGCGGGCGTTGCTGATGCGGCTGGGGCCGATGCTGGCGCTGATCTTCATTGGCACCTTGCTGGGCAGTGCCTGGCTGGGGATCGACAGTGGCCCATGGGCCATCCACGCGCTGGGTGCGGCTTTGCTGGTGTACGCGTTGTACGGGCTGGTCGGCCCGGGCTTGCACCTGGCGCCGGCGCACGAGCGTTGGCTTGGGCCGGTCTGCGGGCTGTTGACGGGGGTGGTCACGGCGGCAACCGGGGTTTTCGTGATACCTGCTGTGCCCTACCTGCAAAGCCTGGGCCTGAGCCGTGAACAGATGATCCAGGCCCTGGGCCTGTCGTTCACGGTGTCGACCTTGGCGCTGGCCGTTGGCCTGGCCGGGCAGGATGCCCTCGGTGGCCAGGCGTTGGGGGCTTCGCTGCTGATGTTGGCGCCCGCCTTGCTCGGCATGCTGGCCGGGCAGTGGTTGCGTCAGCGCATCAGCGCGCTGCTGTTCAAACGTTGCTTCTTCATCGGCCTGGCCGCCCTGGGCGGCCACTTGCTGATCAACGGCTAGCGCTTGATGCGCTGAGCATGTCGACCCGCTGGATATCGAAATCGCGCTCCAGGTAGTCCATGCGCTTTTCAAAAAACGCCTTCATGTGCGGCAAGGCCGAGTGCACGTCCAGCGCGGCCTGGTCGGCCCACACTTCAAAGAACACGAACAGGCTCGGGTCCTGCTGGTCGCGCAGCATGTGGTACTCGATGCAGCCCGGCTCCTGGCGGCTGGGCTCGACAAAGGGGCGGAACAGGGTTTCAAAGGCATCAGCCATTTCCGGGCGGGTCTTGGCTTTGAGGATGAAGGCGAACTGCTCACTCATGGGGCGCTACTCGGTGATGGATGGTGAATCGATTCTACGGCAATAATACTTTGCTCATTCGTGACTTCCGGTCAATTGTATTTTGCCTAGTCACCGCTGTATCCCGCCTCCGCGAGCCTCTAACCTGCCGGCATCAAATTTTGACTCGGCCCGGGAGGCCAGCATGAAAAAGATCCTTCTGCTCAATGGTGGTAAACAGTTCGCTCACTCCGAAGGCCGCCTCAACACGACCTTGCATGAAGCGGCCATCGCTCACCTGGACCGCGCCGGTTTCGATGTGCAGCAAACCTTCATCGACGGCGGCTACGACGTGCAGGCCGAGGTAGAGAAGTTTCTCTGGGCCGATGTGATCGTCTACCAGATGCCGGGCTGGTGGATGGGCGCACCCTGGACCGTGAAAAAGTACATCGACGAAGTCTTCACCGCTGGCCATGGCAGCCTTTACGCCAACGATGGCCGTACCCGTTCGGACCACACCCAGAAGTACGGCAGCGGTGGCCTGCTGCACGGCAAGCAGTACATGCTGTCGCTGACCTGGAATGCGCCGCAGCAGGCGTTCGATGACCCGAGTGATTTCTTCGAAGGCAAGGGTGTGGATGCCGTGTACTTCCCGTTCCACAAGGCCAACCAGTTCCTTGGCATGACCGGCCTGCCGACTTACCTGGCGGTGGATGTGATGAAGCGCCCGGATGTGCCGGCGGCATTGGCGGCCTACGAAGCACATCTGGACAAGGTGTTCGGCAAGGCGATCTAATCCAGGCAGGTACCCATCACAGGCGCGAATGTGAAAACCCGATCCGAAGAACTCCAGGTATTCGTCGCCGTCATCGACTGCGGCTCGATTTCTGCCGCTGCCGAGCAGATGGGGCAGACCCCGTCCGCCGTCAGCCGCACCTTGTCGCGCCTGGAGGGCAAGCTGGGTACCACTCTTGTCAACCGTACCACCCGGCGCATGGACCTCACCGAAGAGGGCCGCTACTTCCTTGAGCGCTCACGGCTGATCCTGGAGCAGATGGACGAGATGGAAGAGCGCCTGTCGATGAACCACCAGACGCCCACCGGGCGCCTTCGCATCAACGCCGCTGCGCCGTTCATGCTGCATGCCATCCTGCCGTGGATCGGTGAGTTCCGTCGCGAGTACCCGGGCATCGAGCTGGAACTGAACACCGATGACCTGATCATCGACTTGCTGGAGCAAAGCACCGATGTGGCGATCCGCATCGGCGAACTGGCCGATTCCAGCCTGCACGCGCGCAACCTGGGTTGCAGCCCGGTGCAGGTACTGGCCAGCCCGGCCTACCTGGCGCAGCACGGCACGCCGCAGCGGGTCGAGGACCTGGCCAACCACTGCCTGCTCGGCTTCAGCCAGCCCGAATCGCTCAACCATTGGCCGCTGCGCCATGCCCAGGGTGACCGCTTCAGCATCCGCCCGGCACTGATCGCCTCCAGCGGCGAGACCCTGCGACAGCTGGCACTGGCCGGCGAGGGCATCGTCAGCCTGTCGCACTTCATGACCCATGAGGACATCCGCGCCGGGCGCCTGCAAGTGGTGCTGGCCGCGGCCAACAATGGCTACCGCCAGCCGATCCACGCGGTGTACTACCGCAATACCCAGCTGGCGCTGCGTATCCAGTGCTTCCTCGATTTCATCCAGCGCAAGCTGGCGATGTACGCCTGCTGAGTTGCCTGAACGCGACAGATCCTGTCCACAGGCGGCGAAATTTCCTATGGTTGATTGCACAGTCGAAACGCTTCGGCCTTACTGACTGCTCAACAAAAACAACACCAAGGAAGTGTCATGCGTATCGTCCCGTTCCAGTACCTGGCTCTCGCAGCCGCGATCCTGAGCTGTTCCTCGGTTTATGCCGCCACGCTGGAGGGCGGCGCAGTGGCTGCGCCCGATCAATATGGTGCACAGGTAGCCGCTGATATTCTGAAAAAGGGTGGCAACGCGGTAGACGCCGCCGTGGCAACCGCCTTCACCCTGGCCGTGACCTACCCGGAGGCCGGTAACATCGGCGGTGGTGGGTTCATGACCCTGTTCGTCGACGGCAAGCCCTACTTCCTGGACTACCGCGAGGTCGCGCCGAAGGCTGCCACGCGCAACATGTACCTGGACGACAAGGGCGAGGTCATCGAAAACCTCAGCCTGGTCGGGGTACGCGCCGCGGGTGTGCCTGGCACGGTGATGGGCCTGTGGGAGGCGCACCAGAAGTTCGGCAAGCTGCCCTGGAGCGAGCTGCTGACCCCGGCCATCGGCTATGCGAAAAACGGCTTCAAAGTGGCGGAAAAGCAGTACCAGTACCGCAACGATGCCCAGGGCATGTTCAAGACTGCGACCAACTTCAATGACTACTTCGGCAACATGAAGGTCGGCGAGCTGTTCAAGCAGCCAGAAATGGCCCAGACCCTGGAACGCATCGCCGACAAGGGCGTGAGCGAGTTCTACCAGGGCAAGACTGCCGACCTGCTGGTGGCGCAGATGCAGGCTGACAAGGGCCTGATCACCAAGGATGACTTGAAGGATTACAAAGCCGTATGGCGTGAGCCGATGGCGGTGAGCTGGCGTGGTAACGTGGTCTACACCGCACCACCGCCAAGCTCTGGCGGCGTCGCCCTGGCCCAGTTGCTGGGCATCAAGGAAGACCGCGCGGTGGACTTCAAGGGGGTGGCGCACAACTCGGCGCAGTACATCCACCTGCTGGCCGAAATCGAGAAGCGCGTATTCGCCGACCGTGCCGACTACCTGGGCGACCCGGCATTTACCAAGGTGCCGGTGGACCAACTGGTGGCCAAGGACTACCTGGCCAAGCGCGCCGCGCAGGTCAACCCGAAAGCCATTTCCGACACCGACAAGGTCAAGCCGGGCCTTGAGCCGCACCAGACCACGCATTTCTCGATCGTCGACAAGCAGGGCAACGCGGTCAGCAACACCTACACCCTCAACCTCGATTACGGCAGTGGTGTGGTGGTGAAGGGCGCAGGCTTCCTGCTCAACGACGAAATGGACGACTTCAGCGCCAAGCCAGGCGCTGCCAATGCCTTTGGCGTAGTCGGTGGCGATGCCAACGCAATCGAGCCGGGCAAGCGCATGCTGTCCTCGATGAGCCCCAGCCTTATGACCCGTGATGGCAAGGTCGAGCTGGTCATGGGTACCCCGGGCGGTTCGCGGATCTTCACCTCGATCTTCCAGGTCATGAACAACCTGTACGACTACGGTATGCCGCTGGACAAGGCGGTGGCGGCGCAGCGCGTGCACCATCAGTTGTTACCCAAGGACACCATCTACTTTGACAGCTATGCACCTCTGACCGGGCCGGTGGCGGATGAGCTGAAGAAGATGGGCTATGTGTTGGAGGACCAGGGCTGGGAGATGGGCGATATCCAGGCAATCCGGGTGGATGGGGCGAAGCTTGAGACCGCTTCCGATCCGCGGGGGCGTGGGGTGGGGATGATCGTCAAGTAAGCGGACACCTGTACCGGCCCTATCGCCGGCAAGCCAGCTCCCACAGGGACGCCGATGCCCACGAGGCCTGTGCGGTCCCTGTGGGAGCCTGGCTTGCCGGCGATAGGGCCGCAAAGCGGCCCCGGGTTACCCAGGTCAGACGCGGAACTGGCTGACCAGCGTCTGCAACTGCCCACCCAACCGCGCCAGCTCAACGCTGGCCGACGCCGTCTCGTCACTGGCCGCCGCCGTCTGCTCGGACACATCACGCACATTCAGGATGCTGCGGCTGATCTCTTCCGCCACTGCACTCTGTTGCTCCGCCGCCGCAGCAATCTGCTGGTTCATCGACTGGATGCTCGACACCGTGCTGGTGATGTTCTCCAGCGAGGCCCCGGCCTTGCGTGCCAGCTCGACGCTGCTGTCGGTCAAGGTACGGCTGCCCTGCATGGCGTTCGCTACTTGCTGGGTACCATCCTGCAGGCTGGCAATCAGCGCTTCGATTTCTTCGGTGGACTTCTGCGTGCGCTGGGCCAGGCCGCGCACTTCGTCGGCGACCACGGCAAAACCACGACCGGCCTCGCCGGCACGCGCCGCCTCGATCGCCGCATTGAGCGCCAGCAGGTTGGTCTGTTCGGCCACCGACTTGATCACGTCCATCACGCTACCGATCTTCTGGCTTTCCTGCTGCAGCAGGTTCATGGCTTCGGTGGAGCGGTGCATGTCCTCGGCCAGGCGCTCGATCTGGCCAATCGCCTCGCCTACCACGCGGTCGCCGGCGCGGGCTTCGTCGTCGGCACCGGTGGCGGCATGCGAGGCCTGCTCGGCATTGCGCGCCACTTCCTGAACGGTGGCGGCCATTTCGTGCATGGCGGTGGCCACCTGGTCGGTCTCGACCTTCTGGCTGTTGGCGCCGGCACTGGTCTGTTCGGTCACTGCCGACAGCTCTTCGGCGGCGCTGGCAATCTGGGTGACGCCATCGCGGATGCCGCTGATCAGCTCGCGCAGCGTGGTGCCCATGCGCGCGATGCCTTGCTGCAGCACGCCCAGTTCGTCGCGGCGGGTGATGCGCGCATGCTGGGTGAGGTCGCCGCTGGCGATCTTTTCTACCGCTGCCAGGGTTTCACGCAGTGGGCCGGTGATCTGGCGGGTGATCATTACCGCTGCCAGTACGCCGACCAGCAGTGCCAGCAGGGTAGCGATGGCCTGCAGGGTGCGGGCCTGGGTGCTTTCGATGTCGCGGCGTTCCAGCTGGATCTGGTACAGCGCATCGCTGCGCTTGACGATATCGGCGCCCTGCACGGTCATTTCGGCGCGTGAGGTGGTGATGTTGGCGACCGCGTCGCGGAACTGGCGCACGGCATCACGGTAGGCCAGTACCGAGCTTTCGAACTGTTGCAGGCGGGCGTCTTGGGTGGGCAGCCGGCGCTTGAGGTTGTCGATATCGGCTAGCGCTGCATCCAGCTGGCGCAGGGCGGCCTGCTCGTTGGCAGCACTGTTGTCGGCAATGTAGCCGCGTACGTCGATGCGCACCTGCAATAGTTGCTGGCGGGCCTTGCTGATCAGCTGGTACTGGGCCAGGCGTACGCTGTCGGCCTCTGGGCGCGCCATGACTTCCTGGCTGAGGGCGTCCATGGCCTGGTCGGCGCGGGTGGCCGAACCGTCCATGGCAACGCGCGCAGCGCGGGTGGCGTCGTAGCCTTGGCGCATCTTGTTCAGCGACACCTTGTAGGCGCTGATGGTTGCGCCCAGCTCATTCAGCAGCTTGACGTTGTCCGGGCTTTTGAAGGTGCTGGCCAGGTAGGCCTGCTGCTTGCTGAAGGCATCCAGCTTGGTCTGGGTGTTGGCGGCGGCAGCATCGTCGCCGTTGGCGATCATGTACTGCAGGCGCGCGATGCGCAGGTCGGTCAGGTCTTTGTTGAGCTGGCCGATGTCACCCATCCAGTTGCTGCGGTCGATCAGGCTGCCCAGGCTGGTCCAGCCGGTCAGGGCCAGCAGGCCGGTGAGGATCAGCACCAGGCCGAAGCCCAGTCCAAGTTTGAGGTTGACGCTGATGTTAGCGAACCAGCTGTTCATGCACGCTCTCCAGAAGTAGTTTTCGCTCTCTTGATCTTCGATCGCAAGGCGTTGTTGTTCTGGCTGCCCGCTGATTCGTGCAGGGGTTATCGGCAATGATCAGGGAAGCTGAAACGCTTTTTCAGCAAAAGACAAAGATGGGTTTTTAATTGTGAACAGCAACGGTCTTGCACCATCACTCAGGCTGCCGCATCACCTTGTAGGAGCAGCCTTGTGCTGCGAAGAGGCCGGTAAGGCTAAAGATTGTCTTCGGCTGCAATGGCCTCTTCGCAGCACAAGGCTGCTCCTACAAAGACCGCACCTGCATGCGGCAGATGTTAAAGGCTGCGTGCGCTGAAGGTATCGCAGCTGTTCACCTCACCTTGGGCAAACCCGGCCTTGAACCAGCGCACCCGCTGTGCCGAGGTGCCATGGGTGAACGAGTCCGGCACCACGCGCCCGCGGCCTTGCTGCTGCAGGCGGTCATCGCCAATGGCGTTGGCGGCGTTCAGCGCTTCCTCGACGTCACCCGGTTCCAGCCAGTTCAGGCGCTTTTGCGCCTGGTAGGCCCACACGCCGGCCAGGCAGTCGGCCTGAAGTTCCTGGCGCACCAACAGGCCGTTGTCGCCCTCCATGCGCTGGCCGTTGCGGCGTGCGGCATCGACCTTGGCCGAAACACCCAGCAGGGTCTGTACGTGGTGGCCGATTTCGTGGGCGATCACGTAGGCCTGGGCGAAGTCGCCCGCCGCAGCGAAGCGGGTTTCCATTTCGCGGAAGAACGACATGTCCAGGTACACCCGTTGGTCAGCCGGGCAGTAGAACGGCCCCACCGCCGCCGAAGCAAAGCCACAGGCCGAATTGACCTGGCCACTGAACAGCACCAGCTTGGGGTCGCGGTATTGCTTGCCGGCTTCGGCAAACAGCGCTTTCCAGGTGTCCTCGGTATCGCCCAGCACCGAGGCAACGAACTCCGCCTGCTGGTCGTTGGCCGGTGGCGCCTTGGCGCCTGTGCCACTGGGTGCCGTTTGCTGTTGCTGCTGTTCCATCTGGCCGGTGAGCTGGCCAAGAATCTGCAACGGGTCCTGCCCGGTGAGCCAGCCGATGCCAACGATCAGCAGAATCGCGCCGAGCCCCAGCCCTTTGCCGCCGCCGAAACGCATGCCACCGCCGCCGCCACTGCCACCTTCGCCTCGGGCATCGACCACGTTGTCGCTGCGTCGGCCTTTTCGCCATTCCATGAATGCTCTCCGGAGCGTGAAACAAGAAGACAAAGACTAGTCCACGACGGCGGCAGGCGTCAGGCCAAAGTGTTAACCCATAACCATTTGGTTATGTATAAGGTGGTCGATTTCAATATTCATCGCGCGCGACCTGCCGGAAACTGTAAGTCCGCCTGCCACGCCCAGGCGTTCACATAATTCCAAGAGAGGAAACCGGCATGCCCGCACAGGACAACAGCCGCTTCGTGATCCGTGATCGCAACTGGCACCCCAAAGCCCTTACGCCTGACTACAAAACGTCCATTGCCCGCTCGCCGCGTCAGGCACTGGTCAGCATTCCACAGTCGATCAGCGAAACCACTGGTCCGAACTTCTCCCACCTGGGCTTTGGCGCCCACGACCATGACCTGTTGCTGAACTTCAACAACGGTGGCCTGCCAATCGGCGAGCGCATCATCGTTGCCGGCCGCGTGGTCGACCAGTACGGCAAGCCTGTGCCGAACACCCTGGTGGAGATGTGGCAAGCCAACGCCGGTGGCCGCTATCGGCACAAGAACGACCGTTACCTGGCACCGCTGGACCCGAATTTTGGTGGTGTCGGCCGTTGCCTGACCGACAGTGACGGCTATTACAGCTTCCGCACCATCAAACCGGGCCCGTACCCATGGCGCAACGGCCCGAACGACTGGCGCCCGGCGCACATCCACTTCGGCATCAGCGGCCCGTCGATTGCCACCAAGCTGATCACCCAGCTGTATTTCGAGGGTGACCCGCTGATCCCGATGTGCCCGATCGTCAAGTCGATCGCCAACCCTGAAGCTGTACAGCAGTTGATCGCCAAGCTCGACATGAGCAACGCCAACCCGATGGACTGCCTGGCCTACCGCTTTGACATCGTGCTGCGCGGCCAGCGCAAGACCCACTTCGAAAACTGCTGAGGAACCCGCCATGCCAATCGAACTGCTGCCGGAAACCCCTTCGCAGACCGCCGGCCCCTACGTGCACATCGGCCTGGCCCTGGAAGCGGCCGGCAACCCGACCCGCGACCAGGAAATCTGGAATCGCCTGGCCAAGCCAGACGCGCCAGGCGAGCACATCCTGCTGCTCGGCCAGGTGTATGACGGTAACGGCCACCTGGTGCGCGACTCGTTCCTGGAAGTGTGGCAGGCCGACGCCAATGGCGAGTACCAGGATGCCTACAACCTGGAAAACGCCTTCAACAGCTTTGGCCGCACCGCTACCACCTTCGATGCCGGTGAATGGACCCTGCACACGGTCAAGCCGGGTGTGGTGAACAACGCGGCTGGCGTACCGATGGCGCCGCACATCAACATCAGCCTGTTTGCCCGTGGTATCAACATCCACCTGCACACGCGCCTGTATTTCGATGACGAAGCCCAGGCCAACGCCAAGTGCCCGGTGCTCAACCTGATCGAGCAGCCACAGCGGCGTGAAACCTTGATTGCCAAGCGTTGCGAAGTGGACGGGAAGACGGCGTATCGCTTTGATATCCGTATCCAGGGGGAAGGCGAGACGGTGTTCTTCGACTTCTGATGGAAACCCGGGGCCGCACAGCGGCCCCGGGGCTATCAGCCGTTCACAGGCTTCAGGTCAAACGCATCGGCCTGGTACTGGAACAGCAGGCAATCGGCCGCCGCAGTGCATCCGCTTTCATGCACCAGGTCGGCCGGCAGCCTGTAGTAGGACCCGGCTGAAAACTCGGTGCGTTTGCCATCGATTACCGCGTAGAAAGTACCCTTCAGCACCACGGTCGGCAGTGCCTGGCTGTGCTGGTGCAGGCCGTTGTCGGTCCCTTTCCTGAATTTCACATAGGCCGAGTAAGGCCCCTTGCCGAAAATGTCCCCCTCAACGTTGGCGTAGCTGACTGCGCCGTTGGTGTTGGGTACGTCCTGCCACTTCAATGCTGCGCTATCGGGTACTGACACGGTTTTTTCTGCTGCGTTGATGCCAACGGCCAGGGTCGCGAGCGCCACGCCCGCAATGATTGCCTGCAATGCCTTCATGGTGGTGTTCCTTCGTTGAGTGACAGTGCAACGAAGCCTAACCAAACACTTTCTGCACAAATACGGCTCTCGGTGCGCATGACTTGTTCATTTTTTGCACAGATCAGGCCTGCCATCTCGGCTGCGCGTAGTAGGTTTGCGCATAGTCCAGCAACGCCCGCACTTTGGGCGCCAGGTAGCGGCTTTGCGGGTACACCGCATACAGGTTGCGAGGTGGCAGTTTCCAGTCCTTTAGTACCGGCACCAGGCGCCCGTCCAGCAAGGCGTCATGCACGATAAAACGATCAAAGCTGGCAATGCCCAGCCCGCCAATGGCAGCAGCGCGCAGGGCCATCGGCGAGTTGGCGCTGAGGCGCCGGGGCATCAGGATGTTGCGCTGTTCACCCTCTGGGTTGGTCAGATACAGACGCTGAGGGTGAGGCAGATTGCTGTAGCCGAGCAGCGGATGGTCAACCAGCGTGTCGAGGGAAGTGGGCGTGCCGTGGCGTTCCAGGTAGCGTGGTGCAGCTACCAGCAGCACCTCGCTGTGGGCCAGCAGGCGGGCTACCAGGCTGGAGTCGGGCAGATGATCGGTAATCCGAAGGCAGACATCGATTTGTTCTTCCAGCAGGTCGATGAAGCGGTCGCTCCAATGGAGCTCGACCTGCAGGTGTGGGTGGCGCTCGACGAAGTCCGGCAGCCAGCGCCCCAGTTCAAGTTCGCCGAACGCAGTGGCCACCCCCAGGCGCAGGGTGCCCGTGGGTTGCTGCTGATGTTCTGAAAGCTCCAGGGTCATTGCCTGCATCTGTTCGAGGATCTGCACGCAGTGGCGGTAGAAGAGTGTTCCTGCTTCGGTCAGGTGCAGGCGGCGGGTGGTGCGGGTGAGCAGTTGCGTGCCCAGCTGGCGTTCCAGCTGTTTCACCTGCCGTGACAGGACGGTATGGGACTGGCCTGCCTGGCTGGCGGCGGCACTGAAGCTGCCGAGGTCGACGACCCGGCGGAAGGTCTGCATGGCGTTCAGCTGGTCCATCGGCATAACTCTCCTGAAGCGCCCGGTGGGCCGTACAGGCCCCACCGGGTGGCAGTTCAGCGCCGGACCAGCAACACGCCGCTTTCCATGTGATGGGTGTACGGGAACTGGTCGAACAGCGCGCAGCGTTCGATACGGTGGGTATCTTGCAGCTGGGCGATGTTCTGCGCCAGGGTTTCGGGGTTGCAGGAGATGTACAGAATCCGCTCGAAACGCCGGGTCAGCTCGCAGGTGTCAGGGTCCATCCCCGCGCGCGGCGGGTCGACAAACACCGTGCCGAAGTCGTAGCTTTTCAGGTCGATGCCTTCCAGGCGACGGAACGGCCGCACGTCATTGAGCGCCTGGGTCAGCTCTTCGGCCGACAAGCGTACCAGGCGCACGTTATCCACAGCGTTCTCGTCGAGGTTGCTGAGCGCGGCATTGACCGAGGTCTTGCTGATTTCGGTCGCCAGCACCTGGCGCACGCGGGTGGCCAGCGGCAGGGTGAAGTTGCCGTTGCCGCAGTACAGCTCCAGCAAATCGTCCTGGCGCTCGCCAATGGCCTCGAAGGCCCAGCTCAGCATCTTCTGGTTCACCGCGCCGTTGGGCTGGGTGAATGCGCCTTCCGGCTGGCGATAGCTGAACACACGGCCAGCCACGTCGAGTTTTTCCACCGCGTAGTCGCGGCCGATCACCAGGCGCTTGCCCTTGGAGCGGCCAATCACGCTCACGCCCAGCGCTTCAGCCAGTTGCCGCGCTTCTGCTTCCCAAGCCTCGTCCAGCGGGCGGTGGTAGCACATCGTGATCATCGCATCGCCGGCCAGGGTGGTGAGGAACTCCACCTGGAACAGGCGGTTGCCCAGTTCCTCGCTGGCCTGCCAGGCCGCCTTCAGGCGCGGCATCAGTGCGTTGATGCGCTGGCTGGCGATGGGGAAATCGTCAATCAGGATCGCCTTGTGCTTATCGCCCGGGGCAAACATGGCGTAGTGGCGCTGGCCATCCTCGCGCCACAGGCGGAACTCGGCGCGCAGGCGGTAGTGTTCGCGCGGCGAGTCGAAAACAGCCGGTTCCGGCGCGCCGAATGGCGCCAGCAGCTCGCGCAGCCGGGCCACCTTGGCGTCCAGCTGGGTGGCGTAGGAGGAGGGGTCGAAAGCAGCACTCATGCGTTGAACCAGCCCAGCTTGATGACGAACAGGATGGAAAGGATCACCAGGGCCGGGTTCAGGTCGCGGTGGCGGCCGGAGATCAGCTTGACGGCGGTCCAGGAAATGAAGCCGAAGGCGATGCCGTTGGCGATCGAGTAGGTCAGCGGCATGGCCAGGGCGGTCACCACCACCGGGGCGGCTTCGGTGACGTCGTCCCAGTTTATTTCTGCCAGGCCCGAGGCCATCAGCACGGCGACGAACAGCAGCGCCGGCGCGGTGGCGAACGCCGGCACGCTACCGGCCAGGGGGGCGAAGAACAGCGCCAGCAGGAACAGCACGGCAACCACGATGGCAGTCAGGCCGGTGCGGCCACCGGCGCTCACGCCCGCAGCGGACTCGATGTAGCTGGTGGTGGTCGAGGTGCCCAGCAGGGAACCGGCCATGGCGGCGGTGCTGTCGGCGATCAGGGCGCGGCCCATTTTCGGCATGTGGCCGTCCTTGCCCATCAGGCCGGCGCGCTTGGCCACGGCGATCAGGGTGCCGGAGTTGTCGAACAGGTCGACGAACAGGAACGCGAAGATCACGCTGATCAGGCCTACATCGAGGGCACCGGCGATGTCCAGCTGCAGGAAGGTGGGTGCCAGCGAAGGTGGCATCGACACGATCCCGCCAAACGGGGTGACGCCCAATACGATCGACGCGACGGTGACGGCCAGGATGCCGATCAACACCGCGCCACGCACCTTCAGCGACTCCAGGCCGACGATCAGGAAGAAGCCCAGGGTGGCGAGAATCACCGACGGCTGCTTGAGGTCGCCCATGCCCACCAAGGTGGCCGGGTTATCGACGACGATGCCGGCGTTATGCAGGGCGATCAATGCCAGGAACAGACCGATACCGGCGGCAATAGCCGAACGCAGCGGCAGCGGGATGCTGTTCACGATCCATTCACGGATGCGGAAGATCGACAACAGGAAGAACATCACCGCCGACAGGAACACCGCGCCCAGCGCCACTTGCCAGGTGTGGCCCATGTGCAGCACCACGGTGTAGGTGAAGAACGCGTTCAGGCCCATGCCCGGCGCCAGGGCGATCGGGTAGTTGGCAATCAGGCCCATGGTCGCAGAGCCGATGGCCGCTGCCAGGCAGGTGGCGACGAAGATCGCGCCCTTGTCCATGCCGGTCTCGCCGAGGATGCTCGGGTTGACGAACAGGATGTAGGCCATGGCCAGGAAGGTGGTGACGCCCGCGAGAATCTCGGTGCGCACGTTGGTGTTGTGTGCTCTTAGTTGAAACAGCCTTTCCAGCATGCCCGCTCCCCAAGGCGCCCCCGGCGCCATGAATGTATCGACCCCATCAGCAAAGCACAGACCGTACCGGTTGCCGTGGTTTTGTGTGGGGAGGAAAAAAGCCGCGCATCATACCAGCATGCTTGGTGAGCGGTAATCAATGTCGCAGATATACTGCCGACTATGCGCCGTAATGCATGCGGCTTCGTGGGAGCACCGCTGTGCAGCTGATTGATTACCGTGACTTGAACCGCGCCCAGCGCGCTCAATTGCTCGACATCCAGCTGCAGCCAGAGCAGCAACGCTATGCTGGTGATGTGGCCAGTGCGTTATATCTGCTGCTCAATTGCCAAAGCGATCACCGACGTGCGTTGGTGATTGTGTTCGACAGCGTGCCGCGGGGGTTGTTGTTGCTTCAACGCGGGGCATTCCTGCCAACTTGGGCGAAGCCTGGTGCGGCGATGATAACGGCCTTGCAGGTCGACGAACGGTTGCAGAGGCGTGGCTTGGGACGTGGCTGCATGGAGGCCTTGCCGGCAGCGACGCGCGCGATGTGGCCGGATGTCGAATGCCTGCAATTGTCGGTGGCCCGGGACAACCATTCGGCGCTGGGTTTATACCGCGCCACCGGCTGGAAGGACAGTGGCGATGGCTACCCAGCCCGTAGCGGTCATGAATGGTGCATGACCTTGATGCTCTAAGCGGCCTCGACGCTCAGTCGATGGGCTTGCTGTGCAGTTGATCCCGCTTGGCCAGTGTCGGGAACATTTTTATCCACAGCCCCGTCACCACCAGTGTGCCCACCCCGCCCATCACCACCGCCGGCACTGTGCCAAACCAGTGCGCCGTCACCCCCGATTCGAACTCGCCGAGCTGGTTCGAGGCACCAATGAACAAGCCGTTGACCGCGCTCACGCGCCCGCGCATTTCGTCCGGGGTTTCCAGTTGCACGAACGAACTGCGAATGACCATGCTGATCATGTCCGCCGCGCCCAGCACCACCAGCACCGCCAGCGAGAACCAGAACGAGGTCGACAGGCCGAAGGCGATGGTGGCCACGCCGAACACGCCGACTGCGGTGAACATGGTTCGCCCGACGTTGCGCTCGAACGGGAAGCGTGCCAGCCAGAGCGACATGGCTAACGCCCCCACCGCTGGCGCCGAGCGCAGCAGGCCGAGGCCCAGTGGGCCGGTCAGCAGGATGTCCTTGGCGAACACCGGCAGCAGCGCGGTGGCCCCACCCAGCAGCACGGCGAACAGGTCCAGCGAAATGGCGCCGAGGATGTCGGGACGACTGCGAATGAAGCGGATGCCGGCCAGCAGCGATTCGATGCTGGCACGCCCGCGCTGCACCACCTGGCCGCGCGCCTGCAGGCTCAGGGTGAGCACGCAGGCGATGGCATACAGGGCCACGGTGGGGCCATACACCCAGAGGCTGCCAAAGGCATACAGGAAGCCGCCCACCGCCGGCGCCACGATGGTTGCCGACTGGGTAGCCGACGCCGAAGCCGCCACCGCCCGCGGGAACAGCCCGGGCGGCACCACGTTAGGTAACAGCGCCTGGGTCGCCGGCATTTCGAACGAACGCGTGGCGCCCAGCAGGAAGGCGAGGGCGAAGATCAGCTCGCGGGTGACGTTGTCGGTGGCGCTGCCCACCGCCAGCGCCAGGGCGATCAGCCCCTGCAGGCTCTGGCACAGGGCGGCAACCTTGCGCCGGTCATAGCGGTCGGCCACATGCCCGGTGTGCAGCATGAACAGCACTCGCGGGGCGAACTCGACCAGGCCGACCAGGCCCAGGTCCAGCACATTGCCGGTCAACTGGTAGAGGTGCCAGCCAATGGCCACGGTGAGCATCTGGAAGCCACTGGCGGTGAATACACGGGCCAGCCAGAAGGCCAGGAAGGGGCGGTGGTGACGCAACAACTGCGGTGCGGAATCGGACATCGGAAACCAGGGGCCTCGGCGCAGTAGAGGGGGGGCGCAGCGTATCACCTGTTTGTAACAAGCGGTTACTGTTTGCCCGGATCTGCACTTTTTCACGCGTTATGAAAGAGGGTGGGGCAACCGGTCACGCGGCAAACAGCCACACGGCCCGCCGGTCTATTCGGGACTATGCTTCCTAGCATTCGTTGATCTGGGTCAATCGTTCCAGATTCAACGAATTGGCCCTCTGGGCCGGAATCCCTGCGATCGAACAGAACAATTCCAACGCGCCGTACTCGACCAAGTGGGGGCAGTGGGCGACTTGGGCCACAAGCCCGGACGCCGGATTATCTGAAGAGGAAGCACCATGTTCGGAATAGAGGCCTTAGAGCTCGCCCGAATGCAGTTTGCCTTTACCGTGTCGTTCCACATCCTGTTCCCGGCCATCACCATTGGCCTGGCGAGCTACCTGGCAGTCCTCGAAGGCCTCTGGCTGCGGACCCACCAGCAGGTCTACCGTGACCTCTATCATTTCTGGTCAAAGATATTTGCCGTCAACTTCGGCATGGGTGTGGTCTCGGGCCTGGTCATGGCCTACCAGTTCGGTACCAACTGGAGCCGCTTCTCCGACTTTGCTGGCGCCGTCACCGGCCCGCTGCTCACCTACGAAGTACTCACTGCCTTCTTCCTTGAAGCCGGTTTCCTCGGTGTCATGCTGTTCGGCTGGAACCGTGTCGGCCGCGGCCTGCACTTCTTCTCCACGGTGATGGTGGCAATCGGTACGCTGGTTTCCACGTTCTGGATCCTGGCCTCCAACAGCTGGATGCAGACCCCACAAGGCCACGAAATCATCGATGGCCGGGTGGTGCCGGTGGACTGGTTTGCGGTGGTGTTCAACCCATCGTTCCCCTACCGGCTGATGCACATGGCCACGGCCGCGTTCGTTTCCACGGCGTTCTTCGTTGGCGCCTCGGCGGCGTGGCACCTGCTGCGCGGGCGTGACAACCCGGCGGTACGCAAGATGCTGTCGATGGCCATGTGGATGGCGCTGATCGTTGCCCCGATCCAGGCG
>Ga0308157_10003899_pt1 | contig 20760 bp, 16 predicted proteins | sample PhyBR1_FD_201035 | JGI IMG/M metagenome (GOLD analysis project Ga0308157, IMG submission 201035) | Phyllosphere microbial communities from UC Gill Tract Community Farm, Albany, California, United States - DLSLB.R1 | ecosystem: Host-associated > Plants > Phyllosphere > Unclassified | place: USA...
AATCTGCACCCGGATTTCCGGCAGGGATAATTCCAGCGTTTTCTATATTAACTTTAATATATTTTGAATTCTGAATGCCTACATTCACTTTGATTTTACCTTTTGCTGAAAGGATTTCCTCTTTTCCAATTTCTTTAATGAGTTTAAAATCCGTTCCGTTGTCTGAAACTAAAATCTGAGCTGATTTTGCGAAATGAACCCAACTTCCTTTGTTGTCTAAAGTATTAAAGTACACCTCTGAAAACTGCGTTTTCTGTCCAAAATCAATCGTAGCCACAACATCTTTTCCCTGAAAACCAAGCCATGTTTTTCCCAATTGCTTTTGATTTCCGATAATTCCGTCGACTAAAGTAAAAGCTCCACCAAAAGAATAATTTTCATCAGGTTGGCTTTCTAATGTTATGGGTTTTCCGGTAGTTTTAGAAATCACAAAATCTTGCGAAGAAACGGCACTTTGAAGTCCACCTTCAAAATAAGCTGATGTAATGGTCATGGTTTTTAAAACGGGAATTGGAACGTCATACATTTGGGAATTTTCTGTAGGAATACTCCCGTCTGTTGTAAAACGAATTCCTTCGGGCTTCTGCGATGTTGAAAGTTTATACGAAATACCTCCTACTCTTGGTTGCACTTTCCCATTGATATTGTAAATACTTTTCGCATAATTGATACCCATTTTATCCAACGTCTTAAATTCATTAATTACTCTCCATTCAAACTCTTTGTAATTTTTAGGATCAGCTGTTCCCCAGCCTACTTCTGAAAGCGCCAGTAATCTTGGGAAAATCATATACTGAACCTGTTTGAAATCAAGAATATACTCCGTCCATAAATTTGCCTGAACGCCTAAAATATATTTTGCCTGTTCTGCATTCAGCTCTTCGGGAATGGGATTATAAGAATAGACTTTATCCAAAGGCGTAAATCCTCCGAAAGCATTCGGTTCCGTTGCAGGATCTCCCTGATAATGATCGAAATAGCAATAAGATCCGGGGGTCATTACTGCAAAATGTCCTGTTTTTGCAGCTTCTACACCGCCTTTTATGCCTGTCCAGCTCATTACGGCAGCATTCGGGGCCAGTCCGCCTTCCAGAATTTCGTCCCAGCCTATGATTTTTCTGCCTTTTGAATTGACATACTTTTCTATTCTATGAATAAAATAACTTTGAAGACCGTGTTCGTCCTTAAGATTATTTTTTTTGATTAATTTCTGACAGTGCGCACATTCTTTCCATCTTGTCTTCGGGCATTCATCGCCACCAATGTGGATGTATTGTGAAGGAAAAAGCTGAATTACCTCATCCAGTACATTTTCTAAAAATTTGAAAGTTTCGTTTTTAGGACAGAAAACATCATCGAAAACACCCCATTTTGTTGCCGGTTCAAAAGGTCCTTTTGTACAGGCCAATTCCGGATAAGCTGAAAGTGCAGCTAAAGCATGACCCGGCATTTCAATCTCAGGAACCACGGTAATATGTCTTTCCTGAGCATATTTTACCACTTCTTTAATCTGATCCTGAGTATAAAAATAAGGTCCATAAGGCTTTCCGTCGAAGGTATTATCAACATAAGCACCAATCATTGATTCTTTACGTTTTGAACCGATCTGCGTTAACTTAGGATATTTTTTAATTTCAATCCTCCAGCCCTGGTCGTCGGTTAAATGCCAGTGAAAAGTGTTCATTTTGTACATCGCAAGATAATCGATATACTGCTTTACCTCATCGACCGTGAAAAAGTGACGGCAAACATCGAGGTGCATTCCCCGCCACGCGAATTTTGGCTCATCCTCAATTTTCATGGCAGGGATTTTTCCTGATTTTTTATATTGTTCTAATAATTGAATTAATGTCTGGAGCGCCAGAAAATATCCCTGATTTGTATTTGAATTGATAACAATTCCTCCGGGTGAAACTTCAATAGAATATTTTTCTTTTTTCTGCTGATCGATCACGGATTGTGGAGTAAAAAGAGCATTAACCAAGTGAACGTCTTCATCCTTTTTTCCGGAGCTGAAGGTAAATATTCCTGCGGTGCGCTTTTTAAAATAGGCTGTTTCTTTTACAGGAAGATTTTCATCAAGCTTGAAATTTTTAGGAATAATAAATTCTCCTTTTTGAAATTCAACTTTTTGAGGATATGGAATCAAATTCAATTTCGTTTGGGCTAAAAAAAGACTTGAGAATAATACAGAAAATATCAGTAATAATCGATGCATTTTATGATTTTAGATTTAGGCGAATATACTTATTTTCTTAAAATTTCAATGTGCGATTTAACTTATTACTGACCAAAATATCTAATTTTACAAAAATAAATGATGAAAAAAACAATTTTATTCGTTAGCGGACTTTTATTCTCTGTTTCCGCACATGCACAAATTTCAGATGTTATTAATTCCACTATAAAGAATCAGACGGGAATTGATCTTAAAAATCCCAAATCTGCGACAGGAAATACTACTAATCCAAAACCCAAATCTTCCGCGCCATCTCCTAATCCCGGAAATCTTACCTCAACGCAAATTTCCTCTGGTTTAAAAGAAGCTTTAACTCTGGGAGTGAATGAGGGCGTAAAAAAGCTAAGCACCACAGACGGATTTTTAAAAAATGAAGCGGTAAAAATTCTGATGCCCGAAAAATTAAGAAAAATTGATACTACACTGAGATCCATTGGTCTTGGAAATCTTGCGGACCAGGGTGTAAAATTATTGAACAGAGCTGCTGAAGATGCAGTTACAGAAGCTGCCCCTATTTTTACAAAAGCCATTACTTCCATGACAATTACAGACGCTAAAAATATTTTATTGGGAAATAATAATGCGGCAACAAATTATTTACAGACAAAAACACAATCGCAGTTATTTACAGCTTTTCAGCCAAAAGTGAAAGCTTCGCTCGGAAAAGTAGGCGCCGATAAATTATGGAGCAATATTATTTCTAAATATAATACTTTTACCGGGGAATCTGTAACCACCGATCTTAATGAATATGTAACTACGGAAACCATCAATGGTGTGTTTAAAATGGTTGCCGAAAAAGAAAGCGGAATCCGCAATACTCCTGCAATGAGGACTACAAATATTTTGCAGAAGGTTTTTGGAGCACAGGATGGAAAATAAATTTCTTTTGTCTTGAAACAAAAAAAACAAAAAGGAACAAAAGTTCGAAGTCTGGAACTTTTTGTTATCAAACGTAAATATTTTCAATAAAAAAACCTTGTCGGCGACAAGGTTTTGCTTTATCAGAATTGCATTTCAGGAATCTCTCCTTCAATGATTAAATCGGCCTCTGTAGATTTTATGATGTGTTCTACGGAAACTCCCGGAGCTCTTTCAATAAGCTTGAAACCGTCTGGTGTTACATCCAGTACCGCCAATTCGGTTACGACTCTTTTCACACAGCTTACGCCTGTTAAGGGAAGTGTACATTTTTTTAAAATTTTACTTTCTCCGGCTTTATTCACGTGCATCATGGCAACGATAATATTTTCAGCAGAAGCTACGAGATCCATTGCACCGCCCATTCCTTTTACCATTTTTCCAGGGATTTTCCAGTTGGCGATATCTCCGTTTTCTGCAACTTCCATGGCACCAAGAATGGTAAGGTCTACCTTTTTGCTTCTGATCATCCCGAAACTGAAAGCAGAATCAAAGAACGAACCTCCGTCCAGAATAGTGATGGTCTGCTTTCCTGCATTGATAATATCTGCATCTTCTTCACCTTCGTACGGAAACGGCCCCATTCCCAGCACTCCGTTTTCACTCTGGAATTCTACATTAAGATTTTCCGGAACGTAATTGGCCACCAATGTAGGGATCCCGATTCCGAGGTTTACATAATACCTGTCTTTTACTTCTCTGGAAATTCTTTGTGCAATTTGTTCTTTCGTTAGCATAGCTTAATCTTATCCTGCCAAATTAGCCATTTTTACGGAATTACAAAATAATTTCTTTCTTATCCTATGATAAATTTTGAATCTCAATTTGTTGTAAATTTGTACGCTTTTAATTTTACCGATGAAAATTTTATTACACTATCTTAAACCTTACAAATGGCTGATTATTATTTCGCTGTTTTTAGCCGCTGTAAATCAGGTTTTTTCTTTGTTTGCCCCTGCTATTACAGGGAATATATTAGACAAACTTGTTACCCACCCCAATTTTTTTGATAAGGAGAAAACGCTTCCTAGAAACATGAATGAATATCTTTACGGAACTGATATTTATCATGGTGTTTTTTACTTTTTAGGACTGTTGGTCGGTACTGCAATGATAAGCCGTATCGCTAAAGCATTTCAGGATTATGTCGTGAATGTGATCATTCAGAAATTTGGTGCGAAAATATTTACTGACGGACTAAAGCATTCTATGAGGCTGCCGTTTCAGGAATTTGAAGATCAGAGAAGCGGTGAGACGCTTTCAATTTTAACAAAAGTTCGTGAAGATTCCGTAAAATTTATCAATAATTTCGTCAATGTGTTCTTCGGAATTCTGGTAAGCATTATTTTCGTGTCGGTGTATGCCATTCGTCTGCACTGGTCTATTATGCCGGTATATGTGGTAGGAATTATCTTTATTGCAGTGGTGACTAATTTACTGAGCAAAAAAATCAAAACCATACAGAAAAATATTGTTACGGAAACCACCAATCTGGCGGGAAGCACCACCGAAAGTCTCAGGAATATCGAGATTGTAAAAAGCTTGGGATTAACCAATCAGGAGGTTGAACGTCTGAATAACAATACTTATAAAATCCTGAATCTGGAACTTAGAAAAGTAAAAAGCATCCGTTCTCTGAGCTTTGTGCAGGGGACCCTGGTTAACTTTTTACAGCAAATGATCACCTTTACGCTTTTATTATTGATTTTTAAAAATATTGTAACTCCCGGACAGTATTTATCATTAATGTTTTACGGATTCTTTATTTTCGGGCCGATGCAGGAAATCGGAAATATCATTATTTCCTATCGTGAAGCACAGGCTTCGCTTAATAATTTTGATCGGGTGATGAAGAAAGAAGTTGAGCCTAAACCGTTAACTCCTAAGAAAATCGGAGCAATTGAAGAACTGGAATTTCAGAGCGTTTCTTTTCAGCATCAGACTGCTCATTACAAAGCCCTGAATTCAATTTCGTTTAAAGTAAAAAACGGGGAAACAATTGCTTTCGTTGGACCAAGCGGTTCCGGAAAAAGTACTCTGGTAAAACTTCTTGTAGGATTATACAGACCACAGGAAGGCTCTATTCTATACAATAATATTGACGGAAAGGAATTTGATTTTGATGAACTGAGAAACCAGATCGGATTTGTGACCCAGGATACGCAGCTTTTTGCCGGAACCATAAAAGAGAATCTTTTGTTTGTGAATCCTTCCGCAACAGAAGAAGATTTGCAGTTGGCATTAAAAAAATCGAGTTGCAGCAATCTTTTAGAACGTGCAGAAAACGGAATAGAAACCGTAATCGGAGAAGGCGGTTTGAAATTAAGCGGCGGCGAGAAACAGCGAATTGCCATTGCCAGAGCTTTGTTAAGAAAACCGCATTTACTGATTTTTGATGAGGCGACTTCTGCTTTAGACAGTATTACGGAGGAAGAAATTACCACTACCATTAAAGAAATTTCCAGGGAAAAGGAGCAGATTACCGTTCTTATTGCCCACAGATTAAGCACCATTATGCATGCAGACAGAATTTTCGTTCTGGAGCGTGGACAGGTTGTAGAAACCGGATCGCACCTCAACCTTATTGAAGAAAAGGGACTGTATTATGCAATGTGGAGACAGCAAATCGGGGAAAGGAAAACTTTGGTATAGATGAGATGGAAGTTTATGTGATTGTGAGATTCTTCACTTTGTTCAGAATGATAATTAGGCTTTATAACTAAAATAAATTACCCCGAAAGCTGATTTCGGGGTATATTTTTAGAAAAATTTGAAAAATTCTTTTAAGTTTAATATTATTTACCACAAAAGAATCAAAAGATTTAAATATATCTTTTAATCTTTAAATAAGCGACCAAAAGCCTTAAAATTCTTTGATTTTTGTTGAAAGCTGTATGTAAATTCTTTTGTAATTAACTTAATAAGCTTACATTAACATCAAATTAATCTCTTTTTCTAACGGTTCTTTGTTCGATTCTTTTTTCAAACTTTTCTCCCTGGAAAATTCGTTGGATCATGATCCCCGGGATATGAATCTGGTTCGGATCCAGTTCTCCGGGTTCTACCAACTCCTCTACTTCAGCAATTGTAATTTTTCCGGCACCGGCCATCGGATGGTTAAAATTTCTCGCCGATCCTTTGAAAATAAGGTTTCCTGCATGATCGCCTTTCCATGCTTTTACAATTGAAAAATCTGCTTCAAAGGCATATTCCAGAATATGAGGTTTTCCTTTGAAATCTTTTACTTCTTTTCCTTCCGCGACTTCAGTACCGAAGCCTGCAGGCGTATAAAAAGCAGGAATTCCGGCCTGTGCTGCTCTGCATTTTTCTGCCAGTGTTCCCTGTGGTGTCAGCTCCACTTCCAGTTCTCCTGAAAGCATCTGTCTTTCAAATTCTGCATTTTCTCCTACATATGAAGAAACCATTTTTTTGATCTGCCTTTTTTTCAGAAGCAATCCCAATCCGAAATCGTCTACCCCGGCGTTGTTTGAAATACAGGTTAAGTCTTTTACATCACTTTCTACCAAAGCATTAATTGAGTTTTCAGGAATACCGCAAAGTCCGAATCCACCAAGCATCAACGTCATTCCATCTTCAATCCCTTCGATGGCTTCCTTTGCATTTTTTACTCTTTTATCTATCATGAAATATTAGATTTTCTGTTGGCTTAAATTTAATACTTTTTCTCATATATCAGATATTCCGGATATTCTGATTTTTTTCATGGTCTGAATTTTGGTTACTGTTAATCATCACTTCACAAAATATTATCATATGGAAACGAAAAACATTTCAAGGGTTGCGCTTGGCGCATTTCTCATCACCGCAGGAATCGGACATCTTACTTTTGCAAGAAAAGAATTTCAGGCGCAGGTTCCGGAATGGGTTCCTCTGGATAAAGATGATACGGTTGTCTATTCCGGAATTGCCGAAATAGCATTGGGAACGGCAGTAATTGTTACACCCAAAAAGTACAGGAAGACTATGGGTAAAATTGTAGCAGGCTTTTTTGCAGCTGTACTTCCCGGAAATATTGCCCAGTATAAAAACAGAAGAGATTCCTTCGGGCTCAATACGGATAACCAAAGATTTGCCAGGCTTTTTATGCAGGCACCGCTTATTGCTTGGGCTCTGAAATCTACTGATGAATAAATATAAAAATCGGCAAAAATTAAAATTTCTGCCGATTTTTTTAATGTAAAATTGATTTATTTTATTATTTATTGGATTTGCCTCCAATGCTGGTTTAGGTCGTCCCTTCGGGACTCTTTACTGAATTATTAATTTTAAAGTAAAAAGTTTCCTTGTATGTACTTTTACAAAATAGACGCCTTTCGGGAGGTTTTCATTAACCAAAGAGAAACGCTGGTTGTTGATGTTTTTTGATTCATAGAGAAGATCTCCGTTTGCCGACAGCAATTCTATCTTTTCAATAGGATAATCACTTTTGATAAAGGTTGGTTCTCCGGGTTTTGTAGGATTCGGATATAAGACTACATTTTTCTCTGTGCTTTTTGTTTCTTCTGTTCCCAACGTGGATCCACTTACCTGAAACTGTACCCTGTTGGATACTTCGGTATACGAATCATTGGTAAACATTACCATGTAATAATTTCCGGGTGTTGTTGGAACTGCTGTTCCCTGAATGGTTTTTGTACCCTGGGTAATTCCGTCAAAATATGTGTAAGAAACAAAATTATCATCCGGAACGGTAATGTTTTGAGGATAAATTCCCAGCCAGTCTTTGATGATACCCGGAGCATCGGTCCAGGAGGCTGTAATATTTTCCCCTAATGTGTAAACAGGTTTATTGGTCCAAAGTTCGGTTACAATATCTCCGACTTTAAAGAAAACTTTTTCGCCTATTGTCGTGTAACCATCTTCGAGGAAATACTGTGCATAATAATATCCTTTTGCAAGACCTGTAAAATTGAGTGTTCCGGAAGCTGTTGTCACATAGCTCCACTGTGTAGAATTTACATTTCCCGGCGTATGTCCCATTTTATAAATTCCGATCCAGTCTTTGGTAAGATTTGGTCCATTGGAGAAATTAACGGTTACCGTTCCGCCAACCGGATAGACATCAGAAGTTGTTGTAAGCACCACTTTCGGTCCTACATAAAAGTTTTTTCTCGTGGTAATTTCGGTATAGCCGTTATTTGCGAAGAAGCCTGCAAAATACTGACCTTTCGTTGCAATTCCGTTTGGAAATGAAGCTGTTCCGGATGTCTGCCCGTTGGTATAGACGAAAGCCTGTGAAGTTACCGTCGCAGGATTCTGGCCCTTTTTGTAAACTCCTACCCAATCCTGATTATTGCCCGGACCATCTGTAAAATTGGCTATAATTGGTTCGTTCTGCAGATATTCTGTTTTATTTAAACTAAAAACAGGATTTGAAACAACACTTCCCGTAACGGTAAATTCTTTTACATCGCTCCAGTCACTCCATTCCATATTTCGGTCCCTGTAGCGTACTTTCACATAATAAACACCATTGGTAATAGAGTTTGCAGCGATTGTAGCTTTTGTAATATCAACGCCGGCATTAAGATTTTTGGTAATATCAGGCGTTCCGTTTCCGTCTTTCCCAAACCAGTTCTCGTAATCTCTGTAAAATTCCTTTTCAATAATGGAAAAATCTGCAGCTTTACTAATTAAAAACTGAGTAGTATTAAGCAATTCTCCGTTCGAACTTGAAAAAGCTGATCCGTTCAGTGTAAGAGGTAAAGTAACCGGTGCGGTAAATGTGTTTGAAATAGCAGGCTTTGCCGGCTTAGGCTGATTTTTATAACGGTGGAACGTGTCAATCAGTTCATTATATTTTTTATGATATACTCCTCCTATGGAATAGGATTCAACATCCACTTTGCCTGTATTGACATCCACTTCCACGATTTGGTATGTCCAGTCAGTAAGAGTTTTCTGAACATCATCAAAATCCTGTTCGGTAGACATTCCCCAATACTGGTCCCATGCAACACCACCGGAAATAATCTGGTAATTCGGCGTATTTTTCAGCTGTCCCCTGTGATACAAATGGTGATGCGCTCCGACGTGCATTAAATATTTTGAAGATGTGGTTAAAAGAGGAACGGCGCTGTTTCTTACCCAGGTTGAAATATCTCCTACATACTGCTCTGCCTGATAAGGTCTGTGACTTAAAGAAATAATCCAGTCTACAGTAGAATCGTTCTCAGCCGCATTTAAAATCTGCTGCAGCCAGGTCATCTGTGCAGAACCGGTATGTTCAGAACTTAAACTGATAAACAAAACATTTCCCGCCTGCTGAGCGTAATAGTTTTCATTTCCGGATGAGATATTTTTATATTTTATTTCATCAATATAAAAGTGGGCATAATAAGAATTCATTCCAAGAGTTCCGTAGGTTTCGTGATTTCCTACCGTGGTCTGTATAGGAAGATAGGGTGAAAGATTGATATTCTTTTTAAAATGAACATTTTCATAATGATCGAGTGTTCCCACATCCACCTGGTCTCCGACCATAAAAGTCAAAGCAACATTATCGGAAGGGTCAGAATTTGGACCGAACTTTTCCTTTAGCTTTTTATAAGCATTCAGCGTTAAGGTATCATATCTCGGTTCTGCCTTGATCTGATTGTCACCCATAATCAGGAAACGGATTTTCCCGTTAGCCGTTGCCGCCTGTCCCGGCAAAGGCAGTGTTCTGAAATTGTAAACAGCCGATTCGCTGCTCCCTGTTTTGATTTTATAATAATATTTTGTGTTCGGCTGAAGGTTGGTGATTTTTGCCGTATGATAATAATAGTTATTATTGTAACCTGTATCGGAAAATATATTGGTGGTTCCGGTAAAGGTAACATTAAGATTAGCCGGGCTTGTTCCATAGAAAACGGTTGTTTCATTATCGGATGAAGTTTTCCAGCTGACAATCATCGAAGTTGGTGTAGGATTCTGTAAATAAGGATACAGAGCCTGCCCGAAAGCCATCTGGACGGCAAAGCAGAAAAAGAATAAGAGCTGTTTCATGAGTACAATTTGTATAATGTTTTAATAGTTTAGCTGATAATGGTAAGGCTGAAGAAACCTTTTTTATCATCGTGCAAAAGTAAAATACACATGTAAACTGTATCTGATGGTAACTTCAAGGAAATATTAATTTATTCCCGGAATTTTTCTTTAAATTTCATTATATTTTAATGGCAATGTGTTTGGAATATTGAAAAAAAGATTTGTATATTTGCAGCCTGTTATTCAACCTCTGACGAAGTCCGTGTAAGTTGCTTAGCCTTAACATTTTATTTTATTAATAATGGATTTATTAAAGTACGTACAAGACAAGTACATTACAAAAAAAGAATTCCCTGAATTCAAAGCAGGTGATACAATCACTGTGTATTACGAGATTAAAGAAGGTCAGAAAACAAGAACTCAGTTCTTCAAAGGAACAGTTATCCAATTAAGAGGTACCGGTTCTACAAAAACTTTCACGATCAGAAAAATGTCTGGTGATGTAGGAGTAGAAAGAGTATTCCCAATCAACATGCCTGCTCTTCAAAAAATTGAAGTTGACAGAAGAGGTAGAGTTAGAAGATCAAGAATCTACTACTTCAGAGACCTTAGAGGTAAAAAAGCGAGAATTAAAGACGCTGCTTACAAGAAGAAATAATTCAGACAACAATACATACGAAAAGAGACTGCTAATTTTTAGCGGTCTCTTTTTATTTAATCTCCATTTCATATTGCAGAGCTATTTGGTTTTTATTCAATAAATTTAAATATATTTGTGATTACCAAATAATAATTCTTTAAAAACATCCCATACTATTTAATAATTAAACAACTATGAAACGAGCCCTCCTATTATCCGCTTTTTTATTGTCTCAATTTGGGACATCTCAGCTTTTAAAAACTGAAGGTCAAAAGATTGTCAATGACAAAGGTGAAAACATACAACTGAGAGGCCTCGGTCTTGGAGGATGGATGCTTCAGGAAGGATACATGCTGAAAACTGGAGATTTTGCGGGTCCTCAGTACAAAATCAAAGAAAAAATTGCCGAACTGATAGGACAAGATGGAATGAATGAGTTCTACAAAGCATATCTGAAAAACGGCATCACAAAACAGGATATTGACTTTCTGAAGAAGTCGGGATTCAATTCGATCAGGCTTCCGATGCATTATAATTTGTATACTTTGCCTATTGAAAAAGAGCCTAAAAAAGGACAAAATACATGGCTGGAAGAAGGCTTTAAAATGACCGATGATCTTTTAAAATGGTGTGCCGACAATAAAATGTACCTGATCCTTGATCTTCATGCAGCTCCGGGCGGACAGGGAAATGACGTGAATATTTCCGACAATGACAAATCAAAACCTTCTCTTTGGGAAAGTGAGAAAAACCAGAAAAAAACAATTGCGCTCTGGAAAAAACTGGCAGAAAGATATAAGGATGAACCATGGATCGGAGGATATGATTTAATCAATGAACCCAACATCAATTTCACCGGAAAAAATCCGAACGGAACCGATGAAATGTCGAATGCACCGCTTTGGAAGCTTCAGAAAGATATTACGGATGCCATTCGTACGGCTGATAAAAAGCACATCATCATTATTGAAGGAAATGGTTGGGGAAATAATTACAATGGCCTTACATCGCTTTGGGACAATAATATGGCTTTTAGTTTCCACAAATACTGGAATTATACGGATGATGCAACCATTAAGTTTGCACTGGATCTTCGTGAAAAGCACAATATCCCGATCTGGCTGGGCGAAACAGGTGAAAACTCAAATGTGTGGTTTACAGAATTGATCCAGCTTTTGGATAAACACAACATCGGCTATGCATTCTGGCCGATGAAAAAAATTGATAATATTGCAGGAGTTACCAACGTAAAAATCACTCCCGAATATCAGAAATTATTAGACTACTGGCAGAACGGCGGCGAAAAACCTTCGAAAGAATTTGCCAAAAAAGCGCTGATGCAAATTGCAGAAAATTACAAATTCAGCAATGTAGAGATAAAAAATGATGTGATCGATGCGATGTTCAGGCAGACAACGGATGCTTCCACAAAACCTTTTAAAAATCTTCAGGCTCCCGGAAAAATTTTGGCAACCGATTATGATTTGGGAAGAATGGGTTCAGCTTATCTCGATAAAGATTTTGTCAACCTTTGGGTAAGTGATCCTGAAAAAAGATCCGACTGGAATTCCGGAAACCAGCTGAGAAATGACGGTGTGGATATTTATAAAACCTCTGATAGTGAGTATTACGTAGGAAAAACAGAAAGCGGAGAATGGCTTCAGTATACGATTAGTGCAAAAGCTGATAAAACTTATACTTTCGATATTAATTATGCAAGCAACAATGCAGCAAAAATCAGAATTGAGGATGCTTCCGGCAAACAATTATCTGTTGTATCTCTACCTTCAACAGGAGGTAACGAAAACTGGAAAACTGCTTCTGCGAAAGGTATTAATCTCAAAAAGGGAGAAAATAAAATCCGGATCTATTTTGAAAATGACGGTGTCAACCTAAAGTATTTTGAACTTAAATAATAAAAAATCTTACCTTGCAAATCCCTTTTAGTTTCTAAGAGGGATTTATTTTTGAACGTTATTTACCGCAAAAGAGAAAAAATATTTTGCACTAATTTTTTTATATAAAATTGTATTAAAAAAGAGAATATATTAGTTTAAAATTCTTATTGTTATTCTTTTGCAGGTTTTAATAAACTAAAATATTAACAATTATAAACTATCTTTTACCTCTTTACGGTAAATAAAAAATATTATGAAAAAAACAGGATTATTGTTTCTTTTGATTTCGGCATTCATTTTTGGACAGCAGTCTGTTTTAGACCAAAAAATAAATGCGATTATTAAAGATAAAAATGCTACGATGGGGATTTCCGTGCTTGGTTTTGAAAACGGTTTTCAATATGGCAAAAATGCCGACAAAAAACTTCCGATGCAGAGCGTGTTTAAATTTCATATTGCTGCAGCTGTTTTGGATTATGTTGACAAGGGAAAACTGTCTTTGGATCAGAAAATTCTTTTAGATAAAACCAATTTACTGGAAGATACCTGGTCGCCGCTTCGGGACAAATATCCGGAAGGAAACGCTGGCATACCTTTAAGTGAAATCCTTGAATATACGGTTGCTAAGAGTGACAATAATGGCTGCGATATTCTCCTGAAATTACTGGGAGGAACACAAAAGGTGCAGAAATTTATGGATGCTAAAGGATTGAAAGGCTTTCAGATCAAATTTAATGAAGCAGAAATGCATAAAGACTGGAATGCACAATATCAAAACTACAGTACCGCATCTTCCACAACGGATGTTCTGAAAAAATTCTATGACGGAAAATTACTTTCAAAAAAATCTACGGATTATCTGATGAAAGTAATGCTTTCCACTTCTACAGGAAAGAACAAATTAATAGAACAGTTGCCGAAAGACACCCCGGTGGCAAGAAAAACGGGAGCTTCCGGAAAGAATAATGCGGGCTTAACAGGCGCTGAAAATGAAATTGCCATCGTTACTTTACCGAATGGCAGGCATTATGCAATAGCTGTATTTGTCAGTAACTCAACGGAAACGGATGTAGTAAACTGTAAAATAATTTCAGACATATCAAAGTCGGTCTGGGATTATTTTAATAAGTAAAAATTTAAGCTTAATTTTAAAACCATTAAAAATGAAAAAGATATTATTAACCATAGGATTATTCAGCACTGTATTATTCTTTGCTCAGAAAAATGAAAACTATCTTGTAGTTGGGTATCACAGCATCTGTTGCGGCACACCGTCGGATCAGCCGGTTATGAACTTTATTAATCAGTTCCAAAAAAAGAACAAGGTGAAGAATTTCGAGGTATACAGACAAAGCGGATTGGGAAGAGAGGGTGAATTCAATCTGTATATAGGAACCGATAAGTTCTCCAAAACCCAGAAGACCCAGTTTGTAAATGGTCTTAAAGCGGCAATTGACGCCCAAAACAGAATGAAAAAACCCAACAGAGACGGGAATGTTAGTTTCGATGAGACCGAAATGATAAAAAAAACAGAATTGCTGAACGGAAGAAATATAACTTTAATAAATAAACAATTAACTAAATAAGGAAAAATGATCAGAAACATTGTCGTTATCGGAGCCGGAACCATGGGAAATGGTATTGCCCATACTTTTGCACAAAGCGGTTTTAAAGTAAACCTGGTAGATGTATCTCAGGAAGCTTTGGACAGAGGGCTGAAAACCATTACTACCAATCTCGACAGAATAATTGCAAAGGGAAACCTTACGGAAGAACAAAAAGCTGAAACATTAGGCAATATTAATACTTTTACTGCGCTTCAGGATGCGGTGAGTTCTGCAGATCTTATTGTGGAAGCAGCAACGGAAAATCAGGAATTAAAGCTGAAAATTTTCGGTCAGATGAATGAATTTGCACCCGAAAACTGTATTCTGGCGACAAATACTTCCTCTATTTCCATCACTAAGATTGCAGCGGCTACAAAAAGAGCGGATAAAGTAATCGGGATGCACTTTATGAATCCTGTTCCGATCATGAAACTGGTAGAGATTATTAAAGGATATTCTACTTCTAAAGAAACTTTTGATGCGATCTATGAAATGAGCAAAACTTTAGGAAAAGTTCCTGTGGAAGTTAATGATTATCCGGGATTTGTGGCTAACAGAATCCTTATGCCGATGATCAATGAGTCTATCGAAACCTTATACAATGGTGTTGCCGGTGTTGAGGAAATTGATACGGTAATGAAATTGGGAATGGCTCATCCGATGGGACCGCTTCAGCTGGCAGATTTTATCGGTCTTGATGTTTGTCTGGCAATTCTGAACGTAATGTATGACGGCTTCAAAAACCCTAAATACGCACCGAATCCTTTATTGGTCAACATGGTAATGGCCGGGAAACTGGGAGTAAAATCCGGAGAAGGTTTCTACGATTACTCGGAAAGCAAAAAAGCGGAGAAAGTAGCAAAGATGTTTGCAAAATAAGAATTACGAACGGTGAATAGCCAACAGTGAAATTTAATTGATTTGCTTTACAAAATTGATTAATTTCACCACCGATGAAATTTAAAGAACGAAATATTCAAATATCAATGATCATCATTACGTTAATGATGATCATTTTGCGTTTTTTACTGAACGAAAAAGGGAGAACCAATCCGGATTCTATCCGTTACATGAGGTTTGCCCATGTTTTTCCGACGATTGATAATACCACTACTCCATTAGGTTATCCGCTGAGTATTAAATTTTTCACTTTTTTTGGTCCGGATGAATTCTGGAGCAGTAAAATCGTAGGAATTTCATCATTTCTGTTTATTCTCTTTTTTACCTGGAAAAAGAAATTTTTCTTTAAAGAATCGGTTGTTTTAAGTGCGTTGTTCAGCTTTCTGTCGATCTATTCCTACACGATGAGTGAAGCGCTGATATTGCCGTTTGTACTGTTATTTCTCTATATCTGTTCTTTAATCATTGAAGGTAAACTGGAAAAAGGAAAAGCTGTTTTTTATCTTTCATTATCTCTAATTGCACTTTACAATATACGGTACAGTTCGCTTTTCATCATGGCAGGAACCGGGCTTTTCGGATTGATTTTTTTGAAGAGAAAATACTCGTCGGTCTTTATTATTTCAGGTTTGACCGGGGGTATATTCGTGGTTTTATATAAATTTTTATTCATTGATTATTTTAATGAAAACTACGTCAATGAATTCCTTGAAATCGGTTTGCATCCCACTTCCAAGCTGTTGGTTGAATTATTTCAGGGTCTGTGTACCACTTTTAATCCCTTCATTCATATTGCAAATCCGGGAGGAGGGCTTATTAACTATGCAATCTATGGTATTGGGCTTTTAAACGTCCTTTTGATATGCTGGCTTTTTATAAGATATAAACTTACCGAGACTGAATTTTTATTTATTTTTATAAGTGTTGCGGGAATTGTCTGTTCCTATTTCATTCAATATTTTTATTCTGTTAATCCAATTGATTACCGTTTAATGGCGCCTTTTAGCTTTCCAGTATGGCTTATATATTTCAGGAAACTGCTCTTGGTATTTGATCGAAAAGTATATGCAATCGGCTTTTTGAGTATTGCTTCAGGGATGCTTTTCACATGGCTGTCAAGAGGAAATTACCTGGAAAACAGGAAAGAGATGCAACATTTTTTACAGTCTGAAAAACTGGACAAGGTACCTTTACAATTTTATCTGGAAACTGCTGAAGATCTGGACAAGATACAGGTTGCGGAACTGATCAGCACCGTAAATCCGAATATTACACTGAGTTTTAAGCCGAAAGACACTTTACGCAAAACAACTTTAACGAGGTACAAAGTTTTACAAAAAATAAAGATAGACAAGAACAAATACCAATAATTTTATTATCTTTGATTTAAAGTTAAAACATTAAAAAAATGAAATTACCAAAGTTTTTATTAGCAGATAATTCGGAATTTCCAGAAGATTTGTTCGTAGTTCACACAGAATATCCGAGATTCATCCTGAATGTTGAAGAGGAAGAAGTGGAGTGGCTGGATGATCTTGAAGGCGATGATGAGGAGACTATGGCAGATGAGGCTACAAAAGTGGTGGAAGCTGCGTTTAAATGGTGCGATGAAGAGTTGGCTAAGTACGACGAAGAAGAGGAAGATTAATACAATCTAAACATAAAAAAGGAACTCAATTGAGTTCCTTTTCTTTTTATTATTATTCAGCTTTATTGAATTTTAAAAGAAGGAGATTATCCTGATACAATTCCAGCACATTTCCTGTGATGACATATTTATTGGCTTTAGACATCATATCCATAAAGTTCTTTTCTACACTCATATTCTCACAAGCCATTTTAGTAGATCCCATCTGTCCGGCAGAGAAATTTCCTGTGGAAGGTTCTACTTTAGCTGTTCCGAAATAGTTGTTGCATCCTGTATTTCCGCTGATTTTTTCACCTTCAATATTCAGAGTAGGAATTTTACCTTTCACATTGTCAGCAAGAGTCCATTTTGTACCGGCCAGTGAAGGCTGTGCCTTCCCTACTTTTGAAGCCGAACCGGACATCGCACCGCAGGAAACCAAAACCACTGCCGTACTGATACTTAAAAAAAGATTTTTCATTTTTTTCTTTTTGATTCAATCAAATTTACGGAAATATTATTATTTAAACGCTCTTGAGAAGATTTTATTATTCTTTTAACGGCAGTTTTTAATGAAATTTTTAAAGAAAATATAATTGAAATTGCTGTTCGCAAATCATGAGATCATGGTGCAACACTTCAATTTATTTGTGAAATATTTGCGCTTTAATTGTAATGTTTTGGCTAAAGCCGACCTGATATGGTTATTAGAAAAGCGGGCTAAAGCCCGCTTCTATTAATATTTAATCTTTTTATATTATTGTAAAGAAATTAACCTCTTAGTTCCGCATTGAACTCCTTTTGGAAGGATTTAATCAGAGAATCCATTACTGCCGTAATTTCTTTCTCCTCAAGTGTTTTCTCCTCATTCAGCAGTTCAAAACTCATCGCATACGATTTTTTACCCTCAGGAAGATTTTTTCCTTCATAGACATCAAAAAGGTTAATGTTTTTGATATAAGGCGATTTATTTTTCTTGGCAGCCTGATAAAGATCTTCATAATTCACGTGCTTATCAATCAATAACGCAAGGTCTCTTCGGATCTTGTTGAATTTAGGAATATCTTTAAATTTCAGTTCATTTTGAGAACGCAGCTTTTGGGCAAATTCCAGTTCGATTTCCGCGTAGAAGCACTCCTGATCGACATCAAAATCTTTCAGCATCTGAGCAGAAACTTTCCCTATTCTTACCAATGCTTTACCATCAGCTTCATAAGCGAGGGCATCAGAAAACCTATCGTCAGACAAAGCAACTTCTTTATAGTCAATTGCCAGCTTTTCCAGCAAAACTTTTACATACGCTTTTAAATTGTAGAAGCTTGTTGCAGATTTAGGCTGCAGCCAGTTTTCGGCTACATCTCTTCCCGAAACAAGAATGGCTAATTGCTTTCTTTCTTCGTATTTCTCTTTTTTATGGTAGATCTTTCCAAATTCGAAAAATTTGATATCCTGATTTTTCCTGTTGATATTATAGATCGCATTCTGTAAAAGCCCTTCCAGCAAAGATTTTCTCATAAAAGCAAGATCGTTGCTTAACGGATTCAACAGTTTCACCGCGTCTGTTTCATCTTTTACGGAAGTTAATGAGTTATTCATCACTTCATTGAAACCCAGACTCTGCAATGTTCTTGCCCAGCTGTTTTCCAGTTCATCCTGATCTTTTGCATGAAGCTTTACCGGTGTAAAAGATATTTTCTGAGGAGCATCAATTTTATTGTACCCGTAAATTCTTAAGATCTCTTCAATGACGTCAATTTCTCTGGTCACATCGGCTCTGTATGCCGGAACAGAAATCTCATACCCATTCTGTATTTCATTTAACACCTGAATATCAAGTGCCTTTAAAATTTCTTTTACTTTTTCTCTGTGGATTTTGGTACCCAGAATCTGCTCGATTTTAGAAAATCTGATGATTACGTAGTTATCTTCAATTTTCTTAGGATATTCTTCCAGCAATTCACCGGCAAGTTTTCCTCCGGCAAGATCCTGAATCATTTTTATGGCGTGCGTAATTGCTGTTCTGGTAATATTAGGATCTACTCCCCTTTCAAACCTGAATGATGCATCGGTATTCAGACCATGGAATTTTGCCGCTTTCCGTACTGCTACAGGATTGAAGTAAGCGCTTTCCAGGAAGATTGTTGTTGTTTCATTAGAAACTCCTGACTCTGCACCTCCAAAAACTCCTGCAATACACATCGGGTTGTCTTTTCCGTCTTTGATGATGATTTCAGAACCGTTCAACGTTCTTTCCACACCGTCAAGGGTTGTGAATTTTGTTCCTTCTTTTACAGTTCCTACTTTCACGGTTTTATCTGCAATCTTGTTGGCATCAAAAGCGTGAAGCGGCTGACCAAATCCATGAAGAATATAGTTGGTAATATCCACCACGTTATTGATAGGGCTTAGTCCGATGGCTTTCAGCCGGTCTTTCAGCCATGCCGGAGATTCCGCTACTTTTATATCTTCAATCACCGCTCCGATATATCTTGGAGACAGTTCAGCGTCTTCCACTACTAAACTGAAATCGTTTGTTCCTTCGTTGCTCAGTACTACTGAAGAAACTTTTTCAAATTCAGATTTTTGTTTGTTTGTAGAAAGATATGCATGAAGATCCCTTGCTACACCATAGTGAGACATAGCATCGGTTCTGTTAGGCGTTAAACCTATTTCCAGGACTTCGTCATTTGCAATTTCAAAATAATCAGCGAATTTTTTCCCGACTTCAAATTTTTCTTCATCAAGAACCATAATTCCTCCGTGGTCGTCGCTTAATCCCAATTCGTCTTCCGCACAGATCATTCCCTGGGAAACTTCACCTCTGATTTTAGCTTCTTTAATTTCAAAAAAGCTTCCGGATTTATCATAGATCTTTGTTCCGACTACTGCCACGGGAACCGTTTGTCCGGCTTCTACGTTTGGAGCCCCGCAAACAATGTTTAAGATTTTCCCGTTTCCAACGTCTACCGTTGTTTTTTTGAGTTTGTCCGCATTGGGATGTTTTTCGCAGGTAAGAACTTTACCCACAACAATTCCTTCCAGGCTGCCTTGTATGCTTTCAAATTTTTCTATCCCTTCAACTTCAAGGCCTATATCTGTAAGGAACTCACCGATTCTTTCAGTTTTCAATTCCGTTTTGATAAAGTCTTTAAGCCAATTGTTTGATATTTTCATCTGATAATTTTTATTTTTTCCAGAAGCAGATGCCCTCTTACGGTTTCACCTGATCTATTTTGAAAAATTTTGTTGAATTTTTAAGTTTACAAATGTCGTGTTTTTTTGAGAAACAGGGAAATTTATGGCGAACTTTAAGAGTTAATTTTATCAGCTTTTACTGTCTTTCTTCGTTGGTTTAATATCCTTTGAATTTTTGTTGTCCTTTCTTATAATTTTGAGGTATTGTTTTCTCCCGCGATTTCATGTATGGCGCAGATTTTTTATTACAAAGAAATTTCCATGCAGTTGTCATGCTGGAAGCATCTAAATACTATTTTTTTTAAGCTAATTGTTGTTTTCTCCCGCTGATTGTGCAGATTATGCAGATTTATTGCAATGAGCTTATTTAAAAAGATTATTCTGCTGAAAATTTTTACACATGGATCTTTTCTAATACTATGCTTAGATGTTTTCAACATGACAAAAATCTTCCATTTTCTCTAATTTTTAAAGCTGATTGTTGTTTCTCCCGCTGATTGTGCAGATTATGCAGATTTATTGCAATGAGCTTATTTAACAAGATTATTCTGTTGAAAACTTTTACACATGGATCTTTTCTAATACTATACTTAGGTGTTTTCAACATGACAAAAGTCTTCCATTTTCTCTAATATTCCAGCAAACACTACTACCTAGCCCCGATTGCAGCTTTGTTTGAGCTCATTTTACAGTTTCGGGGGGGGGGGGGCGCCGCGCCCCCCCAAACGGAAAAAATAGGGTGG
>Ga0308157_10003900_pt1 | contig 20749 bp, 11 predicted proteins | sample PhyBR1_FD_201035 | JGI IMG/M metagenome (GOLD analysis project Ga0308157, IMG submission 201035) | Phyllosphere microbial communities from UC Gill Tract Community Farm, Albany, California, United States - DLSLB.R1 | ecosystem: Host-associated > Plants > Phyllosphere > Unclassified | place: USA...
CGTCATATCGTGATAATATTTCAGGATCACCACATGGCGATGCTTCGCGTTCAACTTGGCTAATGCCCGCTCCAGATCGACCCGATTCGAACTGACCATCTCGGCTCCCCGATCTTCTCCGGCCTTGTCCGACAGGATTACCCGCTTGCGTTTCCTCAATTCGTCCATACAGCAGTTGATCAAAATGCGAATCATCCACGGTAAAAACAATGCGTCGTCCTTGAGCGATTTGCGCTTGATCCATGCTTTGCAAGACGCTTCCTGAATCGCTTCGAGCGCATCTGCTTCATTGTGCAAATAACTGAAAGCGATCCCGTATAACTTCCGCCGATGCTCGGCTATTTTGCCGATAAAAAACTCTTCGCTGTCAGCGACTGCGCGCGCGCCTTGCTGCTTCGCTTCTATCGGTGCGTCCACCTGCAACCCTCCTCTGCCACGCGTGTTTCTTTTTTTAATCGATTATGTATCATAGACGGCGTTTAGGCCGCGAACGGTTTTCGAATTCGGAAAAATAAAAAAACCGCGAAGTCCGGTGAGGACTCCACGATTTGATCGAATGACGGACGGCGGATCATTTTAACACCACTTCCTGTTCGTCGCGAATGCCTCCCGGGTACATGCTGATCGTAAACGTCAACGGCTGCGGATAGTCTTGATCGGGAATGTAAAACGTTTCGCTCGCAGATTGACTGTCTCCTTTTCCCGTTTGCATCGCTCCTTCTGACGATACCATCTCATGTTCCTTGCCGTTGCCGTCTTTGAATACGGGATCCAGCCTCATAGAGCCGAGTCGTCCGAATTCGTCTTCATGAACCGGATAGTGAACGGCAATCTGCTTGGCGTTTGCTTTGGCTTGGGTTACCTGCAAAGCAAAGCCGTCCTCCGGCGCTTGAAGCACGCTTTCTTCCTCCGTGTTCAACACCAAATTAAGTTGCTCTTTCGACAACGATTGGATACCGGACACGCCGAACGACAAAGCGTCGGGATTGACGATTCCGGCATGATTTACAAAACTCATCTCCCAACCCAGCCGCCCTTCGATAAGGGAAGGAACGCTAGGTTTTTGAAGCTTGAAAGTCTGTTCGTCTTGCTCAAGAGTCAAAGTCGGCTCAATGAGATCAAACAGCTTATCCGTATTGTCCGGGTCTTCGGATACGTTCAAATACACGGAAAGCGGCGTAAGCAGCATCCGATGGACTTGTATCGTCTGGCCGGACACGATCAGTTGCTTGGGTTGGTCGTAGACGAGTTCTTGTTCTTGCGACGAAGTTGACGGGAGGCGCAGCGGAACGACGAACGTTCCGAGCGATTTGTCTTGATCGGGAGATTGCAGGGATAAAGCGTCTACTTTCAAATTAAAATCCTCCGCTCTGCTTCTCGCTTCTCCGCTGAAAAATAATGTCGCGTAACCGTATGTGGCTCCTTCTCCGGTATTGAAGTACGTCCGATGAATCCAATTCTTGGTCGTCGTTTCTTTTCCGTAAAAGGCATCCAGCAGTTTCGGCGTATCCCACTCTGCCGCTTCGCCCTCCGGCGACTTCAACTTGTACAATAACGTTACGCTGCGGCTATCCCGAATCATGCCTTCAATCTTCAAGTCCATGCCGTTCTCTTCGACCGATACCGCATCCACCGGTTCAACGAATCCTTGCTTCCAAGCACTGCTTAGTCCGTCGTTGCCGTTCAGTAATTTAAGAAAAGGCTCCCATTTGTCAGCTTCCGGAAGGAATGACGATTGATGCGTACCGCTGTTGCCGAAAACACCTTGCAGCGGCCCTGAATCCGCGAACAGCAAGACCCCTGCCGTAATCGCCACCGCCGCAACTCCGCCGTAAATGATCCTTTTTCCGCGCGGTCGTTCATTATTCGCACGCTGCATCCCCCTGCGAATCGCCGCGCTGCGCTCCCCTGCCGAAGGCAGGGTTGACGGATGACGAAGAGTCTCGGCGTCCTGACGGATTCTTTTTTCCAAATGATCATTCATCTGCATTCGCTTCTTCTCCCCTCTAGCGATGACGTTCCAGCTTTGCACGCATCTGCTTTAGCGCGCGATACAATCGGCTTTTCACCGTACTCTCCGGTTTGCCCAGAATTTCCGCGATTTCCGCCAGCGTCATATCGTGGTAGAAGCGCAGAATCAAGACGTGCTGATACTTTTTCGGTAGATTGTTCAGCACGTATTCCAGGTTCAGTTGATCGGAGCTTTGCATCTGCGCCATTCCCGGTACGCCCCGGCGCTCCCCGATGTGCTCGACCGGAATCACCCGCTTGCGCCGCCTTAGTTCGTCCATGCAACAATTAATCAGAATGCGGATCAGCCACGAATCGAATAATTGGTCGTTTTTCAACGATTCGCGCTTCGACCAAGAACGGTACGACGCTTCTTGCAGCATCTCCAGCGCATCCGCTTCACTGCGCAGATAACTGTAAGCGATGCTGTACAGCTTCCCGCTCTGCCTGTCGATTCGCTCGAAAAACCGTTCTTCCTCTACGCGACAAACCCGCTGCTCCGCTTCTTCCATTTTCAACGTCCCGGCCACCTCATTCCCCCCTCTCGTCACCTTGCACCGCTATGACGGATTGTTCCCCGTGGAAAGTTTCATTTGTCGAAAAAAAGAAAAAAGCCGCACGCGTTCCTTTTCAGGATACGACGTGCGGCAGGTTACGGAATAGCGTTACTTATTTAATTGGATTATCATTGCGACCCACGTTAGCCTTTTAGCTCCCGCTTCGGAAATTCTTCCATCCATTCGCGCAGCAGCGCCGGAGTCAGATCAGCGGGGGTTGCGACATGATGATCGGCATCCGGCAGCGTCTCTTTGGTCCCGATGCCGATCGCCGGCATACCGGCGCGATGAATCGCGAGCACGCCGGCTTCCGCGTCTTCGATTCCGATGCAGCGCAGCGGATGCACGCCGAGTCCTTCGGCCGCGTTCAGGAAAATTTCCGCGTCCGGCTTTTGCAGCGCTACGGCGCCGGCGTCGGCCACGTAATCGAACAAGTCGGTTACGCCGAGGCGGTCGAGCACCGTCGGAGCATTGCGGCTGGCGGAAGCCAGGGCGACGAGAATACCGTCACGGCGCAGCGCCTTCAGCAGCTTGCGTACGCCCGGCAGAAGCGCGTCCGGCGTCAATGTCTCCAGCAGTTTCTTGTACCGTTCGTTTTTTTGATCGGCCAACTTGACCAGCTCGTCTTGCGAGAACTCGCGGTCGCCGTTTTTGAGGATCAGCTTCAGCGAAGCCATCCGGTCGACGCCTTTGAGCTTCTCGTTGTATTCGCGGTCGAACGGGATGTTCAGCTCGTCGGCCAACTCTTTCCACGCCTGGTAATGCAGCTCGGCCGTGTCTGTGATGACGCCGTCAAGGTCGAACAATACGCCGCCCAAAACCCGGTTCGGCAAGGTCAGTTCTTCCTCCAGCTCCGCTTCGACGCCGAAATGCTCGATTTTGACCGGGTCGCCTTCCAGCACGCGGTAAGTGGTCGAATCGGCGGAGATATTGATGTGCAGGCGCCGTCCTTTCCATTTGAGAGAAAAGGCGTATCGTTCCCATTGATCCGGGATGACCGGGCGGAAGCTGAGCTTTTCCTCATCCTGTTTCATGCCCGCGAAGCCGTTCAGGATCGCCAAGCGGCTTCCCGCCATGGCTGCGGCATGGATGCCGTCTTTTACGTTGGCGTGCGTGTCGTCCAGGTCGAGCCGTGCCGTTTCCATAAAGAACTCGTACGCCTGATCCAGATAGCCCAGCTCCGACGCGACCATGGAGTGCACGCAGGCGGACAACGAGGAATCATGAGTGGTCAGTCCTTCATAGTAGAGATAAGCACGCGCTTTTTCCGCACGAGTAAATCGCTCCGGATGAACATGGAACGCGAGCACCAGATCAGCCTGCTTCAGTACCTGGTGGCGGTAGATGTCCATCGGGTGATAATGCAGCAGCAGCGGATACTTGTCTTTCGGCGTGTCGGCGAAGTTCCAAGGCGCTTTGTGCAGGAACGTATCATCTTGGCCGATCATGCCTTGGTCGCGGTAGATGAACATTTCCTCGGCCATTTTACGCCAAGATCCGATCTCGGCATCGCTCACCTGAAGCCGATCGCACAATTCTTCGCAGCGTCCTTCGTGCATGTCCTTCATTTCTTCCATCAGCTTCACGGTATATTCGAATAGATCCTGAACCATGACGTTGGTGTAGGCATTGTTGTTCACCAGCGCCGTGTACTCGTCCGGTCCGGTCACGCCGTTGATGCAAAATCCTCTTCCGGGGATAAAGCTTCCGTAATCGGCGAAAAAGCGGCTCGTTTCGATCAGGATTTCCAGACCGTCACCGTACTTGTAGTCCGGGTCGTCGACGGCTTCATTGTAAATCTTGATCGCATGCGCGATATCGGCATTGATATGGATCTGCGCCGTCCCTGCCGGGAAATACGCCGACGTCTCCTTGCCGCTAATCGTTCGCCAAGGGAACAACGCGCCTTTAAAATTGAGCTTTGCCGCCCACTCGCGTGCTTCGGGCAGGATGTAATGACGGTAATCGAGCAGCTTGCGCGCAATCTCCGGCTCGGTATACAGGAAGAACGGCAGCACGTACATCTCCGTATCCCAGAAATAGTGTCCTTCATAGCCTTCGCCGGTCAGTCCTTTTGCCGCCATATTGGTACGACCGTCGCGGCCTACGGATTGGAACATATGGTAAGCGCTGAAACGAAGCCCCTGCTGGAGCGCTTCGTCGCCTTCTATCGCAATGTCCGCGGACATCCAGAACTCGTCAAGAATGCCTTCCTGAACAATGGCATAGCTCTCGTAACCGCGTTCCCAGGCTTCATCCAACTGACGAATGCCTTCTTTCCACAGATCGCCGATATTCGGCTCCTCCGAAGCATGGTAGACGACGTATTTCTCCAACGTGAATTGTTCTCCGGCTTGAGCAGAAACGGTAAACCGCTTTTCCACTCTGCCGCTCGACGAATCGGTCTCCAGCTCGTAATCGCCGCCCGAAAATTTATGCTCGGCCGCGCAGGTCACGTGAAATCCGGTTACCCGGGTACGCTGCGCGATGCCCATATACGTTTTGTTTTCGCGCATCTCCAACGTCGTCAGCACGGGACCCGAGAACGAAGAACCGGAACGCGGATCGCCCGAAGACGACTGATTCACGACGTTGCCGTCGATCTCCGATTCGAAACGGATTTTCCCGTCGAAATTCATCGGCTTGACCGTGCATCGGAACAGCAGCAGATGCGGATCGTCGAGCGAAGCCATGCGTTCGAAAGTGATTTCCACTTCCCGGCCTTCAAGCGAGCGCCACTGGATCGTGCGGGTGACCGTGCCTTTTCGCATATCGAGTTGACGCCAGTATGCGAACAAAGTGCCTTGGAACATATGCACAGGTTCGTCTTCCAACCAAATCCGGATGATCTGCGCGTCTGCGACATTCAGCATCGTCTCGCGGTCATGGGCGGAACCGTAGGTCTCTTCCCCGTAAACGATCGGCGCCGATTCATAGAAGCCGTTAATATAGGTTCCGCGCAAGGAGGTCCCTAACGGTCCGTAATAGCCTTCCTCGAAATTGGCACGCATGCCGATGTATCCGTTCGCCACCGCGAAGATGGTTTCGTCGCGCAAATTCTGGTCGGTATCCAATGTATGCTCGGTTATTGTCCATGGTTCATACGCATAGATTGGTCCGGCGGATGAATGCTTCATGTATGTTCCTCCCATTCCTATCGTGATCTCCTCTGCAACACATCTCAACTTATTACCCACCTGGCTTCGGGTAAGTAACTTTATTGCAGGGAAAAGGGAAAGAGAAATTAAAATTCAATGATTGACCTCGGCCTGAAAATCATCTTTGTATGACTTGTCCGCATTGAAAAAGACAATATCGCCGTCTTTTAGCGTAAACGTGTTTTTCCATGAATCTTGCACGCTAAGCTTAAACCCTTCCAGCGACCACTGATTCATGAGCGGGGCGTTGATATACTGCAAATGCGGCGCGTTCAGATTGCCGTCGCGAATGCTCTCGATGTTGAAGTTCAAGATGATGTAGCCATCCCGCAGGAAGACCGGATCGCGCTTCGTCAGACCGCCGTGCGTCCGTCCGTATTCGGCCAGGTTGGTTCCTTTGACTACGACATACGGATCGCCGGGTAGGCTGTAATGACCATACCACTTTTGTACCGCCGCATTGGCACGCGCAAAATCGACCGAACCGGGGAGGTTGGCCTTGGGTCCGATCAGCGTGCGGATTTGCTCCGGCAGCAGCAGGAGATCAAAACCGCCAATCGGCGTTTTTTCTTTGGTGAAGCGGCGGATGTAGTCGGCGATAAACATATCCCGACTGACGCCGTTCATTTCCGCAAAGGTGTAATAATGGTCGTATTTATACCTTGCGGTATCGGTCAACTCCTCCTCGGGTACGTTTCGCAGGCGATCATTCAAAATGACGTAGCGTTCTTCGGTGTCTTCCGGCGATCCCACTTTGATGAACGTTCGGTGATCGTCGTTGTAGTACAGATCGACAGGCGTTTGGGTCTTGCCGTCTGTGCTGACGAACGTGAAGCTTGGCGTAATTCGGATGCCGTCGGTTTTGCCGAACATATTGCCTTTGGTCTTCAAGTCGAACTTGATGTGGTAACCGGTTTTGACCGTGATGTTTTTCATCCCTTCAAGCGGGTTGCTGCCCGGCAGAATCGGTAGGGTGAACGGCGGTGCGTTGCCGCGCGCGGCTCCGTCGATCCCTTGCAGTCCGGTCCAGTAGGTGTTGCCGGTGTGGACGGCGCTGCCTTCTTGGGTGCGGAAAACCATCTCCCAATTGTAATCGGCGATGTCCGTGATGTGGAAATCATAGAGTCGGCCGATGACTTCGACGTCGACCGTATCGCCTGCGACGTGGTTGATGAGATCGAAGTTCGCGTCTTGCTGCGTCGGTTGAACATCCGGTGCGTTTTCGGCGGTGTTGCGGAAGGTGACGGTATAGTCGCCTTCGTCGACCCAGACGGGCAGGAAGAACTCGGTGGTGATCTGAGAGATCGGGATATTGATCCAGGTTCCTTTCGGGTAGAACGTTGTTCGATCAGCGGAATATGTATCGAACGGGAAAGAAACTTCTTTGCTTCGGAAATACTTCGCGTAGTCGCGATTTCCGTACCCCGGGTAGTTTTGATGCTGCCCGCTGGTTGGCATTGTGATCGTGAACGGGCGATCCAAGATGAAGGCTTGCCGGCTGTAGTTTGGCGTCGTTTTTTGGTTGTGCGCGGCATCATCGGATGTAGACGAATAGTTCACGACCGGGGTGTGCACCGTAACCGGGTTGATACCCGGGATCGGATACGTGTCGCCGTCTGAAGCTTCGTAGTTTGCGTCAAGCCCTGCGTATGTGATCGTTCCCATACTTGGAGCCGCCATTCGGTTTGTTTTGGTCCTTGGGATCATATGATTCGGACTGTACAGCACGTTTCGTCCAATTTGAGTACCGTTTGGAACGGGGGTTGGGACTGGCGTTTGTACTTCGGCTTCATGATCATCCATCAGGGTTTGGCCTTTGAAGACGACCTTGTCGTTTTTCCCTTTGACCTGTCCGATTTTTTCTTCGACATAGCCTTGCGCGATGTCCGCATCGGATGTTGGCGATGGTTTAGTTTTCCCGCCTTCTACCGTGATGGTATTCGGCGCAGTGAATGCAGGAGGCACAGGCGGTGCGGTATATCCGCTGTTTTTCTCGACAATCAATTCAGGCGGGATATATCCTTCGGGGTAGATCGTGATACTTTCGTCCTGGAACGCGTAATTTTTTAACACCGCGTTGTCGATTTCGTATAGGCCTAATTTTTCAACCGTCCAGTACGTGAAGTAGCGTTCCGTATGGATGTTGTAAATGACGGTGGTTTCATCTGTTTGCTCATCAGATTCTTCATGCGTACCGGGCGGCGGATTATTGGGTACCGTTTTGCCGGGGTCCCATTTTAACAGATACGGTTGGGTGACGGGGACTTCGTAGATACAGGTGACTTTTTGTTCTTGGAACTTGAATTGATGCAAATAATCTTTGGCGAGTACGTTTCCGTACAGGCTTTCGGATGTCGGAATGCCTTGCAGGACATCGAAGATTTCTCGGTCGCGCTGATCGGCTTTGATCATGGCGCTTGCGGTGGGTTGCATGTCTTGACCTTCGATCGTGCGTCCGGTGCGGATGTTACAAAAATCTAACGGTTCTTGTTCTTCGCTTGTTCGGTACACCCAATATTTGTCGGGGTACTGATAGGTAACCGACGCGGCGACAAATTTGTAGGCTGCGTAGTAGAACGCCATGATTTGTGCGTTTTTTGGGGTGTCCTTGGTGTATGGTTTCATACTACCGTCTTGGTTCTTTTTGACGTAATAGCGATCCGCCCCTGTATCCGAATGTTGCTGTTTGAATACGATGGTGGCGTAGTTCAAATCTCGGGTGGCGCCTACTTCGGTTTGCCCGGGCTGTAAACCAACCAATAGTTGTTCAATTTCGATTTGACCTAAAGCTGGGTAACCTGAAATTTTTAGATTTTCGTTTTTAACGGGCTGGTCATATCGAGGTTCGACTGTTGCGCCATCTTTAACTAACTGCTTGTTTCGGGCTTGTACGATCGAAGCTCGGTTATCAATCATATAGATTGGGAAAGGTACATCTGTAAATTCGTCCACGCCTTTAAAGGAGTTGCTGATTGGATATTGTACGGTTAGTTTAACTGTTTTACCTGGTGATGTTGTATACGTATCGGACCATCTTGGGCTGTCTGTTGCTATGGGCCCTTCGGTTCCGGGTGCATCAATGGATGGCCCAACATCTTCCCAGCGATCACTTTGTCCGGCTTTCCATCCTTCTTTGATTGTGCGGTTCCAGGCAAACCACGAACCGTTGGCTCCATTATCAACGGATTGAACTTCGATTTTGTCACCATTAAAGGTTTCAGTTCCGGAATACGTTTGGGCATTCACTTGAATCGTTTTGACGGCTTCCGTGCCTTTGTAAAACACAATCTTTTCGATTTTATTTCCGCCGCCCGCATCTTCATTGATCGCGGCTGTTGTTGCGGTTGGATTTTTTCCGAAGGTGAACGCTTTTTTGTTCGGGTTAGGTGTGGGTGCACCTTCACCGCTGTACACGATGGTTTTTTTAGATATGGTTGTTGCGGCATCGGTTTTTTGGGGTGCTTGAAAAAAAATACCCAGCACGCTGCTTGCAAGAAGCAGCGTACTGAGTCCGACAAGCGTGAATCGTTTTTTGCTTGGTCGGGATTTTTGCATTACTTGGTACCTCGCAGTCTGAGTACGTCGATTTCCATGAACCGAGAATTAGACGGTGTTTGGAGTTTGATGGTGATATCACTGATTCCTTGCATGGTACCTGTTTTTGGGATAATGACAGCCGGTACGTCACCAGGTCTATCGCGATGAACAATCGCGGATCTATTCAGTTTTCCATCCATAAAGCCGGCGTCGTCTGTATTGTTGAAACCACTAACGAGAAATGATACAAACGAACTGTCGAGATACCGGTTTTTATCTTTATTGAATACAGGTCCACCTTTGAAATACAGCACATACGTATTCTTTTCGTTTTTGATCGGATGTTTTACGAGTTCAAGGCCGATTTGCTTACCGTTGTACCAGTTCAGCGTGTTGATATCGCCGAGCAGCGCGCGGTTCGGATCGTTTGGATCGGCCATGTCGATCGCGACTAGGGCGTCGAGTTTGCCTTGATACAGCCCGTCTTTCGACGTGATCGTCATGCTCTTCTCATTCCACATTTCCTCGATTGAGGACTTGCCTTTGTTTTTCCAATCCGAATCCGGTGTAACGAACATTTCCGGCATCACCGTGAAGATGTTCGTGCCGTGCCAAAGGATTTCGGCAGCGCCGGTCGCGTACAGATCGGAATCGAGTTCCGACCCGGCATTGACGCTCAAGATGCGCTCGATGATGACAACCGATTGCGCACGCGTCGTGAGGCCTTGCGGGGCAAGCTGCCCTTTACCGACACCTTGGATCAGGCCGGACTTGGTAGCGAGGTACATCCATTTGTCGTTCTCGGATGTTTTCTCGCCAATTGCGCGGGCCGCGACGCGGGCCATCTCTTCGCGCGTCATGGTTTTGTTCCAGCCGGAATCGTTATTCGCGAAGTCACTCGATGCGTACAGACCGGCTTTCGTTGCGGCGTTGACGTATTGCACGTACCATTTGCCGCTTGCAGGCGTCGTCTCCAGCTTCATCGCCGCCACGACCATCTTAACGAACTCGGCGCGGCTTACGCTTGTATCCGGCTTGAACGTCCCATTCGTATATCCGTCAACATATCCCTTCGCTACGGCCTTCTGTACGGCGCTGTACGCCCAATGACTCGACTTCACGTCCGAAAACTGCGTGCCTGCCGCTTTGACCGTAGATGCGGCTCCGCTTCCCCAAACGGCTCCCACTAATACCATCGATGCTGCTGTAGCTTTGATCCATTTGCTCCAAACCTTGTTCACTTCATTCTCCCCCTTCGTTCTTTTGCATTTCACATATATAAATCCAGGCCCCTCCCGCCCGGACGTACTCTTCCATTGTCGCTTGGTTGCATGAATTGGGAAAGTCCCATTTTTTGTTTTCAAAGAACAGGTAATTCATCGCAAGCAAATCCTGATCGTCCATTTGCGCACAAAAAAGCGGACGGCCCCCTTCCATGAATGGAAAGAAGACGTCCGCGTGCTTCGCGTAAGCGTCGGTTTATTTACGATAACCCCACTTTATTTCAGAGTCAGAGGAAATGCAAGAGAAATTCATGCTTTATTACGCAAAAATTTCATAAAAAGAGAGCCTGCGCCGAAGCGAAGACTCCAAGTCAGGGTTGTGTTGAAAGGGCTTACAACTGCATTATAATCGCCCGTTTGCTTTTTGTGAATCCCTAATTTTTCAAAATAGAGAAGAAGTTTTTCGAATTCGTAGAGATCTGAATCGAAATGTAAGCAAATCCGTATTTTTCATTCCTTTTATCCGTCCTTTTGCAGCTTCGGATCTGATGGGATTACCGCGAACCTGTCGCGTCGGCGGACAATTGCACCGAGGACGCTTCTTTCAGGATTTTCTGCATCATCGGCACGTAAACATCCCAGTAAAAAGCATCTTCGCTGCCGGGCGCATCAAAGGTAAACCAGCTTTTGAACGCCGGCCAGCCCGCGTATCTTCGCCAAAACGGATATTCGTCGTGGTCCGCGTAATCGCCGGCGAAATAATAGCTTACCTGCGCGGCGGAAGGAGCAGCCGTGGAACCGAAAGACAACTCGGAAGCATCGACGGTTCCTTCGCGCCGGATCACGGCCGGGAAGCTTTCCCTAACGCCGTGCTCGGCGAGCAACGCGCGGCCGTTGCCGGTCAATTGAAGATCGTAGTTCGCCAAAACTTCGCTGTCGGCAGAAGCCGTGACGATATCGAACCAATAATTGTAACGGTTCTCGGGACGGATTCCGAAGCGCTCCCGGCCGGCTTCGGTAAAGGAAATGCGTGCCCCTCCTTCGGCTTCTTGGCCTTCGCGCAGCACGAACAGATCGCCGTCGTCCTGCACGAACAGGAAACCGGCTCCTTCGTAATTCCATCCCCTGCCCGTGATTTCCCGGTAACGGTCCGGCACCCAAGCCGGAACCTCGACGCCTTGCGTCAAATCCGGAAAATAACGCGCCGTCCAGCCGGTCCATTTCATGCCGAACAAGACGCTGGCGCGATCGCGCACGGGATCGAGCGTGGGGGCCGCGACAGAGTTAAACTCCGCGATCAGCATGGTGCCGCGCGCGGCAGCCGCTTCCAGCACATTGACGTCCACCGTTTTCATGCCGCCCTCCTGCGAATCGGGCGTTTGGCCGCCCGCGTTGGCAGGAACGCCCGCTTCCGCGTCGGTATCGTCCGCATTCTGGGCTTCGGCCAGGCCGTAAGTGTCCGCGACGTAAATCAGCTGCGTGTCCGCCGGCATCTCCGCCAACGTTCGCTCCGCATGCCGCAGGCCGTTTTCGGGAGGATAATTACCGTAATAATCGCGATCGTATAAATATTTTTCGCCTCCGGGCATTCGGTATTTCTGTTGATTCAATGTCCAGAATAATCCTTTATGCTCCCGGTAACTTTCGTCCGTTACGGTTTTATCCAACACGGCAACGGACAAAGTCTTGGCGGGACGAACTTCCCAAATGATCCACGGCAGAAGCAGGAGCAGCATCAATGCCGCAAGACCGGCCCAAAATCGGGGGAACGGTTTCTTTTTTTTCAATTCCGGTTCACTCCTTCTTCTCCGGCGGAGCCGGGTTCGCGCCCGCGATCGTGCCTGGTTTTTTATTGGCGCCCAGCACGTTGACCCGGGTCATCTCGCCCCAACCGTGTTTTTTGCCGCGAATCGCTTGAATCAAGCCTTGCGTCCGCCATAACGTCTGCACGGGCCGGTACCAAAACGATTCCGAAAGCGCGTAGGCGAACATTTTCAGCACGTCGCGGATCCGGTTGTAATTGTGGAACCGCCATTCCTCGAACAGCACGGCTCCCGCCGAAACGAGCGAGCCGAACAGCAGCATCATCAACGCGAGCGACAGCGAGACCTGAATGTTGATCCGGTCGAGGAAAAAGCCGAACACGACCGTGATGTATCCGAATATTTCAACCAACGGCCCGAGCAGCTCGATAAACAGGAACATCGGCATCGATACCATGCCGACCCGGCCGTAGCGCGGATTCAGCACCATGTTTTTGTGCTTCCAGATGCTTTCGAACAGCCCCCGCTGCCAGCGGGTACGTTGACGGCGCAGGATGGTGAAACTTTCCGGCGCTTCCGTCCAGCACACCGGCTCCGGCACGTAAACGATACGGGCTTTGCTTTTTCTGCGGCGGATCTCTTGGTGCAGCCGCACCGTCAATTCCATGTCTTCGCCGATGGTTCCGGTCTCGTAACCGCCGACGTCGACCACCCACTTTTTGTTGAATACCCCGAACGCGCCGGAGATCAGCAGCAGCATGTTGTAACGGCTGAGGCCGATCCGTCCCATCAGGAAGCCCCGCAGATACTCGATGACCTGCATGATGACGAGCGGCTTATCCGACAAACGCACGTTGTCGCTGCTGAGGTAACCGCTGTCGACCATGCTGCCGTTGGCGATGCCGACGCTGCCGCCGGTCGCGATGATTTCTTCGCCGGGACGCGCGTCCATGATCGGTTTGACCACTTTGATAAAAGCATTCGCGTCCAGCACCGTATCGCCGTCCAGCGACACGAAATACGGATAACGCGAGACATTGATGCCCACGTTCAGCGCGTCCGCTTTGCCGCCGTTCTCTTTGTCCACGAGCACCAGGTTCGGATGGCGCAGCGAACGGTACACGGCCCGGATCGGCTTCGTTTCCCGCTTGAGTCCGGCGAACGGCACGCGTCCTTTGACCTCGGACATATCGAATTCTTCGATCATGATGTCGGCGGTCCGGTCCTTCGATCCGTCGTTGACGACCACGATTTCGAATTGCTTGTAATTGATGCCGAGCAGCGAGCGGACGCTGCCGACGATGTTGACCTCTTCGTTATACGCCGGCACGACGATACTCAAAGGAGGCACGAGCTCCGTTTCCAATACCGTGCTGTATTGGATCGGGCTGAGATCGCGGTCGCGCCACAGGCTTCGAGCGGCGGCGGCGTACATAAAGATGTATACTCCTGCCGACAATCCGACGTAAGCCATGATCGCGTAGCCGAAAATCCGGTGCGCCTGCATCATGAATTCAAACCACGTTTCGTTCATACGCCCTCCTTTCCAGAATCTCCACGGCCATGTCCCGGGCGAAACGGTCCTGATGATGATCCGCCACCTGCCGGATGCGGTCGATCCCGCCCCGATAGTTCGACAGCGAATTCGCGGCCTCCCGGCGCACCTCGTAGGACGGATCGGCCATCATCGCCTCGAGATGCGCGGCGAACCGCTCTTCGCGCACCGCCCCGGCCAAACGGGCGTGCATCAGGCGCTCGGGCCAGATCACCGAATCGCCTTCCGCCATGCGCGCGTCCAGCCTGTCCGCCGCCTCTTCGCTCATATACCCGAAGTTCGCCAAAGCTTTGAGCGCGCGGATGCGCGTTTCGGTATCTTCGGACTTCATGCAGCGCTCCAGCAGTTCCAGCACTTCGGTCGTCCGGACATTGCCCAACCGAAGCGTATCCAACACGCAGCGCCGTACCCGAAGCGGAAGACGTTCGAAATCGCGAATCAGGCGTTCGGCCATTTCGCCTTTCATCGGGCGAAGGACCTGCAGCAGTTGAAGCTCCGAAAAGCGCTCGGCGGCCATGTCCAAGTAATCGAACGTTTCCCCGATTTGCAGCGCCGACAGCGTTCGCACCAACAAAAAGCGCTCGTCGTCCGTCTTCCCGCCTTCGCCGAGCTTGTCGAGGCGCAGCAGCAGCGGCTCTTTCAGCCCCCGTATCCGAAACTTCTCGATATGCAGCAGCGCGTTCATTCTGTCGCTCCAGCGTCTTCTTCCGAGCAAATAAGCGTATTCTTCGGAAAAGTAGCCGGCGGCGAACTCGTAAATGCGCTGCCGCTCCGTCTCGGACGCGCCGACGCTGAGCCGATCCAGCAGCGCTTCCTCCAGCGCCTCGCGGCGAAGACCTTCCCCGCCTCCGGGGGCAGTCAGCCTGCGGGTTCGATCGCCGCTGCGCAAATAATCTTCAAGCGGCGAGGTCGGCGAGGCGAACACCGCAATCGCCGCCCGTACCTGCTCCCGATGCCGCATGCGGCGGATTTTCCGTTCCACGAGATAAAACAGGACCAACAAGATGACCAGCACCAGCATGGCGATCCCGATCCATACGACGAGCAAAAATTGGGAGTCGGTCATGAAATCGCCTCGACTTTGCCGAGCAGCCTGCGCACGCGGGCTTCCAGCTCGATCATGCTGAACGGCTTGGTCATGTAATCGTCCGTTCCGGCCCGGATCGCTTCCGCGATGCCGAGTTCGTCGCCGACGCCCGTCAGCATGAGCACGGTATAGACCGGATCGTAAGCGCCGCTTCGCAGCCTGCTGAGCACCTCCATGCCGTTCATTCTCGGCATCATCCGGTCCAAGATCAGCAGGTAGCGCGCAGACTCGATATGCCAAGGATCGCTCAGGAAATCTTCGCCGTCGGAGAACGAACGGACTTCCAGCCCGTACTCTTCTTCCACGCCTTCGAGCTGACGCTCCAAAATGTTTCGGATCAACGGATCGTCGTCGATGATCGCCAAACGCAGCTTGCGCGGAAGCATCCCCGAAGCGAAGCCTTCGCCGTCAGGCTTCGGCTCGCGGCCTGCCGATGCTTCGAGCGCGCGCAGCGCTCCGGCCAGCGCCTGCTGACGCGTCGAACCGGCTTCGACGTCGATGATGCCGCACACCGCGCTGACCCCGTCCGGACGCAGCAGCGCCAACACGCTTTCGTCGGCGAGCGCGCCTTCCAGAAACTCGCGGCTTCGCTCGGCGTCGAACCCCGGCTGCATCAAATAAAAACGGTTCGCCCGGTCGCGCGCCCAGATATCGCGAGGTCTGAGCATTCGCCTTACCGCATCGGAGAACGTTCGCAGAACGCGGTCGCCTTCGCGGTAGCCGGTCCGCTCGTTCAAACGGCGCAGCCCGTCCAATTCGACGGCGGCCAGCGCGAGCGGCTCCCGCCTCGCGTCCGTCGAACCGATCTGGCGCGTAAGCTCGCGCTCCAGAAACGGCATGCCGTAAGCGCCCGTCGTCTGATCCAGCAGCAGCTGCCCGGTCAGGCGGCTGCGCCGGCGCGTCAAGCGACGGATGCGCACCACGAACTCTTCCGGATCGACCGGCTTGGACAGAAAATCGTCCGCCCCGTTCTCGTAAGCGCGCAGTCTCGTCGCCTTATCGGTTTTCGCCGTGATCAGCACGACCGGAATCATGTAGTTGTCGCACAGCTCGCGCAGCCGTTCCATCAGCTCGAAGCCGGATTGTTCCGGCAGCAGCACGTCGAGAACGGCGCAATCCGGCCGCATTTCGTAAAACCACTCGACGGCCTTATCGAAGCGCGGAGTGGCGAACACGGTAAATCCCTGTTCTTCCAGCACGTCCTTCAGCAGCGCGAGCAGGCTGAGATCGTCGTCGAGCAGCAGCACGGTTCCTTCCGACTCGGCAAGCGCACCGGAAGCGCCGGTTCGGAAACCGGACTCCGAACGACGGTTAACCGTGCTGCCCGGCGAAGCCTTTGCGCCCTGAATAACTTCGCCGGCCTGCATGGGCGCGGCGTCCGACGAGGCGGCTGCTTCCGGAATCGGGGCGCTTTTCGACGATTCCGGCACGCCCAGGCTGCGGGCGATCGCGTTGCGAAGATTGCCGAACGTTTCCGAAGTTCGGCTCGGAGCATCGGAACGGCTCGAATCGTACCCTTCCGCAGTTTCCGAAGCCTGGTTCGGCAAAGATCCGAGGTTCGGCGCGGACGCCCCGGCGGGCTTCGCCTCTTGCTCTTCGCTCAACAGCTCCGACAATTCGGCCAGTTTGCCGCTCAATTCCTCGCCGCTGAACACGCGGTCGCCGTGCTCGTCAAAATCGTCAAGCAGCCTTAGGGAGGCTTCATACCACGCCTGCAAACCGATGGTACCCGAGGTGCCCTTGATCGAATGCAGCATCCGGTAAACGGAACGTTCGTCGCTGCGGGCACCGGGCTTCAGGATTCTGCCCAAGTTGTCTCCCGTCTGGTCGATAAACAGCTTCTGATATTTGTTCATGTAGGCTCTCCTTTATCTTCGGATTCGATTTCCGCGATCGCGAAATCCGTCTCGACCTCGATCTGTCGCACGCCCAGACCGTGCGTTTCCAGCGAAGCTCTGGCCAACGCTTCGCTCGGCAAAGGCAGCGCAAGTTCCGTTCGGGCCTTGACGGAAGTGATCATCCGACGTCCGAGTTCCAGCAGCTCGCGCACCGTGAACGGCTTGCGCAAATACTTGCCGCTCTCCGATTCGGCATATCCTTCGGGCGGATCAAGTGCCGAAGACACGATCACAGGAACGTTTCGCAAACTTTCGTCCGCGGCGAGATAACGGATGAAATCCCAACCGCTTTGCTCGCCGGCCAGCGACAGATCCACCACGCACAGCCGCGGAGCGGCTTGGGCATTTCCCGCTTCCAGCGCGAGCAGCGCGGTCTCGGCTTCGGAGAATCGGCAGACCCGGAACGCCTCGCCGCGGAACGCTTCTTCGATCAAGCCGCCGAGACTGTCGTCGTCTTCCAGGACCAATACCGCTCCCGCCGCGGACGGCAGTTCGAGGAGCGGCAGCGCGAATCGGAACGCGCTGCCGACGCCGAGCGTCGAATCGAACGAAATCTCGCCGCCCAGTCCTTCGACCATCTCTTTCACGATGGCAAGCCCCAGACCCGTGCCGCCGATCTGGCGGCGGTCGGAGTTGTCGACCCGGTAAAACTTGCCGAACAGTTGAGGCTTCGCTTCTTCGGGGATGCCGAGCCCGTAATCCCGGATTTCGACGACCCAACGGTCCCCCGCTTCCGCTTCGTTCGAAGGCTCCCGCCGAATCTCGCAATCCACGAGCGTTTTGCCCGGCGAGTATTTGATCGCGTTGCTCAGCAGATTGTGCAGCACTTGTTTCAAACGGTCACCGTCGCTGCGAACCACGCACGGTTCTTCCGGCAGCGTCAGCCGCACCTCGTGACCGGAACGCCCGTCCCATTGCGCCGCGATATCCGCCGTCAATTCTTTAAGGTTCAGCGGCAGCATGCGGTACGTCTGCTTGCCCGCTTCGATCCGCTGGAGATCGAGGAAGTCTCCGATCAATCCGGACAACCGGGTGGCTTCGCCGTGAATGGTGCTCAAGTACTTCTGCGCTTTCTCGGGCTTGACCGTCCGGTTCAGCATGATTTCGGCGAAGCCGAGTATGCTCGCGAGCGGCGTCCGCAACTCGTGAGACACGACGCTGACGAACTCGTCCCGAAGCCGGTTGGTCTCTTCTTCTTCCGTCCGGTCGCGAAACACGAACAGGCGCACGTCGCCCCACAGCACGTCTTCGACCTTCTGGACGTACACTTCGAAATACCGGGCGGAACGTCCGGGAGGCTCGAAAGCGTAACGCGCCCGCGTACCGTCCAGCCCGGAATCCAGCGCCAGACGGATCCGTTCGCCCGAGTCGTCCTCGATGCCGAATTTCGAATTCATCTCGTCCATCGCGTCAGCGAAGTTGCGGCCCGAGCAGAAGATCGGGTCCAGCATCTCGCCGGTAATCTGATTGCACATCAGGATTTCGCCGGAAGGCGAGCAGACGACCAGCGCTTCGTGGATCGAGTCGATGACCTGCTGCGTGGAGTCGCGCTGGTGCAGCAAATTGCGCTTCTCCTTTTCCAAATCCCGATTCAGGCGCTCCAGCTCCCGGCTCTGCCGCTGCCGCTCCGCCTGCGTCAACTGCGCCACCAACGCTCCGATAAATTGACGGATCATTCCGGCCGTCAATTCTTCTTCGCCGTCCGCGGAAGGCCGGTCGCCGTAAATGGTCAACAGCAAAAATCCGGCCGGACGCTCCTGTCCTCCCCCGTCGTAGACCGGGTAATACGTATCCACAGCCGTCTCGTAAGCTCCGTGAACGCCTGCTTCCGCCCCGGAAACCGGACGCCGCCGCGTCACCGGACGATTCGCGGCGATCGCTTGCAGCGCCGGTCCGGCCGGTTCCCCGACGAATGCGGCTTGCGACGAGGCGGGATACCCGCTGCTGTACAGCAGCTCGTAGCGTTCTTCGCCGAAACGGGCACGGAATGCTTCGTCCGCGTAAGCTTCGGGGTGGTCGCCCGCAAGCGCGTCCGCCCGCCAACCTTCGGCGGGGGTGCGTCGGCTATCGCCGCTGCGCATGACGAGCATCGCCGCGTCGCGTCCGGTGACGAAAATAAGCTGACCGATCGCTTCCCGCAAAAAGTCGCCGAATTCCGTCAGGCCGACCAAAGCACGCTGATACGTGTTGATCGCTTCCAACTGTTCTTCGCGGCGGGTCAGACGCTCGAGCGCACGTTCCAATTGTTCCCGCTGCTCAAGAATTTGCTCGTTCTGCGCTTCGAGCTCGTCGTTTTGCGCTTCGAGTTCTTCGCGCTGTTCCTCCATATGCAGCAGATTGTTTTCCAGCTCGGCCTGCCTGCTGCGAATGCCTTCGGCCATGCGTCCGATTCCTTCGAACAGGCTGCCGATTTCGTTGCGGTGGGGCGCGGCGTCAAGCTCGACGATCTCGCCGCGTTCGATCCGGCCCACGGCCGACTCGGCTTGAACCACCGGCGATATGAACGATTTTCTCAAGTAACGGATCAGCAGCAGGGCGGCGGCCAGCGCCGCGATCAGAGCCGCTCCAGGCACGATCAAAACCATGCGAGCCAAAAAGCGTCCCCGGTCGGTAAGTTCCACGATCCGATCCCTCTGTTGCCCGACAAGTCCCGAAAATTCGTCTTCCATCTGCCGAACGAGCGTGCTGCCTTGCGTTTGCGACAGCGTCTCGAGCGCGCCTTCGTTTCCGGCCGCGATCAATTGCAGCGCATCGACGTAATACGATTCGAAGCGGCCGTTCATTTCGGAGAGCGGATCGATGTCCGATGCATTTTCCGCGGCGTAAGCCGCACTCAAACGATTGAACAACAGATCGTAATCGGCCCGTGCCGACGTTGCCCGGTTCTGCAAATCCTCCCTGCCGTAAGCCGCGTAAGCGCGCAGGTACGACACCGATTCCAAAAAAGCGCGCTCCGTGTCCTGAAGCAGGTTCAATCGTTCGATCCGATCATCGAGCTGAGCCGAAATGTCCGTATACTGCCGATGCACGCCCCATTCCACAGCCGCAAGCAGCAGCCCGAATACCAAAAACAAAGCCATTGTGCCGTAAGCGATCCGCCGCTGCAAACTTCCTCCGACCTTGCCGATCATGGAGCGCCTTCCCCGGTCAAGTCATGCACGATTTCCGTTAATTCCGCGGGGCTGAACGGTTTGGAGACGAATATCGAGACGCCGGCTTGCCGGGCCTCCTCGCGGTCTTTCTCCTCGGCTTTGGCCGTCAGCAGGATCACAGGCTTTTGCGCGTTAATCCCGCCTTCGGCCCGCAGCCAGCGGCAGACCTCGATTCCCGTCGCTTCGGGCATCATGTAATCGAGAATGACCAGATCGTACTCTCCGTAGCGCAAACTGTCGATGGCAAGCCTGCCGTCTTCGGCTTCGTCGATATCGAATCCTTCCTCTTCAAGCGTCTCCGTCAACAGGAATCGAAGCACCATCTCGTCTTCGGCGATCAGTATTTTCTTGTTTCCCAATTCAGCCACCCCGTTCGTATACGGCTTCCGGACATTTGGAAACCGGTGGAATTTTCAGTTCTCTCTTAATCTTACCCCAAAACTCGCTTTTCGTGCCGGATCGCTTACAAAGCTTCCGATACCTTATGGTATACTGAAAAAGACGCGCCCCGGCGCATTTCATTCTTTTACAGAGAAGAGGCCCATAGATGATCGATTGGATCAATTCGATATTCGACAAATTCTTTTCCTTGAATCCGATCCTGCTCAGCGTGCTGTTCACCTTGTTCTTCGCGGGAATGGCGTTCATGGCGCTTTTCATGCGAATGAAAGCCAGCAAACGTCCGCTCACGGTTCGCAAGATCATGATGCCGCCGGTCGGGATGGCTACCGGATTTTTCATGTTCGTCATTCGCGATATCCAGATTCCGTGGTTGGGCGCGTTGACGGCGTTTTTGGTGGGTTGGTTCC
>Ga0308157_10003901_pt1 | contig 20748 bp, 13 predicted proteins | sample PhyBR1_FD_201035 | JGI IMG/M metagenome (GOLD analysis project Ga0308157, IMG submission 201035) | Phyllosphere microbial communities from UC Gill Tract Community Farm, Albany, California, United States - DLSLB.R1 | ecosystem: Host-associated > Plants > Phyllosphere > Unclassified | place: USA...
GGCTGGCCTTGACGCGCTCGGGCTCGCTGCCGTCGGCCATGGAGACCAGCAAGGTGCCTATGCGCTTGGAGCCCGTGATGCGCCGCTGCAGCGTGTTCAGCGGCACCAGCACCATGTCGTCCTGGTCATTGCCGAAAGCGCCCTGCCCCTTGGATGCCAGCACGCCGATGATCTCGCAGGAAAACTCCTTCACCCGCATCAGCTCGCCCATGGGATCGGCATTGCCGAACAGCTCGCGCTTCACGGTCGCACCGATGATGCAGACCGCCGCACCCGCCCGGATTTCCTCGGCCGTGAACTCGCGCCCCGTGGCCAGCTGCCAGTTGCCGGTCTTGAGCCACTCGTTGGTGCTGCCGATCACGCTGCTCGACCAGTTGCGCCCGCCCGCGACCACGGTGGCCGTCGCCCGCCCTTCGGCCGCGACCGCATAGATGCCGCCGATCTGCTGGGCAATGGCATCGACGTAGGTGTCCTTGAACGTCGGCGCTCCGCCGCTGCCCGGGCCCATGCGCTGGCCGGGACGGATCTGCAGAAGATTGGTGCCCAGACCCGAAATCTGGTTTTGCACGGCAAGCGTCGCGCCGTTGCCCAGCGTCACCATGGTGATCACCGCGCTCACGCCGATCACGATGCCCAGGATGGTCAGGAAGGAGCGCAGCAGATTGCGCCGTATCGAGCGCAGCGCCAGCAGGATGGAACTCAGAAACATCAGTGGGCCTCCGCCGCAGCCGTGGCGGCCTGCGCCTGTTCACGCGCCAGCACGACTGGCGCCGGGTTGGGATGGTCGGAGTCAAGCAGGCCGTCGACGAAACGCACGATGCGCCGCGCGTACTGCGCCATGTCGGGCTCGTGCGTGACCATCAGCACCGTGATTCCCAGTTCGGCATTGAGGCGCCAAAGCAATTCCATGATCTCGTTGCTGCGCTGGCTGTCCAGGTTGCCCGTGGGCTCGTCGGCCAGCAGCACCACGGGTTCGGTGACGATGGCGCGCGCAATGGCCACGCGCTGCTGCTGCCCGCCCGAGAGTTCCGCAGGCGTGTGGTCTTCCCAGCCGGTGAGCCCCACGGCGGCCAGCGCCTTGCGCGCCGCCGCGTGACGCTGGGCCTTGGGTTCGCCGCGGTACAGCAACGGCAGCTCGACGTTCTCCAGTGCCGTGGTCCGCGCCAGCAGGTGAAAGCCCTGGAACACGAAGCCAAAGAACTGGCGCCGCAGCAGCGCGCGCTCGTCGCGCGTGAGCGACTCGACATGCGCACCCTTGAACAGGTATTCGCCCGTGGTCGGTCGGTCCAGGCAGCCCAGCGTGTTCATGGCGGTCGACTTGCCCGAGCCACTGGGGCCCATGATGGCGACGAAATCACCCTGTGCAATGTCCAGGTCCACACCCTTGAGCGCCTGGAAAGCCAGCCGCCCTTCGCCATAGACCTTGGTGATGTTGCGCAGCTGGATCAGTGGCTGTTCAGCGACGGCCGTCATTTCGTGCTCCCCGAGCGCTGGTCGGTGATCACCGCCATGCCGGGCTGCAGCGTGTCGCTGCGCACCTCGGTCATGCGGCCGTCGCTGATGCCCGTGACCACCTTGACGGCCACGGCCTTGCCCTCTTCAAGCACCCAGACTTCACGCGGAATTTCTGCCCCGTCGTTCCTGGCGCCGCCGCCACCGCCCTGGCGGCGCTGGCCGCCGCCGGGCCGCGGGCCGCGCGGCATCAGCTGGCCCATGATGCCGCCGCCGCTGGCTTCGCGCGCCGCGGGCGCGGCGCCCGGCACCGTGGGCGTGAAGCGCAGCGCGGCGTTGGGCACCAGCAGCACGTCCTTGCGTTCGGTCGACGTGATGGTGGCCGCGGCCGTCATGCCAGGGCGCAGGCTCAGGTCTTCGTTGGCGACTTCCAGCGTGGCGATATAGGTCACCACGTTGTCGGTCTTGGTCGAGCCATAGGCGACGCGCTTGACCAGCGCGGGGTAGCTGCGCGAAGGATAGGCACTGACGGTGAACGTGGCCTTCTGATCGGGTAGCACGGTGCCGACATCGGCTTCGTCGACGCTGACTTCCAGCTTCAGGCGCGTCAGGTCTTCGGCCAGCGTGAACAGCGTCACGGCCTGCAGCGAAGCGGCCACCGCATTGCCGGGATCGACGGCGCGCGTCAGCACCACCCCGTCAATGGGCGAAGTGATCGAGGCCTTGGACAGATTGGTCTGGTCGGTGGACAGCGCGGCTCGCGCATCCTGCACCGTGGCGGCGGCGGCCTTCTCATCTGCCACGGCGCGCTCCAGCGTCGCCCGGCCGGTGTCGAGTTCGGCCGCCGACGGCACCTTGCCGCCCGACAGGCGCGCGACTTCCTCCAGCCGTCCCAGATTGGCGCGAGCTTCCTTGGTTGTCGCCTGCGCCTGGGCCACCCGCGCCTGGGCCGAGGCCAGCGAGGCGCTGGAACGCGCGACCTGGGCGCTGAGCTTGGCGGTGTCGAGCTCGACCAGCACCTGGTCCTTTTTCACGCGGTCGTTCACATCGACGCGCACATTGCGCACCGTGCCCGAGAGCTCGCTGCCGATATTGACCTGGCGCGTGGGCACCAGCGTGCCGTTGGCCGCCACCGTGAGGCGCAGATTGCCGCGCTTGACTTCCTGGCTCACGTACTGCGGCAGCGCGCGCGCGGCCTTCACGGACTGCCAATAGGCCAGGCCCGCGCCCGCGGCAACCAGCACCGCCACGCCGGCCCAGACCGAGGTACGGCGCCACCAGGGGCGCGAGACCGTGGCGCCCAGCAGCGCTTCCTTGCTGGTCACGGAGGGAGATTCTTGTTTCTTGTTCATTGCGTGATCCGTCGGTAATTCAATTCGCGGCAGCGGCGCTGCTCTGCATGCCCGTGGGCGTCCAGCCGCCGCCCAGCGCCTTGTACAGCCGCACATGGTCGGCAGTGAGCGTGGCTTCGGCGCTGGCCAGGCTGTCCTGCGAGGACAGCTGGCTGCGCTGGGTTTCCAGCACGGTCTGGAAATCAACCAGTCCGCTGCTGTAGCGTTGCTGGGCAAGCAGCGCGGCGTTGGCGGCGGAGTCGGCCGCGACGCGCAATTGTTCGAGGCGCAGGCCGTCACCCTGCAGCGCGGCCAGCGCGTCCTCGACTTCCTGCAGGGCCGTGAGCACGGTCGAGGCGTAGCTCAGCCGCGCCTGCTCCAGCGAGGCTTGCTGCACGCGCAGCTGCGCGCGTGCCGCGCCGCCATCGAGCAGCGGCACCGAAATGCTCGACAGCAGCGAGCCCACGACCGAGCCGCCCTGGGTCAATGCGCCCAGCGTCAACGCGCGCAGGCCCAGCGAGCCGCCCAGGCGAAAGCTCGGGTAGCGGGCGGCATCGGCCTGCGAGACACGGGCCAGCGAAGCCGCCACGCGCGCTTCGGCGGCAATCACATCGGGGCGCTGGCGCAGGGTCTCGGCGGGAATCTGTAGCGCCAGCGCATCGGGCGCCTGGGGCACGCGGGCCACGGCGGCCAGCTGTGCGTCCAGCGCCGCCGGGTTCTGGCCGGTGAGCACGGCCAGCGCATGGCGGGTCTGCGCCAGGCTGGCTTCAAGCGCCGGCACCTGGGCCGCGGTCTGCGCTGCCGCGGTGCGCGCCTGCTCGGTGGCCAGCGAGGTGGTCAGCCCGGCCTGCATGCGCCAGTCGGTGATCTGCAGGGTTTCCTGCTGGCTTGCCAGGTTGCTGCGGGCAATTGCCACGCGCCGCTGCAGGTTGCGCAGCTCAATATAGTTGAGCGCCACTTCGGCCGCCAGAGACACGCGCGCGCCTTCCAGCGTGGCCTGGGCGGTGCGCACATCGGCGTCACTTGCGGCAACGCCGCTGGCGATGCGCCCGAACACATCGATCTCCCAGCTTGCATCGAGCCCGGCGGAAAAGCTGTTGCCCGTTGAATTGCCCGAACGCGAACGCTGCGCCGAGCCCGAGCCATCCAGCGAAGGCGACAGGCCCGCGGCCGTGACATCGCGCTGCGCGCGTGCCTGGCGCAGCGCGGCCTGGGTGGCGGCCAGCGAGGGGTTGGCCTGCAGTGCCTGCTCGACCAGGGCGCTCAGCTGGGCATCGCCCAGGCCCTGCCACCAGCGGGCCAGCGAATGCGGATCGGCATCGGGAGTAAACACCAGGTGGCCAGGCGACCAGGTGGCGGGCAGGCTCAGCGCAGGCAAGGCCGCGCCGGACGGCTGGGACGTGGCGCAGCCGGCCAGCGCCAGCGCGACCAGCGCCGCAGCCAGCGCGGCGCAGGGCCGGCGCGCTGCAAGAGGATTGTTCTGCAAAGTCAGGGTAGGCATGGCAACCATTGTGCCGCCCGCCCTTGTCAGCCCGGCTTCGGGCGCGTGAAGTTTTTGTAAATCGCGCCCGCTGCGCTCAGGCCAGCGAATCGAGCAGCCAGCGCGGCTTCACGTCAAACGCATAGTCGGCCACGGGCTGCTCACGGCCCGACTGGATGCGCATGGCCGCAGCCATGGCAATCATCGCGCCGTTGTCGGTACACAGGTGCAATTCCGGATAGTGAACGCGCACCTTCATCTTCGCGCAGGCCGCATTGAGCTGGGCGCGCAGCAGGCGGTTGGCGCCCACGCCACCGGCCACGACCACGCGCTGCATGCCGGTCTGCTTGAGCGCGGCCAGCGTCTTCCTGACCAGCACGTCGACAATTGCCGCCTCGGTGCTCGCGGCCAGATCGGCCTTGCGCGCCGGCAGGTCATCGCCGAGCTTCTTGGCCTGGGTCAGCACCGCGGTCTTCAGGCCCGCAAAGGAGAAATCAAGGTCACCGCTGTGCAGCAGCGGCCGCGGCAGCTTGAAAGCCTGCGGGTCGCCTTCCTGCGCCAGCTTCGACAGCGCCGGCCCACCGGGGTAACCCAGTCCCATCAGCTTGGCCGACTTGTCAAAGGCTTCGCCCGCGGCATCGTCAATGGTCTCGCCCAGGATTTCATAGGCGCCCACGCCGTCGACACGCATCAACTGCGTATGGCCGCCCGAGACCAGCAAGGCAACAAACGGAAAGCTCGGCGGGTCGTCGCTGAGAAAGGGCGACAGCAGATGGCCTTCAAGGTGGTGTATGCCCAGCACTGGCTTGTCGAGCGCCGCGCCCAGCGCGCAGGCCACGCCCGCGCCGACCAGCAGCGCGCCGGCCAGGCCCGGGCCGCGCGTGAAGGCCACCACATCGACATCGGCCAGTTGGTGGCCCGACTCGGCCAGCACGGCTTCGGTCAGCGGCAACACGCGGCGGATATGGTCGCGGCTGGCAAGCTCGGGCACCACGCCGCCATAGGCCTGGTGCATCTCGATCTGGCTGTGCAAGGCGTGCGACAGCAGCGTGGGCACGGCCTTGCCGTCTGCAGGATCCTGCAGGCGCACCAATGCCACGCCGGTTTCATCGCACGAAGATTCAATACCCAGTATCAGCAAGCTCATGGGCTGAAGTGTAGAACTCCTTGCGGCCGTCGCGCGCCAGCGCGCGCAAAAGGCCCTGCGGCGCCCGCACTCAGCCGCGCTGGCCGGAAATGTAGTGCTCGAGCTGGTCGATGGTGAACTGCTGCTCGGAAATGATGGCCTTGACCAGATCGCCGATCGACACCAGGCCGATCAGCTGGTTTTGTGCATCGAGCACCGGCAGGTGGCGTATGCGCTGGCGCGTCATCAGCGCCATGCATTCCTCGCAGGTCTGCGCCGTATCGACGCAGTGCACCGCCGCCGTCATCACCTCGCGCACCGGCGTGGTGGCCGAATTGCGCCCTTGCAGCACGATCTTGCGCGCATAGTCGCGCTCGGTGACGATGCCGGCAATATGGCCGGACTGGGCGCCGTCCAGAACCATCAACGCACCAATGCGGTGTTCGGCCATGCGCTGCAATGCCTCGAGCATGGAATCTTCGGGGCCCACGGAATGCACTTCGGCACTCCCCTTGGCCCGCAGGATGTCTGCAACAGTCGTCATACCCGGCTCCTGAAATCGAACAAGCATGACCAGTGTCGGTGCAGCCGCGCGGCAATGCAAGAGGGGGGGCCCGCCTAGGGGGGGCCCGCCCAGGGGGCCCGCCCTGGGCGCGCAGGCTCAGCGTCGGCCGCCGAGAAATCCCGCGCCCAGCTTGAACAGGTCGCCTACATCAAGCTTGCCATCACCGTTCTGGTCCAGCAGGCCTGAAAGCAGGTCGCCCGCGGCGCCGCCCTGCTGCTGGACCTGGGCCTTTTCCTGGCCCAGCACCTGACCCAGGCCGCCAGCATCGAGCCCGCCGGCCTGCACGCGCTTGGCGAGAAACGCCATCACGATGGGCGCGAGGATCTGCAGCAGTTGGCCGGCATTGGCCCCCAGCCCCGTGGCCTGGGCAAGGCCGGTTTCCGCCTGCTGCTGCTTGCCGCCGAAGATATGGCCCAGGATGGATGCGCCATCGGGCGACTGTGCCTGGCCCGCGCCACCGCCGAGCAGCCCCCCGAGCATTCCGCCCAGCATGTCACCCAGGCCGTTGCCCGCAGCCGCGCCCGCATGGTCGCGCTGCAGCGCGCCAAACAGGTCCATGGCCCCCTGGGGCTGGGTGGCATTGCTGCCCAGCGCGCCCAGCAGCATGGGCAGGGCCGTGCCCACGGCCTGCTCGGTCTGCGCCGGGTCCATGCCCAGCTGCTGCGCCATGCTTTGCATGGGCGCGCCCTGGAGCTGCCCCAGTAGTTCGTTGGTCAAGGAGTTCGAGGAATTCATGGTGCGGTTCCTTCGCGCCCTGCCCAACGGCCCGGCGCACGATTCAACAAAAAAGATCTTCAGCGGCATCGTATGCGCAAAACCGCGTGGACCAAGCCCTTGGCCGACAACCCGGCGCTTCAAATGGAATTGTTCACAATTCGCGCGCGCCGCGTGGCCCGGTTTCATGCGCGGGTTTTCCGGCATGGCATGGCTTGTCGCGCCTATCCAAAAACCGGCGCGCCGCCGAGTCACGGCCGTGCTGAAGACATTCAGCATGGTGCATGGGCTTGTGAGGAGCGGCCATGAACCAGCATCTTTACTGCGGCATCTTCCACCGGGCACCTGGCCTGTGGGTTGTCGTGCAGGAAACCGCCAGCGGGAGCCAGCGCGCGCCGGCCGCACGCGCTATTTCATCTCTTGCCGCCGCCCTGGCGCTGCTGCTTGCCGCGCCGGCAGGCTTGGCGCAGATCATTGCCGACCCCTCTGCCCCAGGCCAGGAGCGGCCCATGGTGCTGAACTCGGCCAACGGCACGCCCACCGTGCAGATCCAGACGCCGTCGGCGGCCGGCGTGAGCCGCAACCGTTACCGGCAGTTCGACATCGGCCAGCAAGGCGAGCGCGGCGCCATCCTCAACAACAGCCGCACAGCGGTGCAAAGCCAGATCGGCGGCTGGGTGCCAGCCAACCCATGGCTCGCCAACGGCAGCGCCAGAGTCATCGTCAACGAAGTCCAGTCGGCGGCCCAGTCGCGCCTCGCCGGCACGCTCGAAGTCGCGGGCCAGCGCGCCGACGTCATCATTGCCAACCCTTCGGGACTGCAGATCAACGGGCTGTCGCTGATCAACGCCGCGGGCCTGACCCTGACCACGGGCACGCCGCGCTATGGCGCCCAAGGCAGCCTCGACGGATTCAGCGTGCGCGGCGGGGCCATCCATCTCGAAGGCCAGGGCCTGGACGCGGGACAGGCCAACTATGCCCAGGTGCTGGCGCGTGCGATCACGCTCAATGCCGGCCTCTGGGCCCAGGAACTGCGCATGGCCAGCGGGGCCAACGAACTCTCGGCGGACGGCCAGGTGCAGTCCAGCACCGCCAACAGCAGCCAGGACAAACCGCAGTTTGCGCTGGACGTCGCCCACCTGGGCGGCATGTATGCGCACAAGATCACGCTGATAGGCACCGAGGCGGGGCTGGGCGTGCGCAATGCGGGCACGCTGGCGGCCGGGTCCGGCCCGCTGACCCTGAGCGCCGACGGCCAGCTGAGCAACTCCGGCGTGATGGCGAGCCACGGCGCTGGCGCGGACCTGCAGATATCGGCACTCGGCATCGCCAACACCGGCACGCTGGTCGCTCCGCGCCTGGACCTCACGGCGGCGCAGCTCGACAACGCCGGCCAGATCCTGCAGACCGGCCCGCAGCTGCTGGAAATCAGCAGCCTGGCGGTATCCAACCAGGGCGAACAAGCCATGCTGGGCGTGCCTGCGCCGCAGGCGCTTGCGCCAGCGCCAGGGCCGGCGCCCACCGATAGGCCCGCCGCGGTGGATGGCGCCGCCCCCCAGGCGCAGCAAGTAAAGCAAGCGGCCGAAGCGGCGCCGCGCCGCGGCCGTATTCATCTCACGCAGCGTCTGGTCAACACCGGCCAGTTGCTGGCCAACGGCGTGACCGACGTCAAAAGCATCACCTCCTTTGTCAACAGCGGGGCCGCGAATCTGCGCGAACTGCACAGCGAAGGCCTGCTTGACAACCGCAAGGGCACGCTGCAGTTGCAGCGCCTGGCCGGAGCGCAGACTTCCGTGCTCAACGCCCAGGGCTCGCTTTTCGTCGCCTCCGATCTGCATCTGACGGCGCATCACCTCGACAACTCGGCCGGAGCCTTGCATGGCGCGCAATCCTTGTCCGTCGAGGCCGGCTCGGTCATCAATAACGCCGGCACGCTCAGCGCCAGCGGCGATCTGACTCTCAAGGCGCACAAACTGGACAACAACCATGGCGCGCACCTGGCCAGCCATGCCGGCAGCGTGCACCTGACCGCCACCGAGACACTGAACAACCAGCAGGCGCGGATTGCCGCGGCGCAGGGCCTGCACATCGACAGCGGTGCATTGGACAACCGGGGCGGCACCTTGCAGACCACCGGCGCGCCGGGCCTGCTGCACATCAACAGCGGCGCGGGCGTGGACAACAGCGCGGGCGGATTGATTCAGTCCAGTGGCCGCCTGGAGCTGTTTGCCGCTGCGGGTACTGTCAACAACACCGGCGCAACCATGGACGCCAGGCAGGACCTGCTGATTCAAAGCCGCGGGCTGGTCGACAACAGCCAGGGCCTGATGCAGGCCGGCAATGCGCTGCTGGTGCACGATGCCGGCGTGGCGCAGGGCATGGCGCCCGACACCGCCACGCAGACCCTGGCCAACCAGGGCGGCAAGCTGTTCTCCGCCAACATCCTGGCGGTGCGCAATCAGGCCATCACGGGTGCCGGGCGCCTGGATGCACTGGGCGACCTGACGCTGAACCTGTCCCGTGACCTCACACACCAGGGAAGCACGGCGGCCAACGGCCAGCTGCAGGTGCAAGCTCCTGGACGCGTGGTCAACCAGGGACAGCTGCTGGGCGGCACGGGCACGCAGGTCACGGCCACCTTCATTGAAAACCAGCACGGCGGCCAAATCAGCGCCAGACACAACACCACCGAACTGAGGGCCAGCCAGGGCATTGCCAATCGCGGCCTGATCGACGGCCAGGACAGCCGGCTCGATGCCCGCACCGTGGACAACATCGGCACCGGCCGCATCTATGGCGACCATCTGTCCATTGCCGCCCAACAGCTCAGCAACCGTCCCGAGCAAGTGGACGGCGCCGCGCCCGTCATCGCCGCGCGCCGGGATCTGGATCTGGGCGTGCCGGTGGTGGTCAACGCGCATGGAGCAACGCTCAGAAGCCTGGGCGACATGCGGCTGGGCGCCAGCCTGGATGCCAACCGCCATGCCGCGGGACGGGGTCAGCGCCTGGACAACATCGGCACGCTCATCGATGCGCAGGGCAACATGTTGCTCGACATGCAGGTCATCCACAACCTCAATGCAGGTTTGGAGACCGCGCCCCTGGCAGACATGGAGACCAGGACATCGGGAGACCTGATCGCCCTCGAGGGCAAGGAACCCGAAAGCGCCGCGCTTTTCAGGGAAGTCAAGCCAGGCTCGTTTGTGCCTTATTCCGCCAACAAGGCAGGATTCCAGCCACAAGCGGGCATACCCGGGTCGCAGTCAGATGGCCGGATGTTCAAGCCCGTCCATCCCGACAAGTTCCTCGGCACCCTGCCAGCGGCGCTGATCGTCACGAAAACTGCCAACAAATATGGCGATGAATTCCCCAAGGACATCCATCTGCAGCTGGAGCCCGCGGGTTCCACACGCTTTGCCGAGTACGGTGTTGCGCTGCCGAAAAACTACACCACCACCGCGCCCTCGCACGCGGAATTTGGCGCCATCGTCAACGACGCAGGCCGCATGGAATGGCAGGACGAAGCACGCAAAAAGGCGTTTGATGCGGCCTGGACGTCCTATGGCGAGTCCATCAGGGCCGCCGATCAGCTCCACCAAGCCATTTTGAAGGTGGTGGAGAAAAACAATCAGACGCTAGCCAGCTCGCGCATCTACACCAGGATTTCCGACGTCACCCAAACCATTCACCGGGACAGGGTCACCAAGACAAAAAGCGCGCGCATTGAAGCCGGCGGCAATCTCCATCTCGCCGACAGCCTATTGAACAATGTCGACTCCAGCGTCATCGCCGGGGGCTTCATCCAGGGGAAGACGCCCAACAATCAGGCCACGAAAGGAAAGCAGAGAACATTGACCCAGGGCCATGCCATCCGCTACACATGGAAGTACGACGGCGGGCGCCATGGTCACCAGAATCTGTATTCCTCGGCCAGCCAGCCCTACGCTTCCACGGCTGAAGCCACGTTTGACCTTCCCACCGTGGTGTTCAAGCAGCAGCACCCGCGCGGGCCGGCCACCGCCCTTGAAGCCAACACCAACACCGGCCAACACGCCCTGCCTCCGGCCGCTGCCATACGCGAGCACGGCACGGACTCCGGTCTGCTGGCCCGCACCCTGGAAGCCGGCGAAGCCCTGCCCCAAAGCAGTCTGTATGCCCTGCACCCGGCCAGCGCCAACCAACCACTGATAGAGACCGATCCGACCTTCACGCGCGGCCAGCCCTGGACCTCCTCGGAACAGCTGCTCGATGCGCTGAACCCGGCACCGGCCTCCCCGCAAGAAAGCTTGCGCCAACCGGCTCCGGCTGAGCAGCTCCCGGACCTGGAAGTCATCGGCCAGCCTCGCCGCGGCGATACGCCCTACCGCGACCGGCTGCAAAAGCGCCTGGGCGACGGCTTCTACGAGCAGCAACTGGTGCAGCAGCAGGTGGGCCAGCTCACGGGCCGGCGCTTTCTGGGCGACTACCGCAGCAATGACGCGCAATACCAGGCGCTGCTGCTCAGCGGCACGACCTTCGCCAAGGCCCACGGCCTGCGCCCCGGCGTGGCGCTCAGCGCCGCGCAGATGGCCAAGCTCACCAGCGACATGGTCTGGCTGGTCGAGCAGGACGTGGCCCTGCCCGACGGCTCGGTGCAAAAGGTCTTGGTGCCCAAGGTCTATGTGGTCGCCAGACCCGGCGACCTCGATGTCCAGGGCGGCCTGATCAGTGCCGACCAGATCGTCTTCGAATCCGACCAGGATGCACACAACAGCGCCACCATTGCCGGCCGCAAGCTGGTGAAGATCGCCGCGCACGACATCAACAATGTGGCCGGAAACATCACCGGCAAGGTGGTCGGGCTGCATGCCAAACGCGACATCAATGTGGAGGGTGGAACCATCTCGGCCACCGAGGCCCTGCTGGCGCACGCCGAGCGCGATATCTATGCCGCCTCGAGCACGCGCAGTTCGGCGGACGGCAAGCGCACCGTGGTCGACAGGGTCGCGGCATTTGCGCTTTTGTCCGACCCAGCCACGACGCCTGGCGCGGCCGGTGGCGCCGACGCCGCTACAAGTTCCGCCGGCGCGCAGGACAACCCTGCCCCGTCGGGCTTGACACTGTCCGCGGGCAGGGACATCAGCCTGCTTGGTGTGCAGATGGCAAACGCCATCCAGGACAGCGCCACGCTCATTGCCGCAGAGCGCGACATCCATCTCGGCACCGTCACCACCACCCATGACGTGGGCGTGAGGTGGAACCCGAAAAACCACCTGTTTGTGCGCGGCAGCCAGGAGGTCGGAACCGAAATCCACACACAGGGCCTGACCCAGCTGCTGGCGCGCAACGACATCAATGCGCGCGCTGCGCAGGTGCACAGCGGCGGGCATCTGCGGGTCGACGCGGCGCGCAACGTCAACATCACGGCAGGCCAGACCACGCGCGCGCTCGATGACGCGTATTTCCGCCAGCGCTCGGGATTTCTGGGCTCCAGCAGCACGACCTATACCCATCAGGTCGAAGCCACCGGCACGCAGGCCAGCCACCTCGGCGGCAAGACGGTGCAAATCAAGGCCGGCCAGGACATCGCCCTGATTGCCAGCAAGGTGCTTTCGGACACCGGCACCCAACTGGATGCCAAAGGCAGTGTGAGCATTCTTGCCGCGCCCGAAACTTCCAGCCAGCAAAGCCACCACCAAAGCAAGCGCAGCGGAGTGTTCGGCAGCGGCGGACTGGGCGTCACGATAGGCAGCCAAAGCCAGAGCACGGATCAGCGCGTGACACGCACGGCCAGCGCGCCATCCACCGTGGGCAGCATCCAGGGCAATGTCGAAATCATTGCGGGCAATGCCTATCGCCAGATCGGCAGCGACCTCCTCGCGCCTGCAGGGGATATCAAGGTGCAGGCCAGGGACATCAAGATCACCGGCAGCCCCGAGACCGAGCAAGGCACAACGCGCAGTCAATCCAGGCAAAGCGGCCTGAGCGTCTCGCTGTCATCGCCTGTCATCGGCATGGCGCAGACCGCGTCCAGCCTTGCCGATGCGGCCGCCAGGACCAGCGACAGCCGCATGCAGGCACTGGCCGCGGGCGCGGCCGCGCTCAATGTCTATAACCAGCAGGACCTGCTTCAAGGCCTGGCCACGGGCAAGGGGCTTGACCTGGGCCTCAACCTTTCGCTGGGCGGCAGCAAGAGCCAAAGCGAACGCTGGTGGACCCGCAGCAGCTTGCGCCAGAGCCAGGTGATGGCCGGCGGCAATGCGAGCCTGGAGGCCACGGGCGCCGGCAAGCAAAGCAATCTCCTGCTCCAGGACAGCCAGGTCCATGCGGGCAAGAAGGCAACGCTGATATCCGACAACCGCATTGACTTGCTGACCACGCCGGGCACCTACAGCGAATCAAGCAGCAACAGCAGCCGCAGCGCGGGAGTCGGAATGTCGCTCGGCGCGGCCGGTCCCGCCTTCAGCGCCAGCGCCAGCAAGGGCAAGGGTCGCAGCCAAGGCGAAGAGCTAATTCACAACAAAACCCGGGTCACCGGTGGCGAGGGCGTGGACTTCCAGGCGGGCGGCGACATGCTGATGCGCGAGGCCGTCATCAGCGCCCCGAAAGTGATGGGGCGCGTGGGCGGTGATCTGACCATTGAAAGCCTGCAGGACACCAGCCGTTTCAAGGGCAAGCAAAGCAATGCCAGCGGCTCGATCGGGCTCGGTATCGGTTACGCCGCAGGTAGCGCCGGATTGAGCAGCAGCCGCGCCCGCGGCGACTTCGCCAGCACGGGCAAGCCGGCCGGCATTCAAGCAGGCGACGACGGTTTTGACATTGAGGTCAAGGGCAAGACCGTGCTCAAAGGCGCCGTGATCGCCAGTACCCAGGGCGCGATCGACAAGCAACGCAACCGCCTGGTCACCTCCGCTTTGGTCCCCAGCGACATCGAAAATTTCAGCAACTTCGAGGCCAGCGGCTTCAACCTTTCTGGCGGAATCACCACAGGCGGCCAGAAACCGGGCCAGGCCACCGGCAGCGACACGGTGACCGATCCCGCCAAATGGTCGGCGCAAAACCGGGGCCGGCCAGGCACTGGCGCGGCCGCCGCAGGCGTAAGCCGTGACAGCGGCAGCGAACGCGGCGTCACGCGCAGCGGGGTGAGCCCAGGCACCATCGTCATCACCGACGAAGCCGCCCAACAAGCCCTCACCGGCCAGTCTGCCGCCGAAACCGTGGCAAGCCTCAATCGCGATGTACGCACCGGCGATCCCAACCCTGGACTCACCAGGAAATGGGATGGTTCGCAGTTGACACAGGAGCAGGCAGCCAATGCGGAAATCACTGCGGCGTTTGGGCAGCAGGCGAGCAAGGCGGCAAGCATCCATGCCGATCAGCAGGCACTGAACGCAAGAAGGTCAGGCGATGATGACACTGCCAGGCAATGGGAAGAAGGCGGCGAATACCGAACCGCTTTGCACAGCGCAATAGGTGCCCTATCAGGCGGCATACAAGGCGCTACGGGCGCGGCCATCAACTCGGCCTTGCTTCCAGTCATAGGCGAGAAGATTGCCGAACTGAACTTACCTGAGGGCGTCAGGGACGCCTTAACCATCGCGGCCGCCACGGCACTTGGCTCGGCCGGTCAAGCGCAAGGCGCAGCCTCGGCTTTCACTAAGGCTGCAAACAACTATGTGAGTCATAGCCCATTCCCAGAGGTGAGACGAACGCTAGGTCAGGAAAATGCACGCTTGCTCGATGAATGTGGAGCAAATTGCACACAGGAAGACTTCAGGCGTATCGATCAACAGGTCGCGAAGTTGGAAATTGCAGCCAATCTGGCAGCGATAAGCAAGATTAATACGCTGACGCAACAGCAGGCAGAGCAATTCACTCAAACGGTGCTAGACCTCATGCCCGGCTTTTCAAATATTGAGTCACTTGCACAGGTGATTACAGGGCGCAGCACCCTAACCAGTGAAGAAGTCAGCCGATTTTGGGCTTTAGTGGGTGTTTTTCCATCGGGCGGCATCTTAAAAAAACTCGGGCCATCCAGCATCGACGCGGTCGCCAAAGCTGTCAATCAAACAGAGATAGCTGGAGAGCAAGCAAAGAAGCTGGAAGTCGACATAGCACGCTCCGCAACAAAGGACATACCAACACCAGCTATTCCCAGCAGGGTCAGAACGCGTATCAATCTGGAAAACGAGCAAATGGAACATATAATTTCACGTCATTTGTCACAAAAGTCAAACGCAAGCCAATTTTCCATCGGAGAAAACGAATTGCGCAGAACCTTGCAAAGTAAAGCTGTAGTCAACTCCCCCATTGCTCGTACCATCAACACGGGTGATGGCATACGCTATATACGAGAAGTTGATATTGGTCACCCCATCGGAATTGACAAATTTAATGAGTGGAAACCAACATCTCTCATGACTATCCTAACCGACAAGCATGGAAACATAATAACCGCATTTCCCGGAGTAATAAAATGAAAATCAACAAAGAACTAAAAGAAGAGATGCTAACCTCGATGAGAAAAATTCTCTCCGGTAAAAATAACCCCATGCTATCAGCAATTATAAAAGAAAAATTTCCCGATACGTTATTTTCACCCATCATAAAAATAATTCCAGAACAGGCGGAAGATATTTACTGGATAATGATTGACGCCATAAATATTGCAATAATAGAAATACCAAGATTAAGCAAAAAAACGGCTGACGCGAAAATTGAAATCATAAACATCAATACGTACAAAAAGCATATCACCTCAAAAGAATCTCGAAGAAAGCTAGAAGTTGCAGAGAAAATAATGGAGGAATATATAAAAAATCAAAACACTAAAAACGGTTGAAATTTACAGCAACAGGCACATTTAGAGAGAAAAATTTTAAAAACCACAAAGAAATTAAAATCAAAAAATCTCGGAATAGTTGAAATCGCAATTAATTAGAATCAGTCCGGCAGCAAGAATTTCACCAGCTCGATTACGCCAACGAGCGACGAAGCTTTATCAGCAGGGAAAAATACCTTGGAGCCAATTATCGAGAAATAGGGAAACCGGGCTCTGGAGAGTTTCACAGTGCGGATGGAACAAGAGAATTTCGCATTAATTTGGGATCACTAGAAGGCACTCATCAACCAGGCCTTCCTCATGTACACTTCGCCGTCAAAGATCCAGCAAGCGGAAAATACATATCCAACAACCATTCCCCTTGCATTGATTAGAATAACTCCATGCCAGTAATAAACGAAGGATTAATCATTTATGGAGATTATTGCGGATGGAAAATCATCATCTATGACGACCAAGAAGGCAGCACTGGCGGCTACTATATTTATATAAAAAACGAAGATCAAATATTCGATTATTGGTTTGAAAAAAAAGAAGACTTAGAAAATCAACTAAACGAATTCAAAGTAAAGTGGCTAGTCAATTGAATGACAGATCAGATAAAGACAGACCATGCTAAAAGGCTTTTACAAGAGCGTTCCTTGCAACCCCTCGTTCTAGCCAGCCCCATAGGAGGCATTGAATACAGGACTAGTTAAAAAACCAATGAAAATCAAGAAAACCATATGGAATTTAGTAGTCGACTTATTTTCATTCTCCAATCAAGAATTAAAAATATATACATCCATAGATGGAGGAAAGACATGCAAAAATCTAGAGTTAATTATTGACAACACAATCATTAAAGGCCAATTCACAATCAATGGACTCATACACCATCTAAGATTAGACTTCAGCGACCCGAACACCGAGGTGAAAATTCTGAAAAAAAACAAGAATTACTCCATAAACATTTTTGGAAAAAAAGATGGAAATTGTGTTCTTATAAATTATCCAAATACAATTGATGATTTACATTAAAAATTAAGATTCCCAGACTATTTCAAGTTGATCGAGTGGGAGCGCGACTTCTGACGAGGCATGCTCACATGCATGTGACAACTCCATGCCAGCAATGACCAGACACAGAAACCACTGTCGTAACCCCCAGCGATGCATCAGCACAAACACCATATAACCAAAAGTTCTAAAAAATGCCCGAAAATAACGCTACCAACCAATCCAGGTAGCGATTCATGGGCATCAGCCACTACATCAAAGACATAGGCCGCGGCGCGCGGGGCGCGCGTGCGGTCACGCGCGAGCAGGCGCAGGATCTGCTGGGGCAGGTGCTTGACGGCCAGGTCACCGATCTGGAGATCGGGGCGTTCTGCATTGCGATGCGCATCAAGGGAGAGTCCGCCGACGAGATGGGCGGATTTCTCGATGCGCTGCATGCGCGCAGCCGCAAGTTCGCGGCCAGCAGCCGCCCGACCGTGGTGCTGCCCAGCTACAACGGCGCGCGGCGGCTGCCGGTGCTCACGCCCTTGCTGGCACTGCTGCTGGCGCGCCAAGGGCTGCCGGTGCTGCTTCACGGCATGCGCACCGAAGCGCGCCGGGTGCTGGCCAGCGATGTGCTTGAAGCGCTGGGCATCCCTGCCACGCATGCACCGCAGGACGCGTCGGTCGAGCTGCCGGCGATAGCGCCGGGAACGATCGCGCACATCGCGACAGGCGAGTTGCAGCCCGGCCTGGCGCGGCTGCTCGCGGTGCGCGAGGTGATAGGCCTGCGCAACCCGGGGCACAGCGCCGCCAAGCTGTATATCCCTTGCGCCGGCCCCAGTGTGCTGATCACGAGCTATACCCACCCCGAATACGCGAGCATGCTGCAGGAATGCCTGCAGACCCAGGGCACGAGCGCGCTGCTGTCGCGCGGGCTGGAGGGTGAAGTGGTGGCCGATCCGCGCCGCTCACCGCGCTACGACGGTTTTGTGCATGGCGCGCACCGCGTGCTGCAGGAGCAGCAGCCTGGAACCGCCACTGAGGTCGCGGGCCTGCCCGAAGCCATCGATGTCGCGACCACGGCCGATTACACTCGCCGCGTGCTTGCGGGCGAGCTGCCCGTGCCCGAAGCGATTGCCCAGCAGGTCGCGTTTATTCTGCAAATCGTGCAGGCGCTGGAAGCCGCACCCGAATCGACCCCACGGCGCCCAGCGTCTGACGGAGTTCAGCCATGAACCACTCCTCCTCTTCCCGGCCCGTCGGCCGCTGCACCCTGGTCGGCGCCGGTCCGGGCGACCCGGAACTGCTGACCATCAAGGCCTTGAAGGCCATTCAGACCGCCAGCGTGCTGCTGGTCGATGACCTGGTCAGCGACGCCATCGTCGCCCATGCATCTCCCGCGGCGCGGATTGTCTATGTGGGCAAGCGCGGCGGCTGCAAGAGCACACCCCAGGCGTTCATTGAAAAGCTGATGCTGCAGGCGGTGCTGGACGGCCACGACGTGGTGCGGCTCAAGGGCGGAGATCCGTTCATCTTTGGCCGCGGCGGCGAAGAGGTCGAGCATCTGCGCGCGGCGGGCATTGAAGTGGAGATCGTCAACGGCATCACCGCCGGTCTGGCAGGACTGACTTCGCTGGGCGCCCCATTGACGCACCGCGCCCATGCGCGCGGCGTGGTGTTCATCACCGGCCATGCCCAGCCCGGCGCCGACGATACCGACTGGGTGCAGCTTGCCGCCACGGCGCGCGACCTGCGCCTGACGCTGGTGATCTACATGGGCATGCGCGGCGCAGCGCACATCCAGCACGGCCTGCTGCAAGGCCTGCCGCCGCAGACGCCGGTGGCCGTGATCCAGCACGCGACGCTTCCCGGCCAGCGCCATGCGGTGACCACGCTGGCCACCATGCAAGCCACCATTGACGCCGAAAAGCTCGCCAGCCCCAGCGTGATCGTGGTCGGCGATGTGGTCCAAGGCGTTGCGGCCTGGGCCGCCGCGCCGACGCAGGCTCAACACGTGGCTTGAACACAACCCATCCGGCCCTGCGGCGCAGCGTCTAGAGCTGACGCTCCCCCAGATAAGGGACACCGAGCAAGGGCCGCCCCGCAGCGACGGTGTCGTCCCCCTCCACCGAAGGATGAGAGAGGGAAGCCGCGCCAGCGGCTCAGGGGGTGCTCAGTGTTGCGGCTTGCCGTACCTGCTCGAAACGCTCAGCCTGTTCCTTGCGGATCTGCTTGCGCAGCACGGCAGCGCCCCAGCGGCGGCGCTCGTCGTAGTTGGCCGGCTTGAGCGGCGGCACGGCCACGGTCTTGCGGTCGTCGTCCACGGCCACCATGGTGAAAAAGCAGCTGTTGACATGGCGCACGCTCTGGTTGCGGATGTCTTCGGCAACCACCTTGATGCCGACTTCCATCGACGAGGTGCCGGTGTGGTTGACGCTTGCCAGGAAGGTCACCAGCTCGCCCACATGAATGGGCTGCAGGAACATCACCTGGTCCACGCTCAGCGTCACGACATAGCGGCCCGCATAGCGGCTGGCGCAGGCGTAGGCGACCTGGTCCAGCTGCTTGAGAATCGCACCGCCGTGCACGTTGCCGGAGAAATTGGCCATGTCGGGCGACATCAGCACCGTCATGCTGAGTTGGTGTGCAGGTTGGTTCATGGCGGCGATTGTAAAAACATGGCGAACCAGCGGCCGTTGGCGGGCTATTTGCCCGCCCCGGGGCAAGCGCGCGCGGCTCGGGGACAATGCGCGCTGGCCCGCGGCGCTGCTCCCAGCGCTGCGCGCACCCGCGCCCTAGGCGCCCCGACCTGCCCTGCCTGCCTGTGACCACCCCTCTTTCCTACGACGCCATCATTCTCGGCGCCGGCGCTGCCGGCCTTTTCTGCGCGGCCCAGGCGGGCCAGCGCGGCCTCAAGGTGCTGCTCATCGACCATGCCGAAAAAGTCGCCGAGAAGATCCGCATTTCGGGCGGCGGGCGCTGCAATTTCACCAACCGCGAGCTTGATGTGCGCCAGCCGCACAAGCACTTCGTCGGCCGCAATCCGCAGTTCTGCCGCTCGGCGCTGTCGCGCTTCACGCCTGCGGATTTCATTGCGCTGATGGACCGCCACGGCATAGCCCACCATGAAAAGCACAAGGGCCAGCTGTTTGCCGACCGTTCGGCCGAAGACATCATTGCCATGCTGCTGGCCGAATGCGCTGCCGGCGGCGTCGAGCGCTGGCAGCCATGCAAGGTGGGCAACGTTTCCCATGGCGAGGGCGGCTACCTGCTGGCCACGGACCGCGGTCCGGTGCGCGCGCCCAACCTGGTGATTGCCACCGGCGGGCTGTCGATCCCAAAGATCGGAGCGACCGACTTCGGCTACCGACTGGCCCAGCAGTTCGGCCTGCCGCTGATAGAGCGCACGCCCGGCCTGGTGCCGCTGACCTTCGACGGCGCGGCCTGGGAGCCCTATGCCCAGCTGTCGGGCCTGGCGCTGCCCGTGGAGATCAGCACCGGCAGCAAGAAGGAGCGCATGGCCTTCCACGAAGACCTGCTGTTCACCCACCGCGGTTTGTCCGGGCCGGCCGTGCTGCAGATCTCGAGCTACTGGCAGCCGGGCACGCCGCTGTCGATCAACCTCGCACCGAATGTGGATTTAGCCGCGGCGCTGGCCCAGGCCAAATTGCGCTCGCGCAAGCTGATTGCCAACGAACTCGCCACCTGGCTGCCCGGCCGCCTGGCCGATGCCTGGGTGGCCCAGGACACGGAATGGCAGCGCCCCATTGCCGAAGCCTCGGACAAGGCCTTGAACCGCCTTGCCGAGCGCCTGAGCCGCTGGGAAATCACGCCCAACGGCTCGGAAGGCTACAAGAAAGCCGAAGTCACGCTGGGCGGCGTGGACACCCGCGTGCTGTCGCAGCAGAGCATGGAGTGCCGGGCGCAGCCCGGGCTGTTTTGCATTGGCGAAGTGGTCGACATCACGGGCTGGCTGGGCGGCTACAACTTCCAGTGGGCCTGGGCCAGCGCCCATGCCTGCGCGAATTCCTTGCAGCCGGCTGTAACTGGTCTATAATCCTTGGCTTTGCTGGCAATGCCCCGTCGGCCAATACTAGTTATAGACGGGGAACAACCGCCGCACATGGCGCACAGGCTCGATCTCCCGTGCACCCGCTGTCGGCAACAAATATTTGGAAACATTAGCTAATGACCACCATCCGCGTAAAAGAAAACGAACCCTATGACGTCGCTCTGCGTCGCTTCAAGCGCACGATCGAAAAGCTCGGCCTGCTGACC